>Ga0326513_10000289_pt1 | contig 41283 bp, 56 predicted proteins | sample 2_2465_0518_D_FD_203654 | JGI IMG/M metagenome (GOLD analysis project Ga0326513, IMG submission 203654) | Bovine rumen microbial communities from UC Davis, California, United States - 2_2465_0518 | ecosystem: Host-associated > Mammals > Digestive system > Stomach > Rumen | place: USA... | reverse complement strand
AATCAGCAAGAAAGCCTATTTTTTTCCAATCAAAATACGACTACCATTCACAAATTCTTACAGACATCCATTCGCCGATCGTATACATAAAAAAACTGCCTAACAAAACTTGTTAGACAGCCTCTTTATTATCAATAATAGAAAAATCCAATTAGTTGATTCTTTTAAAATAACATGTCGTTGAACCTGTCTTACCATCTGTTGTGCTTGTAGTTCTAAGAATAAGCGAAACATCTGATAAATCAACAATGGTATATTCCATACCTATATTTTTCTGTTCTTCGTTTACGAATGCCTCGCCATAAGTAATTATTAGTTTTGAACCGTCCAATTTCCAAAGACCTTTGTAGGTACTTATTGGTTCTTCACCTTCTTTTAGAAATGATGTTGTTGTAAACTCGCCATTTTCAGAAAATGTAAGCACAGCGTAGTTCTCATTACCATAAGTTTCGATTTTGTGTTCACCATCGTAAAAATAATCAACACTAATCATTTTCCATGAGCCTATCAATTTTGAATTAGTGGGTTCCGCCCCTCCCCCACACCCGGACAAAATCAATGTTAGAACACTTAAAAGTGTAAGAAATTTAATCTTTTTCATCGTTTACGTCGGATGTTTGATATTCCCTAATAGGAATGTTATTATTATGATTCCAAAAACTCAATGTTTATACTCCTTAATATGACATAACAGGCTCAAGAGTCTTAGCCTCATCAATCATTTTTTGAAGCATATCAACTGTTGGTACGCGGCGTGTCAGATTTTTCTCTGCATTCACTTCTTCCATCTTTGCAGCAAGATTGGCGGCAACGCGATGACCAAATTCTTTAACTGTATCAACGCCGGCAGCCTCAAGAAGTTCAGCAAATTGTGGTCCTACACCATTGATGCGGAACAAATCACAATGGTTAGCCCATTTTAAAATCAATTTGTCGCTAATACCTGTCTCTTCAGCCAATGCCTTACGACCTGCCGGTTTAGCACATTTTTCTAATAGTTGACTTGCCTTAGCAATTCCGACAGCCTCAAGTTGAGCAGCGTATTTCTCACCAACGCCCTCAATGTCAATTACTTTGTAATCCATACTTGTTTGTTAATTAGTTTATTAGTTTAAAAGTTTAAAAGTTTATAAGTTTATCAGGGGAATTTCGATATGTCGTTATCTCTATATTTCGACATCCCGAATTCTTTTTACTTTCTACTTTCTACTCTTTACTTTCACTTTTCATTTTTCAATTTTCAACTTTCACTTTTCACACTATCCCTTGAGCGAGCATAGCGTTTGCCACTTTCATAAAGCCTGCTATGTTGGCACCCTTCATATAGTTGATATAGCCATCTTTTTCTGTGCCGTATTTAATACATTGCTCATGAATTGACGACATGATGTGGTGCAATTTTTCGTCCACCTCTTCAGCCGACCAACTGATGTGCATCGCGTTTTGTGTCATTTCCAAACCTGATGTTGCCACTCCTCCTGCATTAACGGCTTTACCCGGTCCGTAAACGATACGATTGCGAATAAATGTATCGATAGCCTCAGGTGTGCAACCCATGTTTGAAACTTCGGCAACTAAAAGAACATGATTGTCAACCAAACGTTGTGCGTCCTCGCCATTCAATTCATTTTGTGTAGCGCATGGCATTGCAATGTCAACCTTTTGTTCCCATGGTTTGCGACCCGCATAGAATGTAGCACTTGGGAATTTCTGTGCGTATGGGGCTACTATATCCTGACGGCTATTGCGCAATTCAAGCATATAGTCAATCTTTTCGCCTGATATGCCATCGGGGTCATATACATAGCCATCCGGACCTGATATCGTTACAACTTTAGCACCTAATTGGTTGGCTTTCGTAACTGCTCCCCATGCAACATTGCCAAAACCCGAAACAGCAATAGTCTTACCTTTAATGTCTTCACCCATAGTGCGGAGCATCTGATTGACAAAATACAATGCACCAAAACCTGTGGCTTCAGGACGTATCAGACTTCCACCATATTCCAGACCTTTGCCGGTTAGAACACCCGTGTGCTCGCGTGCCAATTTTTTGTACATGCCATATAAGTAGCCAATCTCACGTGCTCCTACTCCTATATCACCGGCTGGAACATCGGTATCCGGACCTATATTACGCCACAACTCTGTCATAAACGACTGACAAAAACGCATAATCTCATTGTCGGATTTACCTTTAGGATTGAAATCTGAACCTCCTTTGGCTCCTCCCATTGGTAATGTGGTAAGAGCATTCTTAAAGGTTTGTTCAAAACCTAAAAACTTCATTATCGACAAATTAACAGATGGGTGAAAACGCAGACCACCTTTATACGGTCCTATGGCACCATTGAACTGAACTCGATAGCCAATGTTGATTTGCACCTCACCGGCATCGTCAACCCATGGTACGCGGAACATTAAAACACGATCCGGCTCAACCATACGCTCTACAATACGAGCATTTTCAAACTCTGGATGCTGATTATATACATCCTTAATTGTTATAAGAACCTCATGTACCGCTTGGAGAAACTCTTTCTCACCCGGATGCTTTGCCTCTAAAGAGGCTATTATTTTACTCTCGTCCATAAAAATAAAGTGTTTTATTCTGGTATGTTAGACATTGCAAAGGTCGCTATTTTTTTTCAAACAAACAAATTTTTTTATCTTTTTTATTACACTTATTAACCTTTTATTTCAAAAATTTGGAAAAATGCTTTTTCTTTCGTAACTTTGCACACTTTTATCGCCTTATGTGTAGATATTATCGCATATTATTCGCTTTGGCTGTTGCATGTCTTTGGGCTTGCCAAAATAATATCTCTGTCCAAACTTTTCAGCAACGTCTCAATTCAGAAATGAACGCTGCTCAAACGGCTACCGACAGAGTAAAAGAACTCTTGCAGCGCGAATCGCTCGACTCTCTCTATCAGATTGTCAGTAATAATGCCGATTGCAACAGCGATTGTAATCCTAATCGACTATTTTATATCTTTAACGATAAAGGACTCGTCTTTTGGTCTGATAACTGGCTCTCAATCAATATCGACCGACTCGAAGGCTATGATAAATGGTACTATCACCGATTTGGTAATGCGCATACTATATGCCGCTGGCAAGTAACAAATAATTATACTATCCTAACCGTCATACCGATTAAATATGCCTATCCATTCGAAAATCAATGGCTGCAAAACGATTTTATCAGTCCGTTCAATATCAATCCTAAATGGGATATAACTCCTATCATGGACGATGAGGCGTTGGCTATATATAATAATGTTGGCGACTACCTCTTTTCGCTCAAATCTGTCAGCACTCAGTCAACAGCCCGACAACCCGACCGAATACCAAGTTTCAGTTATCAAAATCTTTTCGGTGGTGGCAATCGTAAAACCAATAATAAAACACGCCTATGGATGTGGATTATGTTATCAGCCTATATCCTTATATTTATTATCATAATAGTATGGGCTGTTTATCAAATTGTTAAACATCATGGCTTCCGTAATCTGCCTCTCAGAGTAAAAATCCTATTGTGTTTTGGACTCTTACTGACAGCAAGTTTTGTGTATATAGGCATAATGTCAGCAACCCTTCTAAAAGATCGCTATATCGAAGGACAAAAGCAAATGCTGCACGACAAGAGTTTGTATCTCCAAGCCGCACTCAAATCTAAATTAGCATATTTGCCGGCAATAACTTCCAACCAATCGCACGATTTAAATCTGGAACTTAAAGAACTGTCTCTATCTTATAACACCGATATTCATGTCTATGACCTGATGGGAACATTGATAAGCACGTCGTTTCCCGAAGTGTTCGACAGTGGATTGCTAAGCCGCTATATTTCGCCCGAACCAATGTTTCAGACTTATATCAATGCCCAATCAAAAAACAATACTACCGGCGAACCGATTATTGTGTATGAGCAAATAGGAAAAATGAGATATATGGCAGCATATATCGAATGTCTGAATTGGGACGATATTCAATTAGGCTTTATCTCGATACCTTTCTACATAAGCGAAAATGCAGTAGAAGAGTCGCTTAATCGCGTGATGCTTCAAATCCTGCCGGTCTATCTGTTCTTGTTCGTAATGCTTATAGTTTTCAGCATTATTATCTCTCGAGCATTAACTCGACCTATTGCCGAATTGAGCAAACGACTGCGCAATCTTGACCCCGGACGAACAAACGAAAAATTACTATACTATAGCACCGATGAGGTGGGAGACTTGGTCGAAAGTTATAACAAAATGGTTGACGACCTCAATCGCAACGTCATGTCGCTGACCGAAAAAGAACGCGAAAGCGCATGGCAAACGATGGCTCGTCAAGTGGCGCATGAAATCAATAACCCACTGACCCCCATGAAACTGACTGTTCAGCAAATGCAACGTGCCAAACAAGTCGGAGGCGAACGCTTCGACAAGTATTTCGATAAAGCAACTATCATGCTGATTGACCAAATCGATACACTATCGCGTATAGCAGGCTCATTCTCGGCTTTTGCAAAAAACCTGCCTGACGAAATCAATCTTAATAGTGTTGACGTGGCGCAAAAACTCGTGTCCGCTATCACTATGTATGCCAATTATCAAAACCTCAATGTCAGATATATCGGACCTGAATCTGACGTGTTCGTATATGCCGATGTCGAGCAAATTGGACGTGTGTTTACCAACATACTCCAAAATGCAGTTCAAGCCATTGAACAACATCCCAATGGTCAACAGGGTGATATTATTGTTATGCTTAAGCAAGATAAAGAATGGGTGGAAATAAGTATTTCCGACAATGGCCCGGGTATTCCTAACGACCTGCGTGAGAAAATTTTCCTACCAAATTTTACCACCAAAACAACGGGTATGGGGCTTGGACTTGCAATGTGCAAAAATATAGTCGGTCGTAGCGGCGGCGAACTATGGTTCGAATCAAAAGAAGGCAAAGGCACCACCTTCTTTATCAAACTGCGATTAGCGCAATAATGTAAACTTTGTTTCTTATGTGTTATATGTGGAGTTTGGTGCCTACGGCGTTAGCCGTTTAATGTTAATAGTAACAGAATGTTCAATTCCTCCCCTTATCAATCTGATTTTTTCGGGTGTTCGATACACCGAAAAATCAAATAGGAAGAAAAATACAATCTATATTATTCGATTAACATTAAATTGTTATGTGATAATCTATTAAGAAGAGCGAAACATAAATAATGTAATCTTTATAACAAAGAAAAAGTCCAACAAATTTGTCAAAACAAAAAAAAGTATTAACTTTGCAGGCTTTTTGAATTAAAAAATAGCATACTTTTTTATTAACCATTTAAAATATATTTTATCATGAACAACACTCCAACACCCCATATCGGGGCACAATACGGCGAAATAGCCGAAACGGTCATAGTGGCTGGCGATCCGCTACGAGTTAAATTTATGGCGGAAAATTTCCTTGAAAACCCCGTGCAATTCAATAATATCCGTGGCATGTTAGGCTACACCGGTACCTATAAAGGCAAACGCGTCAGCGTAATGGGACATGGTATGGGTATAGCCTCAATAGGCATTTATACCTACGAATTGTACAATTTCTATGGAGTAAAAACTATTATCCGTGTAGGTTCGGCAGGCTCTTTAACTAAAGACCTCAATCTCGGAGATTTAGTTATCGCAATGGGTGCGTGCACCGATTCCAATTATGGCAAACAATACGAACTCCCCGGCACATTTGCTCCTATAGCCTCATTTGATTTAGTCAGAGGTGCTGTCGATACCTGCGAGAGGTTAGGCTATAATTTCAGAGTCGGTAATGTGGTGTCAAGCGACGTGTTCTACAACGAAAACCCACACAACGACCAATGGATAAAAATGGGCGTCTTGGCTGTTGAAATGGAAGTCTCGGCACTTTATATGAACGCTGCACGCACAGGAAACCGCGCACTCGGCATACTCACTATCTCTGATAGTCTAATCACAGGAGAAGTTACGTCTGCCGAAGAACGCCGCTCATCTTTCACTCACATGATGGAAGTTGCATTCTCGCTTGTGTAATAATCCCACTCAACTAAAATAAACCAAATCTCAACTGCTATACTTCATGTAAAGCAGTTGAGTTTTTTTTTCTCAATTCAAGTTTTCCACTCGCGTTGGCAATCATCTCAACGATTTTATTTGTTATTATTGGTGTCCGATTAAAATTTTAATTGTATCAGTATATTGTTACCTATCAAGCCGATATAATATTAATCTATGAGGGGACTTCTGTTTTCAAGATACTCCATAGGAGTTTTCTTTTAATAGAGAATAAAGATTTTTATTCGATATTTTTTCCGTAGGTAATTTCTTTTAATCAATATAAATCAATAGTTTAAAAGAAATTCCCTAAAGAGAAATCGTGATATAAAACGACTACATTATACTATTAAATGATATTCTCTAAGCGAAAATTCATTTTTATCGGACAATAATAATTTGTTATCTACAAATTACACGAATTAAGCAAAAAATCTGCGTTTTCCTCTATTGGTTTAGCCCAAAATTATTCAAATTTTTAAAAATCATCATATTGACTAAATTGTCAACACATTGATTTTGTTGATGCCATTGATCAAATTGTCAGCATATTGATTTTGTTGATGTTATTGATTAAATTGTCAACACATTGATTTTGTTGATACCATTGATTAAATTGTCAACATATTGATTTTGTTGACGTCATTGACTAAATTGTCAACATATTGATTTTGTTGATGTCATTGATTAAATTGTCAACACATTGATTTTGTTGATTTAAGTTTCGCAAGTGTTTCTCTGATGAATTATCTGGCGCATATTGTTGGTCGTTTAACGTTAATTATATATATATTTATAAATGTTAATAATCATATTTAAAATGTTAAATAATCATTATTTTGTCTTAATGATAAACTCTAAAAGTCTAAATATTTGTGTATTTCAAACATTTGTTGTAATTTTGCACGCTTTTTGGTCGCTTTGTGCACATACGTGAACTATGCATAATTGCGTACCAAGAAAATATTATTAGTCAAATTTTTAATTAAACAAACAAAAAATGCCAACAATTCAACAGTTAGTTAGAAAAGGAAGAGCAGATCTTATCGACAAAAGCAAAAGTCCTGCTTTGGACAGTTGCCCACAACGTCGCGGTGTGTGTGTACGTGTTTACACTACAACACCTAAGAAACCTAATTCTGCAATGCGTAAGGTTGCACGTGTACGCCTTACCAATAACAAAGAAGTCAATGCCTATATCCCTGGCGAAGGACACAACTTGCAAGAACACAGTATCGTAATGGTACGTGGCGGACGTGTAAAAGACCTCCCGGGTGTTCGTTATCACATCGTTCGTGGTACATTGGATACAGCAGGTGTGGCTAACAGACTTCAACGCCGCTCTAAATATGGAGCAAAACGCCCAAAGGCTAAAAAATAAGAACTGCTTTAATTAACTTGACTAACAACTTGCAGCATATTACTGCCGATGATTAAATGAGTTGATAGGTTGAGTAAACAATCCTCAAAAGGATGTTGAAGCAAATTAACAACCAAAAACGTCAGTATGACGGACTAAACAATTAAGAAAAAAATGAGAAAAGGTAAACCAAAAAAACATGTCATCCTCCCCGATCCTGTTTTCGGTGAAGTGATGGTAACAAAATTCGTTAACCACTTAATGTATGATGGCAAAAAAACTATTTCATACGATATATTCTATTCTTCACTTAAAGTGGTTGGTGAAAAAATGAAAAATGAGGACAAGACAGCCCTCGAAATTTGGAAAAAAGCGTTGGCTAACATTACACCTGAAGTAGAGGTTAAATCTCGTCGTATAGGTGGTGCTACTTTCCAAGTTCCAACTGAAATACGTCCTGACCGCAAAGAGTCAATCTCAATGAAGAATATGATTAACTTTGCACGTAAACGCGGTGGTCATTCAATGGCTGAAAAACTCGCTGCCGAAATCATGGATGCTTACAACAACCAAGGTGGAGCATTCAAGAAAAAAGAAGAAATGCACCGTATGGCCGAAGCAAACCGTGCTTTCGCTCACTTCAGATTCTAATTTATTTAAGGTATTATTAAGGTAATTTTTTTAAGGTATTTATTTAATGGCTAAGCACGATTTAAAATATAATCGAAACATAGGTATCATGGCTCACATCGATGCCGGTAAGACTACAACGTCTGAACGTATATTGTTTTATACCGGTCTTACTCACAAAATCGGTGAAGTCCATGACGGTGCTGCCACTATGGACTGGATGGAGCAAGAGCAAGAGCGTGGTATCACTATCACCTCTGCTGCTACTACCACCTATTGGAACTATAAAGGCGATAAGTATAAAATCAATCTTATTGACACTCCGGGGCACGTGGATTTTACAGTCGAAGTTGAACGTTCACTTCGTATCCTTGATGGTGCAGTCGCTGCCTTCTGCGCAGTAGGAGGCGTTGAACCTCAATCGGAAACAGTTTGGCGTCAGGCTGATAAATATCATGTTCCACGTATCGGTTATGTAAATAAAATGGACCGTTCTGGTGCCGACTTCTTTGAGGTAGTACGCCAAGTAAAAGAAGTTCTCGGAGCAACACCTTGTCCTATTCAAATTCCTATTGGTGCCGAAGAAACATTCAAAGGCGTCGTTGACCTCATCAAGATGAAAGCAATCATCTGGCACGATGAGACAATGGGCGCTGACTATGTCGAAGAAGAAATTCCGGCTAACCTCGTTGAGGAAGCACAGACTTGGAGAGATAAAATGCTCGAGACATGTGCCGAATTTGACGATGTGGTTATGACAAAGTATTTCGACGACCCTGATTCAATCACCGAAGACGAAATACGTGCTGCTATACGTAAAGGAACTCTTGATCTCAAGATTTATCCTATGGTGTGCGGTTCGTCATTTAAGAATAAAGGTGTGCAGACAATGCTCGATGCTGTTTGCGCTTATCTGCCAAGCCCACTCGACACCCCGACTATCAAAGGTACTGATCCTAAAAATCCTGATGTCGAAATCGATCGTCATCCGTCAGAAGATGAACCTCTGTGCGCTCTTGCGTTCAAGATCGCTACCGACCCATACGTAGGTCGTTTGTGCTATTTCCGCGTTTATTCAGGTAAACTCGAGGCCGGTTCATACGTTTACAATACCCGTTCGGGTAAGAAAGAACGTATTTCACGTATTTTCCAAATGCACTCAAATCACCAAAATCCTGTTGACTTCATTGCAGCAGGCGATATAGGTGCCGGTGTTGGTTTCAAAGATATCCGCACCGGTGATACGTTGTGCTCCGAAGATGCGCCTATCGTTCTTGAATCAATCGACTTCCCGGATCCAGTTATAGGTATATCTGTTGAACCAAAGACGCAGAAAGACCTCGACAAACTTGGTGTTGGTCTTGCTAAACTTGCTGAAGAAGACCCAACATTCACCGTTCGTACCGACGAGCAATCAGGTCAAACAGTTATCAGCGGTATGGGCGAGTTGCACCTCGAAATTATCATCGACCGTCTGCGTCGCGAGTTCAAAGTAGAGTGTAACCAAGGTCGTCCGCAAGTTAACTATCGTGAGGCTATCACCCAACCAATCGAACTCCGTGAGGTTTATAAAAAACAATCCGGTGGTCGTGGTAAATTTGCTGATATCATCGTTCGCGTAGAACCTGCCGACGAAGGTTTTGAAGGCAGTCTGCAGTTCGAAGATGTAGTTAAAGGTGGTAATATCCCTAAAGAATACATCCCGTCTATTCAAAAAGGTTTCCAAACAGCAATGCGTAATGGTGTGTTGGCTGGTTTCCCGGTTGATAAACTTAAGGTTACAGTGCTTGACGGTTCGTTCCACCCTGTTGACTCTGACCAACTCTCATTTGAGATTTGTGCTCAGATCGCCTTTAAGAACGCATGCGCTAAAGCAAAACCAGTTCTCATGGAGCCTATCATGAAAATTGAAGTGGTTACTCCAGAAGAATATATGGGTGATGTAATCGGCGACCTCAACAAACGTCGTGGTCAGGTAGAAGGCATGGAAACAAGCCGTACAGGTGCACGTATAGTAAAAGCCAAAGTTCCGCTTGCAGAGATGTTTGGTTATGTTACAGCACTTCGTACCATTACTTCCGGTCGTGCTACCAGTTCAATGGAATTCTCACACTATGCTCCTGTCAGCACAGCACTTGCTAAAGCAGTGCTTACTGAAGTAGGCGGACGTGTAGATCTTGTATAATACAACTAATTTGTGGCAACGGAGCAAGCGAATGACTCTTTGCTCCGCTCCACAATAAACTTAAAACTTATAAACTTTAATTAACTTAACAAACATGAGTCAACAAAAAATTCGTATCAAATTGAAATCTTACGACCACATGCTCGTTGACAAGTCAGCCGAGAAAATCGTAAGAACAGTAAAAGGTACAGGTGCTGTTGTCAGCGGTCCTATTCCACTGCCTACTCACAAACGTATCTTCACAGTAAACCGCTCAACGTTCGTAAACAAGAAATCACGTGAGCAATTCCAACTCGCTGCTTATAAACGTCTGATCGACATCTACAACTCTAACCAAAGAACTGTAGATGCACTGATGAAACTTGAGTTGGCTTCAGGCGTTGACGTAGAAATCAAATTGTCATAAAAAAAACGTAAAGCAGAGTACATTGGCTGTCCTCGTGCGCCAACCTATGCTTTGCCGCTTACTAACTAATTATTAAATAACAAAAATGCCAGGATTAATTGGAAAAAAAATCGGAATGACATCCGTATTCGGTGCCGATGGCAAAAACGTACCATGCACCGTTATTGAAGTAGGTCCTTGTGTTGTTACCCAAATCAAAACTGTAGAAAAAGACGGCTATGAGGCTGTGCAACTCGGTTTCCAAGAGAAAAAAGAGAAACACACCAATAAAGCAGAAGCCGGTCATTTTAAAGCAGCAGGTGTTAATCCACAAAGACACTTAGTAGAATTTGCAGGTTTCGACCAAGACCTCAAATTAGGTGATACTCTAACCGTTGATTTGTTCACCGAAAATACTTTCGTCGATGTTGTGGGAACATCTAAAGGTAAAGGTTTTCAAGGCGTTGTTAAACGTCACGGATTCGGTGGTGTAGGTCAAACGACTCACGGTCAGGACGACCGTCTGCGCGCTCCGGGTTCTCTCGGCGCATCTTCATATCCTTCACGCGTGTTCAAAGGAATGCGTATGGCAGGACGTATGGGTGGTGACCGCGTTACCGTACAAAACTTATTAGTTCTTAAAGTTATTCCTGAATACAACCTTCTCTTAGTTAAAGGTAGTGTACCAGGTGCTAAAAATTCAATCGTTATCATCAACAAATAAGAAGTCATGGAAGTAAATATTTTAAATCAACAAGGTGAGCAAACCGGTCAAAAGGCCGTTCTCAATGATGCAATCTTTTGCGTTGAACCAAACGACCATGCCATCTATTTGGATGTGAAACAATATTTGGCTAATCAACGTCAAGGAACACATAAGTCAAAACAACGTAGCGAAATCGCCGGTTCAACACGTAAACTCGGTCGCCAAAAAGGTGGCGGTGGTGCTCGTCCGGGCGATATCAAATCACCTGTTCGCGTTGGTGGTGGTCGTATCTTCGGTCCTGTTCCACGCGACTATAGTTTCAAACTTAACAAGAAAGTTAAACAACTTGCACGCAAGTCTGCTTTGTCATATAAGGCACAAGACGGTAAAGTTGTAGTGCTCGATTCACTGCATCTTGATGCTCCTAAAACTAAAGATTTCTTAACGATTGCTAATAATCTTAAAATAGGAGACCAAAAAGTGTTGTTTGTTTTGCCAACTAATGATAAAGTTGTATATTTGTCTGCTCGAAACGTGCAATCGGCTAAAGTTCTCACGGTTTCGGAATTAAACACGTATGTAATCATGAACTCAAAAGTAGTTGTATTCCTTGCGGATGCACTTCCTGCTCTTGAGTCAACTTTTAACGCATAAGGAGGTTATTGATATGGCAATTATAATTAAACCAGTAGTTACAGAAAAGATGACCGGTCTTGGCGAAAAGTTGAACCGTTTCGCTTTTCTCGTTGAACGTTCTGCTAATAAGATACAAATCAAAAAAGCAGTAGAAGAATTATATGGAGTAAACGTTGTTGCTGTCAACACAATAGTCGTTACACCGAAAGTTAAATCACGTTATACCAAAAGTGGTGTGGTTACCGGTAAATCACGACTCTGCAAAAAAGCAATCGTTACTCTTAAAGATGGTGATACAATAGATTTTTATAGCAATATTTAAACAAAATGGCTGTACGCAAATTAAAACCCTCTACACCGGGGCAAAGACACAAAATTATTGGGGCTTTTGATACAATCACTGCAACAACCCCAGAGAAATCTCTTGTTTTCGGCGGTCGCAAAACAGGTGGACGTAATAACACCGGTAAGGAAACCGCACGTCACATCGGTGGCGGTCACAAGCAGAAATACAGAGTGATTGATTTCAAACGAAATAAAGATGGTGTACCCGCAGTAGTTAAGACTATCGAATACGATCCAAATCGTTCGGCTCGTATCGCTCTGCTCTTCTATGCTGACGGTGAAAAACGTTATATTCTGGCACCAAACGGTTTGCAAGTAGGTCAAACCCTTCTTTCAGGTGCAGATGTTGCTCCCGAAGTCGGAAATGCTCTTCCACTTCAAAACATCCCTCTCGGAACATTGGTTCACAACATCGAACTCCGCCCAGGACAAGGAGCCGTGATGGTTCGCTCAGCCGGCGTGTTTGCTCAACTTACCTCTCGTGAAGATAAGTATGCTATCATCAAACTTCCTTCAGGTGAATTGCGCAAAGTTCTCTGCGCTTGCAAAGCAACAGTAGGTGTTGTCGGTAATTCTGATCATGGTCTGGAAAAATCAGGTAAAGCAGGTCGCTCACGCTGGTTAGGCAGACGACCAAGAGTTCGCGGTGTCGCTATGAACCCTGTCGATCACCCAATGGGTGGTGGTGAAGGTCGTGCATCAGGTGGACATCCACGCTCACGCAAAGGTTTACTTGCTAAAGGCTACAAAACTCGCACACCTAAAAAATTGTCCAACCAATTTATTATTGAAAGAAGGAAGAAATAACCTATTAAACGTAGCAAATTATGAGCCGTTCATTAAAAAAAGGACCCTTTATCAGTGTCAAGTTAGAAAAAAAAGTGCTTGAAATGAATGAAAGCGGTAAAAAATCCGTTATCAAAACATGGTCACGCGCTTCAATGATTTCTCCTGATTTCGTAGGGCACACAATCGCAGTTCACAATGGTAACAAATTCATCCCTGTTTATATCACGGAGAATATGGTAGGACATAAACTCGGCGAGTTCGCTCCTACACGTACATTCCGCGGACACTCAGGCAATAGGAAGTAATCCATTGAATCATTAATTAATTACATTTTTTTTAAAGATATCATGGGCGCTAGAAAAAAAATAACAGCCGATAAACGTAAAGAAGCACTCAAAACACAATATTTCGCTAAACTCAATAACGTTCCAACATCACCACGCAAAATGCGTCTTGTTGCTGACATGATCAGAGGTATGGAGGTTAATCGTGCTCTCGGAGTATTGAAGTTCTCAACCAAAGAGGCTTCTCGCAGAATGGAAAAATTGCTCAAATCAGCCATCGCTAACTGGGAACAAAAAACAGAGCAAAAGGCTGACCAAGCAACATTATATGTTAGTAAAGTGTTTGTTGACGGTGGCGCAACACTCAAACGTCTTCGTCCCGCTCCTCAAGGACGTGGATATCGTATCCGCAAACGTTCAAACCACGTTACTATATTCGTAGATACACTAAATGTTGAACCTAAAAATTAAATTGCTGAATGGGACAGAAGATTAATCCAATTAGTAACCGCCTTGGTATTGTTCGCGGTTGGGACTCCAACTGGTTCGGCGGTAAAAATTATGGTGATACTTTGCTCGAAGATAGCAAACTACGCAATTATCTCAGTGCTCGTTTGGCAAAAGCAAGTATCTCACGCATCGTTATCGAAAGAACTCTCAAACTTGTAACTATTACTGTCTGCACATCTCGCCCCGGTTTCATTATCGGTAAAGGCGGACAAGAAGTTGACAAACTGAAAGAGGAGTTAACTAAATTCACCAAAAAACAAGTCCAAATCAACATCTTCGAGGTTAAGAGACCCGAACTTGATGCCGTTCTTGTTGCTAACAACATCGCACGCCAACTTGAAGGCAAAGTTGCCTACAAACGTGCTGTTAAGCAAGCAATCGCAGGTACAATGAAACTGCAAGCAGAAGGTATCAAAGTTCAACTCTCAGGTCGTCTGAACGGTGCCGAAATGGCTCGTAAGGAAATGTATAAAGAAGGTCGTACACCTCTGCATACACTCCGTGCTGATATTGATTACAGCCTCGCTGAAGCACTCACTAAAGTTGGACTCATTGGTGTGAAGGTTTGGATCTGCCGCGGAGAAATCTATGGCAAAAAAGACCTCTCTCCACAGTTCTCACAAAAAGATAATCGTGGCAATTTCGACCGCCGTGAAGGTGGACGCCGCGAAGGTGGACGTCGCGAAGGTTTTCGTGGCAATAAGAAAAAATAAGTTTAACCTATTTTAATCGCAGATTAAGTAATTATGTTACAACCAAAAAAGACTAAATTCCGCAGATCGCAAAAAGGCCGCATCAAAGGCAATGCGCAACGCGGTAACCAATTGGCTTTTGGCTCTTTTGGTATCAAATCTCTTGGTACAGTTTGGTTGACAGGACGCCAAATAGAGGCTGCCCGTGTGGCTGTTACACGTCACATGCAACGTCAAGGTCAAGTCTGGATACGTGTCTTCCCCGACAAACCAATTACCAAGAAACCTTTGGACGTTCGTATGGGTAAAGGTAAAGGTGCACCGGAAGGTTTCGTTGTACCACTCGCACCCGGTCGTATAATCTTTGAAATCGATGGCGTTCCATACGATGTTGCTAAAGAAGCATTACGTCTCGCAGCACAAAAACTCCCTATAACAACCAAATTTGTAGTACGTCGTGATTTCGACCCATCCCAAATTTTGTAAAGGATAAACAGTTATGAAAAACAGTGAAATTAAAGAATTAACAAACCAAGAGTTGTTAGAACGTTTGGAAGGTGCTAAAGCACAACTTGCAAACCTTAAACTCAATCATTCAATTTCTCCGCTTGACAATCCGTTGCAAATCCGGGATGCTCGCAAAGACATCGCTCGTATGGCAACTGAACTTCGTCAGAGAGAACTTAATAAGTAAAAATTTAAATTCTGATGGAAACAAGAAATTTAAGAAAAGAAAGAGTGGGAGTTGTTACCAGTGATAAGATGGACAAAACTATCACTGTTTCCGTTAAGTGGAAAGAGAAACACCCAATCTATGGTAAATTCGTCAATAAAACGAAAAAATATCATGTCCATGACGAAAACAACGAATGTCATGTTGGCGATACAGTTCGAATCATGGAAACTCGACCATTAAGTAAAACAATCCGTTGGAGACTGACGGAGATTATCGAAAGGGCTAAATAATTATGATACAACAAGAATCAAGACTCGTAGTAGCGGATAATAGTGGTGCCAAAGAGGCTTTATGTATCCGCGTTTTGGGAGGTACAAAAAAACGTTATGCCTCACTTGGTGACGTAATTGTTGTAGCCGTAAAAAGCGTCATCCCTTCAAGCGATATGAAAAATGGTACTGTAAGTCGTGCCGTTGTCGTTCGCGTTAAAAAGGAAGTTAGACGTCCGGATGGCTCATATATCCGCTTCGACGATAATGCCTGTGTATTGATCAACAACGCCGGCGAACTTCGCGGAAGCCGTATATTTGGCCCCGTTGCTCGTGAACTCCGTGCTACCAATATGAAAATTATTTCACTCGCACCTGAAGTGCTCTAATCATCTAAATTATTTACAGTAATGGCTAAATTACATATCAAAAAGGGTGATATCGTTTATGTCAATGCAGGTGCAAGCAAAGGCAAAACAGGCCGAGTATTGCGTGTGCTTGTTGACAAGCAGCAAGCAATTGTAGAGGGCGTAAACATGGTATCAAAAAGTACCAAACCCAATGCTCAAAATCCTCAAGGAGGTATTGTAAAACAAGAGGCTCCTATCCATATCTCTAACCTCAATGTAGTTGAAGACGGTCGCCCTGTTCGCGTCGGTCGTGAACTCAAAGATGGCAAGTTGGTAAGAGTTTCAAAGAAAACAGGCAAAGAAATTTAAAAAATGAACACAGCAAGTTTAAAACAAGATTACAAGGAAAGAATAGTTCCAATCTTGATGAAAGAGTTTGGCTATACCACTGTTATGCAGTGCCCCAAACTGACTAAAATTGTCCTCAACCAAGGGTTGGGTATCGCTGTTGCCGACAAGAAAATCATTGATGTTGCCATAAACGAAATGACCGCTATCGCTGGTCAAAAAGCAGTGGCTACCGAGTCGAAAAAAGATATCTCCAACTTTAAGGTTCGTAAGAAAATGCCAATCGGCGTCCGAGTAACTCTTCGTGGTGATCGTATGTATGAATTCCTCGAAAGACTCGTTCGCGTCGCTCTCCCACGTATTCGTGACTTTAAGGGTATAGAGAAAAAAATGGATGGTCGTGGCAACTATACCATGGGTATCCAAGAGCAAATCATCTTCCCTGAAATCAATATCGATAATATCGAAAAACTTCTCGGTATGAACATCACTTTTGTAACTACCGCTCCTACCGACGAAGAAGGTTTCGCTCTGTTGAGAGAATTCGGACTTCCATTTAAAAAATAATTTCTAAAAATTAAAAGACAATGGCAAAAGAAAGTATGAAAGCCCGTGAGGTTAAGCGCGCAAAGTTAGTGGCTCGTTATGCCGCTAAACGCGCTGCGCTTAAGAAAGCCGCTAATGCGGGCGATTATGAAGCAGCACAAACACTGCAATCGCTGCCTAAAAATGCCTCACCTGTTCGTCTGCACAACCGCTGCAAAATGACAGGACGTCCAAAAGGATATATGAGACAATTCGGTTTGTCACGTATCCAATTCCGTGAGATGGCTTCTAAAGGTCTTATTCCGGGAGTTCGTAAGGCAAGTTGGTAATGATTTTCAAACAACACTTTTTTTATAAACAATTTATCAATATTGTCCCGGTAGGCGGGATAAATTTAAATTAAATTATGACAGATCCTATTGCAGATTATCTGACTCGATTAAGGAATGCTATCAAAGCAGGACACCGCGTGGTAGAAATTCCGGCATCGAATTTGAAAAAGGAGATCACCAAAATCTTGTTTGAGAAAGGTTATATTCTCAACTACAAGTTTATTGAAGATGGTCCGCAAGGCACAATCAAGATTGCCTTGAAGTATGATCCCGTTAATAAGGTTAACGCTATCAAATCATTAGAGAGAGTATCAACTCCGGGTTTGCGCCGCTATGTAGGCTACCGCAATATGCCTCGCGTATTGAATGGTCTTGGCATCGCTATCCTCTCAACCTCTAAAGGTGTTATGACCGATAAAGAGGCTGTCGGACAAAAACTCGGCGGTGAAGTAATTTGTTATGTTTATTAATGTAGGAGGAAAAGAATTATGTCAAGAATAGGTAAATTACCCATCAGTATTCCTGCAGGAGTAACAGTTACAGTTAAGGACAATGTAGTTACCGTTAAAGGTCCTAAAGGTGAACTCTCTCAAGTTGTTGACCCATTAATCACTGTTGAAGTGGAGGGTACACATGTAGTAGTTAAACGTCCCAACGATGATAAAGAAGCACGCAGCAAACATGGTCTTTATCGCGCTCTTATCAATAACATGGTTCACGGCGTTTCAGAAGGTTTCAAGAAAACTCTCGAACTTGTCGGAGTAGGTTATCGTGTTTCTAACCAAGGCAATTTGCTCGAATTTGCACTCGGTTACTCACACCCGATATTCCTTATGCTTCCGCAAGAAGTTAAAGTTGAAACTAAGAGTGAGCGTAACCAAAACCCGCTCATTATGCTCGAAAGTGCCGACAAACAATTGTTAGGTCAAATATGTGCTAAAATACGCACATTCCGCAAACCTGAACCATATAAAGGTAAAGGTATCAAATTCCAAGGTGAAATTATTCGTCGTAAGGCTGGTAAATCGGCTGGTAAATAATGAAAGGACTAAGTTATGAATCAAAAAATAGCAAGAAGAATTCGTATTAAGGCTCATATCCGTACCCGCGTTAAAGGTACACCGGAGCGTCCGCGTCTTACCGTATTTCGCAGCAATTGCCAGATTTACGCACAGATAATTGATGATGTTGCAGGTCGCACTCTCGCTGCCGCTTCATCATTAGGCTTGAAAGATAAAATGACCAAAACTGAGCAAGCAGCCAAAGTAGGCGAACTCATCGCTCAAGCAGCACAAAAGGCTGGTGTTGAGTCTGTCGTTTTCGACCGTAATGGCTATCTCTACCACGGTAGAGTAAAACAACTCGCTGACTCCGCTCGTGAAGCAGGTCTTAAATTCTAACCCATTAATGTTTTTGATATGAATAGAGTTAAATTAAATAGCGATGTAGAATTAAAGGAACGCATGGTTGCCGTTAACCGCACAACCAAGGTTACCAAAGGTGGTCGTACTTTCACCTTCGCCGCTATCGTTGTTGTTGGCGACGAAAAAGGTGTTATCGGCTGGGGACTTGGTAAAGCTGGTGAAGTAACCACTGCAATCCAAAAAGGTACCGATGCTGCTAAGAAAAATTTAATCAAAGTACCTGTTCTCAATGGCACTATACCTCACGAGCAATTTGCTAAATTTGGTGGTGCACGCGTTTATCTCCAACCCGCTACTCACGGTACAGGAGTAAAAGCCGGTGGTGCTATGCGTGCCGTACTCGAAAGTGCTGGTGTTACCGATGTGATTGCTAAATCTAAAGGTTCTTCCAACCCGCACAACCTTGTTAAAGCAACTATTGCTGCCCTCGCTGAATTGCGCGACGCACGCGAAGTTGCTGCCAACAGAGGTGTTTCTTTAAGTACAGTGTTTAACGGTTAATTTATAAATCTTAAGAATTATGGCAACTATTAAAATTCAAAAAGTTCGCAGCACTATCAAAAGTCCTAAAAACCAAAAATTAGTTATGGAGGCTTTAGGTCTTAGGAAAATGAATGCCGTAGTAGAACACGAAGCCACTCCACAAATTTGCGGTATGGTGGAAAAAGTGAAACACTTGGTAAAAGTTATTGACTAATTTAGTAAATTTTTCTAACAATGGAATTACATAATCTCAAACCAGCCGTTGGTTCAGTTCACTCTCAAAAACGTATCGGTCGTGGTGCCGGTTCTGGACTTGGAGGAACTTCAACACGCGGTCATAAAGGTGCCAAATCTCGTTCAGGCTATTCCAAAAAGATTGGTTTCGAAGGTGGTCAGATGCCTATACAACGTCGTCTGCCTAAATATGGCTTCAAAAACATCAATCGTGTGGAATATAAAGCAATCAACCTTTCCGTTCTTCAAAGCCTTGCTGAAAGCAAAAATCTTGAAAAAATCGGTCTCGTAGAACTTCAAGAAGCTGGTTTCGTTAGCAAAAGCGCTAAGGTGAAAATTTTAGGAAATGGTGAACTTAAAGCAAAACTGACTGTTGAAGCACACGCTTTCTCGGCTGTTGCTGAAAAAGCCATCACAGAAGCGGGCGGAACAGTTGTAAAACTCTAAAACAATGAAATTTATTGAAACGTGTAAAAATATCTGGAAGATTGAGGACCTCCGTAGCCGATTGCTCACAACTCTTTTGTTTGTGCTCATCTATCGCTTCGGATCGTTCATCGTTCTTCCGGGTGTTGATGCAAGCGTACTTGAGGAATTATCTTCCACTCACGACCAGACGCGTGGCGGATTATTAGCACTCCTTGATATGTTCTCCGGTGGAGCGTTCTCTAATGCTTCTATCTTTGCGTTAGGTATCATGCCTTACATCTCTGCATCTATTATCGTGCAATTGCTTGGCATCGCTGTACCTTATTTCCAACGCCTCCAAAAAGAAGGCGAAAGCGGATATCGCAAAATGAACCAGATCACACGCTATCTCACAGTTGCTATATTGTTATTCCAAGGTCCTTCTTATTTAGTTAACCTCCAAGCACAAATGGGTGGCGCACTACCAGATACTGTAGGATTCAACTGGTTTACAATATCTTCGACATTGATCTTGCTCGCAGGCTCAATGTTCGTAATGTGGTTAGGCGAACGTATCACTGATAAAGGTATTGGTAATGGTATTTCTTTCATTATCTTGATTGGTATCATTGCTCGTCTGCCGGGTGCTATAATTCAAGAATTTACCGCTCGTCTGAATAACGCAGGTGGTGGTCTGATCGTTTTCCTTGCTGAAATTGTAGCACTCATACTCGTTATCGCTGTGGCTATTATGCTCGTTCAAGGAACCCGCAAAATTCCTGTACAGTATGCTAAACGTATCGTAGGTAATAAACAATATGGTGGTGTTCGTCAATATATTCCTTTGAAAGTTAATGCCGCCAACGTTATGCCTATTATCTTTGCGCAAGCAATCATGTTTATTCCTCTCGCTTTCGTTGGATTTAGTTCTGATGGCTCAGGATGGTTTGCACGCAACTTCTTGAACAATACAGGAGTTTGGTATAATGTAGTATTTGCTTTACTCATTATCGTGTTCACCTATTTCTACACTGCTATCATCATCAATCCTCAACAAATAGCAGAGAACCTGAAACTTAACAACGGATTTATCCCCGGTGTTAAACCTGGTAAGAAAACGGCTGAATATATCGACGATATTATGTCTAAAATAACCCTTCCGGGTTCTATCTTCTTGGCTATCGTTGCTATTCTGCCTGCTTTTGCTCAAGTTTTAGGTGTTAGCCAAGGTTTTGCGCAATTCTTCGGTGGTACATCACTTCTGATTATGGTAGGTGTTATTCTTGACACTCTACAACAAATCGAAAGTCATTTGTTGATGCGCCACTATGATGGACTTCTTGATTCAGGTTCACGAATCAAAGGTCGTACAGGTGTTTCCGCTTATTAAAGAGTTCTGAAATGATATTCTTAAAGACAGACGAGGAAATTGAACTCTTGAGAGAGAGTAATATCCTTTTGGGAAAGGCAATGGGCGAAGTTGCTAAAGTTGTTAAACCGGGTGTTACAACAGCTCAACTTGATAAAGTGTTTCACGAATTTATTTGTGATAATGGTGCCGTACCGGGTTTCCTTAACTACGGCGGCTTCCCCAAGTCTCTCTGTACCTCTGTTAACGAACAGGTCGTACATGGTATTCCTTCTGATGATGTAGTATTGCGCGAAGGCGATATCGTTTCATGCGATGGTGGGTGTATATTGAACGGATTTAATTCCGATTCTGCTTACACATTTCCTGTAGGTGAAATATCTCCTGAAGTAATGGCTCTACTTCGCACTACCAAAGAATCATTATTCAAAGGTATCGAACAAGCCGTTGCTAATCGTAGAGTAGGTGATATTGGTTATGCTGTCCAATCTTATTGCGAACAACGTGGCTACTCAGTAGTTAGAGAAATGGTCGGACATGGTGTAGGTCGTAGCCTGCATGAAAGTCCTGAAGTTCCTAACTATGGCAGACGTGGCAATGGAGTTTTGCTTAAATCGGGCATGACAATAGCCATCGAACCTATGATATGTTTAGGTCGTCGAAACTTGATTTTTGAATCAGACGGTTGGACAACTCGAACCGCTGACCGAAAACCGGCAGCACACTTCGAACTCTCAATCGCTGTCAGAAAAGATAAAGCCGATATACTTTCAACCTTTGAATATATTGAACAAGTATTAGGCGAACGAGCAATATAAATTCAATGCTTATTTCAGTATTTTATTATAAAATCATATTTATTTTATGGCTAAACAAAATGCAATAGAGCAAGACGGAACCGTTGTAGAGGCTTTAAGCAACGGAATGTATCGTGTCGAACTTGAAAACGGACATCAAATCTTATCGCATATCTCCGGCAAAATGCGAATGTTCAACATCCGCATCATCCCGGGTGATAAAGTTAAAGTTGAAATGTCTCCTTACGACTTAACGAAGGGAAGAATATCGTTTAGATACAAATAAAAAAAACTTTACTACAATGAAAGTAAGAGCATCAATTAAAAAGCGCAACGACGATTGCAAAATAGTACGTCGTAAAGGTCGCTTGTATGTTATTAACAAAAAAAATCCAAAATTTAAACAACGTCAGGGATAAGGCCTGACACAGTAATTATTTCATTATGGCTATAAGAATTGTCGGAGTAGATCTACCCCAGAACAAACGTGGGGAAGTCGGATTGACTTACATCTACGGATTAGGTCGTAGCAGTGCAAAGAAAATCCTTGCAGAAGCAGGTGTTGATCCAAACATCAAAGTGCAGGATTGGACAGACGACCAAGCAGCAAAAATCCGCGAAATCATCGGTGCCAAATATAAGGTAGAAGGTGATTTGCGTTCGGAAACTCAGTTGAACATCAAACGTTTGATGGATATTGGTTGTTATCGTGGTATCCGCCATCGTATTGGTCTTCCAGTTCGTGGGCAGTCAACTAAAAACAACGCTCGTACGCGTAAAGGTAGAAAGAAAACTGTTGCTAACAAGAAAAAAGCAACGAAGTAACAACTAATCATTAAACTTTAAGAAAATGGCAAAGAAAACTGTTGCAGCAAAAAAACGTGTTGTCAAAGTAGATGGTGTAGGTCAACTCCATGTGTCATCATCTTTCAACAACGTTATCGTAACTATTGCTAACTCGCAAGGACAAGTCATTTCATGGTCCTCTGCCGGTAAGATGGGTTTCCGTGGTTCTAAAAAGAATACCCCATACGCTGCTCAAATGGCAGCACAAGATTGCGCTAAAGTAGCCTATGATTTAGGTCTGCGCAAAGTTAAAGCATACGTTAAAGGTCCAGGTAACGGACGTGAATCAGCAATCCGTACTTGCCACGGTGCAGGTATCGAAGTAGTGGAAATCGTTGATGTTACTCCACTGCCACACAACGGATGTCGTCCTCCAAAACGTAGAAGAGTATAATATTAACCCAATTTAAAAATTAAGTTTTATGGCAAGATATATTGGACCAAAAACACGTATTGCACGTAAATTCGGCGAACCTATTTACGGTGAGGATAAATATTTCGAAAGACATAAATATGCTCCCGGTCAACATGGACAAAATCGTCGTGGAAAAAAATCTGAGTATGGTATTCAGTTAGCCGAAAAGCAAAAGGCTAAATACACATACGGCGTCTTGGAACGTCAGTTCCGTATTCTCTTCGAGCAAGCACAACGCACCAAAGGTATTACCGGTGAAGTGCTCTTGCAGTTACTTGAAAGCCGCTTAGACAATCTCGTTTATCGTCTGGGCATCGCGCCTACACGTGCTGCTGCTCGTCAATTAGTGTCTCACTGTCATATCGTAGTTGACGGTAAAGTTGTCAATATCCCATCATATCAAGTTAAAGCAGGACAAGTTGTTGGTGTTCGCGAAAAAGCCAAATCACTGGAAGTTATCGCCAATTCTCTCGCCGGTTTCAACCATGCTAAATATCCATGGCTCCAATGGAACGAGGAAAATAAAGAAGGCACCTTCCTCCACATCCCTGCTCGCGAAGATATTCCTGAGAATATTAAAGAGCAACTTATCGTCGAACTCTATTCAAAATAATAATCCCTAAATTCATGGCAATATTAGATTTTCAAAAACCTGATAAGGTGATAATGTTGGAATCGAGCGAAAAACGCGGCATCTTTGAGTTCCGCCCGCTCGAACCTGGTTACGGCATTACTGTCGGTAATGCGCTTCGTCGAGTCTTGATTGGTTCTCTTGAAGGATTCGCAATCACATCAATAAAAATCGGTGGAGTTGACCACGAATTTGCCACGATACCGGGTGTTATTGACGATGTAACCAACATTATCCTCAACTTAAAAGAAGTGCGTTTCAAACGCAATGCCGAAAGCGAGGCAATAGAGGAAAATATCAAACTCCATGTCGCTAATACAACACAGTTCCGTGCCGGCGATTTGAACAATGTCCTCCAAGATTTCGTTGTTCTCAATCCTGACCATGTAATCTGCGAAATGGACGAATCTGCTTCTTTTGATATCGAATTGCACATTGGTAAAGGTCGTGGCTATGTTCCGGCTGACGAAAACCGTAATGTCAACGACCCAATCGGACAAATTGCTATCGATGCAATCTACACTCCTATCACCAATGTCAAGTATTCCATCGAACCATTCCGTGTAGAACAACGTACTGACTTCGAAAAACTTATCATCGAAATCGATACCGACGGTTCTATTCTTCCTAAAGTGGCTCTCGAAGAAGCAGCAAAAATATTGATTTTCCACTTCATGCTCTTCTCCAACGAGAAAATCGTTCTTGAAACTCAGGAAACTAATGTTTCTGACACTCTCGACGAAGAGATGCTTCGCATGCGCCAGTTGCTCAACTCTCGTTTGGCTGATATGAGTCTCTCCGTTCGTGCTCTCAACTGCCTCAAAGCAGCAGAGGTTGACACTCTCGGACAACTCGTTCAACTCCATCGAAGCGACTTGCTCAAGTTCCGTAACTTTGGTAAGAAATCTCTCACCGAGTTAGACGAACTTCTCGACAAAAACAAACTGCAATTCGGCATGGATATTTCTAAATATAAACTTGATAAAGAATAATTAAAAAAATGAGACACAATAAGAAATTCAATCATCTTGGACGTAAGGCTGCTCACCGTAGTGCGATGCTCTCTAATATGGCTTGTTCGCTGATTTTCCACAAACGTATCAGCACCACATTGCCTAAAGCCAAAGCGTTGCGCATCTATGTTGAACCATTGCTCACACGTGCCAAAGTAGATACAACTGCTAATCGCCGTCTTATCTTTGCTGAACTCAAACAAAAAGAGGCTGTTAAGGAATTATTCGGTGTAGTAGCAGATAAGATTGCTAACCGTCCGGGTGGATACACTCGTATCTTAAAAACAGGCTTCCGTCTTGGTGACGCTGCCAAAATGTGTATTATCGAACTCGTTGACTTCAACGAGAATATGCTCAAAGCCGCTCCTAAGGCTGCTAAGAAAGCAACACGCCGTAGTGGTAAAAAATCCGCTGCCGCTCCTGCTGCTCAAACAACTGAAGCCGCTGAATAATATACTAACCGGACATGGATATGAAAAAGAGGTGCAATAATTGCACCTCTTTTTTTCAATAAATTTTGCGGTATAAATAAAATATAGTATTTTTGCAGAGTGATTATAAATCTTAAAGATTTTTATATCTTCAGATTGTTTAATCAACGGTAATAAAACATAATAAAAGGCGTTTATTGACGCTGTTTGCGACTCATCAAAAACTTCGCAACTTTTTGTTCCCGGTCCATACAGTCAACAATGAATGTCCTCGGAATATGTATTATATTCCCTGATGGTATGAGTATATCATGCCCTTTTGTTTCGTATTTGGAACAAAGTATGTGTGTACTTTGCTGTCGGTTTATACATATTCAGCGTGGACTGCGTTTGTTATTCTACCGGGATGGGGATTGCGAAGCCCTTGATGAGCGTGAAAGCAAATGAATTTCACGCTATTTTTGTATGCTTATATTCCAACTAAATTTATGACCTCTTTACGATAAGTTATGACTTAATAGAAAACGAACCGTATTATCTTTTACTAATCCGTTCAATCAGAGGGAAAACAGAAAATATATGCTAAACAAATAAAGGAGTAAGCCGAAAAGCCAAGTGAGTAGGCACTAACAATTTAAATTTTTTACAACAATGAAAGCAACAAAAATTTTCGCCATTATTATGATGGCATTGTTGATGGTTGCCACACCATCTTATGACAGAAGCGTAAAGACCGTAAAGCAGCTGAAAAAGCCGCATGGGAAGCTCGCCAACAATTCATCAAAGATTCAACTGCGATAGCCAATCAGCAACGCTTGGACGAAATGAAAAAAGCCCCACAAGAAGCCGCTGATGCCAAAGCAAAAGCCGAAGCTGCCCAAGCTAAAAGGGAAGCCGAACAAGTTCAACTAAATCAAAGAAAAACAACGTCTAAAGACCCATGTACAGAAAAGGATGATGCTGATTGGTACACAGCTTCAAGTTCTATGCTTTTTGATGATTCCGATAGTGATTTGACAGCAACGGCACTATTACTTTCACTTCAACAACAACTTTTTCTTAAATTACGTGCACATTACCAAGCTGTTGTTCCCGATTATTTTGATATGATAAAAACAGAAGATGTTTCGTATAAACGTCAGCATATTGAGCAAGGAGGATTAAGGGTTATAAACGAGATGGTTAGTGAAACATATGAAAATTGTCGAGAGACTACAGATTTTCCAAATTCAAATGGTCAATATACAATGTATATGTCAATTAAAATTAATAAAAAAGAAATCGTGGATAATATTGTCGATGAAATAAAAAAAGATGAAGAAATGAAAGTTCGATTTAATGAGCAACAATTTCGCAAAAGTTTTGAAAAATTTTTTGAAGGAGAATAATCTTATTAACTCTTAAACATAAAAGAGATGAAAACAATTAATTTTTTTGCAAGTTTGATTATTCTTACTTGCGGTGTTCAGGTGATGTTTGCACAACAACCGACAAATCTTGATGGTAGAGAACGCCAAATGGATTCATTAAGAAAAGAGCTGCGTTTCCATCAAGAACTTCTTGATAGTGCAGTTAAGTTTCCATGTTTTTTAAAAGATGATGATGAGTGGATAACAGCTTTTGTATATCAAGAAGCTGAATTTGGGAATGATATAAATGATATTTTACTTCAGCGTGCTCAGCAACAAATTTATATGAAGTTGGGTGGAAAAGTGAAGCAAATGACAACCTACTATTTTGACCATGCAAATTTGGCAGGCGATAAAAAAACTTCTAATCACATTGAAAATTTATGTCAAAAAGAAGTAAACCAGTTTGTTATGGAAACACGTGCAGAATGCAATAATTATATTCCTCATCCAAGTCCATATAAAAAAGATAAATACGTTTTTTTCTTATCTGCAAAAGTTCGTAAAATTGATATTCTTAAAGCAGTTGAAGAAGCAATTAAAAGCGATGAAGAAGCTAAACTCCGATACAATGAACAAAAAATGAGAGAGGCTTATTCAAAGTTTTTTGAAGATAATAATGCTAATGAGTAATAAAATATGAAAAAAATTATATTATCTCTCTTTGGTGTTTTATTTTTCAATTTTGCGTATTGCCAAGTTAATCGAGATATGCCGGACTGGGTGAAAAATCCCGATGCATATATTGTAGATGGTAATAACTCAAAAATGTTCCAAATGAAAATTTTTGGAGAATCACGCAAAGATGTGGAAAAAGAATTCGCTCAACGTATGGAAGAATATGGTGTGTATAATATCATAGGTGATCCGTATTGGCTCAATTCCGATGATAATAATTGGATTTATGGATATTTTTTGGTTCAAGTCTGTAAAAAACATAAACCATGCAACAATCGTGAACATATTAAAGAACATATAAATCTTTCCACCACCAAATATCCATTCTCGGCTCGTTGTTTTGTTCCGGGTATGGCGCAGATATACAAAGGCTCTGCCGGAAAGGGTGGAGCGATAATTGCTGCCGAAATTGTTGGTGTCGCCGGTATTGTTACAAGTTTCAGCATGAAGGCAGCACACGATGCCTATTACACACAAGTTCCATCTAATGAAGATATGGATTACCATGAACAATCAGCAGATATGTGGGCAAAAATAGGCTATGGTAGTATAGCTTTTACTGCTGCAATGTATATCTACAACATCATTGATGGTGCTGTTGCTCCGGGCAAAAAGCATATTCAGATAGGCTCTAAAGCTTATGACCTTTCGTTTACTCCGACAGCAACAATGCAAGGTGATTTCGGCTTCGCGGCAAAATTAAATTTTTAACTCAATAAAAAAATAACAGATTATGAAGAAAATTTTATTATTGGCAACCCTGTGTTTGCCCCTATTGTTTGGCGGATGCGTCAAACGAGTTGTTAGTAATACTATCTCCGTATATGGTTTTGTTTATGATTACGAAACTCACGAACCTATTTCAGGAGTACATTTGACGCTATCGCCTTCTGGAAAAAATACTGACACAGGTGAAGACGGATATTATGCATTCAATAATGTGCAATTTAATCATGATAAAATTGTTATTTCAGCGCAAAAATCTGGATATGAAACAACGTCAAGAACAATTACTTTGCCGAAAAATGGAGAATCACAAATTAATTTTAATATGAAAAAATTAGACAAATAATTTATTAGGTTTTACAAGCGATATTTTTCGGCTTGTAAAACCTTTTTTTTATTTTGTATAACAGTTCAATATGAAAACAAGATTTTTATTATTACTTTCTATTATAGTGTTATGTATTTCATGTCAGAAAGAGAATGAGGTACTATTAGGCTCAATCGAAGGTACGGTAAGTGATATGGCAACGGGAGAACTGCTTAATGCTGTTGATATTGAAATAGAGCAAGTTGGAGGACAATCTTCTATATTGTCTGACCATACAAGCAATGATGGGCGATTTGCTTTTCTCAAATTGGAAATAGGAACTTATACACTTAGGTTCTCTAAAGTTGGCTATAAACCATTAACTAAAGAAAATATAGTTATCAAAAAATCATCTAAAGATATTCAAGTTTATGTGCAATTGGAAAAATTGCCGTCATCTTTTCTTATTGTTGATGATAAAGGGAATGAAATCACAGAACTGAATTTCGGTTATGAACAGGATGATATTGTGCGTACATTCAATATAAAGAATCTAAGCGATAACAAATTAAATTGGTCAATAGACCAAAATTATCCTAAATGGATAAAAACTATAGCACCGGGTAAAGGCTCTATTTCATCACATGATACACAAGGTGTTACAGTTATCCTTGATAGATCGAAATTAAATGAAGGAGATAACAACTCAACTATTCATGTCAAATCGGAAGATAATGTAATTAAACCGATTAAAGTCATTGCATTGAATTATAAAGCACCTAAATTACTTCTATATGATGCAGAAAATGTAAGTTATGACAGTGTTAAATTAGTAGGTAAAGTATTAGAAAACGGATTTCCTGAATACCATGCTTTCGGCTTTGTGATTTCTGAGAATCCTCAACCAACAATTAGCAATGCAGATAAAAAAACAGAATTTTCTAAACAAGATGTCGAAAATAAAAGTAATATCCCACAAACATTTACAGGATTGTTACCAAAGAAAGCATATTATGCAAGAGTTTATACAATCAGTGTGATTGATACAACTTATAGTAATATTGTTAGTTTTGTAACCCTTGAAGCTCATTACCCTAAATTAACAATAGAAGAAGGAGAGCATAATGGTTTACAAGTAAGTTTTTATAGCAAAATTACAGACTATGGCGGTTCGCCAATTATAGAAAAAGGCGTTTGCTGGTCAACTGAACAAATGCCGAAAGTAGATCAAAATAATTCGCAACGTACAAAGGATGGCACAGGAGATGGTGCGTTTACATCTACTATAAGTAATCTGTTACCAAGCACAACTTACTATTTCAGATCCTATGCAAAAAATTATGATGGATATGGATATAGTGAAGAACAATTGACAATAAAATCTGGGTCTGGAATACCTAAATTAGAAATTCTTTATTTGACACCAATAAATGATAATAGCGTAAAAGTTAAATATAAAATTACTGAAGATGCAGGTTCGACTATAAAAGAACATGGTGTTTGTTATGCTAATAAACTATATCCTGATACTTCAGATACAAAAATCAAGTATGATGGAGATAAAGGAGATGAATATACTATTCATATAGATGGTTTACAAGGTAATAAACTATATTATTTTAGAGCTTATGCTATTAATTCTGCCGATATTATAGGATATTCTAAGGATACAATGAATACGATTGTGGTTGTTGAGCCTATTGTTGAAACGGATTCTGTTAGAGATATTACAACAAGTTCTGCCATTTGTGTTGGTAATGTGATATCAGATGGCGGTAGTTCCATTATAGAACGTGGAATATGTTGGGAGAATGTTAATAACCCGGAGCCTGCATTAGATAAATCTAATACATCTAAAGCAGAAACAAATGGCGAAGGACAGTTTAGCTGTGTTTTGACCGGATTAAAGCCGAATACAAAATATAATTATAGAGCTTATGCCCTCAACAATAGTGGAATCCCGGGATATGGTGAAACAATGTCTTTTACAACTTTAGCGAACGTTCCTACAGTCATAACCTATGATGCTTCTACTGCCAATGGCTCGATAATACTAAAGGGAAAGGTTACTGATAATGGAGGCTCCGAAATAACAAGATGTGGGTTTATTTGTAATAATGGATATAACTACGAGGCACCATTATCAAGCGGTGAATTTTCGCGTACTATAAAGACAAACGAATTTGCACCGGGTACAACGTATTCGTTTTATGCCTATGCATACAATGCTAATACAGGGGGAGAACCGGGGAAAGGAGCAACAAAAACCTTTACGACTCCTGACGGGAAACCTACTGTAACTAATCAGGGAGTCACTGTCAATTCTGCCACGTCTGCAACTATTGTAGGTAATATTACAGATAATGGTGGTTATGGTATTACTGAGTGTGGTGTATGCTATAGCAAAAGTGTCAGTCGTCCGACTAAAGAAAATTCGGAATATACTACTATAACAAATGTAAAATCAGGACAATTCAGCAGTACAATAACAGGTCTTGAGCCGAACACTAAATACTATTACAATGTTTATGCCCTTAATGGGAATGGTATAACTTATGGGATTCCGGATTACTTTAAGACACAGAATGTAACACTTACTATCGATATTACACAACAGCCTACATACGAAGGCAACAATGCCACCGTATATGGAAAAATAACTTCTGATGGAGGAGCAGATATTGTTTACTATGGTGTTGTATTTAGTAGATACAATTCTCAACCAACTCTTGATAATAAAGAAGGAGTAATAAATCAAGAAGGTAATCCTACTACTAATGATATCTCATTTTCATTCACTAATATTCCTTCCGGCGTAATGGTTTACTATCGTTTCTATGTTGTAAATTCGTTGGCTATGGTGGCTTATTCTACTTCCGGTTATATAACAGGATTATAGATAGTTTATGGATATGTTTTTACTTTGCAGGATATGTTTTGCAGAGTAAAAGCTAATCTGTGTTAATCCGTAACAAATCCGTTCTATCCGTGGAAAAATTTAGCCTCTACTGCGGATTTTCACGCAAAATCCGCAATAAAGCAATATTTAACCCAAATTTTATATGTTCGTGTTTATTGAGAAATTATATAGTAAATAATATGTCAGTCTCAAATTTTTGGACCAAGATTCGCGAAAAACGGTTTGGTCAGATTCTTAAATTCATATCCAATTCAGCCGCTTTTGCGCTGCTCTTGTCGCTAATTCTTTTCGGCATTGAGATGTTTAGCGGCATTCAGGAGTCAAAGGAAGTAACAGAAAATCTACTGAAGATACAAAACTCGTTGTCAACACGCTATTTGGGACAGTTCCCGGAGTTCCTGACCGACATCAATCAGTTGTATCTCGGTGCTTCGCATGGCGACTCTATCGTCATATTGGAAGATGTGCTGTATTATGGTTTGGTCAGCAATCCGCACAAGTTCTATGTTTCGTGCCTTAACCTGCTTGACTTGGCTGAACACGGCTGCCCGATTATGATTTCGTATTACCGACCGAATACCTTGGCATATAATATGACCGTGCAGGAATGGCTTCTATCGCCTGAGTGTTACAAGAATTATAGGGACACACTTATGCTCTTCAACCGCAGGAATTTTGAATACCGGCAGAACAGGAAGAAAATTTTGGCGGAAGGCTTGGACAACAATACACCACGGGAAGAGGTCGAACAACGGCTTTTCAGTCTCATGTCTGAATCATTCGGAGATATAGTTGACCCTGAACTGCTTGTTATACAGCAGAAGTATATGCAAGATAAGGCCCTTGAGTGGGATAAAGAAAAAGAACAATCGCTATGGGCTACAAAAGATGACCGCCAGATGATTAATGGCATCCTCTTGGAACGTTATTTTTCCAAGACACGCAGCCAAGACCCCAAGAAATTCAAGGCTATGGTAGCCAAATATCGCAACAGTAGCCTGAAAAACGATGACTTCAGCCAAAACGATGTCCGACCGACAGTTTCTTATCGCGTCAGAAAAGATGTGGAAAAGTTATCTTTTCAGTTAGATTCAGTGCGAAATAGGTATATCGACGACAACAACAAATCGGTTAATGATATAAAATATGACGATTTCCGAAATATGTTCCTTGAGATGTCGCAGATTATAGAGAAAGCGTATCGTCAGTACCCGTCTATCAATCTACTGCCTATCGGTGAGTTCTTGTCGGTCAGAAGTTGGCTTATCTGCAGTCCTGACGATGGTGATAAGGCAATCATGGCATTTCCAAGCCGCTATTCCTCAAGCGAAATAGGTTTCTTCACTATTGATGGTTCAACGTCAGATTACGTAAAAACGATGCAAAAAGGTATTCTGATTAACTATTCAGAACATCTTATTGGAGAGTAGATAAAACCAAATACCGAGTAGTGATTAATAATAATTTTCAACATATATGAAAAAGACTGTCTTAATAATCGTTTTGTCAATTATTGCTTTGATGAACTATGCTCAGATGAGTGATTTTGACAAGTTTGTGCAGCAGCAAAACGACCATTATAATCAGTTCGTGCACGACAAACAGGCTGAGTTTGATGCTTTCCGCAAGAAAGTTAACGAAGATTATGCTAATTTTATGCGTAAGGCGTGGCAGGCAATGGACGCCCAACCGGCTGACATACCTGTTGATGAGAAGACACAGCCGCCTGTTATCTACGAGAGACCTATCCCTGAAGAAGATACAGTACCAGCGCCACAACCGCAACCGCTATCTGACACGAAACCACAAACAACACCCAAACCTGATTCTACACCTGTGCCGGATATGACACCTCAACCCGATACTAAACCTCTGCCAACTCCGTCACCAAAACCAATTCCGGTGAAACCCGAAATTGTTGTCGTGCCAAAACCAAAGCCTGCTCCAAAACCCATTGCGCCCATAAATGAGGAAAGTATGTCACAACATACCAATGTCAGTATATCGTTTTATGGTACACCGATATCAATGGCCTTTCCGAAGAATGACAAACTGAAAGTCTCAAAACTGGCTGAAAATGAATTGGCAGATGCATGGCAGATGTTATCAACCAAACAGTATGACAACACTGTAAAAACCGCGCTGGATACCCGCAAAAGACTTTCGCTTTGCGACTGGGCATATATGGAGATGCTCAAACAAATAACGAAAAAACAGTATGGCATGACAAATGAGGCTGTGTTGGCACAAGCCTTTCTGATGACCCAGTCGGGTTATCGGGTGCGTCTTGGCAGGACGGAAAGCAAATTATATCTGCTTGTGGCAAGCGACTACACTATATATCGTATGTCATATTTTATTCTCGATGGAATCAAATTCTATGTTGTAGGTGATGATGCCGCCAAGAGCATGTATATTTGTCCTTCTAAGTATGAAAAGGAGGAATCACTTTGCCTTCAGATGAGCGTGCTACCACGTTTTAGCGATAATCCGACGCCCAAACGCAAACTGACGTCACGCAAGGGCGTAACTGCATCGGTCAGTGTTAATAGCAACCTGCTTGATTTCATGGGCAATTATCCGTCTGCCTCTATCAATAATGACTTCACTACGCGCTGGGCTGCATACGCTAATACACCACTTGATAATAACATCAAGGATGCTCTCTATCCCGTTCTGCGTAATGTGGTGAGAAATATGTCTGAACTTGACGCAGTCAATATACTGCTCAACTGGGTGCAGACTGCTTTTGAATATGGTTATGACGACCAAATATGGGGTGGCGATCGTGCTTTCTTCGCTCAAGAAACACTTTATTATCCATATTCCGATTGCGAAGACCGCGCAATATTGTTTTCCCGTCTCGTGCGTGATATTATGGGGCTTGACGTCGTATTGCTCTATTATCCGGGGCATCTTGCAACAGCAGTAGCGTTCAACAAACCAGTCAGCGGTGATTATCTGACCTATAAAAACCGCAAATACATCGTTTGTGACCCGACATACACCAACGCACCGGTCGGCAAGACAATGCCTAAAATGGATAACCGACAAGCAACTATAATTGCCCTCAAATGAAAAAGAAAACGATAATCATTATTATTGCAATAATTGCTGCCGGTGTGGCTTTGGCTGTCTATCTTATACGCAATAAAGCAGAAAAGCAGGATACTGTTGATGATGAGCATCCGACTGATGCAGTGTATGACTATGCTGTCAGACCGGCAGACGCCTATCTTGTCGGGCTATGGCGAGAAGCGTCAAATCCGCTGTGGTTTAAGGCTTATTACGACGACTATGCCGATGACGGCTATTATTGGGGTAAGGAGTGGCAAGAAAATGATGATGTATTTGAAGAAGATTTGGTGTATCACGGCAATGGCTGGTTCAAATGGAAGCGTGAAGGCAATAAGATGATTGAGCTTCATGTGCTGACTATGAGCAAAGCTCTTGTGCCCAAGAGGTGGGACGTGATTATGAAACGGTGCGAAGAGGTTGATTCGAAGGCTATAAATCTGACCGTTGACAGTTTGATACTGACCGAACAAGAATATAGCAAAAATCAATATCACTTCGCGCGGGTGGAAAAGTATTGAATAAAGATTTACCTCTATTGTGCGAATTACTGATATGGCAATGAATAAAAAAGTACCGATACTTTACTAAATCTATTTACAAACTATACATTTCGGAAAGTATCGGCTATTTTTTTATGTAAAATTTATAGCCTATTATTGTCGGAAGGGTTATGTATATAGTCCAATGCTCTTTCTAACTGATTATCGCGTTTAGTGTTAATCCATAATGTGGTGTCCAACTGACATTCTATGTCAGGCTCGAAACCTAAACCTTCAACCGGCTGCAAATCATCTCCGTATAGGCATACCATACAAGGAATATAGCCCCAAACGGGTGTTACATTCTGTACGCCAAAACAACCTGAATATGTAAGACTATATGCCGACGGATCAGATTGAAGTGCGCTTAATCCGCCAAATGTGCGCGTGCCGACAAAGCATCCATTAGGTTGTGATTTTACTCCCCAAGTAGTGTTTTCCGACATGCTAACCGAATGGCAATTAGCAAGAACAACGATGGGTACATCGTTGATTATCTCGTGTTTAGCATCCATTGTTTGTACCACGAATGGCATGAGTGGCGCATAATCATATCGACCTGTACCGTTTTTCAAACGTAAAGTATGTGATTTCCATCCACCGGAAGGAAGCAACGAACCGAGTACATATTTGTAGTCGTTGACGTAACCACCGCCATTGTTGCGAACATCTATTATTATTCCACCCAGACTGCCTGAAGCATGCAGTGCTTGAATGGTGTCGAACCAATGATGCCATACTCGCTGAACTGCAGTCTGATAAACGTAGAGAGTTGTCGTCGTGTCGCGAGTCTGCCGTGATGGTTCCAAATATGGAGTCAAACCGAAGGAACCTATTCTTAAATAGGCTATGTTGCCATTGAATAATGAATAGCGGATGTAGCCTAAATCGTCTTCTAACACGGCTTTTTCTAATGGCTGCATCTCTACTCCTATTTGTTTGGCTATTACCTTATAATCATTGTATAGTTTAATATAACTATCAAAAACGCTGCCTTTTTTTGTTGCCAAAGCAGAATTGAGTCTTATCATTTCTATGGTGGTCAATAGCGAGTTGGCTACTTGATTCATGTCAGATATAGCGTCATAGATCACATTATTGGTTGCGTCAGGACCACCGATAGCATCTATGTTCGCAATATATTGTGCCGAACCGACAGTTATTTGCTTGCAAATAGATTCAATTATCTCAAAGGACATTTCTGTTGACCCAGTCTTGTCGTAAGCCTTGATTTGGTATTTAGGGTCAACAGCGTCTGTTAAGTATGCTTCAAGTGAAGTAATGTATTTTTTTTCTGTATTGTATTGTTCGCTACGTTCTCGCATAATGCGTGAAAAGCCGGGTTGTAGCGTAACGTAATGTCCCGTTTGCCTATTCTTTATTTGTAGCGTCATGTGTCCATCATGCAGACTATCAATGAATTGCGAGTAAAGTATTTTCAACTCATCATCTGTGACAGGGCTTGTGCGAATTGTATCGTCTAATGCCTCAAACAGAGGTAGATAAGTTGTATATACATTATCCCAATCCAAGCCGAATTGCTCTTCGTAGTCCCAGATGCCATAATTTTCGTTCAGAGCGGTCCAGACAGTTTTGAATTGCCCTGTATAACTCTCATTAGCAGAGTAGAACGACAGAATATCGTTCTGACCGTATGAAAGCAGGTCGTCGCCCATCGGACGGCATGCTGATATAATAAATAACAAACTTAATACTAAATACTTATAATGTCTCATAGTTGATGTTGTATAATCAGTTTAATGGTGTTTAACTATTAGATGAATGTTGTTCAATGATATTTTGTCAAATTAGAAAAAATAACTAAATCCTGCCTGTATGTCTAAAGTCGTGTTGTAGCGGTTGTCCTCGATTAGCATATATGGTTTAACCGCACTGATGAAACTATAATAGCAACGTCCCTCAATATGGCAAGCCCAGTGTTCAAAAAAGCGATATTCGATACCTAAACCGCCTGCCAAACCAAAGTCGGCACGTTGGTCCTTTTCGTTGTTGAATTGATAAGCATTGTCAATATCGTATGCCTTGTCATCGAGTGGATTGTACTGCGTTCCTTTTTGTCGTCCTGTTAACCAGCAACCGGCATATACACCTACATTCACGAAGCCACGTAATGATGCGCCTTGAGTGCCTACAGCATCTCCGAAACTGAATTGTGCCATCACCGGCAGTTGCAAATAAGTGTTGTGAGTAATATAGTTAGTGCCCGACAGCGCGCTGGATCGATAAAAATGATAGTTGCGCTCTGTTGCTTCCAATTCGGCTCTTAGACCTAAGCACTGACGGAAATTATATTGTGTGAACATCGCTGCGCTCCAGCCCCATGCTCCGTCATAATGATAGTCAGTCTGATAATTGGTATTGATGGCATACCAATTATAATCGGTACCTCCTGATACACCAATGCGCCATTGGGCTTTTGTCGGTGTAAGAGTTATTGTTGACATAACTAACAACAGAAGAATTATTTTCTTTGATTTCATAAATATGTGTTTTTTATATTTTCTTTCAAATTATGAGCAAAAGTACAAAAAATATATCATAGCAGCAAATAAATCAGCATATAAATCGTTATAAAGCAGAATATTTGCGTAATTCGCTAATTTGTTGTATCTTTGCAATTCGTTTAGCATTGATTTTTACATTTTATGGAAACAGCAATACTTATCGGACTTATTACTCCGCAACAACCTGAAGATAAAACTAATGAATATCTCGACGAGTTGGCATTTCTTGCCGAAACGTCATCAATCGAGCCGCTCAAGCGTTTTGTGCAGCGGCTTGACATGCCAAATTCCAATACATATATTGGTGAAGGTAAACTTGCAGAAATCAAGCAATGGATAACAGATAATCCCGTCGATGTGGTTATTTTTGATGACGAACTCTCGCCACGTCAACTTCGCAATATAGAGAAAGAATTGGGTGTGCGTATCATGGATCGCACTATTCTTATTCTCGAAATATTCCTTCAGCGTGCCCAGACCAGTTATGCTAAGACGCAAGTCGAAATGGCTCATTTGCAATATATGTTACCTCGTTTGACGCGTATGTGGACTCACCTCGACCGTCAGCGCGGTGGTGGTGCAACGTCACGTGGTATGGGTGAAACACAGATTGAAGCAGATAAGCGAATAATCAAAAATCGTATTGCTCTGCTCCGAGAGGAACTGAAACGTATCGACCGCCAGATGTCAACGCAACGACAAAATCGTGGCAAGATGGTGCGTGTGGCTCTTGTAGGATATACTAATGTAGGCAAATCAACAATGATGAATATGCTCTCTAAATCAGACGTTTTTGCCGAAAACAAACTCTTTGCAACGCTTGACACCACAGTCAGAAAAGTTACTATCGACAACCTGCCATTTCTCTTGTCCGACACCGTCGGGTTTATTCGCAAACTCCCTCATAATCTGATAGAATCCTTCAAATCAACGCTTGATGAAGTACGTGAAGCCGACCTACTCATTCATGTGGTAGATATTTCGCACCCTAATTTTGAAGAACAATATGAAGTTGTTTGCCAAACATTGAAAGAAATATCTCCTGACGACAAGCCTTGTATTCTCGTCTTTAATAAGATTGATGCCTTCACCTATACTCCCAAAGACGATGACGACCTTACACCTATGAGACGTGAAAATCTATCACTTGAAGAATTGCAGCGCACATGGATGAGCAAAATGCAGGAAAATTGCATCTTTATATCTGCTAAAAACAAAGATAATATCGACGCACTGAAGGAAATGATGTATCAGAAAATCAAGGAGATACATATTCAGCGTTACCCCTACAATGACTTCCTCTTTCAGCGATATGATGCCGAATAAAAAAACGAACCAAAATGTTTTGGTTCGTTTTTTTATTATTTCAGTAAATCGTGTACTTGCGCTAACGGAATGGATATCTCTGTTTCGCCTAAATAATAAGGAGCAATCTCGTATGGATTGAATACGTAAATCAACTCTTCTTCTGTGAAATAGAAATTATGGTTTGGCTTGATGGCTTCAATGCTATAGTCTGATTGCATAACATCTTCAATCGACTCAAATTCTTCGCTCTGTGCAATGAAATTGTCAATCAACAGACCGGTAAGTATGGTTTCATAATTGGGTCGGAATAGATCTTTTTCTATTAAATGATTTCCTGTTGAGAGGTCGTAATTATAGAAATGACGTGAGTTGGAGCCATGCGGACCACCGGTAAAAACGTACTGCTCATGACTATAAGAGAGCATATTGTCGCTGATGCTGATTACTCGACCTGTGATGACATTTTCCCAACAGTCAATACCTGAACTATCTTGGTCGTTGCGGTAATTCTCAAGATATGCTTGTTCAAATCGTTTGGCATAATCCGCAACTTCTTGCTCACCATTAGTAGAACTAACCTCATCGCCAAGAAGGGCTTGGAGCAGGTCTTTTTGTATCTTAGACAATACGTCTTGATTTGACAGTTCGACCGGATATTCTATTTCAATGCTAATAGCAAGACTATCGTTGATTGAACCGGGTAGTATAACACTGTTGTTATAAGTTATCTGCTCAGTGCGAAATTCATGTTTGGCGCAACTTGCAAATAGTAAAGCAAGTATAGCGCAAAAGAGTAATTGTTTGTTCATATATCTATTTTTTTTGAGGGTAATAATCATTTCTTATCTGACTCTCAGACGTTGTCCGATGCGCAGGATTGATGTTGACTTTATGCCATTGAGTCGGCATAATGCACCCACTGTTGTGCCGTTGCGGCGTGCTATTGCACCAAGAGTATCGCCTGAACGCACCGTGACGTATTTAGAAGCGGCTTGTGCCTGAATTTGCTTTTGATGATAGAAGGTTTGCTTCTTGGTTATCAGATATGTAGTGTCTTTTATTTGGTGATTGTCGTAATTGATAAGCAGTTCTGAATTGATAGCATTACCTAAATATCGGACTTCAAAATGCAAGTGTGAGCCTGTACTTCTGCCTGTATTACCGCCTAATCCGATTACATCACCGGCAAATACACGATCGTTGATATCACATAGCGGACGTGTCATGTGAGCATAGACTGTTTCAAGACCATTGTCGTGACGTATAACAACATAATGTCCATAACCTCTTGGCTCATAGTCAACAATACGCACCTGACCATCGAAAGCAGCACGTATGCTATCGCCAACTTGCAGTTTAATATCTGTTCCGTAGTGCATACGATAGCGGCGTGGTCCAAACTTAGAAGTTATGTATCCTTTCCAAGGCATTACAAATCCCTTTAAATCAATGATTGTTGAATCAGGAATACTATCAATCGGTGTCTGGTAAGGGTTTAGACGTTCGGAAGTCCATATCTTGTTGTATATATCAGCAGCCGGGTGATCCTCCATAAGGTCGTCGGTAGGGTCGTTGAACATGCGGCGGTAGATATTTTCGCGTTGGTCGGTACGTATAACCACATGTTTAGGCGGCTCCATTTCCGGATCGCACACCACGTAAAGAGTGTCGTTACGATATTCGAGTTGATAGAATTTGGTTGAACCATCGTCAGTCTCGCAAGCAATACGTTCTTGCGAAAATATCGATAGTGAGATACATGTAAGGGTAAGAAGGGTTAGACAAAGTTTTTGCATTTTGATTGTTGATTTATAATGTGCAAAATTACTACAATTTTAAATCATAGACAAATTGTGTAAGTCCAATATTGAAAAATAGACTAAAAATTTTGCCCAAAATTTCTTATTTTACCAAAAACATGCCAAATAAGCACAAAAATTTTTGCTTATTTGGAAAGTGATGGTTAATTTGCAGATTATTAGTTTGTTATAATCGGAAAATAAGAAGCGTTTTGTTTTTTTTATGCTCTTTTTTTTTAGAGTCTATCAGAAAGTTGCTAATATCTCTTGCGCTCTTGTTGCATGTTTTGAGTGAGTGCTGACAAGTGATTCCAGTAGTCGTTTGGCAAGTTTGCTGTGAAACACTGAAATAGAAGTTTTCAGATTATCTTCCGTATGTCGATTGTTGAGAATAGCGGCTTGTATGCGTAGCATCGATTCTTGATAGATATCCTCGGCATCATTACTTTCAACACTTGTGCGAGACATAATATATGACATGAACGAAGGTTTGCATTTATTGTACATCTCGTGAATCAGTCGTTGGTCATTATTACGAAACGCCTCAAGGTATCTCTGATTTTTTGAATTATTCATTTTCTAAAATAATGTTATATGGTGTTGCTATGCTGATAAAATATGCAGAAGTGCAGGCGTTTGCACCTCTGCATAAAATGATTATAAATCTTCAATTATAGAGTCTATACTTTGTCCGGTATTATTCAGCCATGAGTTAAATTGATGATATCCTTATAACCTTCGGCATCTTTGATATAAAAGATAGTGATTTGTGAATTGTCGGAAAAAACTATTGTTTGTTTAACACCGAAATCAGCAGTACCACTTG
>Ga0326513_10000288_pt1 | contig 41289 bp, 60 predicted proteins | sample 2_2465_0518_D_FD_203654 | JGI IMG/M metagenome (GOLD analysis project Ga0326513, IMG submission 203654) | Bovine rumen microbial communities from UC Davis, California, United States - 2_2465_0518 | ecosystem: Host-associated > Mammals > Digestive system > Stomach > Rumen | place: USA... | reverse complement strand
GAGCAAAACAAATCGCAATAAGCAGAAACTACCGACCAATCAACATACACCAATACTACGGTGCAATCGCCAGTATAAACCGCTATAGTACAGTAATCGAAGTAAACACACCATACACCAAAGAAGCACTATACCGAATGTACATACAAGCCAAAAAAGACCTATCCACTAAACCGATCGTGAAAAAATATCCACGAAAAAACAAAAATGTCTGTTTTAATTGGTTATGTTACTGTAATTATGGCATTAATGCAAAAAAAGCCACTGCAATCATAGAAACATTAGAATTACATACATTATCTGATTTACAGAACTTAACAAAAGAAGACCTAATCTCTGTCGATGGAATTGGAGAAAAGAATGCAATTAGAATATTGGAAGCGATAAAATATGAAAGTTGAAATCAAATACCCCACCGTAAAATGTGCCTACTGCGGAAAACCATTCGAAAAAAAACACAACCGCCAAAAATACTGCAGCCCAACCTGTGCAGAAAACGCCCACCGAGAACACAAAAGAAACTGGGCATACACCTACTACCACAAAAACAAAAAAAGAATCAACACAACACGAATCGGCACACGAACAATCGGTCCAAAACCCCACCCCGACACAGAACGAGAACAACAAATAGTCGAAAACGAAATAGAACGAATCGGACTAACACTCCATTTCTAAATGTCTAGACTTTACTATGAATATGATACAATGTCCACAAAGGAGTACAACTACCAACACATTGAAACAGTATGCCCCGAATGCAACAACAATAACATCATAATTGATGCTTTCCACCAGGAAACATACTGCACACAATGCGGATTAATCCTCAAAGACAATACCCTATTCAAATTATCAAATGTCATACGAGCCGAAGAAAACAAAAACAAAAACCTACACCGGTTCTGGCGAGAAACCAACCGGCAAATCAAATTAAAAAAGATAAGGGACATCTACAAAGTGAAAAAGTAAAATTACATCATCAATTTAAGTCATTTTTTGCATCTCTTCCTCAAAAACTGCAATTTTCAATACCAGGTTTCGGGTATTACCCTCTTCATATAAATCACCTCAAAAATAGGTGTCCCTTACTTCTTTTCATGCTATGGCGAACATAGTACCAAAAAAAAATATTATAATTCTTTAAAACTACTGGTGTTCAGTCAGGGTCAAACCTGACCATAGCATTTCATTTATAAAAAAAAAGATATAGGAGTTTTTGAATCCCATGGATACCAACAACATAAGTACAATCGCAACATTTGCAGCAATCTGCATAACAGGAATATTAGCTTACTTCGGATACACAGTAGATCAAGCACAAATTGCACCAGTATTAATGTCAGTCATAACATTAATTATTGCAATCTGGTCTAGTAAGAATCCAAATACATTAGAAATATTCGGGAACTCACCAACACAGGTAGAACCCACTGAACCAGTACTGAACCCTGAATATGAGTGTGATGATGATGGAGGATGTTAAAACACCTTACATCTGCATCAAAGAAGATAAAATCGCAGAACTCGATGCAGAAATCACATTCAAACAAAAACGCTTAGACGACATCGACAGAAAAATAGAAAAAATGGATGAAAAAATAGACAAACTAAACGAGAATATGAACAAACTAATCGTACAATCCAACAAAGACGACAACGCAATCGAAAAACGATTAGTAGCACTCGAAACAAAAACCAAAGACAACGAAAAAGCAGTACAAGATAACAGAAACATATTCACAATCATAATCAGTGTAGTAGTAGCATTCTTCACAATACTCACATTCATATTCAACTTCCTAATCAAATAATCATTCATTCATTAAGAGAGAATAAAATATAACAATGTAATATATGTGGTAATTATGCCAATAGAAGAACTCCAAGAACCATACTGGGAAAAACAAGAAGGAGAAACACCCAACCAATACTGCTACTTTTTAGAGTTCTTGGAATTCCCAACATTCAACCTAAAAGACTTCCACGACCACCTATGTGAACTTCACAAAAATTCACAAAAATTCACCGACAAAAGCAAAATCACCTCCTATGCAGTATTAAGAAAATGGGCAGGTGATGCCTGCAATAAATGGAAAATTCGTAAGGAAGCCAAACGCCAATCTGAAAAAGATGACCTATTAGAAACACTACATGAACTTGACAAAGAACAGAAGATTGAGAACTTCAAACGAAAGAACAGTTTCAAAAACAAACTCCTGGAACGATTGGAGAAAGAAGCTGAATATGAAAAGTATTCTCAATTGAAACATGGTGTTGATGCCTATGTCAATATAAGTGATGATAACCGTATTGACATGGAAGAACCTACTACTTTTGCTAATCAGAAACTGGATGTTGAAGCTGAAACCAAAGTTGAATATCAAGGTGTTGATAATTTACTGGAGGCATTCCATGCAAGCAAAGCCGAATGGGATAAACACAAAACAGGATGATACCTTACATCTTGGAGCATTCAGTTACAAGGCCCAATCATTCATCTACGATAGTGATGCTTTTATCAACATTGCTCATGGTAGTGTAAGGTCCGGTAAGACAATCGCTGCAACATTCCGATTCCTATTATTCGTATTGGATAGTCCTTATTATGAGTTCATGATAAGTGGCAAAACAAGAGACACTATTGAAAGGAATGTGATAAGGGATTTAATCCGAATGATAGATGGCCGTATACCTTACAAGTACAGGAAGTTCGATAACTACATTGAAATCGCTGGCAATAAGATATGGTTGATTGGTTTTAGTGATGAAGGAGCGACAGAGAAAGTACGAGGTATGACTGTTGGTGGATGGTATGCAGACGAACTAACATCAGCATCAAAGTCCACAGTAGAAATGGCAATAACAAGATGCAGTGTTGATGGTGCACAGATGTTCTGGACAATGAACCCAGAATCACCATACCATTTCATCTATACCGATTACATTACCAATCAGGAGCTACTCGATAGTGGCACCGTCAAATGCTGGCACTTCACCCTTGAAGACAACCTACACTTAAGTAAACGGTACATTGAAGAACTCAAAAGAGTCAACCGTAAAAGCCAAGTCAACTACAAACGAAACATACTCGGTCAATGGGTAATCGCTGAAGGAGTAATCTATGACAGTTTCGATGAAAACATCCATGTCTTCCATGATGATCATACCGGACTATTTGATGAAACTAACATTTGTTGTGACTATGGGGTGTCCACTGTGACAACCTTTGGGGTGATGGGGATAGTCAAGAATGTCAAGGAGGGCAACAAGTATTATCTCCAAGAGGAAACCTACTACGATGCTGCACAGCGTGGTGTTGCTCAATCTGATAGTGACCGTGTGAATGATATTGTAATGCTCCAGGACAAGTATGGTTTGGGTCGTAAGAGTACAATCTTTTTACCTCATGATGCCGCTAGTTTAAAGGCACAGTGTAGGAAAGACCCACGAATCAAGATGAAGGTTAGGACATATGCTCCTGATACTTACAAGGACATTAACCGTATTCAAGATTTATTTAATACTCAACGATTCTTTATCCATGAATCCTGTAAGAACAGTATTACTCAGGCACAGACTTATTGTTGGGATACACGTGCACAGCAACGTGGTGAAGATAAACCATTGAAAGTGGATGACCATTGCCCTGATATGTGGCGTGGTGGTTTGTTCGGTTCAAGGTTAAGTCGTAAAGGAAATAAGATTAATGCGTGATTTTTTATGAAAAGTGATAGTTTTATAGTTACAGTTGATAATGACAACACCCCACACTTGATTGATAGTATGGAGTTGTCAAAGTACAGTTTCAAAGCAGAAGTCGATGTTGACGGAAGTAAACAAATAGTGGATGACATGTTCAAACATGGACAACAAATCCTCAACCCAAAATATAATCCATGGCATCTTGTACAATTATTGGATTTATATACTTACCATGCAAGTTGTGTGGAAGCAGTAGCAGTCGACTCATCTGGTATTAGTTATGATTTGAAACCATTAGAAGACATTGAACTCATCGATGCAGAAAAAGACAGATTCAAAACATTCTTGGATAACTGCACACCATCCATCAACACTCACTTACAAAGAGTAGCATATGACCGTAGAAGCATTGGGTATGCTGCATTGGAAGTGATAAGGGACACTACAAGTGATAGTGAAGTGACCAAGGTTAAACATATACCAGCACAGACACTTCGCAGACATGCAGATAAGAAACGTGTACTGCATATTACTCCGTCTGGTAAGAAAGTGTGGTATGTGATTTATGGTAAGAATTATGATGATAATGGACAAATCTGTGATGTCCGAGCAGATGATGGAACATTCCACCCATACAATAGTTTAAGTCCAAGTGAAAGAGCCAATGAATTATTATGGACAATGGAATATGCACCAGGAACCGATTACTATGGTAGGCCACCAATCGTAAGTTGCCTCGGCAGTATTAAAGGAGACATTGGTGCAGTCAAATACAATAACGCATTCTTCGATAACTACGGAATGCCAAAGTTCGCAATCACAGTCACCGGTGACTTCGCAGATTATGACTTGGAACCTGACGATCCAGAGTATGACATCACCCAAACATTAAGGTATAAGATTGGTCAGCAAATCAAAGAAGTCATAAAGAACCCACATAGTGCTATCTGTATCACAATACCGAGTGAGGGGGAAGAAGGCAATGTTAAATTAGACATCACTCCATTATCAGTACAGACTGAGGAAGGTCACTTCAGAATGTACCGTAAAGACACAAGGGATGAAGTAATACACGCCCACCATGTAGACCCATCACGATTGGGTATTTATGATAGTGGTAACTTAAACGGAACCAATGCGGGCATCACCCAAAACAGTTACAAGTACGGTACCATCGCACCATTAAAAAGAGAATTAGAAGACCTAGTCAACTTGATTGGTAATGATTTAGAAATCACATCATGGAGATTTAACATTGAAGATGTGGCACCAATCGACTACACCAAAGACTTAGTATTGGCAGAGTTCCTATTTGCAAGGGGGGCAATGACCATCCGAGACCTTGTTGATAACTTCGGTAACAAATTCGGATTAACCATCGATGAAACCGAACCATACATGGACATCCGATTCATCAACAACCAACCATTAGACAACCTAATGAACAATGTAGAAGACAACCCCTATCTTGAAATCGACACAATACTAAGCAGTCTCGAAGATAATATCAGAGGTGACACAGTTGAAGAACCAGTACAAGAACCAGATACTGGCATCACAGATAGCATTGAAAAGGTCAGAGAATAACGAAAAACAATTAACCCTTGAATTAGCAATGTACTTCGAAAGTATTGAAAAGGAAGTACAAAAACTCTTACAAGAGTATGGTCACACCGAATATCTATTACAGGGTCAGTTGAAGCTCATTCTTTCACCTATCAAGGCCAGTCACGAAGAATACTACAATATCATTAAGAAGTATGTTCTTCGTGAGTTTGACCTTGGAACACGTGAAGGAGACAGACTTGTAGAGTTACATAATCCTGAAGTGATTGTCTCTGAAGTAATGAACGAGATAAAACGAAACAACTTATTCGGAACCTTAGAATATAGTGAGGAACGATTACTCAACGAGGAATTCATAGCCACACAACAAACCCTAAACCGAGTAGACGAAAGCATCAACCGAATAGTAACCGACGGATACAAATCCGGTAAAGGAATAGAACATGTAGCAAGAGAACTACAAAACAGATTCAGCCAATTAAAAGATTGGGAAGCAAGACGAATCGCCAGAACAGAAATCCACACCGCCCACAACCAAGGCATAATGAAATCCTACGAAACACTAGGAGTCGAATACACCCAATGGAAAAGTGCCCACGACCACAGAGTAAGAGGACACCGAAAAACAGACAGAGCCAACCACATAATAATGGACGGAGAAATAATACCATTCGGCGAAACCTACAGTAACGGTTTGAAATACCCTGGTGACAAATCCGGTAGGATAGAAGAATGGATAAACTGCCGATGCAGTCATGCACCATATGTAATGAAACCAGGTGAAACAGTTCCACCAGGAATGTCAAGTTTCACCGAATCCGATTTACACAGATTCTAAATGTCTAGACTATAATATGAAGATACAGTTTAAAACCCACCCACTGTATCTTTCAATCCTATATTTTTTTTGATGCTTATGTATATTAACAAATTAGATGATGGAACAATCAATCTAACCGCACCAGTACTAATACCATATGCGAAAGATTGTGATTACGAAAATGGTGAAACACCATTAAACCCAGAACAAATCCAATCATTCAAAGAATCATATGACAAGTACGGTTTTGTTGATCATGAACATGGGTTAACACGTGACGGTAGAAAAATCGGTGAACCATCAAATTCAATTATATTAAATCAAGATACTACTTTTACTCTCTACGATGGCACATCCAAGACTTATCCAATGGGTACTTGGATGTTAACCACCCATATTACCGATGAAACTGCAATAGTGGAGGCAAGTAAAGGTTACTATACTGGTTACAGTCCAAGCATACTCCCAAAGACATCAGCCGACAAATATCTTCAAGCATTGAAGACTAACGGCGGTTGTAGTTGCAAGAACGTATCCAGTATGGGCAACAGCCTAATCAAGGATGTGCCTGACCCAGTAGTATTAAGTGTAAGCTTGACAAAGCAACCGTGCTTACACGAATCGAAATTCTGTGAAGTGAATAATATGGAAGAAGACGTAACAAGTTTCAAATCCAAAGTTCTCAAAGCAATGGGAATGTCTGAAGAAGCAGAAGTTATCGCATTGAAATCTGAAGTAACCGAATTAAAAGGTGAAATTGAATCAATGAAAACTGACTTCGCTGAGGCATTAAAATCCATGCAAGAAGAATTTAAACAAACTTTAACTGAAGCATTAAAACCAGTAGACAATGAGGTTGCTGAAAAATCCGAAGAACCGGAAGAAGCTGAACCTGAAACTACTGAAGAAGAAGTAGAAGTTGAAGTTGAAGAAGAAGTCGAAGAAGTTGAAGCTGACAAAGCTGAAGAAGTGGAAGAAGTGGAACCTGTCGCAGAGAAAGGCGAATCCAAACAGGAACCAGTCCACGACAACCTCGAAGCACAAAAAAGCAAACCAAAATCCGTCTATGAATTAATGGGCAGATACCCAAACGGAGTTAAAATCAGAAGATAAATCTTATATTTTCAAAACCAAAAAAGAACGTGATAATTATGGATAACCAATACATACTTTCTCAATTAACCAATGAGAACGAAATTGCCGTATTCAAATCTATGAGAAGTGATATGGCTACCGCAAAAGCATTGTTGAACGAAGAACAGTTTGCACAGTTCATGCACGCTGCAACTATCAATCAAACCATCTTAAATGATGCAAGTTTCCGTAGGATGAACTCAACTTCCCAAGTTGTTTCCTCCACTAAAGTAAATGGTAGAGTTTTACAGAACGGTTACAAAACAGTAACTACCAAAAACGACACCACTAATGATAACTTAACTCCTGCAGACATTGACTTTGGTAAAGCAGAATTAGTTGCAACCAAACTCAAAGCATTAACTTCCATTCTTGATGATGACAAAGAAGACAACATCGAAAGAGAACAATTCGAACAAACCCTACTTACTATGATGGGTGAAGCAGTCGGTATTGATTTAGAAGCAGTCTGTGTATTCGGTGACACTACCTACACTTCAGGAAGTCCTGCAGCAGCAGACCCATTATTCAGCTGCATTGACGGCTGGTTAAAATCCGCAACTACCACATTAAAATCTGATGGTGCCAAAGGCTCCGGTACTAAAGACTTCGACTTAGCAGATGGAATCACTGCAATGTTCGATAAAATGTTATACTCCATGCCAGCAGCATACAGACAAGCAAACTTAATGAAAGACCTTGTATTCTATGTTCCTTTCGAAGTTCAAGAAGCTTACAGGGAATTCTTAATTGACCGTGAAACCGGTCTCGGTGACAGTTCCTTACTCAATGCTGAAGAATTACAATACAAAGGTATTCCTGTTAAATATGCTCCAGTGTTAGATGCTGCAGATGGACGTACCGTTCATGGTAATGTTGCATCAATCCTTACTGTTCCTGAATTCCTCTGGTACGGTGTTTACAAAGACATTAGTGTTGAACCTAAACGTATCGTCGAAGAAGAAAACACTGAATACTACTACAGATTCAGAGGCGATGCTACTGTTCAATTCGCTGACTCTGTTATCGTAGCAGACATTACCGCTGCAGAAGCAGCAGCATTATTATAAGATGTGATGGGTGGTGACTCATTATGTCTATGAGCTTAAAAAAGAAAGTGAAAGATTTGGAAGCAAGAGTTGAAGCACTCGAAAACCCTGAAACCGAAAGTGCCTCCGACTCTGAAGAATAGAATGGTGATTCAGTATGGCAGAAAAAAAGAAAACCACAAAAAAGAAATCTGCTAAAAAAGAATTACTCCCTTTTGATGAATTACCAATCCAAGTCAAAAGGAATCGTAGGAATTTATACGAATACATTAGAACCGGTGAACTACCGGAATAAAAAAAAATATTAAGATGTGATATTTTATGCCAGATGAAGTAGACATTGAAGAAACTCCAACAGAGGAGACCACAGAACCAACAGTCACTACTGATGAGGAAACTGTGGATTTATGGATAAGTGTAGACAATGTAATCAACTTCCACGGTTTAAAACCACAGCACCTAAACATCAAAAAAGATGACACAGATGCTGACAATAAACTTGAAGCAATCATAACCGATTGGATTGTACAGGCACAGGACCTAATCAATGTCTACACTAATCGACAATACACTAGTGAAACTGCTAGACCTGCAGTAAAAAATGTTTGTTTAAGATTAACTTCAAATATGGTTAGTCTCGCAATACAAAAACGTGACAGCCCAATCATTAAAGTCAATGATTGGACCATACAAAATGTTCCATCAGATATTTTTACTGATGAGTTGAAAGATGATCTAAAACCTTTCATCAAAGACAGTAGTACTGAACCTGATAGTATTGGTGTCTATGCTATTACTGGTGAGGATGTTTTATGGTAACTGTTATTGTTGAACTGAATGGGAATCTTGGTCATTTGGATGAATTGATGAAAACTACCATCAAACAAGGTATGAACTTAACTTCTCAACACTTAGTTGCAGAATTACAAACAAGGTCACCAAGAGACCATGGGCTCCTTGCACAATGGGCTCCACATGTTATAAGTGATACTGAAATCCATGTTAAATCTCCGGCATATTATGCTGGATGGGTAAATGATGGCCACTCACAACAACCGGGAAGATTTATTCCAGGTACATGGAAAGGTGGTAAATTCAGATATAGTCCTAGATCTAAAACTGGTATGGTCTTGAAGAAATCACATGTTGCTGGTAAGAAATTTGTTGAAGCAAGTATTAGTGCGACTGCTCCAAGGATTAAGGAGTTTTTCACAATAAAAGGATGATAATATGACTGTTAATATTCTAACTGGATTTGAAAAAATCAACACAATCATTAATAAATGCATTACCGATGAAATCACTGAGAACGGTATACTATCCGATGTGGAAACATTCGTCAACACTTACTATAATGAAGGCCAAGTCGAAGAACCAGTAATATGGATAACCCAACACCCAACCACAGTTGAAAGGAACCCAGATATCAGTAAAACTGCCATATTAAAAACACCTTTCGAATTCGACTGTGGAGTATATGAGGTTGATTTGGAAGATGCTAACACTTCAAGTCAAAATCTCTGTAACAGGGTAATCCTATCTATACTAAAGAACTGGCAAACAATACAAAACGAAATAATACCTGGACACCGAATGATAAGAAACATCGAATTAGACACCTACAGTCCAATGGGTTACGTCGATGTCGAAGGTAAAAGCGACAAAGTACCAATCACCGGTGTAATCTTGAATATATATCACATTATCAACTGGCAACAATGTTGCCAACAAATCAACAATGGAGAATAACGATTATGGTAGATAGAGGATTTGGATTAGAATTAGAATCCACATACGGAGACACTACTGTTACTAAATCCCAATTTGACCCTGACTTCTGGAATCAAGCAGAAGATGTTGATTTCAACCTTGGTGACGAACCCGTCACAAGGAGTGGGGGTTCAAGGATGAATAAAAGGGCAAGAGCAGGGATTATGAAACCAACCGGTTCCACTACTGCAGATGCTGACTTGCAACAATTAACATGGTACTTCAGAGGATTCTTGGACAATTATATTTGTACTGAAGGAGATACACCAGAAACTGGTCATACTCAAACTTATATTCATGAATTCTACGGTGGAGAATGTAAAGAACTACCAAGCTTCCGTGGTATCGCCGTTTATGATATGCTTAAAAAGTATATTTACGGTATACTCTGCGATGGTATGAAATTAGAAGTCAGTGACGAGGGAATGACTGTAAGTGCTGACTGGATTTACAAAACTGAAAAAGCAGGCATCATTGGAATTGATAGTGAAACATTCACAAGACCGGATGAATTAACCGCAGAACAAATCTTTATCATGTTCTACGATGTCAGTTTAAAACTTAACGACCTCCCACTAGATGGAGTAAGTACTCAATGTAATTTTGAAGGTAAAAACAATCATGATGTAGAATCCACAATCGGTTTAGGTAGCCGTTACCCACAAAAAAGGGCACAAGCCGGTAAACGTGAAAACACATTAGCAATCACAACTACCTTAACCAGTGACACCGTAAGAAGCATACTCAATGCTCAGTATGGTGAAGTTGGAGCATTAGAACCAAGTTCCTGTAAACTCTTACAGTTACCATTAGAAGTAAACATCCAACACTGTGAAGACAGTGACATCAGCTGCAAAATACTCTTCCCAAAATGTACTGTAAGGGTAGAATATAATATGAGTGGAGTAGATGTAATCGAAGCCACACTCACATTAGACACACTCGGCAGTGGAAAAGTAACATTAGCAGATGAAACCACTGAAATACAAACAGATATGTATGTTAAATTAGTGAATTATGTAGAAGAATTATCAGTATAATTCTTCCCCAATATTTTTTTTAAAGTGAATTACCAAAGGTGGAAAAATATGACTGTATTAACAAAAGCAGACATACTCATGGGAGTAGACTCTCCTAAAAAAATACTAATAGAAGCATTAGGTGGTGAACTATGGCTCAGACCATTATCTTCAGCTGAAGCTAACGAAATACTAAACATCGAAGCACAAGGTTATGGAACATTCAACGCCAGTAACATTCGTGGACAAACCACCACAGATGGTAAAATGAACCTTGCCAAGATGCAAGAAAAACAAGCCGAAGCAAAATACCACGCCATTCACATTAGTATCAATAATAAAAAGAATGATGAATGGGAATACGAAGAAATAAAACAATTATCATCAGATGCAATCGATGAATTATACGAGAAAATAATGGATCTATCAGGAGTTGACGTCACCGAACGTGACATAAAACAATTTCCTGAAAACGAATGAAGGCAAACAAATAATCATTCTTGAAGATAAAGGTTATCATTTAACAAATCTCCAAAATCAACTAACCATTCCCCAAGAATTATTCCTGATTCTTGGCTGGGAATGGTTAGAGAAAGAACGAGAAAAACAAATTAAAAAACAACAAAAGTAACGGTTAAAATTAGAGGCAGATAAAAAGGCCATCAATTAGGTATGGTGTTCTTTTTATCTGCCTTTTTTTTATTAAACATGGAGCATAATATAATGGTTAGTCAACAATTACTGAACATTATCATCAAAGCACAAGACCAAGCCAGTAGCACTGCTAAAAAAGTGGATGAGAGTATTAAACAGATTGGTAAATCATCCAGTATGCTTAGTAAGATTCCTGGTTTCGACACTATGAAATCTAAGATTAGTAGTGTTGCTCAAACACTTGATGGTAGGTTCGGAGGTGCATTAACCAAAGCAAGGAATAATTTCAGTACTTTAAAAAACAGTGTTACCAGTGTTACTTCCACTATCAGGAGTAAGTTTGGTGGTGCTGTTGATGGTATACGGAATAAATTATCCGGTTTAAGTAAAAGTACTAGTAATCTTCAATCCGGTTTTGGTTTCTTACGTGGTGCAGCGTCGATGGCTGCAGGAATGATAGGTTATGATTTAGTGAATAGCTTAATGGAAAATACAAGAGCATCTTTGAATGCAAGGTCCAGTATTCAGTCTTTTGGTACTAGGTTGAATATGACTGGAACGGAAGTTAGTAATTTCCAAGCGGACTTGGATAAGTTACAGTCTACTTTTAAGAAAGTGGATATGGATGTTGTGGGTCAGCAAGCAATGGATATGGCTTTCCGTCTTGGTTTGCCTAAGGAATCATTGACTCAATTGACTGAAACAAGTGCAATCTTCACTGATGCGATGCAAAGGAACGGTAGGAGTGCCGAAGATGCTACATTGGCTTTGGCGGATGCTATGGATGGTGAATTCCGTAGGTTGAAAGAGATTGGTATTAGTCAAGAGGATTTAATGAAGAATGGTTGGGATGGAGACATCAACAACAAGACTGGATTGCTTAATGCTATGAATAAATCCTTGAAGGAGCAGCATTATGATGAATTAGCGAAATCAGTGGATAATTTGGATGATGCATGGCAAGTATTAAGTATTACAATGAGCAATCTCTTAGAAAGTATCCTTGTACCATTAACTCCAGTACTTGTTGGTATTGTTACTGGGGTAACTAGTGCAATAGATAGTATAAAAGGAGTAGTGAAAGGCATACAAGATGCTTTCAATGGTTTACCGGACTTTGCTAAACTTGGACTAGGAGTTGGAATAGTTGCCGGTGCAATCGCATTAATCGCCTTCGTATTGTGGACAACATATATCCCCGCATGGATAGCCGCAGCCGCAGCAACATGGGCGGCAATAGCACCAGTATTACCTATTGTAATAGCGATAGGTGTAGCGATTGGAATATTAGTCGCCGCTGTCTTTGAAGTTGGAAAAGCTTTCGGTTGGTGGACTGATGTAGGTTCAATGTTAGATGCGATTAAGTCAGGTGTCATGAGATTATGGGAGGCTTTCATTAATCATCCTGATGTTCAAGCTGCGATACAATGGATTAGTAATGCTTTATCAACATTATGGAGTTGGATTGTTCAGGCCGGTCAAGCAGTACTCGAATTCTTCGGAATCAGTACTGGGGGTGAGTTTGATGTAGTCAGAGCATTAATTGAAAGTATTGGTTTTGCATGGCAAGTAATATCTACTCCAATACGGACTGTGATTTGGTTACTTCAAGCAGCATGGAGTGCCGGTGCAGCTGCAGGAGATGCAATCGGTGGATTTTATAATGATACTATTGCACCATTCGCAGAGTTTATCTCCGGTGTTTTTGCTCCAGTATGGCAAACACTTATTGATATGTGGAATGGTTTTACTGAAGCTGCAATGCCTGCAGTAGAAGTGATTCAACAATTCATGCAAGGTAATGCCGACCTTGGTGAGGTTGCTGTGGCGGTGGTTACTGCTATTTGGAATATGTGGTTGACTTTCACTGTTAATTTGAGTAATCTGTTATTGACTCTTGCAGGTAACATGTGGAGTTGGGCATCTCAGGCAGGTATGAACTTCTTGAATGGTATTGCTACATATTTATCTCAATTGGCTCTTCGTGTTTACAACTATCTGAACAGTGCTAAGATTAATATTATTAATCAGTTGAGTAGTTGGGTTAGCAATGCTAGAACTAAAGCTAGTCAGTTTGTTACTGGTATTATATCGTTTATTAGTCAGTTGCCGGCTAGGGTATACAATTATCTTGTTGCAGTGGTTTCTCGTATTGTTTCTGCAGGTCAACAATGGGTTAACAGTGCTAAAAATAAGGCCAAAGAAGTAGTTGACAATGTAGGGAACACCTTAAGTGATATGCCGAATAAGGTTGCTTCTGCTCTTGGTGGTGTTGCTAGTGCTATTGCAAAACCCTTTGAAGAGGCTTATAATCGTGTGGCAGATTTAGTAGGTAAGATTAAAGATAAAGCTTCTGAATTAAGTGGTATCAGTCTACCGGCTATGGGTGGTGATTTGCCTATGGATGGAGATCTTCCTATGGGTGGTGATTTGTCTGTGTCAAGTGGTTCACCTAGAAGCGGTGGTGTGCCTGGGTCAAGTGATTCACCTATGGTGCTTGATCATAACTTGAATGTTACACTTGATTTCAGTAATGTGCCAGGACATATATCTACTGAGCAATTAGTATCTGCTTTAACTGACAAGGGAGTTATTCGTGAATTGGTGAATAATCGTGATTTCCAGTTATTGGATAATCAGGCTAAGGAAAGGTTGAATTTGAAGATTAATCGTGCTAGAGGAGTATGAGATTTTATGGAGAAGATTATTGTTAATCCAAGACAGGTTCGTGCTTTAGGGGATATTGTTTCCCCTAAATGTGTTGCTGATTTTGAAAAGTATTGTTGTACATTGACTGAGAGTACTGATGCTAGTTTTGGTGATTTGTATACTAGTGAATTTTTACCTGGTGCTAGGTTGGTTATTGATTATCCGGGTAGTGTTAGTGTAGATGATGATGATTTTACTGTGGATGTGTTGTTGAAGGATGATTCTGGTGCTGTGATTAGTGGTGCTAGTGTTTATTGTGATTTTAATGGTGATTTGAGTAGTGAGACTACGGATAGTAATGGTGAGGCTTCTTTTACTTTATCTTGTGATGGTGAGAGTAGTGAGTACTGGTTTCGTGTTTGTTATGCGGGTACTGGGAGTTTGGCTGGTGCTATTTGTCGTGGTGTGGTGACTGTTGTTGATTATGAGGGTGTTGATTTTAGTTTATTAGTGGATAATCCGGTTTTGTGTGGTGGTGAGTTCGCTGAATTTGTTGCTAAGTTGGATGTGTTGAATGGTAGTGGTGTTATGGTGCCTGTGTCTGGTGCTGTGGTTGAGTTTTATATGGATGTTGATGTGGAACCGGCTAGTATTAGTTTGATTAGTGATAAAGATATATTATCCTATGCTGATGGGGGTGATTCTTGTACTTTGACTGCTACGGTGTTAGGTTCTGATAGTCAACCATATGAGGGAGCAACAGTAGTTTTTAAAGCATATAAAGGCGAGACATTAGTGGAGACTATTGGTTCGGATACTACTGATTCGTCTGGTGTGGCTAGTGTATCTTATAGTAGTAAAGGTGCAGGTGATTTAAGTATTCGTGCGGAGTGTATGAATGTATCAGGAACATTCTCCATAGAGGATATTTACTACTATGGGGATTATGATAAAATCAAATCTAACTGGACTAAAAATACCGCCGTTAGTGGTAGGGATATATACTCTCCTACATTTTCTGATTTAACTGATGATGTTGAAGTGGAACTTAAATTCAAGAATACTGTGCCAGATAACTTTGTAATGGGATTCGGAGCAATAAGCAGTCCTTACACTATGAAAGCAACATTCTTGAAAATAGTTAATTATAATAGTTTTAGTGCATATTATGCAACCTCATCACAAGATAACCAACATACAGACATATCTACAACTTTAACAACAAATACAGTAATGAAATTAGTAACTGAAAACTTACATACTGTTAAATGGTATGTTGATGATGTGTTAAAGGTTACACAGAACACGAGAACATCATTACCTTTACATTTAAGATTAGATGATTTTACTTCAACACCATTGAATTTAGATTATATTAAAATCAGAAAACTATAATGGTTTTATCTTCAAGTTTTTAGGAGTAACCTATACTCCTAACTTTTCTTGAACCTTGTCGTTAATTGTGTGCAATATCTTGTATCTTTTATTAACCTTGCAAACAATTATATATGATTTCAAACATATATGCACATATGACAACAAATATCCGAATAAGCAAAAACAATCGAAACAGATTAGTTGAGTTAAAAACAGAATTAAAGTGTAAAAACCTTGATGAAGTCATAACTCACCTAATCGAAGTCAATATGAAATATGAAAACAGTAACATTGTAAGGTTGGTGAAAGAATGACTGAAAAACGATTTTATTTAAATGAGGGAGAAGTAAATATTTTAAAAATACTTGACCTTGAAGAAGATAATGAAAATATTTATCTTACTTCTTCAAAATCAGATATGAAAATGGTAGTGGTACTCTTAAATGAGTTACATAAAGAGAATGAACAACTACGAAAAGAAATTGAAGATTTGAACTGGGAATTAACAGAAATCAAAAAATCAGAAGATGAAAATTATAACATAACTGATGGATTATGGTGATTTAAATGAATATGAAAAAACCATATCCATATTAAAAGACCGATTAAATCAATAATGTTATTTCACCAAATACCATCACACCACCATTTTCTTATACCTTTCTGATAGTACGAAGTTTTAAAAAGAGGTAAAAAAATGACAATTATAAAAGAAATCGGAAAATACTTTATGACCGAAACAAAAGGAAATTATCACATCTATGATAATTCGTTATACGAAAATCGCATAATAGTTTCCATAAACACACCAAATACAGAATTAAATAAAACCATCGCAAATAATGTATTTGATATGATTGTTAATAAATAACCTCTTTATTCACATTTTTAGTGTAACTTTCTTGTAGAAGTATACCTGTATCTTTGTATCAGAAATACACGAAAAAGAAAAAAAATAAAAGAGGAAAAAAAAACATGACATTCATAAAAATAGGAAGCGGAACCACAAACAAAAAAGGTTACGCAATAATGAACAAAAACAAACAAAACCAAAAAATAACACACAGCTACACCGGCACCGAAGCCGGCAAAACCCAAATAATAGCAAAAATAAAAAACACCGAAATAACCACCACCCCCACAGACATTTACGACACAATATGGTACGACAATGCCACAACAGACAACACCAAGAAATGGAACTGGAACAACCTAGAACACAGTATAATCGAAGAAGGATGCCTAATAAACGGAACACTAACAACCGTAATCGCACCCGCCAAAAACGGAACAAGCATATTCATATCAGGCAACCAAAACCACATCTTCGAAATCGACATAAAAAGCATAGACGCCAACACAATCAGAATCGGCTTACTAACATACACGTTCTCAGTAACCTCCAGTACAGAAGAATTCAAAAAAATCAAATTCGAAATAACCGACAAAAATCTCAACTACTACATCGACGACACACTAATATCCACCAAATCAGTAGAAAACAAATTCACCCCGTTAGGAATACTCATGAACGGAAGCATCATTTTTAAAAACGCAAAATACTACCCAATATAGAGAGGTGAAAAATAAAATGGTAACAACAAAACATAAAACCGTTACACCAACCGAAACCGCTCAAACCAGAGGCGGTAAATACCAAACTTTTAAAAATTTGGATAATGTGACAAAATTAGATAGTACTTATGCTGAAACTGCAAATATTGGCGGTAAAAGTAAAACTTTAAACCGACCATCTGCTGTCAGATTATTCAAATTCAAAGCAGGATTACCCACCGGAGCAATAATCACCGGTATAACTGTGAAATATAAACATAGTAAAACTGCTGCAAGTGGCAATAAAACACCGAATATTACTGCTCCTACTGTTACTTTAATGAATGGCGAGTCTGCTATTAAATATAGTAATGGTAAAAACATGGCTCATAAAGGAAAAGCACCTACAACTACTGCTACTGAAATAACCAATACTTTTAAGGGAGCATGGGATTACAATCTGATAAATAATAATAATTTCGGTGTAAGAATAGATTACCCAACCAATGCCAACGAAAACGAGGGAACTGTCAGATTATATTATGTGAAAGTAATTATCACTTATCGCCCAGCAAATTTCACTTTAAACCTACAAAAAGTAAAAGGACAATATAACGGTGATGAATTCGAATTCACAGCAACATTAAACAATCCTAATAAAGTAGCATACGACCCTCTGGTAACGATAACGGCACCTGCAGGATTTTCATTAAAAAGCTGGAAAGGAAGCGGAAAAGTAACTAAAATTCAAAATGGAGTTTACCGATGGGCACCAGTAGTAGGAGTGAAAACTGGAAGCCGTCAAATGAAACTAGTTTTTGATGTTGATATAACATATGGTACAGGTGTTGAGTATAAAACATGTACATTGGAAGCAGTAGAAAGCCTACAACAACATTCCAGTAAACGTGAGTTTAAAGTATATAAAACTAAACCTAAAGACCCAGAAGTAGACCCTGAAACCGACGGTGAAAAAAACATACAAGATGATGATCTAAAACCTGAAGCTCCTAAAATTGCATATGTTGCTACTGGTGAAAGATTTAATTTAGACTTCCAATTTACACAAGAAGAAGTGAATAGCTTCCAATCTGTTTATGGTGGTAGAAGAGTATTTTACATAAGTGTATATAATAATCCTGACTTTGCAATTGATGATTTCTCACAAGAAACAGAAATAAGCTATGATATGGTATACCTCACAAGTTTAAATGATGATTATTCTTATGAGAAAAAGTATTACAGTAATGTTGTAGGTCAAAAAACAATTATTGTATGGCAAGGAACAATTGGAACTAGTACTGTTGTTCGTAGACTGGATTATGATGTATATCCATCTTCAATCACTACCCCCTTTGCGTCAGTGTTAACATTATCTAATGAAGAGTTAAACCGTCTTGGCGATGGTTACGCTTACACAGTACAATCTGATATGAAAGTATACGGACATAGTGAATACTATAACGATAGTACAACCAACAGTTTAACATATGTTTCATCAACCACACACATCACAACAAAAGCTGATGGTGGACCCGTCCCTCGACCAGACCAATTCGTCTACGAATTTGACTTCAAAACCACATCAACAGATGCAAGGGTATTCATAGCAAATGAGTCATTAGAAGGTAAAGGCCCACTGGATTTCCCAGAACATGAAATATCAATGGGAACAATAGATGGAAAGTTAGTCGCTCAGATGAACGGGGATGCCGACGATTATAATGAAGGGTTTGAAGGGGGTACCGCAACATTAGATACATATTATCATATGAAGATTGAATACGATGGAGCGACAGTTTCTTGTTATATTGATGATACCCTTCTTGGAACTTTTTCAGGCTGCAACTGGATAAAAAATGTCTCTGACATATACTTTTCATTATTCATCAGTGAAACTGGAACCGTAACCTGCAAGGATAGAGTGTTGTGGTATGGAGAAGGTGACAGTTATGTCCGTGATTGGCCTAAAAGCTTCAAAATCGGAGTATTCAACAACGCCATAGAAGACAACATCAAAAATGTTGTGATAGATGGTGAAGAAATACTCATAGATACAACTAATTATGATACTCTTAGTGCTGAAGATCTAATTGAACATGCTGAATTTTGGAGTACTGCTCCAAATAAAGTGAATAATTTTTCTAATCTTGAATGTGAGTTCAGGTATAATGATGATTATCCATTGTATATTTTAATCTGTGGTGATTACTCTGAAGCAGATACTCCTGGGGATATTGTGTTTACTGAACCTGTAATTGCGGAATCACAATATTATGAGGAAAGAGTTAGTAATGGTGTTTATCCTGTACCAATCGATGACCTTGTTTTGAATGATGGTAGTACTTCAGAAATCAATATTAACGCATTATCCCACTCCGATAAAATCGTATTCTACGATTTCCCTTTAGATGATGATTATGGTACTAATGATGAAATCGCTATCAGAGGCATTGCATTAAATGGTAGTCTTGAACAGAACACAGATAACCTGATATTGTCCGCTAGTCTTGTTAACAGTAAAAATGAATCTAAAACACGAAGTATTGTATTAGATGAATTAGATGCAACACCTGATGCAGATACTGATTTCACTATTGGACAAGTTGGTGACTTATGGGGTTTCAGTACTAATGATATTAAAGAGTTTGAAGACTGGGAAGTTCATTTAAGTTTAAACAATGCTATTAATGAATTTGATGCAACTTGTAACTTTGGGGACATCAATCTAACTGTCTTTTATGAGACTATTGAACATCAAAAGATTAAATGTTACATTGATGGTGAAGATTTAAGTTATTACGGTGTTTTTATTCAAGATGTGAAAATCCCAGAGGGCCTGAAAACTGATACTGATTACATTAATGTGAATGGAACAGATGTGAATAACCCGTATAGGCAGAACATTCGTGAGAAAACTATTGAAGTAAAGTTTGACATTGGTGATAACTGTGACCTTGAAGCTGCAACATTATCATTAAGGCAATTAACACGATTACTCGTGAATGAACGTGACGAATACAATAAACCAATACCTAAACGAGTGGAATTTAGTCATTATCCGGATGTTTACTGGGAGTATATCATGGAAGATACATTAGATAATGATGTGGAATTATCCAGTTATACTGTAAAAGCCAAACTTGTCATACCTGCAGGTACAAGTTATGATAAACAACCCACAGTAACCAACACTACAGGTTTTTTAAGTGGTTTAGCAAGTGTAAGACCAAATATCATCTTTAAACCAATCGGAGACCTAATAACCATAAAAGAAACCATTAGCGAACAAGAGTTCAACATGACCTATAAAGATGCAAGTTGGGCTGGTAAATACATTGAAATAGACTGCGACAATCGTATTGTTTGGATGAAAGAAGATGAAGATGACGAAGACGGAATAAACATCACCAGTTATGTAGACTGGGACAGTGACTGGTTCACATTATACGGAGAGTATAACTTTGAAACTGTTGACTGTGCAATATTATCCGTACAATGGGAAGAAAGATGGTGAAGACATTATGACAATGAGTATTATAGCATTAACCCCCCGTGAAGAGTTTTTACAACAAATAGACCCTGATTTATGTGAAATCAAAGAGACCATCACTAAAGATGGTCTCCGTACCATCGCTTTTGAGTACAAATTCCAAGACCCAGTAGAAGACAAACAATTATTCAAACTTGGGAATAAACTGTGGATAACTGGAGACATCAACTTAAAAGATTGTTTGTATGTGATTAACACTAAAGTAAAGCAAGATTACTTTAAAGACAATTGTTTCACATTCGAAGCTGAAGAAGTATTAGTGGAATTAAACAATGCTCCGGTGGTTTCTCATTTGGATTTAGATAGTGCAGTGTTTAAAACAAGAAACGTTAACAATAACACTACTGAATTAGAAGTTAAAATTGACTGGAATAGTCTTAATTACTGGTTTGGTGATTTCTTCAACTTAGGTGTTGTTCAAGACTGTTTAAATGCATCTGTACAATGGATACCATTCTTCGGTTCTTATAACTTAATGAATCTCCTACGATTCATTGAAGAACAAACCGGTAATGTATTCGTAACAAGATACGAAAAAGACATACAACACAATACAATACACCGATACCTGGACTTCTTAAACCCTATCAATGTATCCAAACATTGGGAATTCCATTTGGAGTATGATTTTGCACAAGCAATGGTAAGAACATTCTACGATGAAAACGGAAACGAAACCACCGATGACAAACCATGGGAAGTACTACGATACAATAACAGCCACGTACCAACCGGACAAACCGAAGACGTAGAACCATACGACCCAGAAGAAGAAGCCGCAATCCTACAATACGACACACTCGACACTGACTACAAATGGATACAGGAAGACGAAGAAGTAGAAGACGAAGCATTAAAAAGAGAATACCACACAATACCAAACTTCGACACTGACAATGCAGTATTCCAAATCACCACTCGTGATGGTGACCCATTAAACGCAGATGGTACAATCTACACCGAAGGCGATGACAACCCACTAATCTGGTCATGTGCCGACATAGACATAGATGGAAGCAACCCCCATGTCTTAATAACATTATTCACAGACAACGAAAACCAAATAGACATACTCGGATTAACTGCAAATAATAAAAGCTTTGCAGTAGTAAGTGAAGAAGGAGCAGAAAGACCAGGTTATGTCGCATACACAAACAGCATACACGAAAATGCAGACGATGACAACAAAAGAGAAAATGGAATAATCCCCGATGACAGTTACTTTGAAATTTATGATCAAGTCACCGAAACAGTATTGTTCCGAACTCAAATTAATAGATCTATCGGAACTGTCCATGAAGAAGTATTAGACTTTGGTTTTAACCTTGATAATATTGAGTATGATATAGATGAATCTAATGTTTATACTAGTGTTGCACCGATACTTCAATATAATGCAAAGAACACTTCAAATACTTTAACTAGAGACCAATTCAGTAATTTATTACGAAGGTATCGTAATTTATCTTTCAACAAAGGTGATAAGATTCCGATGATACTGCAGAAAATCACCGTAAAAGCATCATCACTAGAAAATGCTAAAATGGCTTTAGGAAATTATGTTGAACATTCCGGTGCCAACGAATCTACAAACCCTGCTAATTACTGGGTAAGACCATACAAACCACAAGACAACCGAGACACAACTACACCTGCAAACAGTACATGGGAATTCATCAGAGCAACAGCATACTGGAGAGCACCATACCGAAAAGTAGCCGGACACCTTGAAGTTGAATTAACAGATTTACAAAGTATTGAATACGATAACATCTTTGGAAGACCGGACACCAGAGATGAAAAAGGAGTAAGAGTATTTTCAAAAACTGGTACAACCGAATCCACTGACGAAGATGTATACAGCATCTATAATCAAGTAGCATTATACCTAAAAGACCATTCCACACCAAAAATTGAATTTGATGTTGATATAGCAAACCTCGAAGCCGGCAAGTATAATGACTATGACATTCACGACAAAGTCTATGTGAAAATTCCGGGGTCATCTGAATTGATAACTGCAAGAGTTATCGAGACAAGGAAAGAAGCAAATGATATCGCTGCTAATACCATTAAAATCAGTAATTACTCCACCACCACTTTGAAAAATATTACTTATAGTACTGTTATTCATTGTAATAATGTGAATTATAAATATCCTAACAGTAAGCAGGTTACTGCAAGGTTAGAGAATTTGGATTATGATGAAACGGATTCTTATTCAGTAAAATACCCTGCTAATAAGTTAATAAGTTTTACTTTGTATGCTGTTAAAGATGGTCAGAGAACATTCAAGAAAGTGTACACTAAGAAAACTGATGCATGGGGTTATGCTAAATTGAATACTAAATTTGACCCTGGTGATTATGAATTTGAAGTTAGTTTTGCTGGTGATGAAGAATACACCGAAACAGATGCTACTTGTAAAATTAGTGTTGGTGGTAAAAAACCAACTAAGAAAAAGCAAAAAGCAAGTAACAAAAACAAAACTACAAACAACAATAAGAAAAAAGTTACTAAAACCACTTATTATGATAAATTGGGTAGGTCACCAGATAAGAAAAAAATATTGGCAATTGGTAGACCTTCAGCTAGTGGTGATGAGGGAAAATATGATTTCTATGGAATGGAATTCCAAAACTACTGTCCGAAATGTGGTAAGAAAGGTACTTTGTTCTGGGATATTTTCTTTGCAGGAAATGAACATAGTAACAAGGGTTATGTCCGAGTAACTGGAAACAAGGAAGGAGGTTCTGCTGAAGGGCATATTTTCTGTGCTAATCGTAAATGTGATGGAGATTTCTCTTGTCAAGGCAGAGAACATGGTTACACAAATAAAAAACTAAAAGTAACCAAAAAACGATTCAAATCAACAAAAAGCGATGCCTATAAACTTAAAAAAGGGAAATATGTCTACAGTCAAGCAACCAAGGAAATAAAAACAAAAAACAACAAGAACACCAAAAAACGGAAAGTAATAGGTCCAGTATCCAAAAAAATACAAAACCTAGCATTATCCATTGTAAAAGATAAAACCGGATACCAGGCTATGAGAGAAATCTGTAATTGGATGGACAAAAATATACCTTACAGAGGATATACTAATTTCGTAAGGGGGCCTCAGGAAGTGGTTAAACGTGGTGGAAATTGTTGTGACCAAACAAGACTACTTTTCCACTTGTTTGATGCTGCAGGATTAACTGAATTTTACGACATGTATTATGTGAACTTGTCTTGTCCATCATATGGGCATGTATATGCTCGTATAAGGTCCAAGAAAACCAAGAAATGGACTAATATTGACCCCGCGTCAGATAGTTATGGTTGTTATGGTTATGTTTGTGATAGTTGTAGTAGGACTTCGCCAGTGGATAGTAAGTATCCGAAACTGCCATTTGGATGATGTATATGTTGGAAAGAGATATTGATCGTCATGCAGGATGTCCTTACAGACATTCCTGCAAAAAAGACGAAGAAAAATGTTGCTATTTAGTGAAGAATAAATGTATCATTGAGGAATTAGAATGAACATTGACAATCGTAGATTAAGGGAAATACAAAGACAAATAAAAGCTTATCAGACTTTGATAGAATGTGATGACTCAAATATTGAAGAACGTTTAATCTACACAGGGAAGATTGAAGCTTTAGAACGGGAAGAAAAGGAAATTTTAGAACGTTACGATGTGATAATATGAGTGAATATACTTATAATGAAATTGTAGAAAAAGCAAAAAACATTAAAACAAATGTGGAAAAGGATTATAAACTCGGAGAGTCAAGTGCTTGGACTTACTACATCTGTAAAGAAATAATCCAAAGAACCAAGACAGTAGCAAAGATTGGTGTTGGTGGTGCAACTCAATCACAAGGAAACGATTTAAGCCGTCAAATAAATCAAAAAGACTACTTGGATATGGCAAAAAGACTAGTCAACTTCGTGGAAAACAACCACAAACTACCGAATTACATAACCTATAACAAATACAAGGTTAGAGTATCCGATTACACCTACATGTTCGCCCGTATACTTGCATATTATGATAATAAAAAGAAACTCCCTGCATATGTCAATGTGAACAGTAAAGCATTCACCAAACCCACCGAAAGCAGTAACGAAGTTTTCAATTACTGGGTTAAAAAATTCGGATTCACACCAAAATGCATCGACGATGTCTGCGATTACATCTTAAAACATTTCAATTATGAATTTTACTTCGATGACCACAAATCCAACAAACAAGTCATTGACAGTAAAGCAGGAAATTGTACTGACCTGTCTCAGATGTTAAGTAACATGGCAGAAGCATTAGGTTACGAATGGAGATGCATACACACAAAATGCAGACAATCCGGTACAGGACATGTTTACTTAAAACTCCGCAAAGGTGGAGAATGGTTTACCCGTGATGTTGCTTGTATTGCAGATGAATCAAGATACTGTGTGTGGTGTGATGTAGACATTGGCGGGGGAACTCTTTTAGCTGTGAACCCTAACTGGTGGATGGAAAACAGAAACAAGTGATGTCCTATGAATAATATTGAATCAAAGGTATTCTTGTCAACAAAACTACGAAACCTCAAACGGAAACAAGCAAAGCTTGCACAACATGCTGATTTACTTGAAGAAACAGAAGAAATTGGCAAGGAAATTAAAGAAATTGAAGCTCAAATTACCCAATTGCAATGACGATACATCCTATAAAAAGAAACCAACTATCAATAGTAGTGGCGAACATGAAAACGATAGTTGTAAAACCAACATTTTAGAAAAATTAATTTTTCTTACATCTAAAAGGCATAAAAGTAAAAACATTATAAAGAGTAGTTTTTTTCTCACATATATTTTCTTTTTTATAGATCGTGTTTCTGAGCAAAACATTTGGTAATTCACTATTTGTCCCTGACTGGACCCCTTGGGGTTTATGTTGGGGATTATTTTTTTTTACTCAAATATGTTCGTTTCATAGTCTACGAACATTTATTTTTACGATATTTTTATTACATTCAAGGGATAAAGTTAAAAAATGTGAGAGTGTAAGGTTATAGCAGTAGTGATTAACATCAAGTTACACGATATAACCTATTACTTTGCAGATGCTCTCACAAAAAATGCAATAATATAAAGGGAGTATAATAGGTATTATGTTTGTTGTAAGTGAAATGATGGAACGATTTTATGCTGAAAGAAATCACAGTTACAATACCAGATTAGCATACAATACCAGTGTGCAACATTTCGAAAAAGTAACTAATATGAAAATTGATGATATGATACACATAGCCAAAGACGAAAACAAGACCGAATGGGAGCAGACCCACCTACGGCAATGGTTGATAATTTATCGTAACTGGAACTATGACCAATTCAATGAGAATACCGCTAAAAGCAATATAGATAGGGTCAAAACAGTATTCAAACATTACAATATAAGAGTTGATGATTTACCTTACTTCAGTACTAAGCAGGCAAGGAAATCAGAGATTATTGACTATGAGGATTTACCTAATAGGGAAATGCTCAAAAGAGCAATTGAAGTTAAAAATCCTTTGTTGAAAGCAATGACATTATTCATGAGCAGTACTGGTTTGTCAAGGATTGATACATTCAATCTAACAATACATGATTACCTCACCAGTACATACGAATACCATCATAGCAATAATATTTATGATGCTATTAAGAGTATGGATGAAAGTGAGTTATCAGTAGTTCCTGTTTTTAAGTTGCCTCGCCGTAAGACTGGTGAAACATACAGGACCTTTGCCAGTCCAGAAAGTGTCAAAGCAATCAACAACTACTTACTGAGTAGAGATTATTTGGAAAACCATTATCCATTATTTGGGATAAGTTTTAGTTATTTCAATGAACTGTTCAGGAACACTAATGACAAGTTAGGGTTCGGTAGGATAAATGGTGTATCAAGGTTCAGTCCACAAATGCTACGAAGTTATCATGCAAGTCAACTTGCAGAGGCAGGAATGAATGATAGTTTGATTGATTTACTCCAGGGCAGAAAACCACAAAGCATAGCAAGACGCCACTACATTCGTGTAAAACGTGAAAAACTCAAAGAAGAATACATCAGATGCCTACCATGGCTAGTAGTCGAAGACGTAGAACAAATCAAAACAGAAAACGACATACTCAAAGAAGAGAATGAGGAGTTGAAGAAAACAAGGGAAAAGTTAGATGATTTAATTCATAGAATGGATTTACTAGAACAAAAAGGAGAATAAAACAATGAAATGTAATATAAACTGCCCATACTCAAAATATAATGGTAAAAATCGTAATGGAACACAAGATATAATCTGCCACAGTGCAAAGTGGTTTATGGATAGTTCTAAGGATTGTATAGAAGGATATACTGAAGAGCAAATGGAACAATTGAAAAAATTATATCCATCCCCTCCTAAAGAAAGATACAGGGTGTTTACTGATATTGAGAATAAGGAAGAGGTTATTGTTGATTTAGATGAAATCCCTACAGATGATTATAATGTAGTAAGATTATCACTCGAGGAAGTATGTGACTTATTGAATAAACAAGATGAAGAAATAGAACACTTAAAAACAGATTTAAAACAACAAAAAATAGTTATTGATTCCTTGAAAGACCAAAATCAAAAATTAAAATTAAGATTAAAAGATTTAGGAGTTGAATATTATGACTGAACAATTTATTAATTTTTATAAAGTAAAAGAATGTCCTATGTGTAAAAGTAAGGATATTGAAATTCAAGAGACACATGATATTCATAAACGATTAGATGAGTGGAAACTAAAATGTTTAAATTGTAGATATGAATTAAAACAAGATAGACCATTTTAAAAGGTGATAATAATGACTTTATATGGAGAATGCCCTCAAGACAAACCAAAATGTGAAAAAGAAAAATGCAAATATTATGATGAATTAGATTTCCCTGAATGCAGTTTACAAAAATGTGATTCATGCCGATATTACAATGATGGAAGTGGTAACTGCTCAATAAGTGGAGAATGGGTTGACAGAAGTAATTATTGTAAAGAAGGAGATTTTTATAATCCTTATCCAAATTAAAATAAAAGTGTTACTTAATGTAACACTTCTTTTATACTTCCAATGGTTTCAAATTATTCAAAGAATTAAACTCAGTAAGAGCATTCAAAAATTCAGACTCCTCAGACTTAGACATCTTAGACTCAAACAACACACTAGCAATATACTGCTCACCATCAATCTCAATAACCTCAGAATAACCCCCATAACCAAACTTACCATCTTTAGGACTATAACCAAAACCAGTATACTTATAAATATTATCCTGAGACTTATCACCATTACCAGTCATATATTTAACCGCAGTATCATTAATTGGAACCACAGTTAATTGAACTCTACCATCAGTTTCTTTTTCAGATACTCCAAAAGTATCGAAGTCTTTGAAGTTATCAGGTGTTTTCAGTGAAGTGTACTCGATTGCGGTTACGGTTCCGATTGTGAAAATTAGTAGTAGGAGTATGATCATAAATTTTGTTTTCATATAATCACCTTAAATATTACTTTTCAAATGCTCTCTCACATTAACTTAAAAGTATATAATACACATAAAAATCTATTGTAAAACAAAGTTTTATAAAAAAGAATTTACAAAGATAATTAATGGTAAACCTCCTAATATAAGTTGATGGGTCGTAGGTGCGGCAACACCTCGCCATCAACGAACATTAAGAGTCGTTACTAAAAAAACAAATTAACCGCAAGGTATAAGATGATTTCAAGTAACAATAATATATATGAACTTAAATGCTATTTAAAGTTTTTTACAATAGTCCTAGCCGAAATAGGAAGTTATTAGGTTAGTTTGAGTAAGGTCAATAGTATTAATTTGTGTATAAAAAATTATAAAAAAAATATATCTCCCTTTACTTGTTTTCATCTACATATTGTTCGATATAGTTTCTTAAAACTTCAGAGGCATTAGTGTCTTGTTTTTTGCAGACTATTTGGAATTCAGTCCTTAATTTCTTATCCAATCGGATATTCAAGTTTACGATTTCCATGTTCAATATTACTCCTTTTGTGTGTTAATTATATATTTGTAATTATTTCTTTATATATTTATGTAACGAAATAACGAAAGATTTATATATAGAAGAAGTACAATATTAAAATTGAAGATGGCATGTGCGGCAACACATGAAATTTTCACAATAAAACCGCAAGGTGAAGAGAATGACTAAAGAGACTAGAAACTTAAAAAGGGAAGTAACCCTACTTAAAAAACAATGTAGACAGCTATCTCACGAAAATCTACTTTTAAAATCAGAGTTAGCTGATATTAAATTCGTAAACAAAAACCTACTTGGAGTAGAAATGTCTCCAGAAGAAATTGCAGCAGAACAACATGAAAATGAAGTTGTATCTGCAATGGGGTCTTATTTAGGAGATGATTTCTAATGTCAGCTCCAACCCTACACAAACTAATTTTTAAAAGAAACTCCTGTGGCGACTATGACGTCTATGAACAACACCGTTGCCAAGAAAAAGGTTGTTTCTGGACAGATGAAGAATACCTTACCGTATGTCTTCCAGACCACATAGATGAATTCGTAGAAGAATACAATGACAACCTACTTGAAGGAACTGTCGATGAAGTGGATGTGGTAAAATGAGTACAATCTTCAACAGAGATACCGACACTGTAACAATCCCACAAAAAGAGTACGAAAAACTCTTAGCATACAAACAATTATGCTTTGAATTCCGTGAAATCTTACAAGGTGATGAACAATGAACTGCACAGGATACCCTGCATACTTCGATGAAATTGACAACAGTATGTGTGATGGATGCAACCACGATCATGAATGTTGGGTTGCAGGAAGATGCTTAGTGGAGGATTACGAATGATTTATCAAATTTTAGAATTACACAAATCACTTAAAAAAGGTGAATGTGTAAAAATTGTAGCTTTAGGAGATTATCAAACTCTCCTAAATAAATCAGACATCGTGAAACCAACCGAAGAGGCTCAAGTCCTCAAAATCATAGGCATCAACGGTAGACATGTAGCATTAAATTGTAATCATGTTATCGTAGCTTGTGTAACTCATGAAGGATGGATTTAAAATGGTAGTAAGGCTTGAAAAACAAGTTGAAAAAAGCTTATCCGACAAGGCTATGGAGTGGGTGTTACAACATCCCACTCTATCCTTAATAATACTATTCACACTCATAGCAGTAATATTTACTTTAATATTCCACCTTGTCTATGGGATGTGTACTATTGAGTCAGGAGTAATGAGAAACTACCTGAACAACAGTTTATAGTTACAATTTGTAACAAAGTCATGGAGAGAATTGATTCGACAGTCAAATTACATAATATAATTCCTATTTCCTAGCTCTCCATGATTTCACCCCTTATAATGAGATGATATTTATGAAATTTATAATAAGCAGATATTCACCGAAAATGATACTGGCACATGAATTCACTGCGGATTGGCGTAGAATATCCGAAGAAGAATTCCAAGCAATCGCTTACGATGCCTACTCATGTATCGGTGCAGAAGATGTTGCAAAACTCACAGGTTTTGCATACAACAAAGAACCAGTAAGAGCAAGAATAGGAGATGTCCTATTATTAGCCGACTGGGATAATGGAACATTTGTATTTTGGCGCATAACAATCCGCCAATGTGACAACCCATTATTACGTGAAGAAGAATTAGAATATAGTGAAGAGATGATTTAAAATGGCAATCAAAAAGCAAGAACAAGAAGAGTTACCTTTCCCAGTTGAAATAGTAACCGAAGACCCATCAGAACCTGAAGTTACTGATGTTGCTGTAGTCGAACAAACACAATCTCAATTAGCAGATTACGAAATCCTAAACCCTGAAATACCAATGTCAGTTAAAGTCGGTGTTGCTACCAATGTAGCAAACTGCCTATCCGACTTGATCAAATCACAAGGATTAGTCAAAAAAGGTCTCAATAAAAAAGACCCTGACGCTGAATATGTACTCGTTGAGGGTTGGGAAGTATTAGGTACAATGTTAGGTATTGTACCTGTTACTGAGATTGTTGAACCTATCTGCAATGACAAAGGCAAAGTAAGAGGATACAAAGCAAGAGCATACTTATACCGTAACCCAGTAATGGAACACGGTGAGATTGTTAGCGGTACTCTTATCGCAACCACCGAAGCATCAGCTACTGTGGAAGGATTCCAAAAAGACACAGCAAGTATGATGAGTATGGCTCAAACAAGAGCCCTTGGTAAAGCTTATCGTATGGCTTTGTCTTGGATTATGAAGATGGCAGGGTATGAGGGTACACCTGCTCAAGAGATGAGTACATTTAGAGGGGAATAAATCCCCATTAATACTTTTTTATGGTGATTACAATGGCAATGAAAAGCAAAGAAGAAACAACAAAAGTAAACCAACAAGTAACATTCGAAGACCTCGAATTCGAAGCAGAATACGAAGAAGAAAGAGTATACTTAACCATTTCTGGTAAAGAATACCAAGACGTCCAATCATGGGAACAATACAAAATGTACGACTTCGGACCAGGAGAAGAAGTCGACGGAATACCAGAAATTACCTACTTCGAAAACAAGGATAAGAAGTATGACAGTTTAAGGGTTCGTATATTAGACGACGGCGAATATGCTGATTTATACATCAACATACCGAAACCTGACAAAAACGGATACATAACAGATATCCGTAAAGGATTCGACTTCTACAGAACCTGCTTTGATTTCATTTACAGTGTCTTACGTTACCGTGATGAACACAACGTAGTAGACAAAAACGGTGATGAAGTCAACAAATTCAGCAAAGTCAACATACTAAACTTTGCTAAATATGTAGACCAAATGAAACACATCTACGTAAAAATCATTGAAGGAAACGAATCATCAGATTATGACAGTTGGATAATATACAGAATGGAGTAAAGTATGGCAAGTGGTAAAGCACTGTTAAGGAAATATATTAAAAAATTCCATAAAAAAGAGATTAAACAACTCAAATCCTCAAACAAACAGTGCAAAATCAGTATTGACTATGAAAGTCTAAACACATGGTTACTAAACCAAAGTGGACAAGATTTCTGGGAACTCCAAATCTATGAATACATAGATCTAATGGAAGACTATTTCAATACTGAACATACCACATTAAAATTTACAAATGTACCTGAAAAAGATAGCTTACATGAACTAGATGCAACATGTAACAATCGCTGGATTAGTACCAAAGCAATGATTAAAAACATTACAGATGTAAGAGTGGACTTGAAACAAGCTTCTTATATCTGCCGTGAATGTGGAACACAAAACATTGTGAACATCACCGACCATAACCAAGCTGAAGTAATACCTGCTTTTTGTAAAGGTAAAGACTGTGCAGGAACATCCAAATCTATGAGATTTGATAAAGACACTAGTGTTTATCGTAATTATAAATTAATTAAACTTGAAGAACCTTTAGAGTTAAGGAGTGGAGGTTCTACTCGTGAGTTTAAAGCAATTGTTTTAGATTATCTTGCATCACCATTCACTAATTTAAAAGTAGGTGATGTGGTGGATGTAACTGGTAGGTTTAAAGTAGAACCTCGTAAAGTCAAAGGTAGAGCAGATGGTTATGAGTTTTTAATCCATGTTCATAATATTACTCCAGTTGATGATGTTTTTGAAGATTCACGAATATCTGAAAATGACATTGAGATGATACGTGACCTATCTAAAAAAGGGAATATCTTTGAATTATTATGGCAGAGTTTAGCTCCTGAAGTTTATGGTTATGAAACAATCAAGAAAGGTTTAATACTTCAATTATTTGAAGGCAATAGGCCATCTGATGATACTTTCAAAACCGACACTATGGACAGATGGACAATACACGTACTATTAATTGGTGACCCAGGAATAGGTAAAAGCCAATTGATACAAGCCATGAAAAAACGTGCACCTAAAAACATTACAATCAGCGGAACAAACACCAGTCAAGCAGGACTAACAGTCAGTACAGTTAAAGACGAATTAACTGGAACATGGACAATGGAAGCAGGAGCAACAGTATTAGCAGATACCGGAGTATTATGCATTGATGAATATGACAAACTGAAACCATCCGCACAAAAGTCACTTAACGAACCAATGGAACAACTTTCAGTTTCATCTGCTAAAGCAGGATTAGTTCAAACAATGTCAGCAAGAACATCAATACTCGCAGGAGCAAACCCGAAATACAGTAAATTCGATAGGTACAAACCTTATCGTGAACAATTAGACATTCCAGAAAGTAACCTTTCAAGATTCGATTTAATTTTTGTTTTAGAAGATGACATTGACGAAACCAAAGACAGTAACCTAGCAGAAGCATTACTTAATAAAGATTTCATTTTAAGTGAAGATGAAATTTTGGATGTTGATCTGTTTAAGAAATACATTACTTGGGTGAAAGGGAATTGTTTCCCTGTGTTGTCTGATGATGCTAAAGTATTACTTCGTGATTTTTATGTTAATACTAGGCAAGAAGCATCACAATCTAATGATGGTAAGCCAATAACTGCTAGGGACTTGAAAGCTTTAGAACGATTGACTATAGCAAGAGCTAAATGTGAGAATCGTGAGCTTGCAAGTGTTGATGATGCTATTGAAGCTATAGAGATTTATAGTGAAGCTTTAATCGGTCTTGGTTTAAGTCCTGAAACTGCTGGAGATTTGAGTGGTGTTAAATCTGAAAGTGAGTTAAGTGTTATTAGTAACATGGAAGCTATGATTAAAACTAATATGGATGTCGAAGGTGGCTCGTTGTCTAGTGAGACTATTGAGCATTTGAAAATTGAGTGTGGTATGTTGTGTCATGAAAGTGGTATAAATCAGGAGGGAATTTTTGACTTGGCGTATGAAAATGTTAAAAAATCTCTATAGGGAAATTTTTGAAATCGTATGCATATGCATATGGTATGCATATATGCATGATATTTCAAGACCCCTGACCCCTTTTCTAGGATTTGAGTATTACAAAATGAGGTTGAAAGTATGACAAAAGTTAGAACAACACTAACAATTGAAGAAGAAATTTTTGAAAAAGCAAAAAAGTCAATACCTAATCTATCTGAATTCCTTGAAGAATGTCTAAAACATTACTTCGGTTATGCAAATGGAACATTCCCTATCGGAAACATCAATGACATCACAGACAAGATAGGTAAATTACAAGTAGAACTGTTTTTAATTAACCAAAACTACGACATGGAAACAGCACTAAAAGAAGCAGAAGAATTTGAAAAAGACAAAGCATGGAGATTCCTATGGAACGATTACCGTATCAGATTAATTCCAGATGAACAACTATTAACAGAAGCAGAAGAAAAGCTGCAAATGCATAGTGAAACATTGGAAGACTTACTTGATGAATTATACGAAGTAAAAGATGAAATTGATACTAATTCATGGAATAAGGTTTATCAATGGTGGACAAATAGGAGTGAAAATTATGACTGAGTTGTCTTCGGCGGATTTTTGTAAACTGTCACTACAGGAAGTGGCTGACATGATGGTGAGTAAGTTAGACGATCAAGACACTTGTAAGTGTAAAGTGTATGGTTGTTGTGATGGTAGAATGTTTGAATTGGAATTACGAATGCGTGAGGTGGAAGAATGAGTGAAGATATTTCAAAGTGGATTATTAACCATAGTGGGTTTAAGTTAGATGATAAAGGACATTGGAGAGAATTACAGACAATTCCAAAGGTAGATGATGAAGACAATAAGGAATGGGTTATTGTATCTGTTGTTAGTGTTCCTGTTGATGTGTTGTTGACTGTTTGGGAGGGTCTTGTCAGGGAGTTGTCTGATAAGGAAGTTGAATTGTACAAGTTGAAAGAAGCATATCTAATTGCAGAAAGTAATATAGTTAATGAAACCGACTTTAAGGCATTGTATGGTGCTAATAATCAGAAAGTCAGGGATAATCATGTTAAAGCAGAGTTATCCGATATGGTGTCTACTATGAAAGCATTGGAGTTTGGGATTAACTGGATACGCAGTTATATTCCATTACTCAAGGAAGTAATACGGGTGAAGCAATGAAGTTTGATGTTTTTTTCAGAAATATACTGGAAATGGACAATAAAATTATCAAACAAGGAGTTAAACCAGAAGACGTTGATGTAACTTTCACTAGGGCTTCTGGTGAAAACTTACTCTGTTTGGTGAAAGGTAGTGAAGTGATTACATATTTTAAATGGTGATAAATGATGACTGCACCGATTAAGAAATTGAAACATTATAATAGCCGCCTTACGACTATTTTGAATGAATTAGAAGTGTTAGAGGACTATGAGAATGTAGATTATTCCGATGTGATAAGTGAAATAGCATGGAATGTCAGGCAATTAGAAAACCGCAGAGAAACACTACAACGAAAAGGGGGAACACAATGAGTTGTACTTTGATTCATGGTGATTGTTTAGTTGAGATGGATAAACTCATAAGGGGGGGGGACTAAGGTGGATTTAATATTAACTGACCCCCCTTATGGCACTACACAATGTAAATGGGATAATGTTATTCCTTTTGAGGAAATGTGGGCTTGTATAAATGAATTATCCTATGAAACAACACCCACATTATTATTTGGTGCAGAACCTTTTAGTACAACATTAAGATGTAGTAATTTTAATAACTTTCGATATGATTGGATATGGGATAAAGAAAGAGGAACTAATTTTTTAAATGCTAATAGAACCCCGTTACCATGTCATGAAATAATTAGTGTATTTTATAAGAAATTACCTTATTATAATCCTCAAAAAATGTATGTGGGTATAAAAAATAAAAAACCAATATATCGTACAGAAAATAACAACACTTATGGAGAAATAAAAGAATGTACTCCTTATGTTGATGACGGTTATAGGTTCCCGTTGTCAATAATTCATTTAAATAAATACAAAACCGAAGCAAATGTTTCAGAGGGGGTACACCCTACTCAAAAACCAATAGAATTGTTGGAATATTTGATTAAAACTTACACCAAAGAAAACGATACTGTATTGGATTTCACTATGGGTAGTGGTTCTACTGGTGTTGCTTGTCTGCAAACCAACCGAAACTTCATAGGAATAGAATTAGAAGAAAAATATTACAACATCGCAAAAGAACGATGTAACGAATATCAAAGTAAATTATGGTGATAATTATGAGTAAGTCTTGTTTGAATTGTACTTACTGTTATAATGGTACAATATGTGTATTATTAGATGATTTGATTATTGGTTGGTGTTTTATGTGGAAAAGGAGGCAAAGAGAATGAGTGATACAGGAGTGAATTTCTGCACCGTACGGGTAGACATGAAACAATGTACAATGTGTTTGGAATGTGTAAACACCTGTCCCAACGGTGCATTAACATTTGACAGTGATGTAGTGGTATTCATGCATTCAGCATATGAATGTAACTATGAAAAAGAATGTGAGCAAATCTGTAAGAATAATGCTATAACTATTCTTGACATGTAATTTGGAGGGAAAATATGAAACAAAGATTAACAACAAAATATGGTGACGCAGTATTATGTGCTGACGGATACTATAAAATTTCTACAAAAAGTAAAAAGTTTGGTGGAAAATTACTCCATAGAGTAATTTATGCTGAACATTACGGTGTAGTGTTAAGTAATGATGTTATTATCCATCATATTGATGGGAATAAAACAAACAATGCTATTTCTAATTTAATGCCTATTTCTATTAATGAACATTCAAGAATGCATAAATTGGGGGAGAATAATCCTAATTATGGAGGAATGTCTGAAAAGAATAAAATTGCATTAAGTAATTCTAAAACTACTACTGGATTTTTTAGAGTATGCAAACGTCCTAAAAAAGATAGTATTCAAGGGTTTACTTGGTTATATCAGTATTATGATGAAAATGGAACAAGGAAAAATTTATCAAGTGTTAATCTTAAAACACTTGAAGAAAAAGTTAAATCAAAAGGTTTGGAATGGATTATTCTTGATGAAGAGAAAGCTAAAACAAGTATGGGGATGTGAAAATTGAGGATTATTGAAAGAACATCTGCGGAAGTGGAGCAGGAAGCAGTAGATTTATACGATGCCTGCAAACCACTATTGGATAAAGGTATGACTTTATACCAAGCCGTAAGAGTAGTCAAAAGAATAAGAGGAAGCAGTAACTTTGGCAGCAACGCATGGTACCGTAGATTCAGAGACTATGCCATCGAACAAGGATATGTGAGGAAACGATGAACATCTTTAATGTTATCTATATTGGATTAGGATTAATGCTCCTATTAATCCCCATCCACCACATAATACAAGAGAGGTTGCGATAAAATGGTACAAGACACAATAGACATGAATTATCTAAGGCATTGTAGTGATTATATGCCCATACAACTCCCACGCCCAAGACGCAGAAGACAAAGACTACTATCAGGGTATCCGATAATACATGTAGCAACAGGTGAAGACAAGTGATCGACCCAAAGTTAAATTATTGCAAATGTGGTTACACCTGGAAGTTCAACAAACTTGACATACTACTAATGTTCCTAGGGATCAAGAACACAAAAACCTGCCCACAATGTCAAACCATAATGACTTTCAGATTAATCTACCACACCGCAAAAGTGAATACAGAACCAATAAGGAATAAAGGAGAATTATGGAAAAATGGATAATGAAGAAACCATACGAAACCAATTAAAAGATGGTGTTAGTATTGATGATGTCTGCCGAGACCACCAATTAACCTTTAAAGAGTTAATCGATATACTCAGGTTCTATGACAATCCCGTTCGTACACGAAAACGCCGCAAAGGATGGACACATATCAGCCAAACACCGCAGGGAAGGTTCATAATCACAAAAGACAGTACACATTATGGTACTTTTAATAGTCTTCGTGATGCTCAACGGGTACGGGATTATTTCCGTGAGTATGGTTGGAATAAAGGCTTGTTGGATACGATATGTGAACGGTTGGGAGTGAAACGATGCAAGAAATGACTTGTGCACATTGTAGGCATGCAAGTGTCCAGATTCCATACTGGAACCGATGGAGTGACCCGTTCTGTGCTAAGGGTCATGGACAATGTCAGGTAGACCGGAGTTGTCCTGACTTTGAGTTAATGGGGAGACGATGCAGATGATATTAGAAACAATAGTTAAGTGTTTTATTGTTGCGGGATTATGGTTGAGTGTAGTATGGTTTATTAGGGAAGTGATTATGAAATGACTAAACGATTTACTATGAATGAAGATGGTTATATCTGGGATAATAAAGAACCAATAAGTCAAGAAACCGTTCTTGACAAATTGAATGAGTTACACGAAGAAAAAGAACAATTGCAACACGATGCAACAATACTCATACAATCAAATCAAGATTACAGAAAAGAGAATGAGGAGTTAAAACAACGAAATGACAGACAAGCAAAACAATTAGATAGATTATACAACCTAATTGAACAGAAAGATTGGAGAACATTATCTGATATTCTTGATGACTTCAAACGATGCGAAGAACAATTACAAAGAGAATGGAGGACTTACGAATGACTAAACGATTTACAAGGGTTATATGTTCTAATGATGAGTATACTGGAAGTTTATACTGTAATGATGAACCTTTAAAGATTGATACTGTTTGTACTTTGTTGAATGAGAATGAGCAGTTACGAAAAGAGAAAGAATGCGACAAACAAATATTCACCAAAAAACGATTACATGAACTGTTACAACAAACACAAAAAGAAAATGAGCATATCAAACAAACCATTAAAACAATGATGGAAAACGAACGAACCGAACTCGGACAATCAGTCCTCCGACAATTACTGGAAGCGATACAATGAGTGAAATAAAACAACAAGGCAAATACTACCTAGTAAAATCACAACACGGAACCTACAGCTTCAACAACAGAAAAACAGCAGAACAACTAAACAAACAACTAAACACATACGAAAAACAACACAAACTAAACAACAACATCGAACAACAACACGACAAAATCACACGACAAATAATACAACTCAAACTAACAATCGGCACACTAAACGAAGAAATACAAACACTAGAGGAGCAAATACAATGCTTGTACAAATAAGCGACAAAGAACAAAACAGAATACCCACAGCAGAACAATACTTCCAAGAGTTAGGATGTGAAACCGAAGTCTGCAATTTAGAAATAGGCGATTATGTATTCGATAACAAGGTTGCATTTGAATATAAGACAATCGCAGACTTCATAACATCAATTAACGATAATAGAGTATTCAACGAAGCCATAAACCAAGCAGAAAACTACGACTGGCACTATGTAGTAATACAAGGAAACGACTCTGAACGAGCAAAACAAATCGCAATAAGCAGAAACTACCGACCAATCAACATACACCAATACTACGGTGCAATCGCCAGTATAAACCGCTATAGTACAGTAATCGAAGTAAACACACCATACACCAAAGAAGCGCTATACCGAATGTACATACAAGCCAAAAAAGACCTATCCACTAAACCGATCGTGAAAAAATATCCAAGAAAAAACAAAAACCCCGCAATGAACTGGCTATGCTACTGCGTATACGGCCTAAACAGCAAAAGAGCAAACACAATCATAAAACAACTAAACCTATCATCATTATCCGACCTAAAACACCTAACAATAGAAGACCTAACACAAATAGACGGCATAGGACCAAAACTAGCCCAAAAAATAATCCAATCCATAGGAGAATAAAAAAACATGACACACATAAACCAACTCATAAAAAAATACAACACCCCTTACACACCAGGAGAAATACGAACACCTGAATACGAAAAACAACAAAAACAAAAACAATCAATAAAAGAAAAACTACAAATCGCAGAAACACTATTCCAAGAAACACCATTCCACATAACCCCATATGAGAAAAAACAAGTACAACACCTAATACGAACATACCCCAATTTCAAAAAACTACACAAAAGAGCATCCAAACAAACAATAATACTAGCATTCATATTCTACACAAAAATCCCCGAAAACACCGACATAAAACTAAACAACTACACAATAACTCAAAAATACAATTTAACACACAACACATTCGAACTAATCATATGCAGACTCGTACTAAACTACCTACAAGGAGTATACATCATACCACACGAACCCAAAGAAACAAACCACGAAATACTAACCAAAGGCGAAATAAAATGAATACAACAAGTGTTCCGACTAACTCCCATAGTATAATAAGAGGACATAAAAGTGTTTCCAGCATGAGAAACTACAATCCACGATTATATTATATCAAATCATTACAAGCTCACATACCAAAAACATGCCCTGAATGCAACAATGAATTAATCGTGGATGAAGAACAAATCTACTGCCCAAACTGCGGCTTAATAACACAGGACAGTTACGATTACCAAGCTGGAATAAAATACCACTTACCACATGGATTAAAACTCATATAAATATCCTCCCTTGGAGTAAAAAAAAAATTAAACCTCCTAATAAAACCTCTAAACACATGAAAACTTTGTTAAAAATTTATTTCTAATCAGCTACCAATATACTCCAAGGGATTTTATCTAATGCAGGTTACAGGGAAATTATGATATACGATCTTAAAACTACTTAGAATCCTACTAATAAAAATATTGGGAGTAAAAATTAAAAAAAGATGGTTCAATTCCGTCTACCTGCCCAAAGAACTCCCAAAAACATAAAATTTTAATCTTTTTTCACTTCATATATTTTTGACCCAAAATGTGGTTTTTCCTTTAGTGTGCTTTTGGTTCCTCGTTTCATTTTCACACACTAAAAGAAAACCACACCTATGATTAAAATGTCATGGAGAGAATCTATGACCCCTTATTATAATTCTTTTTTAGATTTCTATTCGGAATCTTTTAACCTCGAAAAAGGGTGTTATATGTGGGTGCAAATCCCACACATGACCTTACAAAAATTATAATTTTATAGGAGACTAACACACTATGGATACCAATAATATAAGTACAATCGCAACATTCGCAGCAATCTGCCTTACTACAATCTTAGCATACTTCGGATACACAGTAGACCAGGCCCAAGCCACCACTGTGATAATGGGAGTAATAACATTAATAATCGCAATCTGGTCCAGTAAGAATCCAAATACATTAGAAATATTCGGGAACTCACCAACACAGGTAGAACCCACTGAACCAGTACTAAATGATGAATACGAGTGTGATGAAGATGGAGGATGTTAAAACACCTTACATCTGCATCAAAGAAGACAAAATCGCAGAACTCGATGCAGAAATCACATTCAAACAAAAACGCTTAGACGACATCGACAGAAAAATAGAAAAAATGGATGAAAAAATAGACAAACTAAACGAGA
>Ga0326513_10000287_pt1 | contig 41311 bp, 89 predicted proteins | sample 2_2465_0518_D_FD_203654 | JGI IMG/M metagenome (GOLD analysis project Ga0326513, IMG submission 203654) | Bovine rumen microbial communities from UC Davis, California, United States - 2_2465_0518 | ecosystem: Host-associated > Mammals > Digestive system > Stomach > Rumen | place: USA... | reverse complement strand
CGTCATTATAATCTGGATTATTTGAATTATATTCAATAAACCAGAATAAAGTCTCATAAGAAATTGTTCGTCCATTTCCACCATATCTAATTAAATCTTCATAAGAAGTTATAATATCAGGTATCATACTAATTCCCTCCTTAATCCCAAAGACAATCAAAATGCTTAAAAAATTCTTTACCAAAATCTTCTAGCACTTGTCCTCGAGTTTTATGAATTTCTTCGCAACGTTTATAGTATTGCTCTCTTATTTCTTCTTTAGTTGAAGAACCGTAAGAAGTTGTTAAAAATGGCCTATTTGGATGTTCTTTTTTGTAAAGATCATCTTCAAAAGTTTTTTCATAATCTTTACTGTATTCATTGCTATCTTCCATCCAATCATCATACTGTAATCGTTCAATTTTATGAGCCATTTCATAAAGCCAATCGTGCCATTTCTCAGGAGTATCAAAAGGTTCGCCACCAGGATAAGCACTCCCGTGATCAGTCATATATCTAAGCATTGATGGTGTTATAGAACAAAACCAAGAGTCCCAATCCCAAACATCCCAAGAGCACCAACCATATCGTATACGATGATAAGCCGCTTTAATATTTCTCCATAATTGAGAAAACCATTTCCAAGGATGGGTTAAATAATAACGAGTACGATAAGGCCATTGAAATACATTTAAATTCATAAATTTGCTCCTTCTAAATGTTTAATTTTTCTTACATATTCGCGCGCTTCGGCTTCTGTTTCATAAAGATGATATGGAATAGAGTCTTCTTCAATTTTAGATAATTGAGGCTCACCCCATTCTAAAGGTACTTCTTTTATGGCCCACCATCTATCATTTATTCTAAATTTAGAAATTACTTTATCAGGAGAAAATTTGTCCCATAAATCAAGGACAAACACAGTTTGATTCATTAGAATTTAAATTTATAGAAAACATTACCATCAGTTTGATGGTCTACTTCCATATAAACTTTATTTTTCTTACACCATTTTTGAGCCATATCTCTTTCATTATCATATAATAGATGAAAAAAATAATGCTTCTCTTGCTTTTTCGCGCGATTAAATTCATCGTCAAGTAAAACAAAAAGCGCTGGTGTAGTATCTTTCTTTTTAAATAAACTCATAATTTTCTCCTTATCTACAAATAGCAATAATAAAACTAGTTACAATTATTAAAATTCCAAACCAGAAACCAATTGCTACTGGATGTTTATAAATAAATTCTTTCATTAGCTTATAATCTCCAAAGTATTAAATTATAATCTTTAAATTGTTCTTCTAATATTTTAAAAACTATATTCCAATCTCCGCCGCCAAGACCACAACCTATTTTATACGGCATATTTATTGGATAATTACGCCAATCTTCAGATATCTTATGTACATGAAGACAAATACGTTCACAGCAAACTTTAAAAGCATCATAATCAGTATTACATTTATTATGCCCGCGCCAATCATCTTGAGCAAACATACAACATGATTTACCATTTTCTTCATCTACAAAAAGACAATGGCCTAATAATATTGTTGTATCTTCTTTGGCAACATTACAAAATTTTAAATATGACTTATAAGCTGCTGGAAAGTAATTTGGAAAAATTGCGGCAACTCCTCGCCCCATTTTCCCTTTACAATTTACTTGATGACAAATAATACCTTCTGTAGCGGAAAATAAATCTCCTTCTTTAATGGTAATCATTTTCAAATTCCTCCATCACTTCGGAGAAGCCATTGATATAATGATAATCGCCAGTTTTAGCATCTTTTTCGCGCACTTGTAATATTTCTAATGCCGCACACATTGCCTCAAAATGAGAATAATTCCAAGGTTCCTTCATACAATAAAAATATTGTGAAAGAATAGACGCAGGATAAGTATTCTCACGAGTAGCTTCAATCATAGTTTGTTCTAAAATGTGGTTAATTATAACATCAGTATAATATTCTTTTGGAGCATCAGTATAATTATGCATAAAATCTATAATAGCTTCGCGTGATTTTCCCTTATTTTTAATAATCCAAATAATACCTTGATACATCTTATCCAATTTTATTATCCTCGCTTTCTTTAAGCACTTTGATTAATTCTTCTTCATAATTAGTAAAATCTGCTCCACAAAAATCACAATATGGTTGTAATTCTTGCTTCATTCGACATTCACTACAATAGTAGTAATCATTTTTATGAATTATCTTTGCTATCACACGTAAAAAATCCTCATAAATATTAATACAAACCATACAACCGCACTACAAATTTCAATAACTCCTTTTTCAGTTATGCCTGCTTTAATATCTAATATCCCGATAATTATAATAACAAAAGCAATTATACCTTCTATAATCATAGACTAACAACCTCTATTTGACAATCTTTCATAATTTGGCATGCGGCCGCATGGTCTTCAGGAGATAGACCTGCGGAAGCATCTTCTACGAAAGTAATAGGTGTTTCAGGATAGAGAGCATGAATGATTTGGATATTAGCCATACAACATATAGAAGAACAAAATCCGCAAATTATGATTTCATCATACTTATTTAATTTATTAACAATCCAGTCTGTATAACCAAAATGAGTTTTATAAATAATGCCACAATTAGAATACTTTTCAATAATGTTAATGCGTTTATCTAATTGCCATCCTTCTGTACCAGAAATGCAATGTTTGACAGGAAGATGTTTACCTTCATATGTATTTAAATAATCTTTATTATGGGTATCCATAGTGAAAATAATATCTTCACCATTCTCCATAAATTCATCAATTAACTTGCGAATATTAGGAACCGCCGCGTTCGCGGCTTCGCTACCAAGAACACCAGTGATGAAATCATTTTGAGGGTCTATTACAATAAGAACTCTATTCATATTATTCTCCTTTACTTTTACTATAATAATTATATCAGAACTCGCGCGAAAAGTCAAATAAAAAAGAGTAGGATTTCTCCTACTCATTTGTTACATTTCTCTTACTTAGCTTAATCCAGTTAATTAGACCAATGATAGCCATAATTAGATAAATAGACTTCTTAGTAAGATAAACAGGGTCAAAATGCTGAATGTACATTGCTACTGCTACAATATCAGTAATAATCCACCATACATACTGCTCGCGGAATCGGAATAGCTCAAGAATAACAGCTACAATACCAATAGCTAGCGTTGCGGCATCAAGCCAAGCTACATTGCCGCCAACTTTGACAAGAATAGCATGATAAATTACAGTGCCTGCGGTAATTACGCCTGCGACCAAAATATTCTGCCACCAAGTCATCTTTCTACTCTTAGTTAGCTCATTCTGCTGTTCATCACGATGCCGCGCCCAATACCACCAAGAAATGATATTCATTGGGGCATAGAAGAAAATTTCAAGGCACATCGTACCGTAAATCTTCCAATACCAAAGATAAATAATATAAACAAAGGTATTAACACAAGCGAACGGGAAATTAGAAATAGAGCCTTTCGCGCAAAGGAAAATACAAAATACACCAGCAATAGCACTAATAAAATTAATTACCGTTAGCCAAGGCGGGTTCATACTTTCTGCGGGATTCATAAATCCGAGAACCATTGCTCTTGCCGCAATAAAAATCATAATTGCGGCCATAAACCATTCGTAAGGCTTCATTGCTCTCAGCGACTTCTTCAGATTTTCAAACTTCATAATAATATATTCCTTTCTATTATTTACAAAACCATTTTCTTGCTTCTTCTTCTGTCATCCCACGAAGCATTGTAGCACTGATAGGAAAATTTTCTCTTGGAGGATCAACTAATACGTGTTCTGCCCACGGATAAGCACGTTTGAAATATTCGTCATAAGAAATTTCACTACTAAAAGCCGCGTTTAATTTACCACAAGCATTAAGAACAAGTGGAGTTTCTGCATCCCAATCTTCTTTACCGTCAGCAGTTTTACAGTTCGTTACATCAATAAAAACTGGTTCTACATGAGAAAATTTAGAGCAAATACGATTAAGTTCTTCTTTTCTTGCTTCTATACTTAAGTATTTTCTATCAAGAGTAGTATCATTTTTTAAAATTTCTAACTCTTGGTCGCCGCCATAAAATAGAATACAGTATACTTTATCACATAGTAAAGCCGCGGTATTTAAGCAGAAAAAATGTCCTTTATGAAATGGTATAAATTTCCCACCATACATACCAATGTGATAATGAAGATTTTGTTTAAAAGCATCTTCCCATTTAATCAAAATATCTTCTCTCCTTTCTTATGTATATATTATACCAGAAATTTAAGTTGAAGTCAATCCTTTTTAACAATTAAATCTCGCCATTCCGATTTTATTTCTCCATTTTCATCTAAGATACCAAGTCTAGCAAGATTTTTAAAAGCTTCTTCGCGCGTAGAAACTTTAATAGGAGAATTAGCATATTCTTCTAACCATTTTCGCGCGCTTAACTGTTCACTCATGCTTCGCATATTAATTCTCCACCACGCATTTGATAACTAAAAACATGTTGACATTCTAGACATAAACAAACAGTTGTAGATATATTCCTATCGGGATTAATATTTACTCCATCTTTATAAATAGGAGGATAATACATAGCAGTACAAGTAGTATATTTTTCCATATAATAGCTTTTGCCGCACTTCGGACACTTAATCATACGAGCCTCCTAATCCTGCCATAGACATATGCCAAGCACTTTCTTCGTCATCTGTATTTTCATAAATTTCTTGCCAAGGACACCATTTTGGTTTAGACCAATTTGCCCAAACATCTGAAACTGATTCAGAAGTATTCCATTCAATAACAACCATTTCTTGTTTTGCGGCTGCACAATATCGAATTAGATATTGAACTCCTTGTACATTTTCTTTGTTTATAGCATAAGTTTGCATACAAGGACATTCCAGACATTTTTGAGGCATTCTTCTGTTTAAAGCAATCATTAGTCATCAATCCTCATATAAGTTTCCTCAAAAATATCTTCTCTACAAGGGTAATATTCGCCCCTTGGCCCGCGAATAATCCAACTACCAGGAACAGCTTTCATTTCTCCTTCTAGGGTATGAATAAAAAGATTATTTGAACCGTCAACGACTGGATGATTATCTTCCATAAAATTAGCAATTTGGTCAAAATTATGACCTGTCCATTGAAAAGCATCAATTGGAATAGGCTTCTTTACAAACTTCATATTAGTCCTCCTTAATTTCTTTAGTTATATAAACAGGCACACTTTTTTCTTCTTTTAGTGGTGAAAGTTGCCATAATTCAATTATAAGATGTAAAAGACTGCTAAAAATAAAAATTGTAACTAAAAGAATAAAAATTTTAAAAATCTCAGAAAACATTATATTAATCTCCTATTTATTTTTTACTATATGTACAATAATATCATATCCATTTTCTGTTTCAACTTCTTCATAAAGATGCTGAATATTAAAATTATGATCGTCACGCAAGGCAATGTAAATATAATCAGCATATTTATCAGAAGGAGCTATTCGTAGCTGCGGAAATATATCTGAATTAGTACTATAACAGCTACAGAGAATAAAAGATAAAACAATAAGTAATATAATGCAGATTATTCTTTTCATTACTTATAATTCACCCCATAAATACCAACTACACCGTTAGGAAGATAATAAGGCGAAACACCAAAAGAATAAGAACCACTACTACCTATCATATAATACATAACTTTTGTTTCTGGGTCATAACAAAGTCTTACATCATAACCTGACCCAGAATAGAGAGATTTAATTATATAAAAATTTGCTTCTACTTCAATAGTTTGCCCATTATCAAGAATAATTCTTCTTGAAGAACAACCAGTTAGTGTAAAAAGTAGGCTGAGAATTAAAATAAAAATTAAAACTTTCTTCATACTGTCTCCTTAAAACTTATCTGCCATCCAAATGCCAAGTTTCGCGCCTAAAAACGCCCCAATAATATAACCAATAAGCCAATAGAAAAATCTCATTTAAAACATCTCCGTCATAAGTATGTCAAGATAATCAGGCTCTAAACCAAGATAAGCCATAAGAATATCTTCTGCTTCTTGCCAATATCCTTGTGCAACTGCTTCTTCCATTTCTTCCATACATTCATTAACCATGTTCATCGCTTCGATATATGAAATATTGTCGCGACGAGAAATTAATTGAATAATATCTTCAACAGTATTCATTTACTACATACTCCCATTCACTACATTCTTCTCGTGTTTTATTATCTGGTCTACTATCCCACCAACGATAACGCTTATCATGCCAACGTATTCCAAATTTACTAGCAATATGTTCTTTTACATCAGATTCATAAAGATTATAAAAATTATCACTACCATTTATCATTACTGGTTTTTGTGTAAAGCCAATATCAAACATATACGGTTGTAGAGAAGTATGGCCATCAAAGTAACATTCAAGCCATACGACCTTTCCGATTTCACCTATAGAACAAATATCAGAAGTTGTAAGAAGTTTGCTCATGGTATTGGCTCCAATCCTATTGCGGCAGCAATTTCAGCGGGAATAGGTTGATTGGCCTTTTCAGCTAAACCATCTTCAAGTCTAACTCCTGCGCCATTCTCATCAGAGAAATAAACACTCTTTGGAGTAGTTAAACCCATTTTCTTTAAGTATTCGCGCCAAGTAGGATACTTTGGTTCCGGATGTTCCGCGGCCCAAATATTAATTTCTTTTTCAATCTTTCCCCAATCAGTTGTATCATCCATCATCCAAATAGCGTCACAACTTTGAATAGGGCAAATATGGCAACAATCTTCATGATAATGTTCATCAAAATACTTACACATGCGTTGCCAATCATGCATAGTTTGAGCAAAATTTGTCATTCCCATGTATATTTATCTCCCTTATATTCTTCAATTTCCATGACTGGTCTTTCAATCATATGTGCGCCGCAATCATGACAGAATCGTTCACGAGAAGGATAATCGTACTTATCAAGACAAACGGCTCTACAATGACTACAACGGTATTTTCCACCATAAAAACTTCCATCTGACGCAGTATTTAAAACATAAATCCAATGAGCTGTAATTTCCATAATATTCTCCTTATTCATCTTCATTAACTCCAACCGCATCCTTACTTACAAGAGTTTGTAGATGCGCGGAAAGGCTCTTCGCGCGCATTCCCTTGTAAAAATCATACGCATTTTGTACCTTATTATCAAGTCGCGCGAAAAGGAAAGACTTTAGCGGCCCGATATAAGTACAAGCATAACAAGCAAAATCTGCACGAGTAGCAGGAGAGTGTGACATTATAGTAGAGAAAGCTAAGTCAGCAATATCAATTAAATGTCGTAATTGATGAATAATTTCATCAACAAAAGAGTGAAATTCCGGATAATAAGCAATAAAATCATCGAGAGAATCATTTTGCCACATTTCCACAACTCGTAGAACAGTTAAAGCTCCATTACCACGCAGCTTATGCAGTCGCAGATATTCATCACCCTTAACCTTTATACGCAGAACAGAACCATTTTCCTTTTGATTATATGCAGTAACTACATAGCCTTCTTCATTTACGCCCATTTTATGCGCGGCTTCAATACATTCTGCAAGAGAAGTGTAATGAAAATGACGCGGACGCTTAACCCAAGAAGAGTTCCAAAATAAGAAATCTTCTATTCCTATTCCAGTATCTTCTTCCATATCCATCATCTTACGCATACCAAGGAAATAAATCGCAGCTTCATCATAATGAATAACAATACGATTCATCGGAGACACCATTTCAAACCAATAGGTATACAAAGGAGACAAAGTAGAAAGAAATTCGTTCCAAGAAACATGCTGCTGGACAATAGACTTAAAGATAGCACCAAAAGTAGTATCGCCGCAATCAGCCTTAAAAGCATCAATAGTTCCATTGGTAGAAATATGCCATTCATTCTGGTCGTGCCATACCTTAATAATAGAACCATCAATCTTTTCCTGAACGTCTACGCCAAGAGTCCAATCTATACGATTGGTAGAAGCATATGATTCTCCATAGTTGCCAAACTTATCCATTGCACGGCAAACACAAAACCATTCGCCCGCATCATTTTGACGGAAGATAGAACCGCGCGCTTCAATAACTTCAGGCAAATTAAAGTCAGACTGAATCATATTGTACTTTAAGATATAGTAATCCCCATCTTGCTTGGTTTCAATAAAATACGGAGCAACAGCTAACTTAGCCTGCCAATCCGAATTTTCATTCATAAACTTAGTTAAATACATACTATTGTTGCTCCTTTCCTTTTATATATATATTATAATATAATTTTATATTAAAGTCAAGGGGTGGGTTTATAGGATTTTTTATATAGTAAAAAATCTGGAAAATTAATCTCAGAAATGAAAATGAAATTAGGGGTTGGTTTAAGGGCTATAGAATTTAAAAATAAAATTGGAGTCTAATCGTGCGAATCAAAATGAAATGGTGTTAGCCAGGATATGAGGCGATATGCGTCTGGGAAACTCTATCCCTCCCCTTCGCAGGTACTTTTTCACGGGCCTACCGGCCCCCATCGACAGGGGTCTGCCGACCCGTTTTCGCTGAAAACTCTCCACCGGAAAGTTTTCCGGGTACTCGATGTCATTGTGGTGGAAAACTTAATTGGCAGAATATCGCACTTTCAAAGGCTTCTTACTGTAACTGGAGTTATTGTCGTAGGTAACTGAAAGACATCTCACATCCCAGTTTTCGACCAATACTATTGAAATTTAATCGCGTGAACCAAAATGAAATTATTCATGTAATTTAATCCTAATTTCAGAAGGATTTTTTTCTATAGGAGAAATATAGGTAAAGTATACATTATAGCCTAGATATTTTAAACGAGCTACAATATCATCTATTTCATTTTTAGTAGCATTAGGATACTCAAGACGACAAATAGAATCTCCCTTTTTTAAGGCCGCACAAATTTTTGAATAAGTATAATTCATATTAGACTTGTAAATAATTTTATTAATCCAATATAATAATAATTTTTTCATTCTTTAATCATCTCATACATAGTTGGTTTATTAATTTTGAAACCATTTTTTTCATAGGTATGAATCGCGCGAGCATTATCTGCGTTTACCCATAAATTTTTTAAATTATATTTTTCCGCGAGCATCTGAACCGCTTCAGTGCCGAAACCCTTATTTTGATATGGCTCAAAAATTACTAATCTAGAAAGCATATGACTATTTAATTCAACTTCAGCTTCTCCAATTTTAATTTGTCCATGAAAAAGTTCAATTTCCTGGTATAATTCATTTTCTTTTACATTTATCATAAAATCACCAACACTCATCATGAGGAATCCAAGTATCGCCCCAAATAACTTTTTCTTGCTTATCATAAAAATTTTGTAAAGTTTCTAACTCATGCTGCTGTTTTAAAATTAATTCCTTAGCTTCAACGATCATTCTTTCACAGCCGTGAATAAAATTTTTATGATATTCGCAATTTTCACAATCTTTTCTAATACAAGTCTCTAAACCTTTAATAACTTTAACAAATAAATCTTCATTCATCTTCAATCACCTTATCATCCCAGCAAACATGTATACCATCATTATTCGTATAAATACTAAAATTTAAATCAGCCAGCCAGCGTCTAGTATCTTGATTAATAGTCGGTAATATTGCAGAAAAACAACCCTTGTTTGCCGCATTTAAAATTATATCAGAAACGAATATTCTTTCTCGCGCGGCAATAGCTTCGTGTGCAATTTTGTTACAATGCCTTACATCTAATTCTACTTTCTCAAGTGGAACATTATTTATATCATCACAATAATCATAAATATTTCTCATATCAATCACCATTCTATATAATGTTCAAAAAGAAGTGAAGCTTCACTAACTTGAAAGCCTTCCGCGCGCAAAGCTTCAATTTGTTCAGGAGTTAATTGCATATAACAACCATGACTGCCTCGTAAAGCACTTTTTTCAATAGTTTTAGCAACTAAGGGATAAGCACGCTCAATACTTTTTGCATCATCAGTTAATTTTCTTATCTTATCAATAAACTTCATTACCAATTACTCTCCATTCCACTTACATAAAAATCATTCAATAGTTCAATTAACGATTCAGCTTCATCATAATCAATTTTATTTACATAGTCAATCCAATTATTATACCATTCATTACTGTAATTAAAATTCTTTTGAACTAGTTGTAAATTCTTAAGAAAAACTCCATAATTTTCAGAATCATAAATATGCTTTGATTTAATCGCGCGAATAGCTTCGACTTGTATATAACAAGGATACATTTGATCTCCAGTATAATAAGAACGTCCAATAAGTCTTTCGTTTTCATGTAACTTAAATTTTTCCATTTCTTTTCTACTTGAGAAATAGTAATTATATCGCACAATTTCATAATTCTCTCTCTTATCAAAAACCATTTCCTTGCCAATCTTCATTTAAATCAACCTCTCTCACTTTATATTTATATTATACTCCAAATTTTACTAGAAGTCAACAAACGGGTCCCCTTGGGGACCGGCTCTTCAAAAAGCGCGAAGCGCTTTTTGATGAGCGGGAAGGGGGACGTAAGGTTTTCGCGCGGCTGTAAGAAAAGGAAAAATATAGCATTTTGGATATTTAATAAAGGATACATCCTTGTTGTAAAGAAAAGAAGAGATATGAATTTTTGGTATGTATAAGGTTAAATATAGGGAAGGAATAAGGAAGTTGTAAATTTGGGAGGAAAGGGTTGGTTTTGAAGTGGGGAGAATTTTGGAGTGTAGGGTTTATGGTAGTGCGCCAAATTTCAGCTCTTGTCAAGCATTTGACTCACTATTTTTTTATAAAATCTATATACTTATTTTTGATTGACGAAAAACTTACCCCATCTATTTATAAGAGGTGGGGGTAAAATTTTGTCAGCATTTTAATCTTTCTTCAAAATTACACAAGTCAATTATTTGACTGGTAGTATTTTTTTCCTGAAAAAAAACGAGTCCGGGGTTCTCTATATAGAACCCCGGACCCAATTTTTTTCAAGTGAAAAATACTACCTTTTAAAATTTAGGACAAATGATATGACCATAATTAACTCCTGTTCCAGTTTGTTTAATATCATAATAGTTTTCGATATCCTTTTTTAGTGATGTCCATTTCTTAGGATAACCAATTTCTTGAATCAATTGTTCTTTATCTTCCTTCCCTAATTTACGGTTTAAATAATTATCTGGTATAATCCATTGAGTGTTTGCTATATCAGCTCTTGCAATTTGTTTTCTATTTAAACGTTTTTCATTAGCAGCTAATTGACTGTTATAATTATATTGTATTTGCCAATCTCCACGTTTTCTCCCAGGGAATTGAATTTGTATGTCCTTATTCCCACTATGCACAATTACAATTTGCACATTATCATCCATTAAATTCCAGCCAGTAGCGTATGCTTCTGTGAGTATTATATCATCTATATCATCTGGATACTTATGGTTATGTTGCAAGTGATTGACGATGTCTAACTGATTATTTGTCATTGGTTTTAAGGCGTGTTTAGACCATAAACAAACAACTTTACGCCCTGTATTTTCTTGAATTTCACGCGCAAACTGTTCACCTTGTTCTATTTTAGGAACAAATATTAAACGTTTGACTTCTGGATTTGCGCGAAGTAGAACGTGAATGTCTGAATATTCATATTTCTGAAATACTTCATAGGCTATTAGTTGTTCTTGAATTTGAATTTCATTGATATATGATTTTAAACGAGCCCATTTTTCTAGGTTGTCCGCGGTCGCAGTTAAACCAAACCACCACACTCCTTTCAGCTCAGCCCAATGGAGTAGAGTGTCAATAGCTATGTAAGAAAATGATTCTTGGGATAGTATAAGACAAATAACTTCTCGCGAGCTTTCTGGGTTGCGCTTCCATATATTAGCTTCATCTATTCTTACATATTTGATTAAATTATGAATTTCGTCGCAGCATATATAATCAAACATCTCAGCTACCAGCTCTCCACGTTTAACCATTGCGCCGAATTTCTGATAATTTAATATATAGGGTTTATCCAGCTTCTCGCCCCACATTTGACATTCTTCAAGGGCTATTTTCTCCTCCTCACCCATTGTCGTGTCAATTAAAATAAGGCATCGCTGAGGCGCGACACCCAATTGCTTTGGTATAGTATTTATTGCAGCTGTGGTTTTGCCTTGACCGGTTTGCGCGACAATTAGGTTCAAACGTCCGCGCTCGTAATTTGGGCACTCTAAGTCAAGTGCTTCGGATAAATGCAATCCTTCTCTCATTTTTTTACACTCCTTTTTTGAAATTTTTCTTTCAAAATTAAGGTTTTTTATTTATTTTTAAATTATTTTAATTTATTTTGTCAAATTTCCAGCTTTTTTCTTGTTGACTATGAAAAAAATTTCCAGCTTATGTTCCAGCTTATTTCCAGCTCCTTACGGGGAAATTATACGTACGAAAACTCAGCTCGAACACACAACTTCCCTCCCCTCTTTCTGATATTATTATAACATAATTTTATATCCAAGTCAAGAGGTAGGTTTTAGTATGGTAGCACTTTACTATGGTAGCATAGTAACACTTTACCAGAGTGAAGTATTGTTAGGGATTGGTAAATTAGAATGGCCGGGCAGTCTAATTTATATAGATTTAACTTGACTTTTTGCGCGGCTTATGCTATACTTATTACATCAAATGAAGGGAGTCAGTAATATGGCAATGAAAAAAACGCAACAAGGAGCGCTGTATTGTGAAGAAGGTTATCATTTTCCTTTTAAGCAAATGTGGGATGATTTTGTCGCTACTTTGGATATGAGTGATGAAAGATTTCGTTTGCTTGTAGAAGAAGTTAATTATATGCGCGAGAAAATCGCGGATTATTACGAAAAAGAAATAAAAGAACTTTAAGAAAGGAAATTAAGTTATGACATTAGCAGAAAAGCAACATGCCGCGCGGCTGGATTTTATTAGTAATTGGTTGGAAGATGCGAATATTGTTGCTAATTATAATGATATGGATATTGTTATCGCAACAAATAATGAAGATTTTCCTTATATAAAGTTATCTATCGCCGCATTGGATGATGAACGTGGTTCAACAAAAGCATTTGAACTTACCATTAAACAAAGTGCTTATAATGATATAATGTATAGACGACATTTGAGGGAAAAACAAGCGACACTTTAAGTGTCGCTTTAATTTTATGTTAATTAAAATGTACGTACACTCTAATTTACCATACTTTAACTTGACATATTACACATTATCTGCTATAATTGATTTATCAAATGAAGGGAGCGCAAGTGAATGATTAGTGGAATTTTGTCGGATATTCTTGGAGATATTCTAATTATAGGTTTTATTCTTTGTTTTCTTGCGGGCTGTGTTTATATAATTATATGTGGCATTCGAGAATATTTAGAAGAAGAAGATAAGTTTTGTCTTTTTGTGATTGTTGCGGGATGCGTTGGCGTTATGCTTGTTGCAATTATCATCTTAAGGGCTTTTGGACTATAATTGGAGGATATATAATATGAAGTGTAAGCGCGAAAAGAATTTTGCCGCAAATAGGAAATATGATAGAAAAGAAAATAAAAAGTATGGTTATCATAAAAAAGTAAATTGGTATCGTGCCTTTATGCTTATGCCATGGTGGGTTAGATGGAATTTAGGAAAAAAAACATTGGAGGATATGTTATATGAAGAAAATTTGTTATGATGATATTGCCTATATTTGCCGCTACAAAGAAAAGCATTTTCTTGAGAAATATTTTTGTAATCATTATATTTGGATGAATAATCCAAATGAAGGAGTAATAAAAAAAGATATGAAAATTTGGTTTTATATCTTAACATTTATTCCTATTTGTATTCTCCAATTTGCTTGTCTTTTGTGGGATGGCGGCATAAAGCATTTTGAAATTCCTTCTATTAACATAATGGCTTATAATGTCACTGGATTAACTTCTGATAATGACAATACTACTATGTTTGGTAGATTTAAACAAGTATATAATAAATAGCGACAATGTCGCTATTTTTTAAATTACATGTAAATTAGATTGTACGTACACAATAATTTACATTCACTTAAAATAAAGGCGCTTTCGCGCCTTAATTTTTCATCTCTTGAATATCTTCATCCCTTACATAAGCAAGAACTTCCGTCCATCCCCAAGTTTTGTTACACTTTGGACAAGTACCATAACCAATATCATAATATGCATGATTATGATATTCGGTATCTACTACATCCTCAAAAGTAACTGTTTCGCCGCAATTAGGACATTTCATAATTACTTAATCTCCTTGAGTTCGGTTTCTTCAACGAAAGTATAACCGACTTCATTCTGATACTTGCGCCCACAGTTAGGGCAACACCAAGTATTATACTCGGTTAGTTCGCACGAAGAAGAATAGTCCTGATAGGTTTCAACTTCAACCAGTTCAAGTTCAGTGTCGCAATGAGGGCAAATGTAATCCATAATGTTTAATCCCCTTTCGTTTTCTTGAATATATTATAGCATAGAGTGGAATGGAAGTCAAGTTAATTTTCTGATATTTTCTATCTTTTCTTCAATCTGATATGAAACATATAATTCTTTTTCAGAACGTATTTTCTTAATATATGCTTCTGCCGCGTCTTTGGTATCAAAAGTTGCTTTCAAAGTATAAGTATCACGGAAACCTTGACCACCATAAACAACTTTATATACATTGTAATACATATCAGCAACAATTTTCATTGACTTTCTCCTTTGCTTTTCTTGAATATAGTATAACATAGAAATACTCTGAAGTCAAGTTAATTATTAATTAATTAGATTATACGTATCGTTTAGTTTACATATGCTTAAAAAGAAAAGGGCTTACGCCCTTTTCTTAACAGTGAGGACAATGAAGGCAATCATCGCGGCATCCATAGCAGTAGTCATCATCATCATTGTCATCATCATAGTAGTCATCATCATCGTCGTCCTCGTCGTCCCAATCGTCGTCCTCGTCCTCATCCTCGTCATCCCAATAATCATCATCCTCGTCATAATCGACGGTCAGATGATCGGGGTTCAGAGGGTGGCCATTGATGTTGACCATATAGCCCTCGTCATTTGCCGCGTCAATCGCGGAAATGATGTCGGTCAGAAGGCGGTCAGAATCAGCCTTGCGGGAATTGCGAATCGCATCATCCACCGCGTCACGCAGGGCAACCAGAGTCTTGATAGGCATATCAGTCAGAACCATGCCGCCGTTGATGGAAGTGCCGCACTTGATGTTAGAGTTCATATTCATATTGAATCCTTTCTCTCTTGGGTTTGTTAAGTGTTTTCCTTCACTTGATTGATTATATTATATCAGATTGAGTGGAGTTTGTCAAGTTAAGAGTTTGTTATCTTGTCAGCAGGGCGGTGATTATGACAATGATAAGACTGAGCGCAAGAGGAATCCAGAATGGGGCAAGAACCCAAATCCACGGCCACGCAATTACGCCGCACAAACGCAGAACTACGAAAGCAATTCCGAGCAAACCAGCACAAGGGAAAGTGACAGTAACTTTCTTGTTTTCCATAATGTAATCTCCTTTGGTTTGAAGTGTTGTCCTTCACTTGATGTATATATTATAGCATGGGCTTAGCTATTTGTCAAATTAAGAGTTAGTAAATTAGAATTTACGTTAGGTGTAATTTACATAAACTTAAAAAGAAGGAGGATTACTCCTCCTCCTTCTCCTTGGCTTCCTTTTCGGCCTTGGCCTTTTCGCGCTTGGCCTTGTCCTTAGCGGCCTTTTCGGCACGCTCGGCGGCCTTCGCGGCCTTCTTAGCCTGCTTGTCCTCATAGTCCGCAATCTCAGCGGCCATGAGTTCGGCGGCGGTCATGTCCTCGCGTTCCTCGGCCACGATAACGCCGATGCGGGCGTAGCGTTCCACGCCGTTGGAATCGGTCACAAGACAACCATACTGGCGGTCGTTAATCTTGTGAATACCCTCGACCTCGGAAATGTGCAGGGTGTTGAAGATAGCGGTGCGGATGTTGGAATCGACAAGAGCCTTAGAAATCTTCGCCATAGTAATGAAAATCCTTTCTGGTTTTTTAGTGTTTTCCTTCACTTGATGTATTCATTATAGCACGTTGTGTGCCTAATGTCAAGTTAAGAGTTTGTTACAAGAGCGTGGGCCTTACTGCGAATTTCGCGTAGCGCTCCGCGGTATCGGCTTACTGCCCTCACCCTTGGAACAATTATATTATAGCAGAAATTCCCACATAAGTCAAGTTAAAACATAGTAAATTACAATTGACGTTTCGTCTAATTTACACTTATTTAACAAGAAAAGACCCTTGCGGGTCTTAACTTAATAGTTACATTCGATTCCGGCATACTCGGCAAGCCGCCGCATCCGATTGACTAAACCTACGCAATAGGTAGACAATGCCTTGTCCTGTTCTGCTGCTTCGTCTTGCTTTGCGTCAACATAACAAGCCATAGCACAAAAGACGGTTTCACATTCGCGCTTGTTTACCTTTTTCCTTCTCATGCAAAATTCATCAGTAGCGCCCAAATCACGGAAAGGGAAAAACTTAATGCCCGGCGTTATTGCATGGCGCTGTGCTATCTTATGGAGAATATAAGATTCTATGATAGCATCATCAAGCGCGGTGTGGCTTTCCTCAAAGTCGTATACGTCACAAAGATATTGAAAAGTCGATTCGGCGGAAGTCTTAAAGAATGTTCCCGAATTAGTCAAAAGACCATTTTCCAAACACTTGTTTTTATAGTTCGTATTGTTTAACAAGTGTGTCGTGGCAAGTCCCCACAAATCAAACATGGAATAGGTTTTACCACGAAAACGGAAAATTTCTGCTTCAAAATCGGGATTGCGCTGGTTCTTTTCGCCATCGGCTATTCGCGCCGCGCTCCTGCGCTGTATCTGTTCCCACTCGTTATAGTTAGGGCTATACAATTCCTGAATGTAAAGTTCAGTAAAAGGAATAGCCTTTTTGAAGTCGAACATTGCGTTAAATGCTCCGATTCCATCCACCGAGGACATATCAGAAATGAAAATTTCCATAACCTCATTCCAAGGTTTTATGGTGGTTTCGCCCTCTTTAAGCATATCAAGATAAATCGGGCGTTTTTCCGCATAATAGGCAGTATTGAAAATGGCAGGAACTGCGAAAGTTTCCGCAATCAAAAACTGCTTGCGCTCGTGAATATTCCCCGCGCGGTCACAAATAGTCCAGCCAATATCATAAATCAGGGGTTTGGCAATGGCTATGCGCTTTTTTCGCTCAGCATCACCATTTGCGATTTCATCTGCAAAAGGCAAAGTTGCCGTTTCCGTATCAACTACCATAAACTTCAATTTCTTCATAAAAATCCCTTTCTGGTTTATGTTGTTTTCCTTCAACTGTAGGTATATTATAGCACACTCGCCTCAGAATTGCAAGTTAAACCTTTGTAAATTAGACCTGACGTTTTATCTAATTTACACTGGCTTAAAAAAGAAATTAACCCTTGCGGGTTAATTCTTTTCGCGGATTGAATTAAGGTGCTGCTGATATTCCTTTTTGAAATTCTTTGCCGCTGTATCCTTCGGGTCTGAATTGCTAAAAGCAAGATACTGATAAATAAGGCCGCTGTTAGTAACTTCGCAAGTAATATAAGATTTATCAGGGTCGGTTTTAAGACGAACGGTCACAATATGGGTTTTACCATTGTAAACCTTTTCCATATACAGACGTTCAACGCAATTCCTCTGCGCTTCGCCCTCTTTATGGAAATCCTCTTTTGTCAAAATGGGCTTGACAATAAAAGTATCATTCTCATAATAGAGCCATTTTTTATCGTTATACTTTGCCAATGCTTCATTATAATGCGCGTTCTTATATTCTATTTCAAGATATTTGAGAACGGCATATTTTGTCAAAAAGTTCTTTTCAACTTCTACTTTGTCAAACATTTTCATAGAAGTCTTATAATACCAAGCTAACATATCCCTAATATAACCTGCCTGATTATAACCTGCATACATTGCTTCGACGTGTTCGTTAATAACACGATTTAACGCAGTTTTAATATAATCAACAGGAAAATCAGTGTGAAGCAAAGAAGAAAAAACTTCTTTCGCCCAATCAGGCAAAGTATTAACATACTGTTCGTACTGTATCATAGTAAGATACTTATTAACTTGAAACGCATTATAGTAACTATTACATTCTTCCTTAACATAATCTACAATCTTTTTAGTAAGATTGAGTTTATTGTTAAGAGTTTCCGGCTCACTCGGAAACAGGCCCAAACTCAAAAGCTGTTCGAAACGCGCGCCCTTTTCTTCATTATAATCGGGGTCATAAGTATGGGTAAACTTATTACGATACCAATAAATGGCATAACCCAAAATATTTTGGTTGCGGAATTCGGGCAAATGACTGAAAGTAAAGCACTGAGGGACGCCCTTAACAGGTTTGCCAGATTTGCCGATAAACTGTCCGGTGGTAATGTCCCACGCGCCGACCTTCAAAGAACCGTCAAGAGCCACGATAAAATTACGTTCTTTAATAAAGTTCATTCTCAATCCCTTTCTGGTTTGTCAAGTGTTTTCCTTCACTTTCTGGATATATTATACACCCTATATGGCTATTTGTCAATACTTTTTTGTGTTAAGTGTATATAAATTACACTATACGTTCAGTCTAATTAACATTAGCTAAAAGAAAAGCGCCCCGAAGGGCGCTGGATATAGGTTAGGCGCGGGAATACATGTTATTGCCGCCGTTGTCAGGCTTGTGAACCTTGACATCATTCTGCCACAGATTCAGCATACCGTACCGCATCTTGCTTGCGGTGAAAGTGTCCGGCATATCTGCCTTAACAGCATCCCAAAGGTCTTTCACAGTCATCGACTTGTCCCACACGGCGCAAGCCATCAAAGCATCATGCGCGGCGTTATATAGTTCAGTATTGGCCCGGGACTTTGCGGTGGTGCGCTCCCACTCGGTATTGACTTCATCACGAAGCACAGACAGGTCAACAGTGTTGTCGCCGTTCAGATAGTTCTTCATCATCTCAAGAGTAGACTTCTTCATAGTGGGTTAATTCCTTTCTCGTTTGTAGGGTGTCGTTCCCTTTGATGTATTTATTATAGCACCGATTTGCTATAATGTCAAGTTAAGATTTTGTGAAATCGTAGGTGGAGCATCCGCCATCAGAAGCAGAGTAATTAAAAATGGAACCATCATCAAAAATCAATACTATACCAAAACCATCAACTTCTGCGGCAAGAATTGTCTTTCCAACTAATTCTTCCATTTGTTTCTCCTTTCCTTTGATGTATTTATTATAGCACTTTCGCACTGTAATGTCAAGTTAAGAGTTTGTTAAAGGGGTTCGTGCGTTCCTCAAGGTTTACCCTTGCTTCTCTGTTTAACAGAGTGACATACTATTGCGACTTTCAACCGTCGCCCCACGGGTCTGTGGCTCAAAACCCCTTTAACATCTTCATCATACCACGATTTCCCAACTTTGTCAAGTTAAGATTTCGTGACGCCGTTTTTACGTGGGCTTTCTTATTAAAGTAGCACACCACTACAGGCAGCGGCCCTGTCTGGTGAGGGTGGCGGGAATCGAACCCGCGATACATGGATTAAAAGTCCATTGCCATACCACTTGGCTACACCCTCATAAGTTTTGGGATTTCCTTTCCTCTCCCTCAACTGTAATTATTATAGCAGAATTGGAACGAAATGTCAAGTATTAGGATAGTTAAGATTTGGAAAATTAGAAATTACGGGATTTCTAATTAAAATGAAATTAACAGAAAAAAGTATTGACAAGGAAATGAAATTCTGCTATAATAATAACTGTCAAGAGGACAAGGAAAAGTCCTAAAAACCAGAAAGGGTTACAACTTATGGCTATGACTGCTGCTGAAATGAAGGCTACCGCTCGTCAGGCAACTATCGCGGCTATTATGCCGTCCCTCCAGGAGCACAATGCGATTAAGTTCGCGGACGGTTCCTTCGCTATCCTTCAGAATGTTGAAGGTCAGGACATTTGGACGGAAGTTACCGTCAAGTCCAAGGCTTACAAGGATACCAAGGTATCCAAGGCGTTCAATCCGCGTGAAGCGGCGCAGGCGTGGGAAGCCGAACGCCAGATTAAGGCAGATAATAAGGCTGCCAAAGAAGCCGAAAAGGCTGCGAAGAAGGCGTAAGCCTTCTTCTTTTAATTTATTGTAAATTAGGTTGAACGTATAATATAATTTACATATAGTTAAGATAATAAGGATTAAATCCTTATTATTATTCTTTCTTTTTCTTTACTGTAACGATATGATTTAGCTTCTTTATATTTAAGTTTGTCAGGGATATTGCTAACTGGCCCAACATATAAGGCACGACTGGTATTTGGATTCCAAATTATGACGCTGTTAATAATAACTTTGGTTTGTGCTGCGCGAATAAGCCCTGCTACAATCATTAATAATCGCTCCAATCTTCTTTGCAATGGTCTGCGTTAGGATGTTCTAAATCATAATTACAATCAGCCATACTATAAAATTCATCATATTCATCGGGAATATAATTTTTCTTTTTATTAGGAATTACTTTGGTTACTGGACTGATATTACCCCAATCACCGCGTATTTTACGAATAGTTTCATAGGTTTTATTCTTTGCCATTTGCGTTTCCTCACTTTCTGGAATTATTATAGCATACTGAAAGAGAAATGTCAAGTTAAGTTTTTCATATATCTTTCATAAGCATTTACTGCTTTGATGGATTCATTTTTTACGATTAAGAAAAGAATTATTTCTTTTTTACTATATTTGCCTAATTCAAGACCCATTAATATAGCAACTTCATAAAGCTCATCTTTAGAAAATTTTTTGAGATAACGAAAAGTCTTAATATATTCATTCATTTGACTTCCCTCTCTTTCTATAAATAGTATATACTATTTTCTTCAATAAGTCAAGTTAATTGTTTGTAATATAGAATGAACGTATAGTGTAATTAACATAGAAATAAAGTGACGGTTAAACCGTCACTTCTTCGGGGTTGGGCGCGTGAATCATAGCCTGGAGTCCTTCGGTATTCAGTTTCTTAATCGTCTTTTTCGCGGCGCGCTTGCGTTCCTTTTCCGCTGCTTCGCGTTCGGCCTTTTCTTTGCGCTTTGCCGCTTTGTCGGCCTTATCAGCCTTGTCAGCTTCCCATTCATCATGGGCTGCGTAACCGTCATAGGCATCATAGCCGCCATCACCATTGCGGGAACCACGCGGAATAGATACCTTAATCAGAGCAAACTTTTCATTGCCTTCGGCATCGACAACAGGCATGGTAAGTTCACTTGCACTAACATCCATCACATCGGCATCGTAGTGTTCAGTCAGAGCGGCGGTAATAACGGCAAGAACGTCATTACGAATCGCGGTTTCCAGTGCTGCTTGTGTCATAGCATTTTCCTTTCTGGTTTAGTGTTGTCCTTCACTTTGTAGATATATTATAGCAGATTTGAGAGGAGAAGTCAAGTTAAATAATTGTTACGATAATTGCGGAAACAATCAAAATGTCAACGGCAAGAATCAGATAGATAAACATTTTGTTTTTCCTTTCATTTTCTATAAATATTATAGCATAAATTCTGTTGCTTGTCAAGTAAATTTTTTGTTAAATACATACAACGTATAATTTAATTAACTTGAAATTAAAAAAGGCGGTTATCCCGCCTTTGTCATTTGTGAAAGAATCTCAAAAATTTTTTCTGGCTTATAAGCTCCATTTCCCCACGTTGTGCGGTTTCTTTCTTCATCATCAAAAAGAATCCCCCCGCCTGTTACTGTGAGTTTATTTGTGCCATAGCGTTCAATTTTGATATAATCAAAATTAACAGAAGGCAAATGCTTTGCTAACCAGTAAAATTTTGCAATACCGATTTTAACCAAAAAATCGTCTGAGCCATGTTTAGAACCCCATGAGATAATGCCGATTTCATGACCTTGGGCTTGGAGTTTGTTGAGATAGCGGGCAAGCAAACTCATATTAATAAGAGGTTTTGCCGCGCTGTATGGCGTAGTATCTTCATTTTGAAGATAGTTCAACCAACCGTCAACGCCGTAAAAATCCGCAATAGTTCCATCCATATCCAACCAAATCTTCATATTACAAGACCCCTTTCATTTGATGTATTAAGTATAACATATATGGATTAAGAAGTCAAGTTAATTTTATGCAAAATAGAATGTACGTATAATTTAATTAACATAAAATTAAAAGGAAAACTCCTTACGGAGTTTCCCATTCAATATCTTCGATAACATCTATACTCATGTCATCATAACTAATATAATGCTCATGATTCCAACGCATAAAACGTTCTTGTTCGGGCGTAAGCATAACATAATGTTCAGTTCCATCACATTCCCGCAAGCGATAGCGAGTACGTTCAGGTTTAGTCTCTACCTTGGGAGAACGTCCATTAAGAGCATCGTTGCGGCCTTCATAATAAGCGTCATATGCGATAATCTTTCCGACGAGGTCCTCTGCGGACAAACTCATGCCCTTATGGTTGAAAGTGCTGATTCCGCGCCGTTCGCACTCTTTGATAAGCTGGTTGTAATTCTTGCCCTTGAAATCAGAGTAGTTCATCTTCAACATATTGATTTATTCCCCTTTCATTTGATGTATTTATTATAACAGATAGAAGTTAATAAGTCAAGTTAAGTGTTTGTTATTTAAAATAAACGTATTATGTAATTTACATAGAATTAAAGTGGATTATTCATCCACTTTATCCCATTCACCAGTGCGGCGATTGTATTCAAATAAACCTATTGCACAACTGAAATCATCATTGTAAATACATGAACCGATATTTTCCCGAATGATTTCGGCTTCATCGTCTGTTAGGCTGCCTGTCCTTCTGATATAGGTACAGTAAGAATAAGCATCATCAAGCCAAGTAAGCCAATCTTCGACGTTAGGAGATTCAAACGGAGCAGTCATTTCTTTCATATTTTTATCATAGAAAGAATACTTTTTTTCTATGCTTCGCATTAACATATATGCGTTATTCTCATAACGCAAACACTGTTCGTAGTTGTCGAATTCCTTGTCATCAAAAGCATAATACATAGTAACTTCGCGCATAATTCGTATCTCCTCTCATTTGATGTATTTATTATATCATAATTGAGATTGAATGTCAAGTTAATTTTATATTAAATCAAAATATTCCCATTCATGCCAAAAATCTTTTCCATTCAATACTTCACAAGTTTGATAGTTAGTTCTATAAAACATATGATGGTCGTTAATAATTTTAATTTCATATTTGTGGGCGCTTGCCCAATTCAAAACCCCACGAATAGTCCACATATTTATTCTCCTTTCTTTTATATATAGTATATCATTTTTAGAATTAATTGTCAAGTTAAAAGATTATTATATAAATTGTACGTGCGGTTTAATTAACATTTATATAATAAAAACGCGGTTATTGTTCCGCGTTATAGAATACCAGTAAATCAATAGCATTATTGATTTCAGTTATTGCTTTGTTAAGACTTCGTTTTGCTTCGATTTCGTAATGTCCTGCATCTTGCTCCATAATGTCGTCGATAGTCATATCACAATAGTCTCGTGCGCGTTCAAGAAGTTCAAAATCATATTTCATATTATATAAGCTCCTTTCTTTGCCGTAGTATTCGTAAGGTACCAAAATGAAGCATGTCAGAAATTTTACCAAGTTGATAATGAATACCAGCATCTTCAATTAAATCATAGCTTTCAGCTTCTCCCATTTTATTATACAGCTTATCTACCAGCTCCACAGCCTGTTCCAGCTCTGCCAGCTCCACATCAGTTGGAATATACATATCCAGCTCCAGCTCCTCTCTTTTTCTATATATATTATACCAGCTTCCAGCTCAGAAGTCAAGTTAATAATAGGTTAAATTCAGCTAAAATTAGGCAACACTAATAGACCCGATACACGGGCCACTTTACTTAATTTTAGCAGTATCTTAACCAAAACTCAATCACTCCTTAACACAGTCATAACATTCACCTGCCTTTCTATAATATTCCACCATTATTGATTATACCAAATTTTACAAGAGTTGTCAAGTTAAATATTCGTAAATTAGACTATACGGAAAGTCTAATTTACATAGGCTTAAAAAAGAATAGGCTTTCGCCTATTCAAGTTCCCAATTCTCAAACAAGATTTTTTCTTGTTCTTCAAGGTTTGTTTTGTCAAGTTCCTCAAGAAAATCCTTAAGGAAAAGGTCAAGCGCGGCCTCAGTTTCCTTAACGCCATCTTCATCAATGAAGTGGTTAAACCTGTCCATGTCGCGCGCCATATGGTAAATCATACGCCATGCGGCCTTAACATTCTTTTTACGTCCGTCCCTGAACCAATAGTCATCGGCATCAAAGTCCCACATGTTAATTTCAAACATGCCGTTGTCGTAGATGTAACCATAGACCAAAACGTGACGAATCTGAATCTGAAAAAACATTGTAAAATTCTCCTCTCATGTTGTCGTTGTTGTTGAACCGTTTTTTTATTTTATTATACCACAAAAAATTGATTTGTCAATAGTTTTTCTATGTTAAAATTACGTATATTAGAATGTCCGTATATTCTAATTAACATAAAAATAAAAGAAGGCAGGCGCCTTCTTTTAATCCTCATAGGTGTCTGTGCCTGCCTGCCGGATTGCCCACCGCTTTGCGCCGGCGACGGTTTTAAAACCTTTTCCAAGTCGCCAGCCCCAAGTGCCGCCTTCACCAACGTGATACTTGCCATCGGGCATCGGGGTGTCATCCCAAGTATAGTAATGTTCGCGATTGCCGACTGTGTTCATGTGAGTTACCTCCTTCATTTGATGATTTATTATAACATGGATAGAGGTATATTGTCAAGTTAAAAGTGCGTAAATTAGACGATACGTATTTTCTAATTTACATATAGTCAACATAAAAGGGGATTAACCCCTTATATGTTGTGAATTAAACGCGGCGACAATATCCCGAATTGTGTCGTTTTCGTTAAGAAGCGCCAAAGTGCAGAATACAACTTCGGGGTTCTCGATGTAAATGATATACGCGCCCAAAGCGGCTTCAAAGTCGTTTGTGTATTCGACTTTGACTTCTTCTTCTTTGGTGTACATGGTAACAAACTTGGTAGTAATGCTGTACTTTTTCATGGTATTAACTCCCTTCATTTGATGATTTATTATAGCATGAATTGACGTGATTTGTCAAGTTAAATGTGTGTGAATTAGACAGTACGTTTATTCTAATTTACATGGAATTAAAAGAAGGGATTAAACCCCTTCTTTTAAAGTCGTGACTTCAATATACATGAAATTTACTTCGTTGGTGCTGGGGTTGCGGTAGTAAATAACCGTAACAGTATCGCCATAGTCGAACCCCTCACACAGATAGCCGCAAATCGAAAGACGGTTCATGGCGGCGGCGATAGCATGGTTCATGGTGTCGCGGGCGGTAATGATTTCACCGTTCTCATGGATAACGAAAATGTTCTTCATAGGTTTGTACCCCCTTCATTTGATGGGTATATTATACCATTTTCAATATTAAGAAGTAAGCAACTGGAAGTTAAACATTAGTAAATTAGAATCTACGTTTATTCTAATTTACATATAGTTAATAAAGAAGTGGAGGATTAATCCTCCACATAAAATCTCGGGTAGCGGCCGACCTCGTTGTTATTGCAGTTATAATAGCAAAATTCATTGTAAAAATTGTTGAAATTGCGGAACATCCAACCAGGTTTCATGTGGACGGCGAATTGCGAATCAGGGCGCATATTCGCGGGTACAATGATAAACGGTTTCTTTTCACTGTAAAGTTTACGGGCCTGCACTTTGTTAATCTGTTTCATGGGGTTGCCTCCTCTCAATTTCTGTATATATTATAATACATAAAAAGCTATATGTCAAGTTAAACATTAGTAAATTAGACTTCACGGCTACTCTAATTTACACAGTCTTAAAAAGAGAAGTCGGATTATTCATCCGACTTGAAAAACTTGGTTTCCGTGATAGTGATTGTGCCGTGGCGTTCATTGATGGTTGCGCCGACACGATACGTTTCCACATACTCAATGATGGTGTATTCTTCATCATAATTGAAGTTAGCGCAAACATAATCGTGTGCATACATGAAATTCATGATGCGCCGAACACATTCGTCCATCGTGGCGGTTGCGCAAATAGTGTCGCAAGATTCGCTGTCGTGCGCTACGAAAATCTTCTCCGGAATATCAATCTTCATCATGGGGTTGTTCCTCCTTCATTTGATAACTCATTATAGCATAGAATTAGAAATTTGTCCAGTTAAACATTGGTAAATTAGATTGGCCGTATAGTCTAATTTACATATAGATAATAAAATGGGCTTTCGCCCATTAGTCGGTAACAATCATTAAATACCAAAGATGGCGAGTAGTTGCGCTGAAATATTCGGCAAGGGCGCGGCCCTCGGTGCGAGTAGCAACAATAATCTGTTCCTTGGTGGTCATATTCACAACAACATACTTCATGGGGTTGTCCTCCTTTGATTTGATGTATATATTATAACATCATAGGAAGATTTAGTCAAGTTAAAAGTTCGGAAATTAGAAGAGCCGTATTATCTAATTTACATATATTCAAAAAGAAATGCGGGATTAATCCCGCAAGTCGCAAATCAGAAGTGGTGTATTGCTTCCAAACAGAGAAATCATTACATCGTGAATTTTGTTGCGGTTATTCCAAAGGAAATCACGCGCGGCTTTTGTGGTGTAAAAGTTCTGAAAAACGGCGGTATCGGTTCCGTTGAGAACGTAGTCGATGGAGTAAAGCGGCAGATTCGGCATGATGTTTTCCTCCCTTGTTTTGATGGATATATTATATCAAATAAACTATGATATGTCAAGTTAAAAGTAAATGAATTAGACTATCCGTTCAGTCTAATTTACATATGCTTAAAAAAATAAGCGCTTTCGCGCTTATCGGTCCCAAAGGGTGAAAGTATCTTCATCGAGGTTGAACGTATAGTCAACTACGGGAATGTTATACTGCCGTTCACCATCAATATCATGACCGGTCATTACAATAGGCAGAGAAGTGAAGTCATCACCAAAGATAGCAGCATAGGTGTCAAGAGTCTCCATCAGTTCTTTAACAGTCATTGTTATTACCATCCTTTCTTTATCTTGTATATATTATATCAAAGGACAGACTATTTGTCAAGTTAAATAAACGTAAATTAGAGTGTACGTATGCTCTAATTTACACAAAATTAAAAAGTAATTCCGCTTGCGGAATTACCAAAGTTTTGTATTCCAAACTTTCCAATCTTCTGCATAGGCAATACAAGCAATAGCAAGCAAAATCGCGGCGGCGCGTGAAATCAAGAAACAAACCAGACTAATCATTTTATTTCCTCCCTTGCTTTGTTGGTTATATTATAGCATAAAAGAAAGATATTTGTCAAGTTAATTTATTATAAATTAGAGTAGCCGTATAATCTAATTTACATAAAATTAAAGCGGACTTACGTCCGCTCCAGAATCATCAGAACCTCGCCGGTTCGGGCGTCGCAAACATCCGCTGCGGTAAACCTGTGCGCGGCGAACATTTCGCAAACGTGTTCCGCAATTCCGTCCATGGTGTCGGTGACTTTCTGATGAAAGCAGTAACCGTCCTCAGAGGTGAAAACAATGTCAACTTCCGTGGAATAAGTATGCTTGATGATGATTGCCATAGTGGTTATCTCCTCTCTTTTTTGTATATTCATTATACATCTAATACAGAGAAAAGTCAAGTTATTTATCTGTTAATTAGAAGGTCCGTATCTTCTAATTTACACTTGCTTAAAAAAATTAGTGGTTTCCCACTAATTTACAGATACGTGTGTGATGCGGTCGGTCTCCTCGTGGTCGATGAAGCAGTCTCCGTTCCTGCCCTCAACCCAGATGCAGATATCGAAGCCGTCCGCAAGCGCGTCCGCGATTGCCTGTTCAATCGCTATGCGGTGCTGCTCAGCCTTTTCATCAATCTTGCTTGCGGCTGCATTGATGACCTCGCGGAGTTCCTCAGTAGTCATCATGTTCAGGGCGATTGCGGCGGTATCGGCGGCGATGGAGTCAAAAGTCTTATTCATGGGGTGTACCTCTCTTTCATTTGATGTATACATTATAGCATACCATATCCCAGAAGTCAAGTTAATTGTTAGTAAATTAGATTATCCGTTTAGTCTAATTAACATGGGATTAAAAAAGAATAGCGTTGCCGCTATTCTTCCTCTCCTTCCTCCCAATAATTGTTATCAAAATATTCGTTCTCTGCTTCACACCATTCGTTTTCAAAAACATCAAAGAAGTTCGGCATATTTTCCCGCACTTTGGTGAAAAAGTCGTGGAAATTGACGCTGTTCTGAAAATACTCTTCAACGTCATCCCACGTGATATTCTCATAAGCGTCATCGCGGGCTTCGTCCTCAGTCTCAAAGGTGTCGCAACCATCAGTCCAAATCTTCATTGTTTATTACCTCCTTGCTTTTATGTATATATTATATACCGAATCTTGCAATTTGTCAAGTTAAAGATTTGTAAATTAGAGACTACGTATAGTCTAATTTACATTGTTTTAAAATAGTATGGGGTTAGCAATAAGCTAACCCCATAGTGCGCCAGCACAAGATTGAAATTTGGTTACATGCTCGTCCAATCTCCATGGCTTCGCGCTTTGTGCTAACGCGCTTTGACTTGTCGATATAATAAATGCCTTCACTGTACCATATGCCACAATCGCCCTTGTATGCTTTGACTGCGTTGATTGCTTCGCGTGCGTCGCGTGTTTCGATTCCCTCTGTTGCGACTTGCCAACCACTTTTATAAGTGATGATTTTACCCTTTTTAAGAGTAAGACCGTCGTTGTTTGTGAGCTTGCGGATAATGCGAATGTTAATCATGGTGTTTGCTCCCTTCGTTGTTTATGTATATATTATAATGGATAAAAGGGATTTTGTCAAGTTAAGTGTTTGTGAATTAGAATTTACGTTTAGTCTAATTTACAAAAAAATAAAGGGCTAAAAGCCCTTTACCAATTTCCACCGATAAAACCTTTATCGCCGCTTGCTTTCCACGGATGACGAATACCCATGCGCTTGCACCACAGATACTTCTTAATACGCTTAATCATGTTAAATCCCTTTCTGGTTTTAAGTGTTTTCCTTCACTTGTTGATATAAGTATATCATAGTTGAAATGAATTGTCAAGTTAAGTATTAGCAAATTAGAACTTACGTTTACTCTAATTTACATTGATATAATAAAAGCCGCGCGGTTAGCTACTCCGCGCGGTTGGGCTTTCAACATCATTGACTTGCCCGTAGTCAATGGGGAACGGTTTTCAAATGTCAAGGTGGGGTCAGTTCTCCACCGCCAAGTGGTCTGTTGCCCCTCGCTTTAATAGGGTGGATTCATTGTCAAGCACCTCAAATACTATTGCAGGACATTTTAATGACGATGATGGAACGGCTAACTACTGCGGTGGCTCGTTCATTCTGTATCTCCCCTTTCGACAAGTCTATTATAACATAAGATACGGGACGTGTCAAGTTAAACGTTTGTTAATTAGGTAGTTTATTTTAGGAAATGAAATTAAAATTTTTTCTATCATTATATTATATCATATTAAAATGAAATTGTCAATAGTAAAATAGGATTTTAAATGTAAATAGTGTGTTAGTTTTGGGAAAAGAAAATGAAAATGAAATTGGGAAAAGTTAAAGGAAAGTAAAATAAAATTGACGTTGAATGTAATTTACATAATATTAAAATGAAATTGCGGTTTCCCGCAATTTACCATGAGCATGTTACTTTCAATAAACCATTGTCTATTTTAATTATGGTTTTAAAGCCAAGTCCTGCTAACTCTGATTGTAAACCTTTTTTCAAATAATTTTGTGATTCTTCTGTGGAAAGTCCCATACACAGAAGATTAAAGTCATCGGTTGCGCTTTGATAACCGGCGTTAGCTGCGGCAAAGTTTGCTTCGTTTATTTTACATAGTACGACAGGAACAAAATCCCGTTTAATGCGGGTATATTCGGCAATGATGGCATCAGCGGAAACTTTGTGAAGAGTAGCGGCATTGTAGATAGGCATCATATTCATAATCTCCTTTGCTTTTATTGTATTTAGTATATCATATATATCTAAGGGCGTCAAGTTAAATGATTATTAATTAGACTATACGTTTGATGTAATTTACAGAAAAGCAAAATAAAAACGCGGTTGCCCGCGTTAAGGTTTCTTTGTACAAAGAATAACTTTGGAATAGTGAGTAAGATATGTGACACCGTTCATGGTGAACTGAACGACATCAGATTCTTCAAAGTCGCGCCATGATGTAACTGTGCCCTCGACAATTTCACCGTTGCCGAGTTCAAGAATTGCGTGGGTAAATGTTTGGGTTGTGTCCCAACCCATTTGACGGTTGCCAACTTGGCAAGCGGTCAGGGCGAGAGCAAGGGAGAGAATGAGAACTACACAAATAATCTTTTTCATTTTGGGATACCGTTCCTTTCTTTTTTCTTGAACTTATTATAGCATAATTATTTTGAAATGTCAAGTTAAAAGGTTGTTAAATAGAATTGACGTTTAATGTAATTTACGATTGTTTAACTTGACATTTCGGGATTGCTATGTTATAATGATTACAGAAATTGAGAGAGTGAGGTAATTTGAAATGAGAAGAAAGTGCTACGTCGTTGAAATGAACTCCGCGCTGGACGGCCTGTTTGAACAGTTGGATGATTATGGTTTTGATTATGAATGTGAAGAGCATTGGCCTGCGCCCGGTTACATGGAAATCTACGTGCTGTATTATCCTCATGAGATTCAGGACTTGGAAAACATTTTCGCACCGTATGTTTAACATACGGTTTTATTTTGAAATTATGTTAATTAGAAGATACGTAGTATCTAATTTACATTGAATTAAAGTTATGGGATACATCAAAAGATGTATCCCTGCATCATTTCGTCAAATTCTGAAAATGAAATGCCGTCCTCGTCGGGGTCGAGAATGTTTGCCTGATAGTCCCAGTAGATACGCACCTGTTCCTCAGAAGTCAAATTTTCCCACTCCATACGGGATACCTCGCTTTCGTTTGTTTACAAGAGTATTATAGCAAAAATAAAATGAAATGTCAAGTTAAATGATTATTAATTAGACTATACGTGCGGTCTAATTAACAGGAATTTAAAATGAAATTGCGAAACTTTTTATGTTTCGCAATTTGAAATTGAAATTAAGGAATTAATATTTCCTTAACTTCCCATTTCATTCCTGTGCAATGCGTGCGCCAATTTGCCGCATATTGGGCCTCTTCGCGCGTGCGATAGTAGGAAGAGCCTTGAAAACCGCCACAATAGATTGCATAAACTGTCATTTTAGGAAAATCCCCTTTCGTTTGTTTCTGGAATTATTATACCAAATTTGAAATGAAATGTCAAGTTATTTCTATGTAAAATAGAATTTACGTTTAATGTAATTTACATAAATTTAATTTGAGTTAGTTTTGGGATTGTCTAAATAATGTCATAATAAAAACTTTAAAAAGGGTTTGATTTTGGAATTAGTTTATGATATAATATATATAGAAAAGCAAGGGAGGTTTCGGGATATGCGCGCGAAAGATTATAAAAAAAGAAATAGTTTTTCATATAAAATTAAAATGTGGTTTTATCGGTTGACGTTTCGGGATGTTATTTCTACCAGTAAAATTGTTGTTATTTCTATAATAGATTTTATTATGGTAGTTTTAGGATTCTTAATTCTCTTTTTTGGCCCGTCATTTCTTTGAGAAATTAAAATGAAATTAGGGTGTGAGGTTTCGGGAATGTAAATTATATCATACGTATTTTGTAATTAACAAAAAGAAAATAAAATATAATCCCGATAGTTTCGGGATTATTTTCTTATTATTAAATTCTTCTTTTCATTTCTTCGTAAATTGAAATGTAACCTTCTTGAATTAAATCTAACATATTCTTTATCTGTGCGTCATATTCATCTTCTTGGTCATACTCTAAACTATACTCATCATAAAACTTATTTAACATCTTGTTAATAGTAGATAGATTACCTATCTGTTCAATAGTTGGGTTAAACATAACTAATTCCTCCTAATTAAATAAATAAAAAATCCTTGTCGTGGCCTTTGACAAGGATTAGGCTATAAATCTCATGCGTTTGCCTAACACGCACAAGAGGTATAGGCGTCAATTACTGCGGTTGAAGCCATCCTATCCCATAGCAACAGAGCCGCTCACCTAACCCAATGGAACCACATCCCTTCTGTCCTTTCGACATATATATAATAACATAAATCTTAGAATAAGTCAAGTTAAAAGAATATAAATTATAAATAACGTATAATCTAATTAACATTATAAATAATATTAAAAAGTTAGATTATTTTTAATTTAATTAATACTATAATAATATTAAAAAGATTGAATTATTTTAACTTAATTAACATTATAATAATTTTAAAAAAGTTGGATTAATTTTAATTTAATTAACATTATAATAACGCCAAAAAGATTAAGTTATTTTTAATTTAATTAATATTACATTAATGTTAAAAAGTTGGATTATTTTTAACTTAATTACATTATAATAATGCTAAAAAGATTGGATTATTTTAACTTAATTAATATTATAATAATATTAAAAAGGCTGGATTAATTCCAACCTTCCATATATCCTATATATCGAATCATTATGATTTCATCATCATAAATAGTTGGCATTCCGCGTTCTTCCATTATCGCGGCGATAATATCTCCGCGCTCAAAGTCCTCTACATCTTTATGAATCCATTCATTGCCGTTGAAGTCTACCAGAATCATATAATTCTGATTGTGGTTGACAGAATCAACCACGAAAGTCTGAGGATACTGTTCTGCGCTGGCACAAGCCGCAATTCCCATGAGAATCGCGCAAGCAATGACGATACACCAAATAATAACAAACTTTTTCATAATAAACTCTCCTTCTGGTTTAATGTGTTTTCCTTCACTTGATGGAATAAGTATATCATATATATTGTGTGATGTCAAGTTAAACTGTTGTAAATTAGATAATACGTTTGCTCTAATTAACATAAAATTATCGCGGATTTAATCTCCGCGATAATTTGGATGAACTCGTTCGTATGCGCTAACTTTTCTAAAACTGTTATATTCTTGTTGCGTTATCTCTTTGCCGAATATAACCATTTTAGTATGCTTGACACTTGGCATTTTTCGCGCTTTGTCGCAAGCCTCAAGCAGATTGTTTGCTTTGAAAACAAACTTAATTTCTGTACTTCGTCCAGTCCCACAATGCCCACGATGACAAACGACTTCAAAGTATTTCATGGTTGTTACTCCCTTCTTTTATTCTGGTTGTATTATAACATGGTTCCTGACCTTTGTCAAGTTATGTTTGTGTTAATTAGGTTAGACGTTTAATATAATTTACATTAGCTTAATTTTCAGCTTCAGCTTTCCAGCTCCAAACAAATGTTAAGTTTATGTTAAGGCTTCCAGCTCCAATGTTAAGTTTATGTTAATTAGAATTCAGCTCCAGTGTTAATTTTATGTTAATTAGAACCCAGCTCCCGTTCTCATGTTCCAGCTCCCAGCTCCAGCTCGCGGCCGGAGCCGAGGAACTTCCAGCTCCCCACTGACACGTCGACCGGAGCCGAGGCAGGCCAAAGGCGCCCGCGCGAACCGAGCAAATTTACGCATAATTCATCTTCTCTTAACATAGCTTTAACAAACCTCGCTTCTGAGAACATATTTTCCCATCCTCTATATTATAGCAGATGAATGTTAATTGTCAAGGTAGTTTGGGTTAAAAGTTTGTAAATTAGATTGAATTTAATAAAGTTAAACTGATGTAAATTAGAATATACGTACAATCTAATTTACATATGCTTAATGTTAGAAATAGCTAATGTTAAGTTTGTTAATTAGATTATACGGATAGTCTAATTTACATACGCTTAATGTTAGTGGTGACTAACTACTATGTTAAAAAAAAGAAAAGAGGGCATTAAGCCCTCTTTTTGTGGTGGCGCTCGATGTAACGCAGGCTGTGCAGGCAATCCTTGACGGCCTCGCGCGCGGTCTCCGCAACCCATAGGAACGTGGTGTGCTTGCTATCATCCCAGAAGGACAATTCGACGGCCTCGATAGTCCATCCCATCGTGGTCTTGCGCATGGTTACTGCGTCAAGTCCTGCTCGGTCAAAGGTGTAGTTGTTTTCGGCGTTCTTTTTGATGTACAGCATTGTTAAATCCTCCTTAATCTTAGGTCGTGGGAGGGCTTGCGCCCTCCCATTATTTGTTGTTTACCACGGTTCGTTGGCGTTCTCAATGAGCCACTTAGCGGCCTCTTCCAACGTGGTGACCTCGTCCTCAAAGTGGTCGTGGTAGTTATAGAGGTCGTAACGCCGTTCAGAAATCTTAACGATGGAGAATACTTCGCCAAAGGGATTTCGTGCTTGCCAAAGTGGACGATGAGTGATGAGGGTCAAGCCCTGGTAGATGAAGGTGATGCCGTTGATGGTGTTGATGCTGAACATTTTAACTCCTCCTTTTCATTGTTGGGAGGGCTTGCGCCCTCCCGCTGTCGGTCAGATGTTTGCGTAGTGGTATTCGGCGTAGCAACCCACCTTGCTGTTACCGCACCGCAGGAAAGTCATTGCGGTGCGATAGTCCATGTACTCAGGCACCTTGATTGCGATGCCGAACAACTTGAGCGCGCGCTCGTTGCCATACGGGTTGCCGAACCCGTCGGTCACGACTACCTCGTAACCGGAACCAAGGCGCTGAAACCCGTAAAGATTCCAGTTATACCGAAGCACGCGCTCAGCGTGCTTGAGAATCCGTTCGGCGTCTTGTGCGATCTGGGTGTAAAGAATGATGGTATTGAACATTATTAACTCCTCCTTAATTTGGTCGTTAGTGTGGATGAGGGGCTTGCGCCCCTCATTAGTTGCGCCCATGAATCAGTTCGTTCATGGACTTGATTTCGGCTTCGTTAGCCTTGATTTGCTTATCAAGGCTCCGCAGGTCTAAGACCATAGCGATTATAAACAGTGTTATCATGTTTTCATCTCCTTTGTAGGGAAGAGGGGCTTGCGCCCCTCTTAGTCGTCGTTCTCGTTGATGATGATGTCAACCTGCACATTTCGCAGGCCACCAACCCAGCGCCCACCAGTGTGCTTGGCGCAGATTTTTTCCCATGCTCTTGCATATGGAGCATTGCCAGTGTCGGGCTTGATGTCATCCAGTTTGGTCAGGTCGGTACGATACTCGCAGGTCGGAGTGCCAAAGGTTTGCCGCATCTTGGTGTATTCGATACGGCCCAGCGCGACGCCGCCATTGTGAACGCACAGAGACGGAGCGAAACCACCGTCAAGGAACCGGGTCACAGCATCCAGCACCTGAGCGCGGCTGTAAATCATAACCAACACTTCGCCAGGCCGCTTGCCAGCCCCACGGCCACGGCTGCCCAGCTTGATGCCGGAGAGCGCGAAAAAATCCGCGTGGGTCGGGTCGGTAATGTACTCAATGGCAATTTCGCCAATCGTCTTGTTGGGGTCAACATTGCCATAGGGAAGGAACCTGCCAAAATGGGAACCGCCGAGCTTAACTTCGATTTTCATGGAATTAACCTCCTCTTAATGTTTAGTCGTTTTGCTACAAAATCCTCCGGTACTTTGTCGCCCCTTGTCGGCCATGCGCCGTGTCCTTAATGCGCACTGTTGTCTACCCCTCCGGCTTGACGTTTCCCTGTGTGAAGTTGTCAAGGTACAATCCGGACACCTATCCTCGGACATGGAAAGCCTTTTTTGTGGCCCTGCTTAGGGCGCCCAACATTTTACGGGTTTTGTGCCCGTTTACAGCCTGTGTTAGCTGTGGGATTGTAGCCTATGTGGTAGCTACCACCGAGAATCTCGGTTGCCGTTTCCCTCAACCGGCAAGGCCATTATACTGCATGCCCGCTGAAATGTCAAGCGGGGGCATAAAATCAGGATTTTTGGCGACTTTCGACCCCCAAACCGCCCCCCCTTCCCCATTTTCCACACCCGGCCCAAAAATAAAATCCCCTCGGCTCGGAAGCACCCAAATACTTGACAAATCTAATAAAATATGTTAAAATACAAAATGAAGGAAGTTGTATCTTCAAATAAACGGAGATGCAATATATGAAAAAGAAATACTCACTCGACTACTCCATTGAGCGAGATACCGACCGATTACACGCCGTTGAAGAAATTTTAGATACGTTGGATACAAAACCTTCCAATTCTGAATTAGAACAAATGGCATCCTATATTCTATATGGTAAAGATGAAGAAGGTAAAAATGCCGTACAACGTGGCGAAACAACAGATTCAAATAAACGCTATAATAGCTTTCAGCGTGCCGCGGACAAAGTCCAATCGCTTGATGAAATTTTAGAAAATCCTCTAAGTGACCAACAAGCTCTTCAATCACTTGACACCAGATACATTTACACAAAGAAAAAACCAGCTATCCATCGTCCTAAATATGATAAAAAAACTGGTGAATTAATCGATCCGGGCGATTCCGAAATACCTGGTATGCAAGATCTTTGGGAATGTATTGACCGTCTAGACCGCATAGTAGCGGTGAATGAAGGCAAAATTCCACCCGACGAAAACACTCAAATTTTCACAGACTCATATCGTCTTTATCAACTTAAGCATTCTTTAATTGATATAAGGCGCCACCAATACTATCTTAAAGATGCCTATAAACCCACTCTTCATTTTCTCGCGCTAACCCCTCCCAAATCTCAAACTTATAATTGGGACGAAGATTCCTATTATTGGATGCCGCTTGACAAATGGCAAGAACGTGTCAACAATGCCCTTCTACATACAATAAGTAAAAATTTAGAAGATTATGAAACGCGCGAAAATCCATATACAAAAGAAATTGAAGTAAAGTGGGTGGTGCGTAAGCACACATTTGATTGGGAAAACCCATCCCATATTAAAGCATTAATAAACAATTATTCAGCTATTTATATGGAGCTTAACGAAAAATTAGATAGTTGGGGGCGCACCCTTATTTACGACTTTGACCGCTATTTTGATATGTCTGGATTTAGTGAAGCGCGCGAATACATATTAACAAGAAAAATAGACCACGCTTCTTACACTGAAATTCGCGAAGAACTTCAAGAAAAATTTGGTTTAAAATACAACGAAAACCACATTTGTACTATTCTCGCAAAAGAAATCCCAGAAAAAATGGCGGCAACAGCTACTAAATATCGAATGCTTTTAACAACGCCAATAACCGAACGCAAACGCTGTTTTACTTGCAAGAAGTGGTTGCCGCGAAACAACTATTTTTTCGCTACCAATAATAGCCGCAAAGATAAATTTGCTTCTAATTGTAAAGAATGCGAAAAACAAAAAAGAATAGCAAGAGGAGGTCAGTCCGCGTATGACAGACGAAATAAAGACGCGAAGATGCTTGAAGTGCAGGCAGGAGAAACCAATTCATGAGTTTCAATACACTTCATCCAATTTTTTCCCTTCTCACCGCTCTCAAATTTGTACTTCTTGTCTTGAATTAATGGTAGACCAATCGAATATGGGCGAAGTTGATAGACTTTGCCGCTGGCTTGATGTGCCGTTTGATCTTAATAAATGGACGCAATTGTACTCTATACATAAGGACCATACATTAACTGCTTATTTCAATACATTATTAGACGACCACTATCAAGCCTTACAATGGGCAGATGAAAATGAAAGATGGCGTCTTGCGCGCGAAGAAGGCACAATTGATGATGAAATTGAAGCTTTAAGTGAAGCGAAAGTGCGCAAATTAAAGAGAATTTGGTCTGCTAATTACTCTAATGAAGAATTACTTTTTCTTGAAGATTATTATAATCAAATACTTGCTACTCAAAACGTTTCAACCCCAATTCTACAACATTACGCGCGAGACTTATGCGAAATTGAACTTCGTATAAAAAAAGGTTTGCGCGAAGGTTTAGATATTAAAAAAGATATGGACGCGCGCGACAATATAATAAAAATCGCGCACTTCGAAGCAAATAATGCCAAAAATGCCGCAGACTTTGAAAGTGTAGGTGAATTAATGGTCTATTACGGCAAGAAAGGTTGGCATCCAAAATGGCATTCAGAACCAAAAGATGATGTTGATTTCTGTATGCAGAATATACAAAATTATTTGAAACGTTTAGTTATTAATGAAGGTAATTTCTCTGAGCAAGTTGAAGATAGACGCGAACGCTATAATTTAACTGAACGTTTAGAAAATATAGAAAATGAAACTGTTGAATTTGATGAAACTGCTGATATTGAATATGAGGATGAATCAGCTTTGATTCAAGATTTGACATGATAGATTTTATTACTCAAAAAGTTGAATTGCGCGATGGCGTTCCAATTGAGAAAGGAGTTGTTCTTACAAAAGAGTTCCTTGATGCTAATCAAGAATTATTTACTAGTTATTTAAATTATTGGTTAATATATCCAGATTTATTTTTAGATGCTATACAACCACAAGACGACGCAAAAAATTTTAATTTATTTTTCTATCAACGTATAGCTTTACGTGCTTCAATGCGTTATCGTTATCATTATTGGACTGCAACTCGTGCGACTTCCAAATCTTTTACGGCTTATTTAAGTGCTGTTGTGCGCGCGGTCTTATTACCTGGCTCTAACATATTTATTTCTTCTGATGTTAAAGGCACAGTTATTAAGATTGCAGAAGCTAAATTTAATGAAATTTGGCGTCATTGGCCTATGCTTAAAAATGAGCTACAAACTCGTGAAAGTGGTGGTCAACAAGGTGAAAAGAAAAGTGGTAACTATTATGAATTACGTTTTCGTAATGATAGTATGATTACGGTTGTTTCTAAAGACACTAGCCGTGGTCTTCGTGCTACTGCAGGTATACTAGAAGAATGTGCGACCATTGAGGAAGAAGATTATAACGAAGTTCTACTACCTCAAATGAACGTTGCTAGAAGAGAAGTAGATGGAACTTTAAATCCAGAAGAACCTACTTCTGCGCAAATATTTATTACTACTGCGCGCGAAAAGACTGTATTTATGTATAGTAAATTAATAGAATGTGCTGTAAATGCAATTTTGCGGCCGAATGAATATTTTGTTTGGGGTTTAAGTTATGAAGTACCATTACATTACGGTTTAATTGATAAAGCAACCTTAATGGATCAACGTTATTCTAATACAATGAGTGAAGACTCGTTTGCTCGTGAATCATTGTCAATTTGGACCGGAAATAGTAAAGAAGCTTGGCTAGATTCTAAAAGAATTAATAAGAGACGAACTCTATTAAAATGTGAGCGAAAAGCACAAGAAAATCCTACTAACCCAGACACTTTTTATGTGATAGGAGTTGACGTTGCCAGATATGAAGCTAATACAGCAATTATGGTAATTAAAGTAATTCCTAATTTAAATGGTTTTAAGAAAAACGTTATTTATACAGAAGTCATTCATGGAGCTAATTATATTACAGATCAAGCTCCTCGTTTAAAGAAATTAATTGAATTATATCATCCTAAAGAAATTGTTATAGACGGAAATGGCCCAGGCATTGGTTTATTAGATGCTATGGCTCTCCCTTCTTTTGATGCAAAAACTGGAGAACAGTTTCCTGCTTATTTTGCTTTTAATAACGAGCATCATTTACCTCCTGAAAAGAAAAATGAGTCTGAGGAACCCTTACCCGAATATAATGCAATTATTTATGATATAAAAGCTGGTTCTTCTAATGATGACGCGATTCATTCGAACTTTTTCGCACAATTGAGTAATGGCACAATGTCTTTACTCGCGCACGAACGAATCGTAAAAGATAAGTTACTTCGTACTAATAAAGGTAAAAAGATGTCTCTTTATGATAGAAGAGTTTATTTATTACCTTATGAAATGACTTCTCGATTAGTTGATGAATTAAATAATTTAAAATTAAAACCAACTGGCGTGCAAAATCAATTTAAAATAGAAAAAATTTCTAGTTCTATAAATAAAGACCGTTTTTCTGCTTTAGAATACGGCTTATATAGAGTTAAATATTATGAAGATAAAATGATTAAACGCTCTAAGAAAAAGAATTTTGCACAATATGTTTTCTATAGTCCAAGAAAAAGGGGGTGACAACTTTGGAAGACACAAATAAGAAACATGATTTCTCAAAATTTCGATTACAAGTAACAAGAAATCTTGCGCGAGCACCTATAACAGAAAGCGCTTATTATCGCTGGGGTTATCGTAATGGGAAAAGAGTTTCTAATGATGATTTTACTTTAGAAGAAATAAATGCTATTATCCGCTCTGGTGAATTAGAAGCTTATCGTGAATTATCTAATTTTTATTATCGTACTAATGGTGATTATAGAAATAATATAGATTTTCTTGCTTCTCTACCTTTATATGATACAGTAGTAATTCCTGTTTTAGCTTCTGGTAAAGGTTCGCATGCGCAGATTATTAAAGATTTTGAAAGAGCTTGTATTTTTATAGAAAAGTTAGATATACCTAATACTTTTAATTATATTACCAAAGAATGGTTAAAAGTTGGCATATATAATGGTATTTTGAGAGAAGATGGTGAAGATGTAGTAATTCAAGATTTACCTTTAGAATTTTGTAGAACTCGTTTTAAAGATTTTAATAATCTTCCCATCTTAGAATTTAATTTACATTATTTTGAGAAAATACATGATGAAGAACTCCGAGAAGAAGCTGTTGAAAGTTTTCCAGAAGTTGTTAAAAAAGCCTGGCGAGATTATGAAAATGCTAAAAAGCTAATTGATCCTTGGATAATGATTCCTGCGGAATCTGGCGGTATTTGTTTTACTTTTATTAACGATCAAGCACCTTTATTAATAGCAAGTATTCCACAATTAAAGAAATTAGAAGACGCTGTTGGGCGCGAAGAGAAACGTGATGAAAATGAGTTATATAAATTATTAATTCAACAAATGCCTATAGATGATGGCGAATTAGTATTCCCATTAGAAGAAGCTGCAGAAATGCACGCTTCTGTCGCAGCGATGCTAAGTGGAACAGATACAGTAGATGTTTTAACTACTTTTGGAGAAACAAATTTAGAAAGTCTACAAGATACTTCCGCGGCCGCACAATCAAATGATAGAATTAAAAAATATCGTGATAATGCTTACGA
>Ga0326513_10000286_pt1 | contig 41321 bp, 43 predicted proteins | sample 2_2465_0518_D_FD_203654 | JGI IMG/M metagenome (GOLD analysis project Ga0326513, IMG submission 203654) | Bovine rumen microbial communities from UC Davis, California, United States - 2_2465_0518 | ecosystem: Host-associated > Mammals > Digestive system > Stomach > Rumen | place: USA... | reverse complement strand
AAATGCTTCATTAGCTAATTTTTCATCCTCTGGGTCGAACCGATTACATTCATGCCATCTGATTGTTTCATCCGTATCTGCATCATGCAATTCTCTGATATGATCTGATGGAAATGCTGATATATCGAATCTGGCGTTTTCCATTGCATCCAATATCGGACATCCACCATTTTCTGGAAACTCTGGGAATCCATCGTCTCGCAGTTTGTACGCTCTGCATTGCTCACAATAGTTGTACAAAAAGATTTCATATTCTGTGCCGTTACTAAACGGCTTTGATGGCAAATTACTCATCACTCGTCCTCCTGTTCAGTTATCTTTTCCATCGTTCCACCTCTCCAAAATCTTTTCCAGTTCGTCCTTCATCATTTCATCTGCGTGTTTTTCTTGCCAACAGCAATTATTCAGCGGATATATTCCATGCGACGAAGCGAAAAAAAGAGGACGTGCTTGGGAGACTTTGGATTGTTTGCGTTTTACCGGTTCCGGGTCTGCGTTCCTCATGTACTTATTTCTCCAAGCCATTAATGCTTTGTCCGCTTCTGTCTCCTTCAGCCAGTCAGCCGGTTCCTGGTCGGCCCCATATCGTGCCAACTGTGGTTCTACTTTCTCGTAGTGATCACCTTGCTGCACAAATAAGATCTTGTTCTCTGGCATTATCCAATGCTCCGGCCGGTTCGTCCTTTGCCCATGCTCCAGCCGATCCGGTTCCTTGCGGATCACGTACCAAACGATCCATATCAGACCGATCAGCGCAGCACCTATGGCAAAGCCCAGGATCAGGCAAAATAATCTTGGTGTCATTTAATCACTCCCTTCAAATAGTTTTCCCATGTACACGATCGAAAAATATATTTATTGTTAACCCACCTTGCCAGTTTTTTTGCCATTGGATCCACATAATCACTGTCAAAGTCCCTATATGGCTGTGCAAATACTTCTACGCCGAAAGAATTAAGAGCCAAGATCCGAGCATGTGCCTCATCGACGTCTTTTATCAGTGCATAAACAAATATCCTGTGTGGTTTCAGACCTTTGCCTCCCAGCAACTTAACGGTCTGAATAACTGCCGGAACATCATGCTCAGTATCGCAGGCCAGTCTTAGAAACCTGATCCAAGGAATTGCAGCAAGAGTCTCAGCCATTTCATCATCAACCAGCCGATGGTCCAGCCCCTGATTGAAATCTATGCGGATGTCTGTTCTTCCGGCCATTTCCTTCATCTGCAATCTTCCATGTTCGCAAGCAAGAACATTATTATCCATGAACAAAATCTTTTTGCTGTCCGGGCGTTTAATGTTTTGCCATGTATTTACTGCGTGAATCTGTCCTTCCTTTCTGGGGACAATGCACCATGGACATTTCCGGATGCATCCCCTGGTTAAAAATCCGATGGCATAATCATATTGCGGATATATGCTGTAGTCAGGAAACGTGTTTTCTACATCATCCGGCAGTACATTGCCATACATCTTGTACCCAGTACCACCTTTTACAATCGTGTCAGCATCTATGCAGTATTCATAGTCAGGCGTGAATGTAAAAACCTTTGACATGTATACCCTGTCCATATGTCCGGAAAACATCGGTTCATACCATTCGACAGAATCGCCTTGTGCCTTATGCCATGAAGACAATTTCATGAGTGCCAGGTTTGGGAAGTTGTGTCCATCGACATCAATAAGGCCTATCTTCATTTCATCCCCCTTCAATACCTGCTGATGTAATATCTCGACTGATCATACCGCGTCCGGAAATTCTTCTTAACCGGCTGTGGTTTTTCCTTCGGCCTCACTGCCTCTTCCTTTTCTTTTTTCCTGATCCAGCGGTACACGGAAGTCTCGCTGATGCCCAGCATCTTGCCGGCTTCCCGTACACTGTAGCCTTTTCTGACTAACTCAATTGCTTTGTCTTTTACCTCTTCCGATATCCTCGGATGTCCCATTGTTTTCACCTCACCAAATTATTCTTGCTGTCCAGGATCCTGCCGGCAGTATCGTAGTGATAGAGTTCGTCCGGCCGGTCCGGGAAAGCGTACAGCCTGCCTTCTGCGTCTGTCAGTCTGCCATGTCGGTCGAGCCTGTCGAAGTTGTACTGCGGATTCTGCCACTCACTAGACTTTCGCTGAAGGATCTGGTTCTTCTGTTGCAGGAACCACTTCACGTCCGGAGCAAACCTATTGCCATCCGGCTGGGCCATATATTCATCGAATCTGCGTAAAGCATCATCTGTGTCCATCCATCCAAGCATCCGATACCATTCCTGCGCGACAGGTGCATGTAGCTTTCCGCTCTTGTCAGTGATATGTTGCCGGAAAGACGGATAATGTACGGCAATAGTCTGCAGCAGGTCACAAATCCCAGTCATATCCATCTGTCTTTTCCTCCTTGTTGTAGTCCTGTTGGTATACTCCCTCAATCAAACTCACGATTCTGTCCGGTACGATCCAACGGTCGAAATATACATGTCCTCTTTTCGCCAGCCATTCCGAATCCTTAACACTTTGGATAGCCTCTAGCACTCCTTCTTCGCCAACCATAGATAATGCCAGTATCAAGTTGTCATATCTCATGGTCATCGGGACGATGCTCTTAATCGGAATCACATGCGGAATCTCATTCCAGGCAGTCATAATTCTGTTCAGCAGGTCGTCTGACGGAATCGGTGCATCCGATCCTTCTGCTTCTGCCATAGAACTATAGTTATAGCCAATACCTATATTCTTATTGTCATTGTTATAATTATTATAATTATTGTATGTGGGGAACCGTTGTCCCATCGTTGTCCCATCGTTGTCCGTTGGGTTGTCCCATCGTTGTCCGTTTGGGTGGGGAATTGTTGACCGTTCCGTTGTACTATTCGTTGTCCCGTGATTCTGATAATTGTCGTAATTTACAATGGTTATCGTTGTCCCTTGCGTTGTACTTTCAATAGCTACCATTCCGTCACCTTCAAGTAGCTTCAAGAATCCACGGACTGTCTTCCTGTCCCATCCCCATCGTTCAGCAAGTGATTTCAGGCTTCTGTAAACAACGCCTCTTTTCCCGTCAATAATCTTTCCCCCGGAGTAAAAGGGCTGGTCTTTATAATTTGCCATAATTAGTAAATCGATCCATGCCTGACCCTTCCCAAATGGTTTACTTGACCAGACCCAGTGGTCCACGATTTTCCGGTCTATTGAAATCCATCCTTTTTCGCTCATCACTTAGCCCTCACCAATGTGATGCTGATCTCCGGATAGAAATATTCAACCAGCTTCTTCTTGATCTTGAATGCCTCTGTCTCTACTCCCTTTACATCTTCAACGATTGTCATGCCATCCACCTGATACCGAAAGTCTGCACGATATACCATCCGTCTGACAGCTTTCCCGTTCTTCCGGTATGCCGGCAGGATCTCATACTCTGGCTGCAGTTCCAGGTCCGAGATGAGGCCGGTATCCTGGGCAGTTTTGAGTTTCTGATATCTTTTAGCTTCGGCCTTGGAATCAAACCGGATCCCATCGAAATAGGTTTTCTGCGCTTTATATTTGCTCTTCATGGTTTCCCCTTCTGGGGAGCCTGTTTTTCAGCTCCCCGTCTGCATCGTCTATAGTTACGCGTGATAATACTCCTTGCCATGAAGGTGTCTTAGTTACCGAAGAATGCCTGTTCTACAGACATCTGTTCATTGGTTGCTGGTTCTGGCATTGGCGTTGTTGTCGGCTGTGGCTGCGGTTCCGGTTCCGGCTGGATCTCTTCCATGTCAACATAGTCCTTGGATCCGTCCTCACGTATAACTGCCTGGTCAGCCTCATAGGCCTGCTGCATTTCAATGCTCATGATTCCCCATTTGCTGATCAGCTGCCGGATCATGGTCTTAATGGCCATGCCATCGAAGTCCTTCTCCCAGAAGGTATAGCCTTTATGCGCGGCGTAGCCTTTGCTGTATTTCAGTGCGTGGGATTCCATCTTCTGCCGGCTCCAGTAAAGGGATTTCCGGAAGCCATTGGTATATTCAAACATCGCATAGTAGCCAATGGTCGGAGCCTTCTCCCTGGCTTCTTCATCGTCAATCAGATCTACTTCGATAGTCTCTTCCAGGGGATCGTAGCGGATCAGTTCACCTTCCTTGATTGCCAGTACATTGATTTTCTTGTACTGCCCGGAGCGGATTGCCAGCTGGATATATCCCTTGTATCCAAGCTGGAACTGTGCTTCCGTTACTCCCTGCCTGTTGTTCTTGAATGGAACCATATAGTAATGACCCAGCTGCGGAGATGGAGAGAGCTTCAACCCTTCGCCGAGAAGAGCGGCTGACAGGATGCTCTGCTTTGTGCATTCCTGCAGTGCCGGATTCGTCTGAACTGCGGATACCACGGATGTTATAAATGTCTTACTGTCTTTAACAATGCTGTTGATCTGTGCCTGAACGGCCTGATTGGACATATAGGCTGCGATACCCATTCTCTGCTGTCCGTTCCTTGCTAATTGATTTTGTACTGCCATGATTTATCTCCTTTCAGATCTTTTCAAACTGTATTCCCTCTGCCTTCATGAAGTGGCTGAGCTTTATTGCTTCTTCCATGGTTACGTATACACGGAAGCATATCTCCGTCTTGGCCTCTAATTCGCCCATATCCGGCTTTTTGTCCAAATCCATGATTTCCTTCATAGTCACCTGAACAGGCTCGGATTCCTGCGGTTCCGTTTGCGGAGCGGCGGCTTCCGCAGCCTTCTTCGCTTCCGCAATCTGCTTCAGGTGATCCACCTGCCAAAGAGCGTCATCTAACTTAAGTGACTTCTTATATGTTTCCTGTGCCTCGAAAGGATATTCCGGCAGCCTTGACAGCATCTGCAGGTCCGCATCGATCCGGCTTCGGATAGCAGCCATAGCTTCTTCTACTTTCTTGACGGGACAGGTAGCATTCAACCACTTCTCATCCCAGATCTGATCCAGCATCAGCCAGTGATATGAATCATCAAAGGATGTCTGGAAGATCTCTGCGATCTGCGCGCGCTTCTCTTCCTTCTTCAGCTCTTCATAATCTTTCACCTGCTTATCGATGGCGTGAGAAGCATCGTCCACGATCTCACAGAGGATACCGACCTTGTCCTTGAAGTCTTGAAAAGGCCCCATGTATTCCTTTTCCAGGCGGATCCGCTCGTCATTCAGGGTCTTCTTCAGCTTGTTCAGCTTTGCCCGGTCCGCTTTTGCTTCTTTGATGGTGTCGGCGGTGTATACCATCGTCTTATACTGAACTACTGACTCTGTTAATTCTTCCTTCAGTTCGTCAAAGTTAAACTGAATCGGTTCAATCTTAGGTATCTGTTTTACTACTAATTCCATGGTTATCTCCCTTCCAATTACTGTGAAATATCATCAATGGTCATCTGCGGATCCGGTGCCTGCATCAGCGTCCATCCCTCATAGTCAGACTCACAGAGCATCATCTGTCCGGTAGGAATATCCGCGCTATACGTAGACTTGGTCTGAACTGCGCTATTGACGGTGTAGGAAATCTTGATTCCGTCACGCCGTTTGTTGTAGCCATCCAGGAACATTTCCTTCTCAAGTTTGATTTTGATTGTGACGGATCCGTCATCACCTTTCCCTTCTGCGATAAATTCAATCACAGAACCCAGCGCGTCATCGGCGCTCATGATCACCGGAGCAAATGCCGGATCTTCCAGCGTAAAATTGATGTTGTTCTTTTTCATGTAATCTCCTTTCTAAATTCCCGGCAGGATCAGACCTGGCCGTTTCTTTTCTTTCACATATTTCCAAAACTTCTCTGATTCCGTAGCCAGCAGTTTTATATCGTCCTCTACCTCTTCTCTCTCGATCAGATAATGCTTTGTCTGCAGGTATGGAAAGCCATCGATCTCGGATTTAAGCTGCGCTTTCAGGATTGCAAAATCATATTCTGTAACCATCAAATACCATAAAACCTGGATGTAGTAGTTGTCCGGGATCCGGTCATGCCATTTCTCGCGCTGCATGGATTGCAGAATATTGGTTGTTTTAATCTCAAGGATCCCCATTCTTCCGGTTTCTTTTTCGATCAGGACACCATCCAGTGAAGCTGCTGCCCAGGGATACTTGTCATTGGTGTAGCTGTTGTTGGCTTCGTACAGGACTTCGTATTGAGGAAAATCCAGCTTGAACAGTTCCCTTAGATAGTCTTCTGCCTGGGTTCCGTACTGCACATAAGGCTTATCAGAGATATCTTCCGGATCCACCAGCCCGGTCTTTATCTGCCACAGTTCAAGGTTACTCATGTAGGGATTCATCCCAACAATGGCAGAAGCATCGGACCCACCGATATAATTTTTCCGATTTTCCAGCCATTCTTCACGGCTGTTCAGAATCTTCTTCGTTACCATCGTCCGCACTCCTTTCAAGAGCGTTAACAATCTCGTCAAGCAGTTTTTCCCTTATCTTTTTTCTGAACTCTTCCGGATCCAGATAGATGGCATCAATCAGCGAATCCGAAAAGAGTACTTTCAGCCTTTCGGCTTCAGCCTCGTCTTCTGTCTTATCGATTTGAAGAGCAACAACCTGCACGATTGTTGTCGCCTCGCTCATCAGCTTTGTCAGCTTTCCATTTAACTCAACTGCTTCGCCTTCGTATTTAATCACCGTCCAAATCTCCTTTCGTGTTTATTCTGCCCACCAGCATTCATAAACTGGCCGTTCTGTAATGCTGTGAGCAATGGCCTTTTCTGCATCCGGCTTGTTCTCTTCGATCACATCTCCAACAAAGATGATGATCAGATAAGCCATCAGCAGGATCGATACGATCACGAATAATTTCGATTTCATCTTTCAATCTCCTTTAATAAATAATCTCCCCATTGGTCAGCCATTGCTTTTGCAATTCCGGGGAAAGTCTTTGCCCTGTTGCCCTGACGCTCTTTGCCCCCGTGATTAAACCAATTCCCCGCAATCTTTGTGCTTTGACATTGTTCTTTTGGTATAGGGTCTGTCGGCGTCAGTTCCGGCAGCCCTTTCAGCCATAAGCAAGTTTTCTTCTGAAACGGATGCCCGAACATATACGGCTGAATGATTTGGTCATATTTCGGTAATCCGTATACCGTGGACGGGATTGGATTCTCCACCGCTATGCAGTCGCAGTCAGCGTACCAAAAGCGTAAAAAGAAATGCGTCGCATCGATACCTTTACGCAGCCGTTCTTCGTTCAAAATTCCTTTACCGTTAGGATATAGGAATCTGACGCCCGCGTTGCTTATGTATGTGCATGGCGGGTGTGCAATAAGCAGATCCCATTTGCCATCAATGTCATGCGGTTTCCCGTCCATTGTTGTAAAGCTACAGAACCCCCCCAGTATTGGAATAACATCCCCAAGGATGTGCCATTCAGGATGTCCACCAGAAGGCTCTAATATGTCTGCGCTGTATGCCTCAAAGCCTCTTTCCCGGAAAGCTGTGCATACCCTTTGGCTTTCCTCGCAAGCCACAAGTACTTTCATCATGCCTCCAGCACCTCACTCACTTCCCCGGACTCCAGCAGTTTCTGGAACCGCTGTACATCTATGTAGATGACGGAGTTCACTGCTCCGGAAGTCCGGAAGGTAAACTCCCCGGCCAATCTGCTGTGAACCAATCTCTGCATGGACTTCAGGGGGAATCCCGTTTCCCGGCAGAATCGTTTCATGCTTACGTAGTTTTTTTTAGATTCCATATCCAATTCCTTTCTGTAAAATCTCAACTTATTGAGATTTTGGGGTAAAAAAATATACCGGGTACTCCTTAGGCTGGATATCCAAAAACTCCGGTGATGACATCTTTTCGATGTCGTCAGTAGAAAATCTTGTATGTCCATTAAGTTTCCTCGATATTGTATTCTCCGTTACTCCGTAGGCTTTTGCGAATGCTCTACGTGATCCGTATTTTTCAATCATCTTTCCTTCAAGTTTACTGAAATCGAACTTTGACATATCATACTCCTTTCTCTGTATTTCTCAATTTCTTGAGATACCAAGAATATACACCTTCCTGTTATGTGTGTCAACAATTATTTTCAAGCATTTGAACATTTTGTGTTGATTTTTATCAAGAATTTGAGTATGATCAGCGTGGAGATATATATAAAGAAGTAGGTGATTTTATGAACGAGAGAATGCACGAAATCAAAGATAGGCTTAGACTCGCAATGGACCTGGCCGGTAAGAAAAGCGTAGATCTGACAAGAGACGTAGGAGTTCCTAGTTCCGCAATGAGCCAGTATCTTAGTGGAAAATCCAAGAACATGCCAATCGACAGGCTGTACGAAATTGCCAAATATCTTAATGTATCAGAAGCCTGGCTGATGGGTTACGATGTTCCAATGAAACGAACCAGGGAAGAGCCTCCCTCTAGTATGGATCTTGACAACCTGGATCTTCAGATCATGAAGCTGTATAAGAAGCTGTCCATCGAAAAGAAGAAAGCACTCATCCAATTTCTAAAGAGTCTTGGTGAGTAGTTTATTGGACAGCTTAATAATTATCATACCGTTACTCCGGGATGAAAGAATCTGAGAAGGAGATGACAGTATGAATGATTTATTATCCGATGAGGAAGTTGCTCAGATGGTTTCCGAATTGCCGACAGAAGATAAGCTGCTTCTGCTTCAGGTGCTTATAGAACTCGACAATGCTATTGAATAAACAGCAAAAGGACCTGCTCCGACACAGGTCCTTCGCTTGTAATAATTGGATATGGGTGCAACCAATATGGGTTTTACCAGATAAAAAAACAATATCGTTGAAAGGAGATTTGCTTTATGGATATCCGGCATTTTTATTATACATCTCCTTTTGCAAACGGGAAAGGAGAAACAAGACAAAATGTCAAAAAAGAAGTTGTCAAAACAAATCAGCCTCGGCTACGATCCGATGACCGGCAAGCGGATCCGGAAGAGGATCTACGCCAACGGCACGCAGGAACTGCGACAGCGTGAAAATGATCTTAGGGCTGAATTTGCCAATCAATGCAACCCATCCGGAATGACATACGATGAGTATGAAAGAAAGTGGTGGAATGCGAACTGCTCACATCTTGCACCGGCTACGCAGACCAGTTATGAGAAGATGCTGAAAAAAATGGAGCCAGTCCGATATATGAAGATGTCCCAGATCATCCGGACAGACTTACAGCAGATTATCGCTAACGACTGGAGCCATCCAACTACCTGCGAGAAATTAGCGTCCCTGATGGGGTCTATATGGAGGAATGCTGTCTTTGACGGCGTAGTCCAGAAGAACATCGCCGAAAGGTTAAAACGTCCGAAAAAGGGCAAATCCGTTCGCAGAGCGTTAACACAGAAGGAACTGGATGCTATTAAGATTGCGAAGTTCACGCCGGACGAGCGGTTGATGGTCGATATCCTTCTTCAGTTCGGACTGAGGCCAGGGGAAGCGTATGCCCTGGATATGCGCTCCTTTGACCGGAAAACCAGGATGCTGACGATCAACAAGGCCCTGACACATAAAGACAACCTGCCTATCATTAAGACTACTAAAACCGGCGTCACCAGGCGGTTGCCTATTCCGGACTCCTTTTGGAACAAACTGCCCAGCAAGCGGATGTACTTATTCACAAATTCTGAAGGGACACTTCTGAAGCGGAATGAAATGGTGAACATGACACTTCATATAGTCCTCAAGATTAATTACGCCATGGGTGGGACTTATTACATCCGGGCAACAAACCTGTCCTTATATACCTTCCGGCATAATAAAGCCAGCCTGCTCTATTACATGCCGGGAGTCAGCATGAAGAAAAAGGCTGAGTACATGGGCCATTCAGAAACGATGTTTTTAAAGACGTATAGCCATTTGATTGAAGAGAAAGAAGACATCGAACTGCTCCGGCAGGAAGTCGTGTAGCGTTCCAAAAGTGTGCCAAAACAGTGTCACAGACGGCTATTTATAGGGACTACTTGTAACTACTTGAAACAGCAGCAAACCCAGTAAAATCAGGGCTTAACGCCTATTTTCTAAGGATCAGTAGAAATTGTTGTGAATGAATATATTGCATTTTAAAGCATTGAATTTAAGCCGTTTGTCGTGGTTAGTGTTCCAGTTTTGTGACAGGTATGGTATAATGCTTATACAAATTGGTTTATAGTAAATATTGAAACTCGGCTTGTTGCAGAAGAAATACCCCTGGAGAAATCCAGGGGCGTTTCTTTTTTAATAGTATTTTATGACTCTGCTGTAATAAGATCCTTTGCTAGGTGCGGCCATAAAGGCATCAAAAATTTCCTGCGTCACGTGGTGCGTGTACCATCGTCCGTTCGCTTGGATCTGAAGTGTACCGGTTTCCGGATCCCAATCATAACCACTTAACCAAGAAGATTGTACAGTTCCTGACTGACGTTCCTGCTTTTTCTCTTCTTCCGGGTGGGTCATGCTCTTGATCCAGTCCTTACCGGATGTCTTTTTCTCCTGTGCTTCTTTTCGCCAGGAAGGTGTTGTTTCTTCTTCCACTACAGGCTTCCCGAAAATTTCCTGCGGCTTCCCGGAAAGGTACGGATTGCTGGCTGTGCTGGGCAGGTAATCCCACAGCTTCGCCGCCTGATCATCAGACCATCCTACTTCATTGATAGCCGCTATTTGTTCATCCTTAGTATAGGATCCATATTTACCGGATTCAGTCGGCTGATCAACCTTGTCCAGGGCTAACCGGAATTTCATGTAATCGTTGTAAGTCAACAGCCCAGCGTCAACAGCTTCTTTGCCTTTTGTCCAGCCGGCGGCCTTACTGCTGTCGTATGTCATCGCATATTCTTCCAGCTTCTGCTTGTCTGCAGGGGACGCACTCTTATATACGCTGGACTGCCGGATCGGTTTCAGCAGGGATTCCTGCTCTTCCAGTTCGGCCGGAGTCATGAACCGTTCTTCCAGATCGGTTACCTTATCAACGCCCTGCTCCACTTTCAGGATACCTTCAATTCCGTCATTGATTGCTTTGTCGGTGAATCCCATGTCAATCATCTTTTGATATTCTTCCAGATATTCTTTGTTGTTTGTCCGGGACAGCTCCAGCAGATGCTGATAGGATTCACTGTACGTCACATTCTTCGGATCAGTTGCGTACTGAACGGCGTACAGATCTTTCATGCTCTTTGATAGTTTCTCCGGATCAAATCCGAATTCATCAACAAGCGTATTGCAGATTTCATTGTACTTCTCTTTGTCGCCGTTTTGGTATGCCCGGTATCCTACTTCCGCAAATGCTTTCTGATTAGCTGCCGGATCCAGATCCCAGGCCAGCGCATACAGGTCTGCGTCATACGGATCATCAAACACATCGCGCCCACGTTTATACATTGCTGTGATTGTGTTGTAAATATTATCAAACGGTATACCGAACATTTTGCTGACAGCAGACGCAACGGTCTTCAATTTCTTCTTATACTTCGTAAAGTCAAACGGTTCACCGGAAGTCAGAATGTCGCTTGCTGCGTCCCAGGCTGTCTTAATTGCAGATCCCATATCACCCAGCGCGGAGTCTGTCACGGATTCAAATCCGTAATAAGTATCACCGAAAGCCAGGGAACTGATTAAGGACCACACATCAGATCCGAATGGCAACATACCAAAAATGCCGGACCCAATATCCTTGCCCATGTTTTGGGCCATAACATCGAAACTGAAGTTTCCGTTTTTATCGGTATACTTTTCTTTTTTCCTCCGGAACAGATTCCACAGCATTGTCATTGCTGCGAAGGTCACCAGCTGTCCAATCTGGGAAGTGATTGCACGGCTCAGTTTCTTTTTGGCTTCCGCGTACTGTGCCTGCGCTTCTACGCTGTCAGCATTATTCTGCAGCTGTGCTTTCTTTCCTTTGAAGTTTCCAATTGCGTCATACAGCACGTTGAAGTTCTGCATAGGCTGCGTCTTAAACATCATCAGCGTCTGCACTACTCCGGACTTAGATCTCAGGTATTCCGGCCTCTGCAGGCTGGTGTAGTTCGGCTGTGTTTCTTCAATCACCTGATTGTAGATATCAGCTACTGCTCTGTAGTATGCATCGCTCTGTCCGTGGATACCGGCTCCCTTCTTGTACAATCCGGGATTATTATTCCGGACATAGAACTCGGATGCTTTCCACAGCTTCCGTGTCGTCAGCAGATCGACGCCCTGGATCCAGTTCAGGCCCTTCGGCAGGTTCGCAAAGAAGTTGTTCTGATTCTGAATGTCGCCCAATTCCTGAGTGCTGAATCCTTTGGTTCTGTACCACTGAAGCGGCGTATATTTAGCAATCAGATCCAGGTCTACATGTCCGTTATCCCGGAAGGCCTGCACAAGCGGACGCCATCCCAAAACGCCGGCAGCGGTCGGATAGGATGCGGCCTGCTTCATTGCTACTGACAGGTTCAATGTCAGAACGGCTCCGGCGTATTTGCTCCGGACTTTAGCAAAGGTCTTCTCCAGATCTTCCTGATTATTGTTTGGCGTCTGCAGGTCAGAGATCATCTTCTCGACATATCCCTTTGCTTTGTCACCCCATTTGTTTGTTATGGATTCCAGTACAGATCCTTCAAAGTTTTGGTACACGCCGTTAGAATCGAAGTGTCCAAGCGTGACGCCCATCAGTTTATTAATGTTTCGGATCGGAATTGCCAGCCCAACATATTTAGAAGTGGATTCAATGCTCTGCTTCAGGATGTCTGTAATATCACGGACGATGACAGGCTTCTTACTGCCTTGACGTTCTTTCAGGTTACCCATTCCTTCAATGGTTCCATCAAATTTAATGGCTCCATATTCCGCGCCAAGGAAGTTCTTGTCAACGCTGATCGGCAAATAATCGCCCACTTTTGCAATTGGGCATCCAAGCAATTGCTCCGATACTTCATTAAGGTAGTCCTTAGACATGCCATTGAAGTAGTCATGGATTGCGTCAGCGAAGGCACGTTCCTGGGCAGTCATGTCTGCTGCCAGTTTATTAAGAAAACTCTTAGTCACCTTTACCTTGGTGGTATTGCTTCCATATGCATCAGAGATATTCCCCTTCATGTAAGACTTCATATCCGGGAGAGTGATTCCACCGCCGGCAATATGTCCGTTCGGTGTATCTCTTCCACACATGTGTTCCATCCATCCCTGGTCCTTCGATGCCAGGTAAAGAGTCATTCGCATTGCCGGCGTCAGCTGGATCCGTTTCTGCTGTCCGTCAGCAGTGAGTACATCGTACTCCAACAGCTGTGCCTTTGTGCCGGTCAAGGACTTCATCAGTTTTTTATCCGTCAGCCATTCCTTGAACAGGTCTCCGGCTTTCTTCTGGTAGTCAAGCATTCTTCTCTGTCCACCTGCAAGGCCCTGCTCGCCGGCTACTGCCTGATACAGAGGATCCGATTCTACGTATCCGGTCAGACGATGCATGAATCTTGTCGGCGACAGTGTTCCCTGCACCATGAGAGTATCGATATTGCGCCACAATCCCTTCTTTGTCCCGGGAGAATTATCAATATCCCTGATAATTTGCATACCCATCTGAAGGGTATCTCTAGCGTCATCGACACCAATCAGCTGCTTCTCTGTCCGGATCGTTGTTTCCAGTACCTTCAGCGCATCGGTCAGTTCCCGGACATCATCCAGTGTCATATCTGCAATATGTTTCTGCGACAGCCTTGCCAGCTGTTTACCAATCAGGTCGTGTCTGGTTACAAAATCAGGATTATTTTCCTTTTCACTCTCATACCAGGCACTAAGAGCCTGCAGGTTATCAGCCTTGCCCGAAGTCAGTCTGACAGCTACAAGATCCAGATCTCCAATCAAGTCCTTGATCAGAGCCTTATTGGCCTTTGTGGTTTTCATCCGGTCTAATCTCTGGGCAATCTTCAGAAGTTTCTTCCGGGCATCACTGTCTTCTTTCCTTGCTCTCCGGTTCTCAGCAACTTCTTTATAGTGATCCTTAATCTGCTGGATCTGTCGGTTCTTACTGGTTCTCGCACGTTCGCGCAGTGCATCCATTCGGGCCTTATTCTCATTCCGCAGGCGTTCAATCTTCTTGTCAGATCTTCTCTGTGCTGCCTGATACCGGTTCTCTGCCTTCTCCTGGATCCGGCTTATTACTTCTCCGGTCTGAATATCTGCCTGCGTGGGTTCACTGGTCGGTGCTTCCAGCAGGGAATTAAAGATATCCAAGGCTGCCGCCTGGGTAGCTCCGGCCATATCAAAAGAGTACGGGTTCTGCGTTTCCGGAACATAGTTGTCAACGAAGTCCGCAATATACAGCAGCTGGTCCGTTGCTGTGTTAATCTCTTCCGGGAACGCGGATCCCCACTGCTCATGTAACATCTGATAGTATTCCGTCACATCAATACCTTTTGCAGTAGAAATATTCATCCGGCCGAAATGTTTCTTTCGCCACTCGTTATAGTCACCAATGTCTGCAGCTACTCGCGGACTGACTTTGATGGTTGTTGCTTTGATGTCGCGCATGATGTCAGTACCATCAGACTCAACTACAGCCTGTGCGCTTTCAATCAGTTTCTTTGCAATAGGTAGCAAAGCCCGGTTCACATTGCTATAGGTCTGCCGGCCGCCTCTATTGGTCAGCAGATAGGTTCCCCAATACTGCAGGTCTGCAACAATATCGTCCGCTTTGATGGTTCCTTCGTATACATCAATCAGGTTCTTCGCCATTTTCCGGGCATCGCGTTCGCTGATCACGGACTTATGTTCGCGCCATGCAGCACTCTCCGGAGTATGTGCAGTCAGTTCTGCCTGGGCTTTAGAGAATTCATATTCCCTGGTCAGCTTCCGGTTTTCTTTTTCCAGCTGACGCACACGTTTCTCCAGATCGGTGGCCACGCTATCCATGGTTTTGTCTAGGGATGCGCCGCTGCTTGTTTCACGACTGTAGCGGAGATCATCGTTTTTAGAATTGAATCTCTCGCTCAAAGGAATTACATTACCGTAATTATCAAATGTGATAGGGTCAGCAGATTTCAGATCATTTCCATTGAAGAAAATATATACATTACTGAATCCGTTATATGCCGTTTGTCCTCCATTATCTCTGATGTTTTTAAACAATACGCTGTCATAGCCTAACGCTTTTGCCGCAGATGCAACTTCTCTTGTAGTAACGGTTCCGTCTAATCCTAGTTCTTGAGGCGCTATTAAGTTGTTCCAATTCCTGTTTTGTGCATCAAATGCAAGCTGTTTGCCTGTTCTTCCATAAAGTCCATAAACGCCTCGGCCAAGGTGGTCAAGTAGAACAAAGTACAAATCATTATCAAACCCGTATTCAAAAGTATCTGGATTGTAAATCATATCTCCTGGATACATCAGGTCATGAAGTTTATTATTAAATCTATAGATATCATCGAGCCAATAACTGCTGACATATGCTTGCTTGCTGCTCCATGAATGAATATAAGAAAACATATTGTTTGCTTCATTAATCTCATCCATAGCATTGTACAGATCGTCATCATTTTGTGCAGTTGTCATTTTCTGTATTGCAGACAAAACGGATTGTTCGTACTTTGATGAAAGAGAATCATCTCCCATATCCGTATTTTCATCAGCGTGCGAATTGAAGTATGATTCCAAGGCAGAATAAATATATTGAAGTTCTTCCCTTGTTTCATATTTAATCTCATCCCTTGCATCATCTGGCATAATCACATAATTATCGAATTTATGAGAATAATCTTTAATCAATTCAAGCATATCTCGCGTTGACAAACTTTCTAATGCAGCTTTTGTATCATGTGTGCCAAGGAATTGACGATCAGTTTCGCCGGAATAAGTTTTGGCTGTTTCAAGACTATCTGTTGCAAATATAGAAATACCATCATCCAGCTTGTTCATGTCGAATGCAGTGAATCCAAATTTACCGGTTCCATGATAGATCTTCGGAGAATCATATCCGGCGTTCTTTGCAGCTTCATCTACCATTCGTTGAGCTGTTTTGAAATCGTTTTGCTGTAGGGCTTTTAAGTATTCATTATCTTCTGCAGTCGGGCTTACTTCTCTGGAATAGCGGATATCATCGTTGTAAGTATTAAATCTCTGTTCAATAGGTATAATGTTTCCATCATTGTCATACACAACAGGATCTGAGGACTTAATTTGGGACGGATCAAAAACAACCATTTCCGTACCGGTGATATCGTTACTTCCATCCATCATAATGCCATCAAAACCAAGTTCCCTTAAAGCATCATTTAGATAATTAACATTTTCGTCAGTTACCATATCTTCAACCGTAGGGGACGGCCAGTCTTCCATTGCTTCTTCCACTGTGATGTATTCATTCTTCGCAATTCTTTTGTAGTAATCGTTAACGTAGTTTTTAAACGCCTGTGTGTTTTCTGCATCAAGAGTCTGACCAGTGTACGGTTTATTCATCTTCAGATAAACAGGCATTACATTCTTCCCGTAATTTTTCGCATCTTCTACATCACTCGCAGCATAAATACCCATACCCCAGCCAAGCGCTTTTCCAGGTCTAAATACTGTAAACGTTCTGTCCGTTCCATGGTATCCTTTGTAGTTATATCCAGCCGCAGCTGCCGCTTCATCCACCATCTGCTGGAGTTCCGCTTCATTCGCTTCCGGATCTTGTGCCAGTTCCATGTACCGCTGGTTGAAAGCATCGGAATTTACCTCGGTGCTGAATTTAGCATTCTCAACACTATTCACCTTTGCTAATCGGTCTTCGTTGTTGCCCTCTTCGTACGTCATTACATTGGACACACCGGCAGCGTTCAACTGTGAGATCAGTTCCTGTGATGTGTTAGACGGAACAACCGCCGCCAACACTTCATCAAAACCAACTACTCTTTCTGGTTTCGCTTCAAACATATTGGTAGGCATTTCGGAAACATCGAATAATAATTCTTTGACATCTTGTGCCAATGAATTGTTGATATTGTATGAATACTTATTGAAAGTTTTTACAATATTGTCAATGGTATACATCTGACTGTCGGCGATTTCCATCATGACATTGCCAACATTATCAAATGCAATGTAATGGTTAGAACTTGCAGTTTTTGGATTTGCATTGATGATGCGATCCATGATGGTATACATTCTATCCTGAAGAGCCTCTGCAATTTCATCAAACTTTTCCTCTGGCAAATTCTGTAACCGGCCTTCATATTTGTGCATTTCTGCGACACTAGAAAACCGCTTGGCAGTGCCGGCACGAAGAGTTTTCACGCCGTTGAATCCGGCAACATTTTTAGTGTTGCCTTCGTTTTCCGCGCGCATAGCCTTAACAATGTTCTCCAATGTTACCGGAAAATGTGTAGCAGAAAAACTTTTTCTATTTCCAGACGGAGTATAATAGTCTTTTCCGTTGTATAATCCGGTACTTTTCACAGCATCATCTAACAGATTATGCAACCAGTTCTCATAATCTTCCTTATTAGTTGCTTCCGTTATGGCTTTATTTGTTCCTAGTATATCCGCGGTTTCGCTAGTTACTTCTGTTAGTCCTCTATAAACTCTTACTGCCGGACGAATAAAGTCTTTAAACATTTGGTTTGCTGAATAACTATCCATCACATTTTCAATGGCATCGTCATTTAAACCGGCAGTTTTAAGATATTTCCTTATAGATTCTTCTATAAATTCAATATTGTTCCTGATCCACCTTGGTCTTCCAACACCGGCATTGTTAGCAGCTTCAGCCAGTTTTTCTTCCCCCAAAACAGAAGTCATTTCCCTCGCTATTTTCAGTTCCGCATCAGACATTCTGGTTGTAGTCTTCCGCATAATTGTTTTGATTGGTTCTCCTGTCGTATCTGCAAGGAACAGATTCATCATTTTGGGATCATTGTTATATGACTCGATCAATCCCTGTACGCCATTATTCCTCTCAAGTTCCCGCTCCATGTCATAGACAAGATTATATGCAGGGTCAGCCACATCTCTTCCAAACTGTCTTTCTATTCTATGGAATAATTCACTCGTTCTTTTAATAGTTTTTTCATTCGCTTCATATTCTATACGAGGAAAAGTAGGTGTCCATGCATCCGCAGAATATACCGTGTTTCGTTTTGTTACTTTTGGATCCACGGTAAGTTTATTCATTACCAGAGTAATGTCGCCAAAGTTGGTATGCGGAATGTCTGTCTTGGTAACAGCAATAGAAGGCATTGGAAAGCCGCCAAGAGACAAGGTCTTTTCCAATTTTGATGCAGACAAGTTATGTAAAGCAATCAGCTTGCCGGTTTCTTCGACTGGGGTATCCATAGAGAATTTTTGCTTTGTGGGCGGCCCATTATTCCGCACTTCATCCACGGCCTCGGCAGTAGCATTAATCTCATTAACTGTCTGATATACAATCTTGGCGGCTTCACTCAGGAAACCATTGTATGCTTCCTTCATTCCGGGCAGATCATCCATCTTCCAGATGTTCATCTCACCATAGATATCGCATACGATTTCTTCTTTCACATCATCAAGAGACATACCAGGGAGTGCCTCCTGATATGCTGGGATTAGCGTCTCGTTGATGAACCGATTGCCGAATGTCTTTCGCAGCTGGTTCATGATTGTGCTGATCTTCTTGGCTTTATTGGCAGCCAGCTCTGCGTGCATGACTTCGTGCCGGACCAGCGTATACGGAGAGAAGGTAGGATGATCCACGCGCAGATATATGGTGTCGCCCTTAATGGCGGCACGCGCTTCGCCGTCTTCGGCTAATGACAGATTGTTGCCAACAAAGGCTACCACTTTCTTATTATATTTCTTTACAAGTGCCTGGATCTTCCGGTTGTCCGGAGTATCATCCAGTTCTACAAGCTGTACCGTATTCTGTGTGGTTCCGTCATTAATACCTAACGATTTTGCGGTTGCTGTCTGCCCTGTAAGATGGTAGCCATTTGTGCTTTCAGATCCTGCATTTTCTGTGATGTTACGCCCTGTGAACGCAGTTTGTCCTGCTCCGCTTTCCATTCTTTCGCCTTGGACTGCGGTACCCGGACGGTCATTCCGTTCGCTGCTTCCAGGTACAAATACGTTTCCTGATTCTTCATAAGTCGCTCCTTCCTCTATATCCTCAATTGCTGCATTATAAATAGCTTCTTTTATGTCACTGCCAATATACGCCTGACTACTCTTAGGCAGCATCACTTCTTCTAATGCCACACCGTTTTTCGCTTGCTGATAAATTGCAGCGGCTCCGGCCTGGAACTGTGTTGCGTCCATATCGTCAGTATAATTCTGAGCGACAGCATCCGCATAATTCAATGCGCCCTGGTCGCTGGCCTTGCTCGCATAATCATAGATCTGTTCAATGTCCGCATTAACCTGCGCTTCGGTCTTGCTAACCGGAGCGTATTCACCCGGCGTAAATGCCGTCCTGGATCCACCAGTCTGCCCAGGATTCGTGTTTCCGGTCTCGGCTTCCAGTTCTTCATCTATATTATTAAAAGCTGTCTGTGGCCGATATTGTGCGTCCTGGTTGAATTCTATTCCAGCGTTCCGGAAGGACGTCTGCATGCGGTCCATATCTGCTGCATTGATTGCAGCCTGCCGCATCGCAGGAGAAATAAATGCTGTCTGCGGAATTGTTTCCTGTCCCTGCATGGCAGCATTGTAAACAGATCCCATTTCGTTGAAGTATTGATTTACAGGGATCGAAGGATCGTACATACTCCGGAATACATTGCCAATGTTGGAGTAGCCGCTTTGCGTGTAGTTGTTTGCAATTTCGTTGACAGTAGCAATATCTTGCTGTCGCTGGTCCAGGCTTCCACGGAAAGCGGTCTGCCTCGAAGTCTGTTCTGCAGGAAGCGCAGTATTGCCACGGAACGCGGTCTGTGTAGGTGCGGTCTGTCTTGCAGTCAGACCTGGGAATGCTGTCTGTCTATTTCCTTCCCTTGCGGCGTTCCTCTGCTGGATCCTGGTTATCTCTTCTAATGTCCCCTGACGCAGATTGTCGTACATCTCCTGAGAAATCAGGGTACTGTTCTGGACATAGTTCTTAATTACTGACTGTGCCTTGGCAGGATCCATACCGTTCGATATTGCTTCGGTGATGGCGTCATTTACTCTTCTGGCGTCCTTGTCTGCCTGCAGTTTGTTCTGCAAGGAATTCACTGCATCGTTGTGTTCACTTTGGAATTCATAAGTTCCGGTTCCCTGGTTACGGACAAATTCGCCGGCATTCCGGTCAGAGGTTGTCTGCTGTGTAGGTTCTACTGCCTGCACATCCGGGTGCATCAGTCTATTCGTGATCAGATCGTCAAGGGAAGGCTGGCGCAGTTCGCCGTTTGCTTCGGCCTGCACGATGGTCTGATACAGATCCCTGGCTTCCGCTTCGGATACCCTGTTCCAGATTCCGGATCCGGTTGCCTGCAGAGATTCCAGCCTTGATGCTTTTTTGAATGCTGCAGAGGAAGGGTCGAAACTCTTTCCTTCCTGAATGATTGCGTTCACTACATTGGTGTCCGTCAGATCCATGGAAGGATTTGTCAGGATCGCAAGATCAGCTAAGTTTCTGGCATTTACATTTGTGGCATGCTGCCCATAGGCTTCCATTGCTGTACCATAAGATCCAAGACCAGCAGCTGAAATGGCACCCAAGGCAAAGTCCTTGCCATAGTTTTTCATATGTTCTGTAAAGACATGGGAAAAAGCCTCATCCGTATCGGATGGAGCCAGGCCATTTTCGAGAATGTAGGCATTCATCTCGCGCCGCCAATCGGACACATCATGTCCTACCAGTTGATCATACATCAGGCCAAAAGCATCATTCATGGCGTCGCCCACCAATTCCTCGCCACCTTCAGCCAGCATCTGCTTTGCCCAGGAAACCCATGCTCCCTTGCCCTGCCATACAGAGTTAAACAGATTGTCCAGCCCTATCTTCTCAGTTAGGAATTCAATGCCGCCGGAAGCAAGACCAGTCATGACTGCGTCCGTAGTGTTCATGCCGCTTTTTATGTTTTCAAGGGTGGCATTCTGCGCCGCATCCGTAGACATGATACCCAGGGTTACAGCTTCATTCACCTTATTTGCTACATCACCAGTTATGCCCAGAGCCTTGGTTACAGCTCCACCAAGAGCGACACCGTAGACGTTGTCGAGTGCAGACATACCTGCGTTATACAGCATATCCACAGCGTCCGCTCCGAATCCTTCGCCTCCCAGCATTTCGCGGAGCATTTCTGTGGTGGTGGATCTTACCTGGTTGCCGTAATTGTAATAAGCATACTTGGAGTTATTTGCATCGATACCGGGACCGGTTGCCAAATCAAGGCCCTGGGAAATTGCTGATGCGGCAGCAGTAAACGGTTTCGTGACGACAGACATCAGGTTGGCCATGAACGGCTCATTTCTTGTCCACTCCGCATATTCTTCGCTGATTGCGGCAGACAGCTTTTTATTCAGCTGTGGAGTTAAGCCATCGTAATACTGCATGGCAGCATCTTTGCCCTGGGTCTCCCAAAGGTAATTGAACATCTCCACTTCGGATTTTCGCATGAATCTTTCTGCACCGGAAGAATACTTGTCATTGATGTTGCCGTACTCCATCTTATCCCCGTTACCGTTTGCACGATAATGAAGGAAGTCATATGCTTCCTGGTTTCCGTTTACTGATTCATAGAACAGGTTGTCCTTATCATCCTGTGTCAGATTGTTTCTGGCATTGTCATCGGCATAGGATGGTACTGGCTGTGTGAATCTCTGTATATACTGATTGTTCTGATCGAAATCTTCATTCAGGTAGGTGTTCGCATATCTCTGCTGAAACTCCCGGTTATTCCATTCCGTCTGAAGCTGTTCCAGTGCATTGCTGAAAAGGTTGTCAGAAAGCAGTGGAGATCTCTGCCTTGATGTGTAGTCCTGTGCAGATGTGTTGGATGTTGCGAACGGACTCTGATTCTGCTGTACACCTGCGCTCATGACCTGATCGATAACTGCGTCAGCATATCCGGCGTCAATCAGGTACTGTCTTCTTGACTGTTCGTCCGGAAGATTCAGGAAGTTCGTTATTTCGTTCGGCTGAAGGTAGTCTGACAGATTCACATTGCCGGAGTAGTTAACAGCAGTATCCTTGCCCGGACCGTTGGCAATGCTCTGCGCCCGGTTCTGATCCGGTGCATAACCAGAATTAAATGATTTAGGCGTATTCTTGTTGTAATAATCAAACTGGGCCTGCATCCTTAACAGATCCCCTCTGGACATGTTGTCCAAGGATCCCCCAATGCCGGTATAGAAAGCCCTGTTTCGGATCTCATTTTCTCTCTGTGGTTTCGCGTCTATAAGCGGCGCAAAGATTCCCTGCGTCCGTCCCTTCGGCTGGAACTGAGTAACACGGGATTTCGCAAGATCCTGCAACTGCTGATAAGCCGCCGGATTTACTTTGCCGTTCGGAAGGCTTGTCACCATGCCCCGGTCTTCGATGAGTGCCGGAGTGCTTCTATTATTCCGCAGGTTCTCAGCAGCAGCCACGTCCGGCATAAGGGTATTCCGGGTCTGCGTAAGACGATTCTGCAGCCTGTTGCTAAACTCTTTATTGTTTCCGGTCGCGTTCTTCTTCAACGTGTTCATCATTGAATTGTAATCGCGAAGATATGACTTGGGATTGAAATCACCGGATTGATAAGCCGCTGCGGATGAAGCATTAAATGTGTCAACAAGCCTGCTGGCTGTCGCCTGTTCATGCGCTCTCTTCATCTGCTTATTGGCAAACGGACTATAATACAACCCTGAGTCCGTAGAAACCGCTCCCGCTTGTGCATTTGACTGCGGTTTCGGCGTTCCAGATACAGCAGAAGAGGAAACTTTTTTCGCTTCCTCTTCCTCTTTTTTCTTTCTTGCAATCTGATCGTAAAAGTTAAAGTTAGCCATTGGATTCTCCTTCTACGCTATTTCTTGTTCAAAAGTTTTTTCAGTGCATTTACAGGTGATCCGCCTGCCTCTAATGCCATTGCCCTGGTTTGTGCAGGAGTTGCATATGTATATGTGTTGTTCAGATATGGATTCATCAGCGTCGTGGGATTTAAGTAGGCCTTGTTCAATGCTGCTGCAGCTGCACCTGTGGCTGTACCTGCAGTCGGAGTCACTGCCTGTCCGCTGTTGCTTGAAGAAGATCCGGATCCACCGGAGCCACCTCTACCACGGCCACCGCCGCCTCGGCCTCCACCACCGGAGCCTTTCGCTGCAGCTGCTGCCCGGGCTAACTCATCCTGCCACATCTGATATTCCCAATCGTTGTAGTCCTGCATTGCAGACAGCTGGTCATATCCCATCTGCTGATTGCCCAGGAACCGGTTGTACAGATTAGAATCCATGTTCAGGTACATGCCGTTCTGATTGTACAGATCCTGAAGCCTGTCTGCCCATCTTCCGTACTCGGTCTGATCCAGGCCGTTCAGGTAGTTGCCACGGTTATAAAGATCCGTCAACGCGTCTCTCCAACGTCCATAATCCGTCTGATCTAATCCCTGATACATGTTCAGTGTGTTCGTTGCTCTGTTATAAGCATTTTGCTCCAACTGAGGAATCATGCTCGCCAGCTGCTGCATATACCCGTCATAAGTCTGCTGGGCCGCAGATCCTGCGTAAGACGATGCAAGGCCGCCAGTCCTGGCAGAAACCTGACCAAGGGTGTCCCTCATAGCCTTCTGTCCGGCTGTGGTATACTGTTGCTTATATGCTTGATAGCTTTTATCACTATCCGGATCGTAGTCCCAGTTGGCGATTCGGTTGCTATAATCATCGATATACGGCTGATACTTAGAGTTGTACGTACCATAGTTATTGATCTGTCCGGTAATGTTATCGATGTCCGGCTGATACCGGCTTGTGTACGGTCCGTAGTTACTGATCTGATTGGCAGTGCTGTTGATCTGCTTATCGTAAACCGGATCGTATTTTGCATTGGACAGGTCATTGAGTTTCTTAACAATCTTTGTGCTGTAGGTTCCGCTCCATGCCATTGTTCTGTTCTCCTTATGTAAATTGCATCCTAATTGCCGTTGTCTGTATTCCTACCAGTGTTCCATTGGTTAATCCGGAAGGTGTGCTGTTAAACGTCATCCTGACGGATACCCCCATGTCACTGATTTGTGTATTGATAGAACTGAAATCTGAAAAAGATAAATTCAACAGCGTTCCATTGAATGCCAGGTTAACTTGTTCAGATCCCGGATTCACAGCATACAGCTGTGCTTCTGCCGCTAGAATTGGCTTCGATATCGGTATCATAAACCGGAGTTCCCCTGCCCTCATTGTGCCGATGTACTGGTTATATGCACCTACATTGATGTTATCTCCGGCATGAATAAATCCCTGTTTCATCAGCTGTTCCATGGACTGCATAGATTTTCCTCGTCCAGACCCCCAGAATTCAATCTGTTCATGCATATACTTGATATAGTCATACACGGTCCGGATCTGATCCGGCACTTGCATCTGATCGATATTTCTGATCTCATCGGGCATGATAGAATTCATCTTCGGCTCCCTTCTGTGTAATTCCGCTCCATAGCAAGGATCGTCATCGGCCCGTATCCGGACAGCCTCAGCTGCATCTTGTCACACCGGCCGGTACGAATCACGAAGTCCTGCACCCGGTCTTTCCGGCCTGACGCCCTGGCAACAGGTTTCCATCTTTCACCGTCCGTCCGGATCTCAGCCTTTATCCAGGAATCCTTTGGCAGTTCTGTCCGCAGGGTCAGGCCCCAATACCGTTTCTTTTCGAATACGTGGGATGTGCTTCCCCAATTCCCGGAGGATACTTCGTAGAACGGTTTGAATATAATTTCCCATTCGCCGTCCAGGGGAAGTCCTGTGGTTACTCGCAGCACACGGTTTGTATCCTCGCCAACAACAAGCACATAATTCTGATCGTTCATATGTGCCAGCCCAAGGACATCGCCGTAGTCTTTCTGAATCCATACGTTGTACCTGGTATCGTATATATAGGTCCTTGGTTCTCCGTTCGCATCGGTGTAATGAAGTGCATACTGTTCTCCATCAAAGGCGGCCAGCGCATCGCTCATGCCACCCTCGGAAAGATCCTTGGACAGTATCCCTGACGAAGATCCGGAATAAGTAGCCAGTCCATGCTCGGACACATAGATGATAGTTCCGTTGCAGTTCACAGCAGACAGACCATTGCTTTCAGAAGTGCCGTCCGTATCGTAGGTATATAAGGCATATTCTGCCGGATAGTTGCCAAGCATCTTATGGATGACATGCTGCTTAAAAAAAAGCACATTGTTATTCATTGCCACGCATCCGGTGAAGTTGCCCGGAGTTCCTACTGCCACCTGGTACGCATCTAGGGAATCACCGGCAAAGGTCCAGAAGTCGGTCGGATCTCCCAATGCAGAGGCGTATATTGTCCGCATCCGGGAAGAGCATCCCCAAAGCCGGTTATCCTTTGCACAGATATAGTCCATGTCCGGGACATAGTTCCCTTCACCGTAGATCTCCAGGGAAAGTTCTTCACCCATCTGGGATCCGGACAGCTGAAAGTCTTCCGTAAATATCAGGGAAACCCGGTACTGCCCGTTGATCTCTTTCTGACTGACGGATTCAATTGTATAGATCCCATCGTTTTCCCGGTCTTTTATTCCAACCAAACGCACCTTGGTTCCTGCCGTAAATACTTCAGAGGCGTGTTCGTCAGCAGTGAAGAAGCGCAGCATTCCACCAGTTCCATCCGGTTTCCAGATTGCATAAAGCGTGACATCCGCATCTGTTGCGTATGGGCTGGATACCAGGTTGATATCATCCTCGGATCGGCTCCAGCCGCTCAGTGTATACTGCTCCAGGGTTCCGGTCGGAAGTGTTGCAGATCCGCTGGTGCTGGAAGTCCAGATTGCGTACAACGTAATGTTTTCGGTAAGTTTCAGGGTCGCTCCTTCATTGTATGCCGTTCCCTTGCCGTCTGCCTTGGTGTTCCAATATTTGAAAGTGTAGCTGGTGGTCCTTGTGATTGTGTCCGTCGCCTTGCTGATTTCTGCCTCATCTTCCACCTTTTCGTAGGTGATCGTCACCTGCTTGGATTCAGAAGCCTTGGTAGGCTTTGTGCTGGACAGCGTGATCGTAGTCCCTGAGTATCCACTCTGTTCCGCAGGTTCTCCGGTTCCACCATTCGCGTCAAATGTAACAGTATATGTGGCATTGGCCTGCCATACTGCATACAGTGTTACGCCGGAATTTGCCGAATAGGTTGCGCCGGGATTATAAGCTACCGCACCGCCGGATGAAGTTGCCCAGCCTTTGAACGTGTATCCGTTCCGGGTAGGTTTCGTGCTGGACAGCGTCAGGTTTGTACCGTAGTATTTCGTCTGTGATCCAGGCGCACCACTGCCGCCATTGGCATTGTAGGCCACAGTGTAATGCGTCTTTGCCCCATAGGTCAGTGAATAGGATCCGGTACTGCTGTTGCTGGAATAGCTTCCTGCGGCAGTCTTAATGTAAACCTTGCCTGTTACCGTCCCCCCGGCATCCTTTGCCGATACTTCATACGAATACTTCAGGGTATAAGTTGAATTCAGTGCATGATATCCGGAATGCGTTTTTACCTTGGATCCATTGACATACAAACGGTAATCAGCATAATCGCCGGACAGGGACTTCACTTTAGCCGTGACGGTTATCGTTGCTTTGTTGCTTGTGCCGCCCCTGGAAATGCTGACACTCCAGGTTCCGTTAAACATGACGGTTCCACCTGCGCCTGCATTAAGTATCCAATTGCTCCAGCTTCCACTTGTCGCCATCAGGTTGCCGCCTTTCTATACTCAATCTTGTCAGCCGTCACTTTCATCAAAAGCGGAGCGGTACTGATCGGATGAGATTTCATTTCATTGTCAAGTAGGTTGAAATAGACTTTATCCGGAAACATCACCAGCTTACTGTTAATGACAGCATACTGTTTGGGTATGTCTGCAGATACAGCATCGCCGCAGTATTCACCACCGTAATAACATTTGAAGCCGGTTTCGCTGTCATTGGGTTCATTGGATACCACAAACAGTTTTTCCCATGCGAACATGGAAATCGGTTTATACCCTTCTGAAATTCCGGTATAAGTTTCTTCCGGCTGATCATCTGTTGTGATGTATGGAAACCGGTCCGTATTAATCCCCTTGCTGGACTCCAATTGCCCGTCCGTATAGTTATCCGTCAGATTGATTCCCTGCATCTGAAGTTCCTGGGATTTATGTTTCTGTACCGGCGTCCGGATCTCCGGATAAATCATATCCATACCCCCTTGATTTTTGCGTCTGTGTTTCCGGTGTTGTTCCGTCTCCACCAGGCCTTAACATCAGCTAATGCCCTGTTTGCCTCAATCATATCTATCTGATATAGATCTGTCTCCTCTTGGATGTGGTCTATATGGGGAAGAAGATAAAGAGGATATACATTACTCTTTGGGTCCGGTATCAGAAGTTCCGGGTCGTCCAGTTCGTCCCACTCCGGCGCATCCTGTCCCATCATTTCTGCAAACTCGATATCCAGCTCCCACAGCCAGTTTTTCAGGTCTTCCCTCGGCAGAGTGTTGGGCCGCATCCAGTTTGCTATGTCAATTGCTCTGCTTACACGCATATGTTTTTCTCCTTATATAAAAATTGGCGCAACGCACGAGGAGGTATCATGAAAAAGATCTTCCTATGCGCTGCGCCGTTGATATAAGCTACAGTTAATTGCCCATCTCAGCCAGGAGTTCTTCCAGCTGTCATAGACGTTCCCATTTTGTACCGTAAACACATGATTTCCGGTACACAGCACATATGTGCCATGCGGATGATCCCTGCAGAAATCTTCAGCTGTGTAACAATCCGGGCAGGTATTCGGAATTGTCTCACGATAAAATCCGTGTTGCCGTAGAACCGCGCCCCACACGGCATTACTACTGGGCATGTCTGCCATTTTATAGCCAGCGTCTGCAATCAGATCGTAAGCTGTTTCCCAGTCCACATCCAAGGCTTTGGAGATTGCCCTCACGGAACAATCACCTACATGTCTTCCTGCTGGATTTGGGTTATAATACACATACATAATTATGACAGGTAATCGTTCACTTTGTCCTGCGTCTTGCGGAACAGGGTTTCCGTGTCGTACTTCGGATAGTTATCAGCAATCCACTGCCGGCGCCTTGTCACACCGTCACCGGCCTCACCGGAGATAAATTTCATTGCCAGGTTGCAGGCAAGAACATCAATGTCTTTCTTCGCGTATACGGCGTTAACAATATCCTGGGCCTTCTGAATTTCCGCATCTGTGTACCCAAGTTTCTTTATTGCGTCTTTTCTTGCTTCTCCGGATCCAAAGTCACCGCGCATGATATGTACTGCTAAGTTGTCAATGGAATACGGCTTGCTCGGCTGCGGGGTCGGCATGATTTCGCCTTTGTCTGTGTAATCTATAATTCCAACCATCTTTCCAGCTCTTGCCCACCTAGAGATTAACCGGCCGCCTTTGCAGGTATATCTGCCGCCGTTTTCGTCAACATAGGAATGCATGTACGGAGATATTCCACTGGCCGGAGTAAATTCCGTGACATTGTATGTATTCCCATGCATCTGGAATTCTCCGATGTATGCGCCCATGTGGGTGGCATTACCATTCAACAGTAACGCAGGAGCAATCTTATCGGACAGCATCTTCTTGAAGCTGATGTCCTCACAGTATCCATTCAGAATGCTTTGCCCGTCCCAGTCAGGAAGGCCGGTGGCGTTGATTCCGTCTGTGTAGTAGTAAAATCCAGGCGTGTGATTCTCCCATACTGGCTTCCCAATACCGATACTCCATACCATGACCTTCGGGTTTATGCACCAACAGTCGCCGCTGATGTGTCCATCGTTGTGGCAATAGCCCAGATTGTACGGCGCACGATTGATATACTCCAGGTTCCGCTGGAGAAGTTTCAGCGCGCCTTCCACATATGTTTTTGCAGGGATTAACTTCTTGATGTATCTCATGGATTATGCTCCTTTCTGCAGGTTTTTTATATCGTGCTGGATAGTGTCAATCTCACCCTCGCATTTGTACATTCGCTCGATCAGGTTGTTATGCTTGTCAACCTTCTTCTCCAGCTGTCCGATCCGGTACTTGGTCAGACTGTTTGAAATAATCGCGGAAACTATTCCGCTGATGATCGTTCCGACTAATGCAATAAGTGATACGATGACAGTGTTATCCATCTTTAATACCTCTGTTTGTTCTCTTTGTTTCAGCTTTCAATCGCAGAATAATAAAAAAGAGGGGATGGTTCTCCCCTCAAATGAATGTTTTATAAAAAATATTTTTCGTCCTTAAATTTATAGTTAATGTTATAGTTAATGTTTCAGGTGTTTAAAGTTAATTACCTTATCATCGTAGATTTTTCCTTTCTTCTTTTATGACTTTAAGTTACAGTAAAAGAGTATCAAGAAAACCTTTAAATCTTGGTGCTATTAACTTGTGCCCTGCCTCGTCTGGATGTGTACCACCGCCATCATCTTTAGAATAACAAGCTGTCCTTCCTTCTGCGGTCCACGGGCGTAAATTGGAACAATGATATAAGTCTAAAAATGGTATGCTTCTATTTCTACAAATAGTTTTTAATGATTCGACATATTGTTCCATTGGATTATTAGCTATTGCAGGATTGTAATCTTCCCACGGTGTAGGCGCTACAATACCTAATTGTACTGTTGGGAATCTGGCTATAAGCGTGTCAATAGTTGTGTTAATGCATCCACATATTGTTGTCGTGCCGGTATCTGTAACATCTCCAAGGGTATACCCATGTCTTAAATCATTACCACTTCCGAAAATTGTCACAACATCCGCATCAACAGGCACATCAGATACCACGTCATAAAATGTTTTTTCATCAACAGAAGAATGGTTTTTATATCCTCTTCCACTTGCACCAAGGTTAATAACAGTTATTCCTGTAGCTCCTGCGACATAATCATGGTAATTTTTTGTTGTGCGTCTGTTCGATTCAGTTAAACTGTCCCCGACGCAAACCCATTTCTTACCTGTCCACGGCAAAAGCAGCTCCGAAAGTCCCGCAGGACGCTTTATTACTAATTCATGGTCGTTGATAATACTGCTACAAAACCGTACATACATAGCGGTCGGATAATTACTCAGAATATCATTAATATAAAAATGATAATCAGTGATAGTCTGTACTGCTGATGGTGAACCTCTGAAATATCCAAGATAATTCTTGCCAAAATCATAAATCGCCCAGAAACAGTTAGAACCATATGGTGCATATGCCGTGATAAACAAATCCGCATATTGGTAGATGTTCAAGTAATCAGTTACTCTGAATCTATCATCCGCATATTCCGCACCATTTGTATTTGATATAAAAGCATTTGTAAGTGCAAAACCGCTAGTTATATCAATCATGTTGGTGTTAGTTGTGAGTTGTCCTAATCTAACAACCGTGCCATCAATTTTTAATTCTCCTTTATCCTGATTTGAGGAAATATCTTTTATAACATCAATGACAGGTTCGTTTTTGTAGCACTTGCCAGTCCATGCTTGTGTATTATATTGATCATGGTCATTAACAACAAGTCTGACAGCATTGGATGGTGCAATGATTTTAATGTCTGATACTGATTCAGATGTATCACCTTTGAGTAATATATTCCCATTAGCATCTGCAAAAGCCCACGGTCTATATCCAGAAAAACTATCTGTTACTGTTGACACATAAAAAACATCTCCCTCAACGCAAGGCACGTCAAGGTATCTCCATGATGCTGAAGCTGTCGGACTTCCGACAGTATCAGCACCCGTTTGGACTCGATAACCGTTAACCCATGAATCAGCCTCATAAGATATTCCATTGCGTTTTAATTCATTCTTTAAATTTCCTATTTTGTCCCCTGTTACTTTAGCATCTGCCGCCGCGCCGCTGATAGTGAGTGTATTGTCAATTACATATCCAGTTTCCTGGGTGATGTGTTCTGCTAGCCAATCGCCGGCCGCATCTGCTATTTGTGGCTGACATGCCTCTCCAAGGGATCCATCTCCGGCCATAATGTCCAGCTTGACATTGATTTCATCCTGCACATCCAAATTGGCAAGATAATCCCTCATATAAGCCAATGCATCAGCTACGGTACCAGCTTCTGCATCTGTGCCAAGCCACTCCCCGGCTTCATGATTTGCCGTAAATCTCCAAAGCTGGTTTCCATAGATGACATGGTCTCCGATTATATAATCTGTATATGCATCAAAAGCCGGGGCAATCAGACCATTGGAGAAGTTTGCCTGTACGCCGCTGTCTACATATCCATTTTCTTCTTCGTACCAGACATACCATGTACCGGTATCTTCGTTGATATACGGGGAGTAGCCTCTGCGAATTATAGTATTGTTAAGTAAATGATCCGGTGCATGGATTGCTTTTGCCAGTAGTCTATCTGCTGTACTCATGTGTTAGTTCTCCTTAAAGATTTGTCTTGTCGCCCCAGTGCAGGATCTGATCGAATACCAGCATATTGCTGATGTTTCCCTGGGCGTCATGCCATTTGCCTTCTATTCTGCAAGGGCCTTCTTCCCAATTCATTGATTCTTCCTGTGTGATTGGGCATTCAATATGCAGGCCATCGTCTTCCACCACGCAGTCATCGAGTGTCCAATGTTTCAGCTCGCCTATTTCGTTACGCAGGGATACAGAAAGATCCGCAAATGGTGCGTCATTGATGTCATCCCATTCCAGGATGATCGGAAGATTCGTGCCTTGAATAATCATTTTAATACTTCTCCTGTCATATACAAAAGGGCGTGAGGATCTCACACCCTATATTTTTTCGCATCGTTTGCATATTCGTCAGACAGCTGTCTGCGCCGTTTGTATGCCTCATACTCAGCCCGGCGAGAGTTTTCCAGCACCTCTACCACATTTCTGGGAAGCATCACTTCTACTTCTCGCTGGATCTGATAAGATTTCCCGTTAACAGCAACAAAGACATCGCTGTTGTCACTCCGATCAAAGGGAATGGTATACGGGATCTTTTCTTCCCAATATTCCTTGCTATTAGTATCTACAGTTTTCTTTTCTTCCGTTGTTTTGGTTGCCATATATGTGGCTCCTTTCATTGGATATTCCCGGAGGCAGAACGCCCCCGGGATAATTAGTTAATCTCAGTTCGTTTCGGTGGTTGCGAATGACGAAGTCGACTCGATACGTACCATGTACTGCTCCACAAGTCGTACAGCAGTCTTAATGGCCTTCCAGCCTACGGTTGCACGCTGATTTACATTTCCGTTCGCACAAGTTCGCTACGCTTGTACCGCCTTTCGGCTGCTCCATGTCGCCATAGAGATCAGACTATATCATCATCCTTTCGGATGCCTCGCACTTCCACGCGCTTGCGTGTACTCCCTTCCGGGATAGTCGTTGCTCCTTCCTCAGTAGAGGCTTGGATCAGGATTGTCTCAATGAGAGTTTCCCTGAGTTCACGAGGTTTTCAAAACACATTTCTGTGTTAGGCCACTAATTTTAATGGATCAGCTGTACCGGCAGAACCAAGCTGTTTTACGATGTGCTGCAGACCACCACCGGCAATATCGGTAACGCCATAGGCGTTCTGTCCGAGAATCATTGTTGCGTATACGTTCGCACTGGATGCACCGGCGGCCGTAAAGACCTTGGCTTCTGTAGTCTCGGCGAAACGTACGCCGGCAATGGATCCAAGTTCGCCGTTGTAGATGTTGGCAGTGTCCACGTACTGGTGCGGATATTTCCAGTCCGGATCGTCCATCAGGTCGAAATCAACGTCTGGGTGAATGATGCCTACATAGTAGCCGCCGATTCTCGGAGTGTTGAACAGCTTCAGCTGTCTAACTGCCTTCCGGATATCTTTAACTGTCAGTTTGTCTGTGTTGGTAGCCAGCGCAGATCTGGCAGACTTGCCGTTAGCATAGATAACATTGGTACCTGCTGTGATGATGTCCCTGGTGATGGTATCCAGAGTCCGGCCTGCCTGAGATGCCAGCAGGTTGGTAGCCTCAACCAGGTTGTTATCAATGGCAGTCAGCATCAGTACGTCAGACAGTTCGATGAATCCACCGTACTGTCCAACAGTAGCAGTGATGGCGGTTGCGTCCAGTTTCTGTCCGGCAGGAGTTACACCTTCAGACAGCGGAGTGGTCAGCTTCGGCAGGGAAGCGTATTTACGGAATTCAATGGTTTTACCGCCATTCTTAGGGATAGGCCTCTTCTGTCCGAACTGATCATGTACCAGTTCCGGTTCTGCCATACGAATCAGCTGCTTATCGTAAAAAGTTTTCATTTCCACTGACAGGTCGTTTCCGGTGGTTGCCGTGGTATCGGTTGTCTTATTGGTCTGAACGTATGTGGGGTCAAACAGGTTCAGAACCGCTTTGATTAGTTTGATCATCATTATCATGCTCCTATTCCCAGGACGATGATGATCGATGCTGTGTTATGACTGTCTCAGGGTGATTATCTCGCCCATTGCAGCGCGCCGAATCAGATCATCCATGTCCTGATTGGTAAGATTGTTTACATCAGTTTTGGTGACAAACGCGCTCTGGCTTCTGGATCCGTTCTCTACAGGCCGTGTCCCTCTCGCCCGGACATTATCGGTCACAGCCTTTTCGGTCTGTGCTGCCGCATTCATTGCGGCTGCCTGGGTGATTTCGTCAAGATGCATAACCTTGTAGGCATGCTCCATTGGAACGCCGTTGTTCAGCAGTGCGACAAATTCCGGGTTCTGGATTTCCTGCAGCAGATCAAAGTCCGGATAGGTAGCTTTGATGCTGTCTGCTTCAGACATCCATTCATTCACCTGTCTCTGCTGTGTTTCCTGTTCCTGCCGGATCTGCTCCTGTCGGATCAGCTGCTGATTGTTCAGCTGTAGCTGCTGGAACTGCATGTACTGATCGGTTGTCATCCCGTGTTTATCAGCTTCGCTCTCCCAGAGAGTGGCGTCTGAATCCATTGCAGTTATCAATTCATTTACATCTGCGGTTCCGTACTTGGTCTGAAGTCTGTCCAGTAAAGGCTGATAGGAATCAACACTCTGCTGCAGGTTCTGAATCTGATCATTCGCGCCCTTCAGACGTCCCTTGATCAGCTTCTGTACCCTGGCGTCATCCAAGTCTTTGTAATCCTTCAGGAAGTCGTTGTAAGCCTGTGTGCGTTCTGCTGCTGCATCGGCGTCATGCTGCTGCGGTATGTTCTCGCCCGTCTGCTCCCCGGCGGCAGGAGCTGTTTCGCCCGTTGCTCCGGCTTCTCCTTCGAATAGATTGAGGACTGCCGGAATAAGATATAATGTTTTTGTCATTTGGAAATTCCTTCCTCTCGGGATACGTTGCCCGGTCGTTTTATCCGTTTGTATCGCAAAAGGGATATGTTATCTCCCCTCAAACGCATAGCAAATTAAAAAATATTTTGAATCATAACCACTTCGTCCGGATGGGCTTCCCGGATTTGCAATAGGCCGATAGTGATACACCGGAAATCCTCTTCCACAAACTCGTTGCCAGCAATGCACTCAATCATCGCATAGCCCGGTTCTAACTTGGAGTAGTGGCAGTAAGCCTGATCCTGGTTCCATAGTGTTCCTTCCAGGCAGTACATCAGACCGGATACAGCGGCACATACCTCTTGGCTGTTAGCATGATTCTCAACAAGAATCTTGTAGTGCTTGTTGTTTTTGGTTGCAGTAATCTCTGTCATTCTGCTCATCTCCTTGCTGGGTTTGCGGCTTCCGTGTTAGCCTGGCTCATGTCCGGTGTTGACCGTTTCGCAAGCCTCTGCTGGTAAGAAGTGGTCTTAGGCTGCAATGCTGCGTCTGCTCTACCACCAGCCGGTGCGCCCTGCTGTGGTGCAGGGGCTGCCATACCTGCCCCTGGGATCTGTCCCTGGAACTGGGGCAAACCCATGGCTCCGGTCAGTTGGTTAATCACCTGCATCTGCTGCTGTACGATGTTAAGCAGGGTCTGTCCCTCTCTCACAGTTCTCTTAACCTGGTCGATACCCTCAAACTCCATCATTTCCAGCGCACCCATGGCTTCCTGCGCTCTCTCAGGGTTAAAAAATCCCATGCCGTACAGTTCCTGCGCCCTCTGATTGCCTTCCATCGTGCTGAATGGATTCCGCTTTTGGGCGTTTACCTTCAAGTCAAAGATCGGTCTGCGGAAAAGGATCTGCCCATCCGGGCCTACACCTACCGGCTGCTCCTGCAGCTGGGCGTTGCTGATCTGTGCGAATTGATATTCTGTCTCGTTGTTTCCAGCTACCCGGAAGGCTCTTGTCTCATCGTAGAACTGTCGCATCAGCTCGATGCACAGAGAATATATCTCTGCACAGCGGTCATAGGATCTGCCAATCATGTCCCTTGAAGTTTTGTTTCCGGCTTCCTGTAAGGCTGAAATTGCGGCCGCTGCTGTGATGCCCGAAGAGGTAGATCCGGCGTTTACATCACGGTTGCTGGACGTATCCTTCATCTCATCGATCTTCATTTGCAATATCTGAGCGTATATCGGTGATGGTGGATTAATCTGCACTTCACGGAATCTATCATCGCCTACAGCGCCAGAGACCTTAATGATTTCGTTGTTCCAATCCGCAAACTGCTCGACATTCATGTCCGCAGAATCCGATACAATAAACCTTTTCCTGGATCCCATCATGGATGACTGAAGCAGGTTGGATGACAGCTCGTCAATATACAGTTGCGGATCCCGGCAGATCGAGACGATGCCGTAGCCTGCTGGTGTGCCTTTCTGTGGGTACAGAACATCGAAAACGAGCGGATATTTTCCATGATCATAAAATCCTCTGTCCGCATATTTTGGGTCGTTTTCTGAGGCATACAGGACCTCGTCATTACAGAATTTGACATAGTGCAGGACGGTTCTTCCGGATGAATCATGCTTTTTGTAATACCAATCAACAACAGTAGACTTCTCACTTAGGTCAACTTGAGCATCGTACATGTACTGCGGAACATCTATTGCCCCGGATCCTGACATCTTGCCGGCATGCTCTGGGTACATCTGATCAAGCAGATCGGTGTCCACCAGCTCGGATATAAAGACGTTCCGGCTGTCCTGGATGTCTGTAATACCGGGTTCGTACAGCACTTTGGTTATATCTACAGTCTTTATGCTGATATCACCCAAGCCATTTTCCTTGGTGCTGTCCCAGAAGATTCCATACACAGCGGTTCCGTGTTTCAGCTTCTCCCACCAATTGTCCGAGTACGCGCGCTTGAAATCGTTGTACTCCATGACTACAGGAAGAATGCTGGACAGCAGATTAGCGGACTGCTCGTCCGACAGTTCCCTGGGCAGAACTAATGGCTCCGGATAGTTGTCCATAGCATCAGCATGTTTGTTGATGATGGAGTTAACCAGCCAGGCAGAGGTCGGTCTCGGTCTGAGTTTCGCCTTCTGTCGTTCCTCTTCGGTTTGGCTCATGTTAATGACATCCCAGTGCCGGAGTTCCCACCACTTTTCCTCTTCGATAACTCGATTGTCCAGGTAGGCCTTTGCTTGCCGATACTTCTGCATGATCGCGCGTGCATCGTGGATCTGCTCCACACCGATTACACGGCTCCGGAAGGTCTCTTCCTGCGGCTCTGCCTCGGTGATGACGGTTCCAACGCCGATGCTCTGATCATATGTCGGCATCGGTTCCGGCCCTTGTGGTTGGTTTTGATTCCATGCTCCCTGCTGTATCATCTCCTGATTTTCGTCCTGGATCGGACTGGCAGCAGTTCTCATGGATTCGGTTTGCTGATTGGCTTCCGGGACAGCCGCTTCTTCCTGCCGGAAGTCGAATGGTCTTCTTGGTATAGTTGGCATATCTTTATCTCTCCTAGTAGTGCCGATAGAAATCATATCTATCGGTTTCTTTGGGTTTGTAATAGTTGTCCAGCGGATCTAATGGATCGTACGGTTTTGGCATTGGGATCTGCTTGATTCTTGCTGCTATTGGGTTCTCCATGCAGACATATCGCCACTCGTCATAGATGTGGTCCTCACCATCCGTGTCGATGTCTTCCACGTTCGTCTCGTCATATACCAGGTTTGGTACGGTTCGGATGAAGTGTTTGCAAGTGCTGAATACCTGGAACATCGGGAAGCCTCTTTCGTCAAATGCAAGCCGGTGATGGCATTGCATTTTGCCGTTGATTCGGTCATGGTTTCCCTTCTCAAAAAACACTCGCTCACGTTCCATCAGTGCGCCGATGCTCTCGGTTCCTTGTGACGCCCATATAGCCGGGTCTCCTACTCGCAGGATCTTTCGGTCTTTAAGGTTCGGATCTTCAGCTTCTATCTGCCGTATCATCTGTGCCACATAGGTCGGTTCCTGCTTAACCCCGGTATTCGGTTCTCCGGTGCATCCATACAGTTCCCTGATGCCGTACATCTCGCGCTCGTCTCCGATTGCGTACCAGTGTACAGAGAATGGCCTGCTGTATCCCCAGTCAAGGCCGCACCATATGGGCCAATGCTTCGGTATGTCGAACGGATCGATGACATGCGTCCATTTCTTGTCTGCATAATGTTTGGGGTCGTTTTTCCATTCCACAAACACCTGGCCGGAGAAGGTGTCCCAGTCTCCGTACAGCAGCGCATTCTTTTCTGCTTCAGGCATTGATGCAAGGGCTGCCACGTACTCCGGAGAGTTCTGCATAAGGATCTGATTATCAAAGACTGTTGATGGCACGAATACTCTGGACCGTCGGACTACGTGTTCCTCACCCTTTAGATCTCTGTACTCAGCGTCATACCAGATCGTCTCCATCGGAGATCCGGCCGTGATAAATCTTTCCTTCACCCAGCCATGGCCCACATTTCCAGGGTTCGCCGTAGATCTGATGTAGCACCTTGTCCCTGGGCCATTCGGTCTGCACCGAGAAAACAGATAGCTGTACTCTTCCCACGTGAAATGTGTCAGCTCATCAAACATAACTACGTCATACGCCTGTCCCTGGTACTGGATCCTGTCCTGCGGCCGGTTCATGGATCCGAAAATGATCTTTGCTCCGGAAGGGAAGGTCCATGTGTGGTTGCCTGCGTTGTATTTCGCTTTGGGAAAGATCCTCGGATAGTAGTTAATGCTTTTATCTATGAGTTCTCTCAGCTGTGGGAATGTCTTTCGGAGTATCAGACATTTGTAGTGTGGGATTGATACTTGCCGGAGAGCTTCTATCACCAGGGCCTCGGACTTGCCGCCGCCCTAACCGGCGGCGCCGCCGTAAAGTGCCTCATATTCTTTCCGACGCATGAAAGCCTCTTGCTTAGGTTGAGGCTGCCATACTATGCCTGCCATTGAATCACCCCCTTTCAAATCTAAATCCTTTTGCCATAGTCCTTTTCCCCTTTATGACATCTGTAATGTGTTTGGTTCCTAGTGCTTTTTCTGCGGCGTGGATCGATTCGAATCTGATTTTGTTTCCAGACGTGATGTCAATTGCAATCACTGGCGTTTTTCTTTTGTCATTCTCCCTGCGTGAGGCGGCAATCAAGTTGTCCCATAAACCATTTTTCATGGCGTGACGAGCATTGTCATAATTAGTTACCCACTCTAAATTGTTTACTGAGTTATTCTGCTTATTGCCATCTTTGTGGTTCACTTGTGGTAAGTTGTCCGGGTTATCCAAAAACGCACAGGCCACAAGGCGATGCACTTTATAGCATTTTTTTATTCTGTCGAGTGTTACCCTTAACCTTAAATATCCTTTTTTGTCTTTTGTGACTTTAAGGATTCTTCCATCTCTTAGATTTGACTTCACTCTTCCCTCGCTGCTTATCTCAAGCCTTCCATTAGTTCCCTCAATCGGTTTCCAAATTTCCATATTCATTCCCCCTTATTAAGTGCGGTTATGATTTTTCATCTTCGTCAGTTTGCAGCGGCATAAAGCACAGGCCGCCCTCGAGAGCGTTCTCATCTACTTCTCCGGGAACAAACTCATACAGCATCTTCAGCGTCCCTGCGTAATGGCCATACTCATAAGGTTTCATAGAGTGCTTCACCTTCAGGTCTGCCATTATCATCCGCGACAGAAGCACAGCAGATTGCAGCACATTATCCTTGAGTTCTGCCAATCTAACTGAATCCTGTGTGATGGAATTCTGTAAGGCTTCAGCCATAGCATTGTCATGATGCTCGTCATGTTTTGCCTTCCATGAGTGGTTTTTCGCGTAATCGGCGATTGTACAAAATGGGATCCCGTGCTTCTTTGCCAATTCTCTGTAACTTATGTCTCCGGTGACATATTCGTATTCAAGATCATCCCATGGCCATTTGCACATGTTTACCCCTGCTTATCCTGTAGGCTATTCTGGATGGTGTTCCACGCCGCAGAGATCCCTGCACTCAGCGCACCACATATCAGCGGAATCACGTACACGTACCACTTGTCCCAGTCAAACTCCAGCACCTTGGCCAGGATCGCACACACCTCCGGGATCAGTGTTCCCAGGAACGCCTGGACGAAAGTTTTTATCGCTCTGGACTTAATGTCAGTAATCATATTTTCGTCTCCTTTTCTGTCTTGATACTGCCTATGTAACACAGATCTGCAGAGGCTTCTCCCCTCATAAGCCTACAGGAAGACAAAAAAATAGAGGCCTAACTGGTCTCTATCTTTTTTGCGTGTAATTCGTAATTTCCACTTTTCAACTTCGTTGTCTTAACATTCCATAATCCTTTTGGCTGCTGGATCTCCAGTACGTATTCTTCTCCCTTCTTGTGACCGAAGGTCGTACACACCTTTGCCAGCACCATGAAAGCCACCCGGTATACCTGTGCTATGCCCTCTTCTTTTTCCTTCTCCTTCTGCGCCACCACCTGCCGCCACATCTCTCGCTCATGGTGCAGCTTTTCCCACAGCCATTCCACGGTCGTTCCTTCCGGGATCGGCGGCAGCTTCACTTCCTTGGCCTGTTCTTTGCCTGTTCTCGCTTCCACTTCCTCACCTCTTTCTGTATCGCTATTTTTTTCTCCGTACACTTCTCCTGCATCTGTGCAATGGTGCATGATTTATATCCTTCCGGATCGGCGCAATAATGCTGCAGGTACTCCCTACACGCCGCAATGGATGGAAACTGGATCCGGCAGTTTCCGTCACACCAAACTTTATTCGCATCATTCCCCGTGTTGTACGGGCAGTACATGTGGTAATGATAGTAATCCATAATCATTCTCCAATATGCTGTTTAAGTGTCTCCTTTATCTGCTGTCCCTTCTTGGACAACTGCAGCTTCATGAACGCCTGGTCGCAAGTGTTCCTGTCTGACTGGCACATGTCCCTTTTTCGATATTCGGAAAGGGCCATCTCCACGATCAGGGTCTCTGTCATACTAAATTCAATCATCTTTCCAACCTCCCTCGGTATTCAAACCCATTTTGTTCAAGCCAGCTTTTTAGTAATTTGCTTCCACATCCGGCCTTAATCCTGGTGTGATATCCAATCCGTACCCTTTTAGGCAGATCCTTTCGTTCGTGCTTCCATCGCTTCGTACTAATCATTGGAAGTCCATGCATTCTTCTCCAATTGTTTGTCATTCCAATTCTGATCTCGCACTTACTATCTCTCAGCACAATCATTTAATCTCTCCCTCCCATGGCTCCGGCAATGGCATCCATGCTATCACTGCCTCTGTGCATTCATCTCCAACATTATTCACAAAATCTTTTCCATCGTAGTAGTGCTTTGCTACATACAACCGCTTTGGGTCTACTGGACTGTGTGGTGCATATCTTGTTACTAACAGTGGATATAAATCGTAAATAGTGCCATTTTCTAACCCTTCAGCAAATTCTTCATCCGGCATTCTTTCACTGACTGTAATCCATTCCTGTTTCTGCTCTAAGGCTTCGATTGCCATGCTCAGAGCTTCCTGTTTTCTATCGCCTCGTTGACTGTCGATGTCAAAATCTGATATATTCATCAACAGTGCTATATCCCTCCATCTTCGCACCGCAGTTAGGGCAGAAGTTTGTATTATATTCGCTTAACCTGTTACACTCTGAACAAAGGTATAGGTTTCTGAAGGCTTTCCAGTGTATCTTATTCCACTTCCCGTGCTTCGGCTGTGCGAATGGCAACTTCTCTAAGGTATCGACAGCCGAATCAAGCCACGCATTAGGTCTATCATGCAACTCATTTATCGCATCAATTGCATCCTGTCTGCTGATTAAATCCTCACTCATCGTCTGCTCCTCTCTTCTTAAATCCCGGAATCACCGCCATTGACATTCTTGTAAATGCTTCATTAGCTAATTTTTCATCCTCTGGGTCGAACCGATTACATTCATGCCATCTGATTGTTTCATCCGTATCTGCATCATGCAATTCTCTGATATGATCTGATGGAAATGCTGATATATCG
>Ga0326513_10000285_pt1 | contig 41339 bp, 35 predicted proteins | sample 2_2465_0518_D_FD_203654 | JGI IMG/M metagenome (GOLD analysis project Ga0326513, IMG submission 203654) | Bovine rumen microbial communities from UC Davis, California, United States - 2_2465_0518 | ecosystem: Host-associated > Mammals > Digestive system > Stomach > Rumen | place: USA... | reverse complement strand
GCAACTGCCTGTGTCGACGCTCCATCACCTGCATCGCAGCATTGACGGCCACCTTAGCATTGAGCGAATCGAAAATGGTTTCAATCAATATGAGGTCTACCCCACCCTCTACAAGTGCGTCTATCTGCTCAACGTAAGCTTCCAACAACTGGTCATAGGTCAGTTCGCGACGTGCAGGGTCGGAAACATCGGGCGACATAGAACAAGTCTTGTTGGTAGGACCAATAGAACCAGCCACGAAGCGAGGTTTATCAGTCGTAGAATACTTGTCAGCTACCTGTCGGGCGAGTCTGGCCCCCTGAAGGTTCATCTCGCGTACCATCGACTCCAAATGGTAGTCGGCCTGCGAGATACGCTGAGCATTAAAAGTGTTGGTGGTAATGATATCAGCTCCTGCTTGCAAATAGCGCTCATGAATATCTCTAATGACATCAGGTCTTGTCAGACAGAGCACATCGTTGTTGCCTTTTTGAGGAACGTCAAGCAATATGCTGCTTGGCTTGAATACATCACCTCTAAAGTCTTGTTCTTCAAGTCTATACTCCTGAATAACGGTGCCCATTGCACCATCGAGAATCAGGATACGTTGTTTAATTATTGTGTTGATCATTTATATATTTTCATGGCACGATCCATTTCGCGCCGGTCTTCCTTTTCTTTTAGTGTCTGACGTTTGTCAAATGCTTTCTTACCTTTGCAGAGAGCCAAGTCCATCTTGGCATGTCCCTTGTCATCAATAAACACAAGCGTAGGCACAATGGTGTAGCCCGTCTGCTTCGTGGCACTCTCTAATCGGGCAATCTCACGTCTTGTTAGCAACAACTTGCGGTCGCGTTTCATCTCATGGTTGTTGTAAGAGCCATAAAAATAGGGACTGATAGACATTCCTTTTACCCAGATTTCGCCCTGTATGATGGTACAATAGGTGTCAACCAATGAGGCCTTACCCAACCGGATAGATTTAATTTCTGTGCCTGTGAGTACAATTCCTGCAGTAAACTCCTCAATAAAGAAGTATTCAAAGGCAGCCTTCTTATTTTTTATCTGCACAGGACTCTTCTTCCTGAGCTGTTCTTGTTCCTTGTTCATACAATCTTTGCAAATTTCTCAAGGTGGTCGTCAATATAGCGAGCCACTTGCTCAGTGTATTCCTCCTCGTTCTCTACAAAACGGTCATCGTAATCATCGAACTGCGGGAATTGTTCAAACAATGCCATGAACTCTTCATCCGAACAGTCGCGTTCCAGTGCTTCACGGTTCTCCAACCATAAAGTATGCACTTCATATATCATCTTCGACAATTCACGCATGTTCCACATCTTGTTGAGAGCCTTGGCGAAGGGATTCTTGAAAATAAAGGGGCCATATCCATTGTGTATCAGCTGGATAAAGCCTCCGTCCATCACCTCCTCATGAAGGGTGTCCCATGCCAACAGAGTCATCTGATCGGCATTCAATTCCTGCATGGTTTCCGGCGTTGGCTCGCCACCGATAGCTTCACGAATAGCATCGACAAATACACGGATAAAAGCATCCATGCCTTCCAACGCCGCATTACTCAAATCCTGATCTTTTACAATTATTTCTTTCATCAATGCAAAGGTACTGCTTTTTTTTCAAACCACCAAAAGTTGCAGAGTTAAAATGTATGATATGAAGTACACCATATTGTATTATTTACCAACCAAGAACTTTGATTTAATGGAAATGTTTCTATAAAATGCATTTTTCGCCAAATATATTTGGCCATTTCAAAAATAATGTGTATCTTTACACCCAAATTCATAGCAATAACTAAAATTTCTATCAAAACCAAGAAAAATGAAAGCATTTAAAGGTTCTTTGTTTTGCTTCGGCGCAGCTGCGCTGATGCTAACAGCATGTGCCGGTGGTGCTCAGAAAGAAACTGAGCTGACCCTTTCTGGGCTCGATGCCGCCAAGTTTGACACTGTTATCAATGAGAAGCCCGTGAAGCTCTTCACGCTGAAGAACGACATCGGTATGGAGGTATGTATCACCAACTATGGCGGCCGCGTGGTTAGCCTCGTTGTGCCCGACCGTGATGGCAACCCCACCGATGTGGTCTTAGGCTTCGACAACATTGGTCAGTACGCCGACACGCTCAACTCTCCTACCGACTACGGTTCAAGCGTTGGACGCTATGCAAACCGCATCAAGGACGCTAAGTTCACTCTGAACGGCCAGGAGTATCAGTTGAAAGCTAACGATGGCCCCAACTGCCTGCACGGCGGTGGCACTACAGGTTGGATGAACCAAGTGTATGACGCAGAACAGGTGGACGGCAAGACGCTGAAACTGACCATTGTGGCCGAGGACGGTGAAAATGGATTCCCCGGAACTATCACAGCTGTTACCACTTATCGAATTACCGATGACAACATGCTCGACATTACTTGGGAGGCAGAAACCGACAAGGAGACTATCATCAATCAGACCAACCATAATTATTATAACCTGAACGGCGACTTCACACAGCCTGGTTATGATATGGTGCTTTATGTGAATGCAGACAATTTCACTCCCTCCGACAAGCTCTATATCCCCACTGGCGAGATTAAATCAGTGGAAGGCACTCCAATGGACTTCCGTAATCCCCACGCTATTGGCGACAGCATCAAGTCGGAGTTCGATCAGATTCAGAATGCCGGTGGCTACGACCACAACTGGTGCCTGAACACCTATAAGGATGGCAAGGGCGATGATACAATAGTTTGCGCAAGCCTCTACAGCCCCAAGACAGGCATCTTCATGGAAATGTATACCAACGAGCCTGGCGTGCAAGTCTATAGCGGCAACTTCCAGGGCGTAGGCAACGAGCCAAACATTCAGCACAAGCATGGCCCCTATCCACAGCATGTAAGCGTTTGTCTGGAGAGCCAGAAATATCCCGACAGCCCCAACAAAAAGGACTGGGTGCAGCCCACGTTGAAGCCGGGTGAAAAGTACTTCAGCCGCGCAGCCTATAAGTTTTCTGTGAAGTGATCCACTATTCATGTATTAATGATTCACAATAATGGCACAAACAGAAAACGGAAATAAAGGATACCTCATCAGCATTGTCATGGTGGCAGTGCTGGGAGGTTTACTTTTTGGATATGACACCGCCGTCATCTCAGGTGCAGAGAAAGGCCTACAGGCTTTCTTCATGGAGTCCAAGGACTTTGCCTATACAGATGGTTGGCACGGATTTACATCAGCTTCTGCTCTGATTGGATGCATCATCGGATCAGCCCTGTCAGGTTTCTTAGCTACCAACTTAGGTCGCAAGAAGTCGCTCATTATCGCAGGCTTGCTGTTCTTTGTTTCGGCCCTCGGCTCAATGGACCCCGAATTCTTGTTCTTTGACTATGGCCAGCCCTCCTACTCGCTCCTCATCATGTTCAACTTCTATCGCGTCATTGGCGGTATCGGCGTTGGACTTGCCTCAGCCATCTGCCCAATGTATATTGGCGAGGTGGCTCCTTCTAATATAAGAGGTATGCTCGTTTCGTGGAACCAGTTTGCTATTATCTTCGGTCAGTTGGTGGTCTACTTCGTCAATTTCTTCATTTTGGGCGATCACATTCAGCCGCTTGTAGAGGAAATGGGAAAAGGCATTGCCGCTATCAATCCAGCAGCGCAGTGGACGGTGACAACTGGCTGGCGCTACATGTTCGGTAGTGAAGCTGTTCCTGCAGGACTCTTCGCCCTGCTTATCTGCTTCGTCCCCGAGACTCCACGCTATCTCGTCTCTATTGGACAAGATCAGAAGGCATTAAGCATCCTGTCGAAGATTAATGGCTCATCGAGAGCTGCTCAGATCCTGAAAGACATCAAGGACACGATGGTCGTGAAGACCGAGAAACTGATGACCTATGGTGCCATGTGTATCTTCGTGGGCATCATGCTTAGCGTTTTCCAGCAGGCTGTGGGTATTAACGCCGTACTCTATTATGCACCACGCATTTTCGGTGACATGGGTATGGATAATCCTATGATGATTACAGTCTTCATGGGTATCATTAATATTCTCTTTACCCTGGTAGCCATCTTCACAGTGGAGAAATGGGGTCGTAAGCCGCTGTTGATCTATGGTTCGTTAGGTATGGCACTCGGTGCCTTTGGCGTTGCCATCACCTTCGGCCACGAAGGCATGGAGATGATCACAGCTGCCAGCTTGCTCATCTACTCAGCTTCGTTCATGTTCTCTTGGGGTCCCATTACCTGGGTGCTCATCGCTGAGATAGTCCCCAACACGATTCGTGGTGGTGCTGTGGCCATCGCCGTGGCCTTCCAGTGGATTTTCAACTTCATCGTCAGCTCAACTTTCGTGCCGATGTTCAATATGCATCTGACCGAGGGTGATGACTTCGGCCACTGGTTCACCTACGGACTCTATGGCATTATCTGTATCCTCGCTGCCCTCTTTGTCTGGAAGTTGGTTCCTGAGACCAAGGGCAAGACGCTTGAGGACATGACCGCCATGTGGAAAAATCGTAAATAAACAGCCCCTCAACACCTCCCCCTCGGGGGAGGAAAGAGAGGCTTCTACAACTTAGTACAATCATTTAATAACTTAATAACGAAAGACCCAAGCCCCTGTAACGGTCTTCCCCCAGAGGGGGATTAGAGGGGGGCCTCGTTTATGAACTGGAGTTCACACGAATTTATTTGGCTTGACTGGGTGGTTCTCATCGTCGGCCTTTGTGGAGTGGTGGCTGCTGTTTGGTATGCCATCTGGAAAGACAGAAAAGCCCAGAAGGGCGAAGACTCTTCGGCTTACCTCTTTGGTAAGGGTGAGCCTTGGTATGTAATTGGTATGGCTATCTTTGCTGCCAACATCGGTTCTGAGCACCTCGTAGGTCTGGCCGGTACAGGTGCCAAGGACGGTGTAGGTATGGCCCACTGGGAGATGCAAGGCTGGATGATCCTCATCCTCGGCTGGCTGTTCGTACCTTTCTATCAGTTGCTCATCAACAAGATGGGTAAGATCATCACCATGCCTGACTTTCTGAAGTTCCGCTACACCCAGCGGACAGGTTCGTGGCTGTCGATCATTACGCTGGTAGCCTATGTGCTGACTAAGGTGTCGGTGACCGCTTTCACTGGTGGTATCTTCTTCAAGTTCCTGCTTGGCATCCCATTCTGGTATGGCGCTATCGGCCTCATCGCAATTACTGCAGTGTTCACCGTGTTCGGTGGCATGAAGGGTGTGATGACCTTGTCTACCATTCAGACTCCTATCCTTATTATTGGTTCTTTCCTGGTGCTATTCCTCGGTCTGAATATGCTCGGCGATGGCAGCATCACTGCCGGATGGGCTGAGATGATGCGGGTTTGTAATGCTGCCCACGATGGCTTTGGCACTACCCACATGTTCCACCCCGATCCTGCCGACCCAATGTATCCGCAGTTCCCTGGCTATGTAGTGTTCCTGGGAGCCTCAATTATCGGCTTCTGGTATTGGTGTACAGACCAGCACATCGTGCAACGTGTACTTGGTCAGGTTCCTGGTGAGGACAACAAGGAAGTGATGAAGCGTGCCCGCCGCGGCACCATCGCAGCTGGTTTCTTCAAGATTCTCCCCTGCTTCATGTTCCTCATCCCCGGTATGATTGCCTATGCCCTGTCTCTGAAGACTGGTAGCGGCATTGAGATGGACATCACCAACCACGAGTCTACTGACGGTGCCTTCGCCATGATGGTGAAGAACATCCTGCCTGCCGGTATCAAGGGTATTGTAACCATCGGTTTCGTCTGCGCTCTCGTTGCTTCACTGGCAGCCTTCTTCAACAGCTGTGCTACGCTGTTCACAGAGGACTTCTACAAGCCCATGAAGAAGGGCAAGAGCGAGGCCCACTACGTGTTTGTAGGCCGTACCGCTACTGTGGTGGTCGTGCTGTTGGGTCTGGCTTGGATGCCAATCATGATGAACATGGGTAACCTATATTCCTATCTGCAGGATATCCAGTCGCTGATTGCTCCCGCCATGGTGGCTGTGTTCACCTTAGGTATCTTCTCCAAGAAGATTACGCCGAAGGCTGGTGAATGGGGTCTCATCGGTGGCTTCCTCATCGGTATGGTCCGTCTGATTACCAACGTCGTTACCGACTCTGGCAAAGCCGTGATGGATGGTGCCTTCTGGGAGAACACCGCATGGTTCTGGCAGACCAACTGGCTTATTTTCGAGTGCTGGCTCCTTGTGTTCATCATCCTGCTGATGGTGGTTGTCAGTTTCTTCACACCCGCACCCTCCAAGGAACAGGTTGATGCCATCACTTTCTCTGCAGACTTCAAGAAGTCCATCAAGGAGAGTTGGGGTGCCTTTGATGTTATCGGCACACTGGTCGTTATCGGCCTCTGCGCTTGCTTCTATGCTTACTTCTGGTAAGATATGACTTATTATAACGAACATTCCAAAGTCTGGGTATCAGTCGACGTGATTATCTTCGGCTTCGACGAATCGAAGCTGAAGATACTCATCGGTCGACGCCAGATGGATCCTGGCCGCGGCCAGTGGAGCCTATATGGGGGCTTTGTAGGCGCAGATGAAGGCATCGACGAAGCTGCAAAAAGAACACTATACGACCTGACGGGACTCAACAATCTCTACATGCGACAAGTGGGAGCTTTCGGCAGTGTGGATCGTGATCCGGGCGAGCGAGTCATTTCGATTGCTTACTACGCCCTGATTAATGTGAAGGACTACGACGACAAGCTGCGTATGGAGCATGGGTTAGAGTGGATGGATTTCAACCAACTGCCCGAACTCTACTCCGACCACAAGGAGATGGTGAGTCAAGCACTACACATCATGCGCCAGAAAATCAAGACGGAGCCTATCAGCTTCCGCCTCTTGCCATCTCTCTTCACACTCACTCAGCTACAGCGTCTGTACGAGGCTGTTCTTGGCGAGGAGGTTGACAAGCGCAATTTCCGCAAGCGTATCAAGGAGATGGACTTCATCGAGAAGACCAAACTCATTGACAAGACGGGTTCCAAGCGTGGTGCATTCCTCTATCGTTTCAATAAGAAGATGTTTAACGAAGAGAGTATCTTTAAACTATAAATTATGTTAGAAGAACTAAAGCAGAAAGTATTCAAGGCCAACCTTGATTTGGTAAAACAAGGACTGGTCATCTTTACTTGGGGCAATGTCTCAGGCATCGACCGTGAGAAAGGCCTCGTTGTGATTAAACCCTCAGGCGTCAGCTATGACGAGATGAAAGCTGAGGATATGGTGGTCGTTGACCTGGAGACAGGCAAGGTCGTTGAGGGCGAACTCAATCCCTCGAGCGATACCCCCACACACCTTGTTTTGTATAAGGCATTCCCCAACATCCAGGGCGTGGTTCACACCCATAGTACCTATGCCACCGCCTTTGCACAGGCCGGTCGCGACATTCCCAACATCGGAACAACCCATGCCGACTATTTCTACAAGGATATTCCTTGCACCCGCGATATGACCAAGGAAGAGGTTGAGGGACAGTACGAGCTTGAGACAGGCAACGTCATCGTTGACGAAATCCTGAATATCCGTAAGATCAATCCTGACCACACGCCTGCCGTATTGGTGAAGAATCACGGTCCGTTCTCGTGGGGCACGTCACCCGACAACGCTGTCTACAATGCCAAGGTGATGGAGCAGTGCGCTAAGATGGCCTTTGTGGCTTTCTCGGTGAATCCTAACCTGACAATGAACCCTTTGCTTGTCGAGAAGCACTACAACCGCAAACACGGTCCTAACGCCTATTACGGACAGAAAGGGCAGAAACATTAAATGTTGAACATTGAACATGAGGCATGAATGAACAGTGGAATAACCGAGATTTGGAACTCGTGGTCGAAAAGAAGCAGAAAGGCGAGCCTGGTGTTACGAAAGACGAATGGTCGCACCATATCGTGAAACTGAAAGAGGGGGAGGAGATTAAGTGGAGCATCCGCCACGGATTCTACCACCCTCCCTACGAAGGTGAGTATGTCTACCGATTCACCCTTCTCGAAGCCAGTGATATCCTTCGGCTCAAGGTCGAAAGAGAGACCGCACAGGAGATAATTCTCGGAGACGGCGACTCCTGGTCGTCTGGCTGGTATGAGGGGGGCGATGCGAGCTATCAGGTCACCCTCAAGGTCAAGGAGAGCGTCTATGCCATCTGCGAACTGCCTCCTGGTATCCGCACCATGCAGCAGACAGACCACGATGCTTGGGAATATGCTGTGCGTAACGGGCTGATATGATTCACTAATCGTGAGAAATTGAAAAAACAGATAATCGAATAACTATTAATTTAAAACCATTTTTTATGAAAGCATTTGAGAATTATGAGATTTGGTGGGTGACTGGCGCACAGTTGCTCTATGGTGGTGATGCAGTGGTAGCTGTCGACGGACACTCGAAGGAGATGGTAGAGGGTCTGAACGCTTCAGGCAACATCCCCGTGAAGATTGTATATAAAGGCACAGCCAACAGTTCGAAGGAAGTGGAGCAGGTGATGCTCGCAGCTAACAACGAGGAGAAGTGTATCGGTATCATCACCTGGATGCACACCTTCTCGCCCGCCAAGATGTGGATCAAGGGCCTTCAGGCTCTGAAGAAGCCGATGCTGCACTTCCACACTCAGTACAACGCCGAGATACCCTGGGAGACCATGGATATGGACTTCATGAACCTGAACCAGAGCGCCCACGGCGACATCGAGTTCGGACACATCTGCACCCGTATGCGTGTTGCCCGCAAGGTGGTTTGCGGCTACTGGAAGGACGAGCAGGCTCAGAAGCAGATTGCTGTATGGGCTCGCGTAGCTGCCGGCGTGGCTGATGCTCACAATGTTCGCTGCCTGATGTTCGGTATGAACATGAATAACGTGGCAGTGACCGACGGTGACCGTGTGGAGTTTGAGCAGCGCTTAGGCTACCACGTGGACTACTATCCCGTAAGCTCGCTCATGGAGTACTTCAAGAAGGTAACCGACGCCGAGGCCGATGCACTGGTTGAGGAGTACAAGAAAGAGTACACCATCAAGATTGACGAGAGTGGAGAGGAAGTCTACTGGCAGAAGGTGAAGAATGCCGCCAAGGCCGAGATTGCCCTCCGCCGCGTACTGAAGGACGAGGGTGCAACCGCCTTCACCACCAACTTCGACGACCTGGGCGACGCAGACATCGACGCTCCCGACTTCTGTGGCTTAGACCAGATTCCTGGCCTGGCTTCTCAGCGCCTCATGGCCGAGGGTATCGGCTTTGGTGCCGAGGGCGACTGGAAGACCGCTTGCCTCTATCGCACACTCTGGGTCATCCAGCAGGGCATGCCCATCGGATGCTCGTTCCTCGAGGACTACACCCTCAACTTCGCTGGCGATCGCTCGTCGTGCCTGCAGAGCCACATGCTCGAGGTTTGCCCACTCATCGCCGTCGACAAACCCAAGCTCGAGGTTCACTTCCTCGGCATCGGCATCCGCAAGCAGCAGACCGCCCGCCTCGTGTTCACGTCGAAGGTTGGCCGTGGCATCAAGGCTACTGTCGTTGACCTGGGCAACCGCTTCCGCCTGATTTCTCAGGAGGTGGAGTGCATTGAGCCAAAGCCCATGCCCAACCTGCCCGTGGCCAGTGCCCTCTGGGTACCCCAGCCCACGTTCGAGATTGGAGCCGGTGCTTGGATTCTCGCTGGTGGCACACACCACAGCGCATTCTCCTACGACATCACCGAGGAGTATTGGGAAGACTTCGCAGAGATGCTTGGCATCGAGTATGTCAAGATCAACAAGAACACCAAGACCTACGAGTTCAAGCAGCAGTTGCAGAACAACGAGGTGTACTACATGCTGAACAAGGCTCTGAAATAACGACCAAAGCTGAAACAGCAACAACTACCAAGAGGGCATGTCAAAACGGCATGCCCTCTTTCTTTTGCACCAAAAGCAAGATGAATGGATACGGACAGCAAACGACATAAATACCCTTTCCCGCCTACTGTTAATACTGATTAAAAAGTTACATGGTATTGTTAAATACGTAGGTTTCCTATACCAAAGCCATTAGTGATGCTATAGAGAAGCAAAAAAGCCCCCAATAGTAAGCCAAAATGGTTTGCAGTACTATACCATAATGGTTTGCAGTACTAAACCAAAATGGTTTGCAGTAGTAAACAAAATGGCTTGCTATAGTAACCTAAAATGGTTTGCAGTAATAAAGCAAAATGGCTTACTATAGCAACACCATCTTGTTAAGTATTATTAACAGTACAGTTTGCCAATAGCAATTCATTGAGGAAGATAGTAGCAACGCTCTCACCTACGATATTAGGAGAGCTCGTTGGAATAGTATTGTACAAAATATAGGTCATAATTTGGCTATCTCATTGAAAAGCCCTACCTTTGCATCCATGTTGCGAATAATGTTTATTTCCGTCCTGTCATTTTTCTTCTGTGCTGCTACATCGGCACATGACGAGGCAGTGTTCTTCGAACTGACTGATTCGACACTACTTGTATTCCCTCTTGATTGCATTGAGAATCAGGTTGAAGATGGACAAAACATCTACTTGCAGCTGAAAGGTGACACCACCGTGAAAATCTCCAAGATGCAAATCATCAGTCAGGACGATACCTATCACGGCGAGCTGCCCAAGATGGAGAGTTTCAAGTTCAACAACAAGTACAATGACCAACTCTTCACCGATGCCATCGGCGTGATTGACGACGACAACGCGACGGTGAAAGTCTGTGTGGGCTGCATAGGCAAGTGGCTGACTGCATCATTCAGTCTTTCTGACGGCGCCAAGGCCTATGTCAACGGCAAGCGGCAATACAGCAAGGAGTCACGTCGTCGATTTGATGGCCCTGTGGTCTATACCGTTGCCTATCCCCAACATTATATTTATCACTACGAAGAGGTTTCCCCGACAGAACGTCTTAAGGGCTTCATTCCTTACGGACGCGACTACGAGGTGACAGTGGACTTCCTGACCGATCATCCTACGAGCGAATTTGGCGTCCCTCGGGTTGACATCACTTTCGCCGACGGTGTCTCTTGGAACAATACCACTTGGATAGGCCGTTACGGCAAGACCTATTATGAGGAGGCGACCATCAAGATTGATGGTGGCGGCGTCTTCCCTGACATGCCAGAGACTCCCATGCTGATTAGGGGACGTGGGAATACCAGCTGGAGTAACTCGTCGAGCAGTAAGAACCCTTACCGTATCAAGTTCGATGAAAAGATGAAGCCCTTTGGTATGACCAAGGGACGCTCGTGGGTGTTGCTCAGCAACAAAATGAGCGGGTCGATGACCTGCAACGCCATTGCCATGAAAGTGGCCGACATGGTGGGGACTGATGGCTGCAATCACATTGTCCCCATTGAGCTCTACATCAATGGACACTATCGCGGTTCCTACAACTTTACAGAGAAAATAGGTTTCCATAATAACAGCATCGACTTGGCCGATGAGACGAATGCCGTCCTGCTGGAGCTCGACCAATACTATGACGAGACGCATAAGTTTCGCGATAAGACTTACAGACTGTACGTCAACATCAAGGAGCCCGACTTGGACGACACCGAGAGTATGACGAACCTGAATGAGTCGCAAATCAAAAATGCCTTTGACGTTTTTACAGAAAACATTAAAAATCATTTTGACAATGCACTGATAGACGTAAAGTCGCTCGTTCGCGCCATGCTCGTAACGGACCTTGTTCGCAACGAAGAACTCATGCACCCCAAAAGCTGGTATCTCTACAATGCCGACATTACGGCCGACTCGCTGTGGCATCTTGGGCCCCTTTGGGACTTTGACTGGGCTTTCGGCTACCAACGTGGAAACAACTATTTTCGAACGGCTGCAGAAATTGACCTTTTTTATTATATGAGGTCATCAAATATCGGCTACCCTTTTTTCAGACAACTACTACGCGGCAGCGAAGTGGTGCAAAAGGAATACTATCGCCTGTGGACACAATTCATGAATAGCGGGAAACTGGATGAACTCATCGACTACTGCGATGACTACTATGCCTATGCCCGACCTTCGCTTGAGCATAATCCAGACGGTAAGAATTACGCCACACAAACAGTCAATGCTAAGGATTGGTTATTGAAACGTGCCCATTTCATCTACAAGAATCTCAAGACCTATGATATACCGGATGAGATAATCGAACTGCCAGAAATTGACTATGAGCAGCCCGACCTCATGGATGCGACGAAGGTGGTCGACGTGGCAAAGGTGATGTCTCAGCCCGTCAACGTCTACTCCATCTCTGGTGTCTTGATTCGCCGTAATGTGCCATACGGCCAGTTCCACCTCGGACTTAACCGCGGCATATACATTGTCAATGGGGAAAAAGTAATAATTGGGGAGTGATTTGCTGTCTTTTCCGTTTTTTTTGTGTACCTTTGCACCGTTGAAATAGAATCAAGCTTAACAAACACGAAATGAAAAAAATCCACACACTGCTTTTGCTGTTGGCTTCAACGGCCTTACAGGCACAAACATTCGACTTCGATTTGTCGAAACCTCAGCCCATGTATAATGACCAGCAGGGGTTTGGCTTCGACGTACTTCCTGCTCCTGACAAGAAAAAATCCACGGAGCCTTTCTACTTTTCTGTAAAGGTGCCCGATGGCAACTACAAGGTGAGCATTGTATTGGGAGGTAAAAAGAACGGCAACACAACGGTGCGAGCTGAGGGGCGCCGACTTTTGATGGACAACATCGTGACTGCCAAGCCCAAAGACACTCAGACCTTTGAGTTCACGGTGAACAAGCGTTCTACCTTCATCGAGGAAGGGAAGAAAGTGAAAATCAAGGAACGTGAGAAAGACTATCTGGCATGGGACGACCGACTGACATTAGAGTTCAATGGCGTCAACCCCGCCGTGAAGAGCATCCACATAGAGCCCATCGACGTGCCCACTATCTACTTGTGCGGAAACTCTACGGTGGTCGATCAGAACTATGAGCCGTGGGCCTCTTGGGGACAGATGATTACACGCTGGTTTGGACCAGAGGTAGCCATCTCTAATCATGCTGAGAGTGGACTGACGGCCCGCACATTTATTGCTTCCTATCGCCTGGACAAGATATTGACAACGCTGAAAAAGGGCGACTACGTATTTGTAGAATTTGGCCACAACGATGAGAAGGAAAAGAAGCCTGGTGACGGGGCTTGGTACCACTACCAATATCAACTGAAGATATTCGTTGACCAAGTGCGCAAGAAGGGAGCTGAGATTGTTTTCTGCACGCCTACCCAGCGCCGTGCCTTCGACAAAGACAACATAACCCTACTGAACACACATGGCGATTTCCCCGCAGCCATGAAAATGGTGGCTGAGAAGGAGCATGTGCCCATGATTGACTTGAATGCCAAGACAAAGGTTTTCTTCGAGACACTTGGCTTCGAAGACTCGAAACGTGCCTTGGTGCACTACCCCAAGGAGGCGTATGGTCGTGAACTGGCTGACAACACCCACTTCAATCCCTACGGTGCCTATGAGGTTGCCAAATGCGTGGTGATGGGCATGAAGGAGCTACAGTTACCCATCGTCAAATACCTTCGCTCTGACTGGCAAGACTTCGATCCTGCTCAACCTGATGACTGGCGCAGCTTCAAATGGGCGCCGTCGCGCATCGTTGAGAATGTGAAGCCTGATGGATATTAACATAACAACAATCCACGAATCACAAGATGATGAAGAAGAATATTTTGCTGACCTTATTGTTCACAGCAATGACTACGGTGGTGATGGCACAGGCATGGCCAACACCTACCACCGAAGCAAAGCCCGGCACCCGCTGGTGGTGGTTAGGATCGGCCGTGGACAAGGATAATCTACAATGGAATCTGCAAGAGTATGCCAAGCATGGCATTGGAGCTGTGGAGATAACCCCTCTCTACGGCGTGCAGGGCAACGAGGCCAATAACATCCCCTATCTCTCGGACAAATGGATGGAGATGCTACGCTACACGCAGGAGCAGTGTCAGCAGAACGGCATCGAACTGGATATGGCCACAGGCACGGGGTGGCCCTTCGGCGGACCTTGGGTACCACTAAAAGAATCGGCTTGCAAGGTGTTGTTTGTCGAGAAGACATTTTCGGGTACAAAGGTGGAGGACCTCGACCTATCATTATCCGAGAAAGACAGCAAAAACTCCTTCCTTGACAAGGTGATGCTGTATGGCTCAAGTCAGGTTCTCGACGTGACCTCCTTCGTCAAGGAAGGAAAACTTACTTGGAAGAGTGGCAGCAAGGACGGCAACCAAGAAAACAAAGTGATTGCCATCTACATAAAATACGGCGTGATGAAGGTGAAACGTGCTGCCCCTGGCGGCGAAGGTCTTGTCATCGACCACTTTGACAAAAAGGCTGTGCAGAATTACCTCACCCACATAGAGCAGACCTTCGAACGCACTAACACTCCCTACCCCCATACGTTTTTCAACGATTCATACGAAGTGGAGGCTGCCACATGGACCCCTACCCTTTTTCTGGAATTTGAAAAACGTCGTGGCTATAAGCTCGAAGAGCACCTACCCGAGCTAATAGACTATGAGCCAAAGGTGCTGAGCGACTATCGCGAAACGTTAGGCGACCTGCTCTTGGAGAACTTCACAGAGCAATGGACTGCATGGGCGCATAAGCATGGTGCCATCACCCGCAACCAGGCCCACGGCTCACCTGCTAACCTCATCGATTGCTATGCTGCTGTGGACATTCCGGAGATTGAGGGATTTGGACTGAGCGACTTCGGTATCAAGGGGCTGCGTACCGATCCAGGCAAGACACGCAAGAACGACTCGGACTACTCGATGTTTAAGTATGCACCATCGGCCGCACATGTCTGCGGCAAGCCTTACACCAGTAGTGAAACTTTCACCTGGCTGACAGAACATTTCCGCACAAGCCTCTCCCAACTGAAGCCAGATATCGACCTGATGTTCTGTGCAGGCGTAAACCACATGTTCTTCCACGGCACATGCTATTCACCTAAAAACGACGAGTGGCCCGGATGGAAGTTCTATGCCTCTATCGACATGAGTCCTACTAACTCGATATGGCGTGATGCCCCCTACTTCATGCAATATGTGGAGCGTTGCCAGAGTTTTCTGCAGTGGGGACAGCCCGACAATGATTTTCTCGTGCTACTGCCTGTACGCGATGCCTGGAAGAAGCCGAGCGGCAAGCTGCTTATGCAGTTCAGCATTCATGCTATGGGTAAGTTGATGCCTGAGTTCCGCAATGCTATTCTCGACATAGATCGTGCCGGTTTTGACTGCGACTATATCTCAGAGCGACTACTGATGGGTGTGAGCTACAAGAATGGCATGCTTCAGACGGCAGCAGGCACCCTCTACCGCGGTCTCGTCATTCCTGGCAGTGGCAATATGCCTGACGAGGTAAAGCAGCACATCGAACAGCTGAAAGCTCAGGGTGCCCATATCATCTATGGCACGAATGCCGCAGAAATGGCCAAGGCCTCAAAACCAGAGGAGATGAAGACCCGTCTGGGTCTGAAAGCCATCCGCCGCAAGAACGACAAGGGCTACCACTATTTCATTGCTAACCTGACTGCCAATGATATTCATGAACGTGTGCAGTTGGCGGTGACTTTCAATGATGCCAAATGGTTTAATCCACTGAATGGTGACATCGAAGATGCTTCTTTCGACAATAACTGCATTGATATATGCCTACGTAGTGGAGAGTCTATGATCCTGCAAACTTATGATAACGGTACAGGCAGTCATGCTGCTCCGACAACCGATGGTGTCAAATGGAATGACATAGTCATTGATACCCCATGGGCGCTCTCTTTTATTGAAGAAGCACCCAAAGTTGGCAAGACCTATCAGATGAGCAAGCTGCAGACCTGGGAAACGCTTGATGAGCAAACCAAAGTGACGATGGGAACAGGAGTCTACACCACGAAATTCAAACTCTCAAAAAAAGATGACTCCAAAGGACCTTGGCTGATTGACCTTGGTGACGTACGCGAGTCCGCCCGTGTCTATATCAACGGGCAGTTCATTGGCTGTGCCTGGTCTGTTCCTTATATCCTCGACACCAAGGGCACACTCAAGAAAGGCGAGAATGAATTGAGAATCGAGGTGACCAATTTGCCAGCTAACCGTATCAGCGAGTTGGATCGTCAAGGTGTGAAATGGCGCAAGATGGAAGAAATTAATGTTGTAGATATCAATTACAAAAAAACTCTTTACGACCAATGGGAACCAATGCCCAGTGGCCTTAACTCAACAATTAAACTCATAAAAAAACAATAAGAAATGGCACAAGAAAAAGAACATCATCACCACCACCATCATCAACACAAAATGGATGGTGCCAGCAAATTCAAAAGGAAAAGCCTGTTGGCCATTGAACGTAATAAGAAGATTGCCAAATATAGTCTCTGGGCTATGTATGGTCTTGCCATACTGATGGGACTGGCAGTCATTATATGCTACACATTCCTCTAATCCCTGTCGCTAAGCACCTGGAAGTGCTGGCGCATTTGTTGGAGTTTATCTTTGTCGAGCACGGCATCCAAAGCCTGCTCGACATTCTTATTACACTCTTTCAAAGTGCGACCAACAGGATCTATCACGATACTGCCACCCATATAGTCAATGTTTTTTGCATCAGTACCAACACGGTTGACAGCCACCATGTACGACTGGTTCTCAATGGCTCGTGCTCTGACCAGCGTTTCCCATGCCTGTTGGCGCTTGGCTGGCCAATTGGCCACTAAAAGAATTGCATCATACTCACCTGCCCTGCCCCAGCGAGACCAGACAGGGAAACGTAAATCATAACAAGTGAGTAATAAGAAGCGGAAACCTCGCCAATTGACAACCACCTGCCGATTGCCTGCGGTAAAGAACTCATCCTCATGTCCATAGCTGAACAAGTGGTGTTTATCGTAGTATGCAACACTATCTGGGGTAATGAAATAATGACGATTGCGAAAGGTTCCGTCTGCCGACTGAATAGCCAGGCTACCACTGATAGCACAACAATGCAGTCTGGCCGTTTCCTTCATCCATGCGAGTGATATGGCCACGTCCTCCTTCTCCGCAATACCTGATGGTTGTGTGGCAAAGCCCGTTGCCCACATTTCAGGTAGCACATAGAGGTCAGCACCATTCTTGCTTGCCATGAGCAGTTCTGCACGCTTCACGTTTTCCTCTGGGTTTCCCCACACAATGTCAGTCTGCAATAATACGATATTCATAGGTAGAAGTCTTTTGTTAATAACCTATACCACTCCGAACGCTTATCTGGCTGAGTCTCAATGATGCCTTCTTCCTGAACAAACAGAGGAGAGGGATGATGGGCAAAGGCCATCAGATAACGTCGAGGGGCCTTTCGGAGTGTGGTTTTAATCGCGCATTCGCGTACTTTAAAAAGTCCCGCCAATACTGCTTCGCATTCAAATTTGGAACGGCACTCTGAGGGAATAATCACGGTAAACACGCCCTCGTCACATAAAAGCCTTTTCACCGCAGCAATGAGTTCTGCATAACTCAAAGATGAAGTGTGGCGAGCACGAGTGCGCCCATCATCAGGACATTCCAACGAATTGTCAAAGTAAGGAGGATTCGAGACGATGGAATCGAAGAGATACTGACTCTCAAATGAGTTAATATCAACACATTGCACCTCAATCTGACGGAAAAAGGGAGATTGTGCCACATTTTCCTTCGCCTGTTCCACGGCATTTGCATCAATCTCCACCCCCACAATTTGTGCTTCAGGAAAACGCTGTGCCATCATCAATGCGACAAGCCCTGTACCTGTACCTATATCCAGTATTCGGGAGCCACCCTGAGCCCAAGCACCAAGGAGAGTGCCATCAGTACCTACCTTCATGGCACATCTTCCTTGGTGGATGGTGAACTGCTTGAATGTGAAATAGTCTTTTCCCAAGCTCTCTCGTTTTAATCAATCTTGAATGTTGCCTTGCCACGCAGGTCGGCAGCATTGGCAGCAACGAACACGGTATAAGTGCCTGCATCCACCTGCCAACCATGTTTGCTTTCATCCCATGAAGCCAAGTCGTTGCGAGAAATATCCATGCGTAATGTCTGACTCTCGCCTGGCTGCAACTGACGTGTCTTGGCGAATGCCTTCAACTCCTTGACGGGCTTTGGCAGTGCCTTGTTTTCAGGGGCTGAAACATACGTCTGAACAATTTCCTTACCAGCTACAGAACCAGTATTGGTAATGGTAGTCTCAATAATGATGCGATCACCCTCAACAGTGACAACTGGTTTAGCATAAGCAAACGTGGTGTAGCTCAAGCCGAAGCCAAAGGGGAACTGTGCCTTGGTCTTGTTCTTGTCAAAGCCACGATAACCCACGTAGATATCTTCTTTATAGTAGACCTGTTTATCGACTCCGGGATAAGCCTCCTTACCATATTTCACATAGGGATAATCCTCATACTTGGCAGCAAAAGTGACGGGGAGCTTACCGCTTGGGCAAACCTTTCCGCTAAGCACATTGACCAAAGCCGTACCAGCCTCACTACCCAAATACCAACAATGAACAAGTGCCTGCACATTGGCGAGCCAAGGAGTTGCGTATGGATTACCACCAAAGGTAATGACCATCATATTAGCAGTCTTCTGCTTGGCCTTGGCAAGTTCTGCGACAAGCTCATTCTGACCGAAACTAAGGTTATAGTTCTCACGATCGCCATTCTCACAATCTTGCTTGTGATTCTTGTTCAATCCACCTATAAATATAATAAGGTCTGCCTGAGCAGCTTTCTCCAATGCTTCAGCTTTCAGGGTTGCCAGCTCTGCGGGATTTACCTTATCCACCTGATCATAGAGAGCACGACCAGACTTGTATCCCATGGCAAAGTCGACTTTGCCAACACCACCATAGACACTACGGATAGCTTCCAGCGGAGAAATATCACGTAGGGTCTTTAACTCAGAGGAACCTCCACCTTGGGTCAGCGAACGAGTGGCATTCTCACCCACCACAAGGATACGCTTGTACTTCTGTGCATCAAGGGGAAGAAGTCCCTTTTCGTTCTTCAGTAGCACAATACCCTCCTCTCCAACCTGACGGCAAACATCGTAGTGAGCTTCTGAACATTGGCTTCCAATCACTTTATTTGGATTCATGGCTGTGCGGAAGATGACACGCAGTACACGAGCAGCCTTCTCATCAAGCACCGACATGGGCACCTTGCCCTCATTTATCAGCTTCAGGAATGGCTTTGCCAAATAATAGTCATCATAGGTGAACTCACTCTCTTTCAACTTTCCGTCGGTGAATGATCCCATCTCAATATCGAGTCCACCTGTGGCAGCTTCCATCGTGTTGGTAGTTCCTCCCCAGTCACTCACTAAAGCACCATCCCAGTTCCATTCTTTCTTCAGAATGCCATTCAACAGTTCATCGTTTTGACAGCAATGAACGCCTTTCCAAAGATTATAGGAACCCATGATCGACCACACCTTTGCCTCATCAATAGCCTTTTTGAAAGGAGCAAGATAGATTTCACGCAAAGCTCTTTCACTGATATTAACGTTGACGGTGAAACGGTCAATCTCCTGATCGTTTAGCACGAAGTGTTTCAGACAGCATGACACGCCATTTGCCTGAGCAGCCTGAATATAGGGGACTGCCATCTCGCCAGCCAAATAGGGATCCTCACCCATATACTCGAAAGCACGACCATTCAATGGTGTGCGCTGGATATTCACACCAGGCCCCAAGAGCATGTCCTTTCCACGAAAAGCAAACTCCTCACTCAAGGAATTGCCATACATACGCGAGAGGTCACGGTTCCATGTGGAAGCCAGACAAGTCAATGAAGGAAAAGCAACAATAGAGTCGTTTGTCCATCGGGCCGGACTCCACGTATTCCATTCCAACTCCTCACGAACACCGTGTGGTCCATCATCCATATTCAATTGACGAATGCCCAGGCGGGGAACACCTGCACTCGTGAACTTACTCTGCGCATGCAGAATCTGGATTTTCTCACGGGTGGTCATACGGCTCAAGGCATCCTTCACTCGCTCCTCAAGTGGTGCCGTGGGATCCAAATAGACCTGAGCATTTGCCATTACTCCCATAACCAAGAATGACACAAATACAAATAATTTTTTCATATTAATATTGATTATTTTAGGTGATATTTATCAAAAGAAGACAAAACATAGAGACTTGTAGAACTGAACTATCAAAACATAAAACAGAAAAAGAGGGGCTGCTGCTGACAAGCCATCGACCAGCGACTGGAACACATCGTCCATCTTGAGAAAAGTATGACTGACAAAGCCATAGACAGCAGACGCCAACAGGATGCCAAACAACAGCAAAGGAACTAAAGCCCTACTGAATGGGGAAGGCCAAAGATAGCCTGTAGCGGATAGCAACACAGCATGCGGTGCTACTGTCAATAGCAACACCACACCTATATATAAAGCCAACAAGAAGAACACTACAAGAAGTGCCAGCCGTTCACGGTAATTTCCTATTTGTCGAAAGGCAACAAGCAATCCACTACGCAACAGGCACCCACCTGTCATGGACAACAACAACAACCAAGAAAGCAGGGGCGTTAGAAGCAATTCGGAAAAATGACTCACATACCATCGCACTCCTTCTTCAGAAAGCAATGAACGATAATCAGCGCCCGTCGTGGCCGAAAGCAACCACGAGACCAACACAAGCAGCAACTGTGCTACAATCAGTGTAGAGGCGGAAAAAAAGATAAAACGCTTCATTGCAAGAATAATGAATTACTCTTCGTCAGGTTCCAGATTTTCAAGATTCAGGATATGAAGTTCGAAGGCACGCACCACGAGACGCGTTGCATTGACACTTTGTCCCCGAAGGTCAGGAAACAATTTCTGAACTAACTCGTTCTGCCGTTTTTCTAAACTTTTCACTCCGAAGGGCATTCCTCTCAACTGGGTAATCTGATCCTTAGTATAGCCAAGGGCAAGATGACGCAAGAATCGCTCATCGTACTCATCTATCTCGTAGCCAACGACAGCTTCTTGTTTGGCAATTTCCGACGTAACGCTACGCTTGAAATGATCAACTATTATCTTGAGTATCGGCTCGTTGAAAACCAACTGTTTGCCATCCATCACGCTGACGACATCATGCCGCGTTAACAGTTCACCTGTTTTGAGTATTATACCGTCGGCACCAGCATCGAGTGTGTCAACCCATAGTTTTTCATTATAGATTTCACCCGTAAAGATAAGCACCCGCACCTGTGGATACATCTCCTTGGTTTGTCTGCAAATCTCCACACCGATACTAGTAAAGCCACCAAGGCCAAGGTCGAGCAACACAAGGTCGGGCAACTGCTGCTTGATGAGCTTCCAGTATGAGGCCTCATTGTCAGCTGTGCCAATAACCTCTGCCTCTGGAATATCGCTTTCAATAATACGAAGCGTGCCTTTCAGTTCCAATGGAACGTCTTCGACAATAATTACTTTGAATTTCTCCATGTCTGTCTGGGTAGTTTTAAGATGATTATTGTATGGTTATCCACTATCTCTGCCTTGATACCGAAGTCACTGCGATGGATTGCCTCACCATGTTCTCGCACGATTTGGCGGCAAATCAAGTAGGGTATATGATCTTTACGTGAGTCAAAAAGATGAAAAGCCTCATTCTCAGAGAGTTGAAGCTTAGGCATAGGCACACGGACTTCAACGAAATGTTCATCATAGGGATGGTACTCAGCTTGAAGTTTCTTCTCACCTGATTGCCTTCGAAGTATCTCAAAAAGGTATCTTACCAGTGTCTCATCACCCAAGATGTCGTGGTCAAGGGGTTGTAAATGCAATTTCGCCCCCTCTATCATTCGCATGGCTTGCAAGCTTAATATGCCATACAACTCACGATAGAAGCCAACCATCTCTGGAAGCGATGCAGACTCTTCACGTTCGGCCAACTGCTTAATCCTACTTGGGAAGTACATAGTTTCATGCTTCAATGTCGACAGACAGTTATCAAGCACTGCATTACTGATGTGAAGTGCATCCTCTTCCATTTCAATGCGATGGAGTTCTTCTTTCATCTGCTCCACATCATCCATCAAACGCTTTCGACGGTAATAGAGGAAATAGTAGGCAGGGATAATCGCAATCAACACAAATAGTAAAAGGGCAATGGCGATACTTTTATCTGTCTGGGAACGTTGCATCGTACGCACATAGTCGTCCAATGAAGAGTCGGCCGAGGTCTCCTTGAACAACTGTGTGTAAATGCGGTTGTTATAGGTATAGAGGCCCCATTCATGCAAGGCCAAAGCAGCCACGGCTGCTTCATTGCGCATGTCGAGGATGATGCCGTAGTTAAGGGGAATACTATCGTGGAACCACTGAATTTCGTTCGCCATGACCGAAGGATCGCCCATCAACGTCATGGTGTCCGTTCGTCCAGACAATTCTCTATAATAATTGTTCAGTTCATGGCGGCAGGAATCAACATACAATAGGGTTTGCAAAAACTGGCCATTTACATTACAGAAATAGGCTGAATCTGCATAGGCTTTAGCCTTCTCAAGCTTACTATACGCATGAACATGAACGACAGATGTCAGAAGTAGGAATGGTAAGAGCAGGTGAACAACCCCTTTCGGAAGACGGAAGAAAAAGCGGCTCCCCTTCCCCACCATGCTCTCTGCCGCCAGGAGGCTTACTTGAAAAATCTGACTCGTCTTGCGATATTTGTCTATGATTCCCTTGCAATTTAACAAGCCAAATCCGTGTGATTTCCTTGCTTTATCATCCTGTATCACCTTAGGCTCAAAAAGGTGGGCAAGTTGTTCTTCGTCCAGGCCTTTGCCTGTATCCGTAACGGAGATTTCTACATAGTCAGCACCCTCAATGGCTTCCACGCTTACCTGGCCACCCGGTTGTGTTGCCTTGCGGGCATTGTCAGCCAAAGTATTGAGCATGAACAATGTCAGCACACGATCTGCTTTCACACATAGCTCTGTGGGCTCCACTTTCAGTTCTATTCCCTTGATGGCGAAGTTAGCCTTTCCCTTAGCGATAACCTCAAATAGTTGTTTTAAGGGGAAAGACTCTATATGTAGGCTTAATTCACCCTTCCTCAGCTGAATCCAGTCGGTAAGAACATCATTTTGCTCATTGATTTTTACGGCCAATTCGCGAATATAGTCAAGGCCTCCAGGCTGATTTTCTCGGGTTTCGTGTAGCATACGGTCAATAAATGGCGTAATACTCACCATAAGCGAAACCTTTGCTCGCTGTTCCAAGTTAAGCCGTTGGGCGTTCTCCAAATGGAGCCGATGCACAGCCAACTGTTCCTGAACATCACTCTGGGCACTTGCTTTGCGATGCCTGTACATATTATTGAATAGCCAAAGCAGGAATACCAACAAGATGATGACAATAACCACAGCAAAAAGCAAGACATTCAGTTGTGAGACCGTATGTTCCAATTGGTCTGCTCGGGCTTCAAGCGAACGATCTTGACGTGTTTGGTCTTGTAAATCAAGATAGAGATTACGGTTATGATCACTCATGGCCTTGTCATTAATTGCTGCATAGGCCACGGAAAGTTGTTCACGAATACTGGCAATGAGATCTGGCGCCTGATAGATAGTGCTATCACCAAGTGCCTGTTCCAAGTAGTAAAGTGCCGACTCATAGTCACCTTGCGACCGATAGCATGAAGCTAAAGTGCGATAGGCACCTGAAATCTGGTAGACATCCCCATAGTCCTGAAAGAGTTGAAGCGAACGTCCTGCAAGGGAGATAGGCAACTGTTCGGGCAACAGCAGTTCTGAAGGTGACTCAGCAAAGAACTTCATTGAGGGCAGATTGTCGGCCATAAGACGCTCACGTGTATCAGGAATTGCCAAGTGTTCAGCAAGTGCCTCTAATGAATTAGCTACAAAATAAGGATAGTTAGCTTGTTGAGCCATTAAGAAGCAACGCATCAAGTAGTCAAACTCCCTCTGATCAACTTCCTCCTGTGTCTTGGCACTTATGATACCTCCTGCTCCTACATTGTAGAGATAGTTGAGCCATTGAGTGGTATCTTCTTCTATTTCAGCAGGAATAGAATAAAGGGCAGATACCGACTGTCGCTCCAATCCAACGTAATAATAATAGGTGCTCTCCACAATACTCAGTTCCGACTCGGCATAGAGCAAACGTGCCTTTTGGCGTTCATCAAGCATGCTACGCTCTTCATCAATACGGGCAAGTGCACGACGAGCAAGTTCCCGATAACTATAGAATTCACGGTTATTGCTACGACGCTGACAAAGGCGCATCTGCTGCACATAGGAGACAAACAGTTCTATCTGGTTGTCGGTGATGTCTGGGATGGAGTCAAGTCTAAGCTTGCCCTCTTCATAACGCATACGGGCAAGCGAGACGAAGGCCAGATTATTAAGGGCTTCGGCCATTCCGTCGCGGTAAGACAATGATGTACTTAGCTGGAATGCTTTCCTGGCATAGAACTGGGTAGAATCGAGCGAACGATAATGATAGGCGTATGATAAAGAATTCAGCTTGTCCACTGCTTGCTTATCAGTAGCAGGTGAACAAGCTGATAAAACTAAGAATATAGTTATGAGCTTAAGAGCGTGCCTTAGCCACATAACCAAGTGCCTCCTTGCACTTGTCTGTCACATACTGCCAGTCGCCGGCTTTCACTTTATCACTTGGGAATAGCTTTGAGCCCATACCCACGCAGAAAACGCCTGCCTTGAACCAGCCTTTAAGATTCTCCTCTTCAGGAGCCACGCCACCAGTAACCATAATCTTGGACCAGGGCATAGGAGCCTTCAGGCCCTTCACCATGTTTGGACCAACGACGTCACCAGGGAACACCTTCGTCAAGTCACAACCCAATTCCTGAGCTTTGCCAATCTCGCTGACTGTCATGCAACCAGGGCAATAGGGAACAAGACGACGGTTGCATACTGGGGCAATGTCGGGGTTGAGTAATGGGCCTACCACAAAGCAGGCACCCAACTGAATATACATTGCTGCAGTGGGAGCATCCACGATAGAGCCAATGCCAAGAGCCAGCTCAGGACATTCCTTATCAGCCCACTTCACCAGTTCTCCGAAGATCTCCTGAGCGAAGTCACCACGATTTGTGAACTCGAAAGCGCGAACGCCACCCTCATAGCAGGCCTTCACCACATTCTTGCAAGTCTCAAGATCCTTATGATAGAAGACGGGTACCATACCTGTTTCCCCTATCTTCTTCAATACTGCAATTTTATCAAACTTTGCCATAGTTATTGTTTGATTACTTTACATTCGAATTGCCTCAAAATTCTAATTATCGTTGTACACGTCCACTAGCATTGCCACCAGCGAGGCTCTCAACTTCCTCTACGCTTACCAAGTTGAAGTCGCCATTGATGGTGTGCTTCAGGGCTGAAGCAGCAACGGCAAACTCCAAGGCCTCGCCCTGAGTCGGCTTCGTCAGCAGGCCATGAATAAGACCACCAGAGAAGGAATCGCCACCACCCACACGGTCGATGATAGGATTAATCTCATAACGCTTCGACTGATAGAATTCCTTGCCATCATAAATCAAGGCCTTCCAACCATTAAACGTAGCACTGAAACTCTCACGGAGTGTAGAGACGACATACTTGAAGCCAAACTCCTCACGCATCTGCTTAAAGATACCCTCATAGCCGGCAGCATCAGTCTTACCACCCTCGACATCTGCGTCGGGCTTGAAACCTAAGCACAACTCAGCATCTTCCTCGTTGCCAATGCATACATCAACGTACTGCATCAAAGGACGCATGATGCTGATAGCCTTTTCAGAAGTCCACAGCTTCTTGCGGAAGTTCAGGTCAACGCTCACGGTAACGCCATGACGCTTAGCAGCCTCACAAGCAAGCTTGGTCAACTCAGCAGCCTTATCACTGATAGCAGGTGTAATGCCACTCCAATGGAACCAGGCAGCACCTTCCATGATTGCATCAAAGTCAAAGTCAGAAGGATCAGCCTCAGCAATAGCGCTATGAGCACGGTCATAAATCACCTTTGAAGGACGCATCGAAGCACCCGTCTCGGCATAATAGAGACCTACACGGTCACCACCACGTGCAATGAAGCGGGTATCTACACCATAGCGGCGCATGGCGTTCACAGCAATTTGACCAATCTCGTGCTTAGGCAACTTTGAAACAAAGTAGGCCTCATGACCATAGTTAGCCACTGAGATAGCTACGTTAGCCTCACCACCACCGGGGATGATGCGGAATGACTCACTCTGAATGAAACGGTCGTTGCCTTGAGGCGACAGGCGGAGCATAATCTCGCCAAGAGTTACAATCTTTGCCATTGTTTTACTTTTTTTTGTTTGTCTTAATTGATATGCTTTTTTCGTTTGCACGGCAAAGTTAGCATTTTTTTTCTGAAGTACGGCATAAAAAGCAAAAAATTATGGTAAACATTCCATTTTTTACATCTAATTTCGTAATTTTGCAACCGTTTATTAAAAATAGCGACACATATCATGGACAATAAAAATGAACAGGTTGTTTTTCACGTGCGTAGCAGTCAACGGATTATCAGCACGGGATATCGGCTATACATGGGAAACTTCCGTAAACTCATGAGGAGGACATGGATCTTTGGCATCATCTACGCTATCGTCATCGGATTTCTCATGAAAGGATATTTGCAAATCGTCCCACAGTATCTACAGATGGCTAACATCTACCTGCAAGGAAACGTGCCTACTGAGGCTATAGCCACATTAGGCACATCGACAGTTATCATACAGGTAATGATTATTCTCTTTTATTTCACCATTATACTGCTCTATTCCCCCGTTTTTTCTGCCATGAACGAGCATCAGGAGACGAGTGTGATCAACCCACCAGAGAAATGGTACGGCAAACCCGATTGGCACATGACCCTCCGCATGCTGAAGCTCGGCCTTTGGTTCTTTGCTCTCTATGTCGTAATTGCTATTATTATTGCTTTGTTCGTTATTGGGTTAAGTATCATGGCCAAACCCAACATATTCCTGCTTACCTGCATTACCCTGTTGTTAGGCGTTCTTGCTTTGCTATTTATGCTCCCTCTGGTATATACAGGATACAAATACATGCTGACCCCGAAGACCCATTTTCTCAAAGTACTCTCATGTACTTATTCTACGGGTATTCGCCATTGGGGAAGCATCTTCCTCGTATGTTTGATAGTAGGTATTGTCACCACCCTGTTGTCGGTGGTCATAATGTTACCCTACTACATTCTTACATTCGCGATTACAATGGCACAGATTGGCATGTTGGGAGGTGACCCAATGGGAATGCCTGACTACATGAACTGGATGAGCGTCATCGTATTCATTATCTCAGGTTTCATCCTCGCATATCTTTCACTCTCCACCCTTTTCCCCTTCTATTATCTTTACGGCTCCATCGAGCAAGAAGAGAGAGAACGCAAAAATCTGAAAATAGAGAACTAATAATAAAATGGAACAACAACGCATACTATTCATAGACAGAGACGGTACCCTCGTAGAAGAACCTGCCGACGAGCAAGTTGATGCACTGGAGAAAATCAAGTTTACCAAGGGTGTGTTCCGTCATTTATCTTTCCTGCGCGAAAAGACAGACTTCCGTTTTGTCATGGTTTCCAACCAAGACGGCCTTGGCACCGATAGTTTCCCAGAGGATACCTTCTGGCCTTCACACAACTTCATTCTGGAAACATTGGCGGGTGAGGGTATCACATTTGATGAGATATTGGTTGACAATCATTTCCCCGAAGACAAGGCATCAACCCGTAAGCCACAAACAGGATTGGTGGAAAAATACATGAACGACCCCACATACGACATTGCCAACAGCTACGTGATAGGCGATCGCGAGACTGACGAACAATTTGCAAAGAACATTGGTTGCAAGTCGCTCATTCTTGGCCGTGACGGAATGACGTGGCAGAAAATTGCCGAGATTATCTTCGCAGGCGAACGTACAGCAGAGGTAAGGCGTACAACCAAGGAAACAGACATCAACGTGCGTCTCTCACTTGACGGAAGCGGTCAATGCCACATCTCTACAGGGCTTGGATTCTTTGACCACATGCTTGAGCAAATTGGCAAGCATGGAGGCATTGACTTAGATATCAACGTGAAGGGTGACTTGCACGTTGACGAACACCACACTATAGAAGACACGGCACTGGCTCTCGGTGAATGTATCTTGAAGGCATTAGGCAACAAACGGGGAATTGAGCGATACGGTTATTCGCTGCCAATGGATGATTGTTTCTGCACGGTAGCTCTCGACTTTGGCGGTCGTCCGTGGCTGGTTTGGGATGCAGAATTCCATCGCGAGAAGGTGGGCGATATGCCTACGGAGATGTTTCTGCATTTCTTCAAGAGCCTAAGCGATACAGCCCGCATGAATCTCTTCATCCGCGCTGAGGGACAAAACGAGCACCACAAGATTGAAGGAATATTCAAAGCATTGGCACGAAGCCTAAAAATGGCAATTCGCCGTGATGTCTACCACTACGAACTGCCATCTACTAAGGGTTCTCTTTAGGAGAAAGAATTTTTAATTTCATTTCTGCTCATGTGGCCTACTCCAACGTTTCAACATGCGGCGGTGGAAGTGGTCTTCGGCTTTAATTACGTCATAAACCTTGGACGCAGGAAGAATATCGAGAAATTTGTTATGGTAAGTCTGCTGTATGCGCTTTAACTCAACTTCAATATTATCATGCTCCTGGATTGCTTTCTGGCAACCAGCCTCATCCTGTGGTTTCACTTTCCCCATCTGACGCATACGATCGTAGATGGCACGTTGCTTCCTCTGCATCTCCTTGTAGACAGGAAAGAACTTGGCAGATTCCTGAGGAGTGAGGTGAGCTTCCTGGACAATAAACTGCTGTAGCTCTGCATCAAACTTCTCTGGAGAAAACCGTGGTTGTTCCTGAGCAAAGGCCACTACGGCCACTGCCATGAATAGAATAAGTGTATAGACTTTCTTCATCATAATCAATCGTTATTAATCATTCATCACACAGGCGTAAATCTCATAATTATCCAACATGGCATAGTCAGCAGCCTCGTCAACATAATTGTCTGAAGCCGTAACTTCCGTGGCAGCAGATATCAGTGGATTCTGTTCTTCTTCCATGCTGTGGAAGTAAATGCCTGCACCAATGACAAACAGGCAAAGACAAGCAGCAGCATAGAGCACAGGACGCAACTGACGCACAATAGCCATCCTCGGTTTCTCCTCTGGCACCTGACTCATCACCCTACTGGTGAGCTGATCGAAGTAACCCTCTGGCACAGTGAAGGGGTTCTTCTTCCCCATCTTGTTGTCAATATATAATTCTTCGTTAGTCATAGCTGTAACTTGATTTTTATTTTGTATATTCATTAGACGTACATTCGCTCACTTAGTTTAATCGTGGTGGTGGAAAAATTCACTGATTTTCTTGACAGCAATATGGTAAGAGGCTTTGAGTCCCCCTTCCGAGGTGCCAAGAATGCGACTTATCTCACTATATTTCATCTCATCATAATAACGCAACTGGAACACGGTGCGCTGTACTTCAGGAAGACTGGCAATGGCTTCCTGTAACTGTGCCTCGGTCTCATCGCCATCAAAATAGTTGTCGGCCATGAGTTGGTTGGCCAATCCCAAATCAGCATCATCAGTTGAGAGCATCACACGGTTTTTCTGTTTCCTGACAAAGTCAAGTGCTTCATTGATGGCAATACGCGAAAGCCAGGTCTGCACCTTGGAATCACCGTGGAAAGAGTCGAGGGCTGCCCATGCTTTCATGAAGGCATTCTGCAACACATCATCAGAGTCTTCGTGTGTCAGCACAATACGACGCACTTGCCAGTAGAGCGGTTCACTGAACTGCTTCACCATTGCCTCGAAGCCCTTGCGTCTTTGCTTCTTATCGGCAAGCATCTTTTTGAGTTGTTGGTCGTCGTACTGTTGCATGCCTGTCAAAATATAGACGGAAAACTACAGAAAAGGTTTAATCGCCTTCAGCACTTGCGCATCATAGCCATAGGGATCGTCCCATGACTGCAAGACCCCGTCTGCGGGATTGGGATAGAGAGTATAATAAATAAGGTATACGGGAACAGTAGGACTGATGCTTCTGTTGCCAAAACGATTCAACTGCCTATCCAAGTCTCCTGCATGTTCTTCCAACCACATTTTTTCTTTCTCTGTCTTAGGAGTCATCCCTATAGCGGTTCGCAAACGGTCTTTCTCTTCTTCATCCTTTAGATTCAGTAGAAAGCAAGCCAAGTCAAACGGTCGCTGGACACGTACACAGCCATGAGAAAGGGCACGGTTGGAATAGCTGAAGGCACCATGTGTGTTGGTGTCATGGAGATAGACATCGAAGGGGTTTCGGAAATTGAACTTCAATCTTCCCAAAGAGTTGCCGGGACCTCGTCGCTGGGTAACGCGATAAAGATTGGAATGTAAATCCTCCCTTGACACATATTCTGGTGAAATAGTATCACGATTACTGTCGGTAATGAAGTAATGATGACGAGCAAAGTAAGCTGAATCACCTGCGTTAGGGCTAATCTCATCTCGGACAATAGTAGCTGGAACATACCATTCAGGATTGACCACTATCCAACTAAGAATGCCCTTCATGAGCGGTGTCTTGGTCTTTTTGGCTCCACACACGACACGCATGTTGAAAATCGTGTCACGACTAACGGCCCAGAGCTGTTGAGCAGCAATATTGACAAGCACGCATTTCTCATCCTTATTAGGGTTGTTGCTTGTCTTCCACCTGCACCGTTCCATGTTAGCCATAACCTTCTGACGCATAGCCTTATCCGTAGTTTCCGATAACTTCTGCTCTAACTTGTTATATAGGTCAGAAGAGGGTTTGCAACTCTGTATATAATCTTCGCCTTTGTCGGACAGCACTTTCTCGAGTGCATTCTTGGCAAAGTCGCCCTTAGGAGTTGCAATCTCCTGCGACATCAATTCTCGATAGGTAGCAGGATTATCACCATAAGCAGCATCACGAATGTCCAAGTGATTAAAGTAGTGCTCTGGGTTATACATGAAACCATAACTCTGCCCCATGGTATAACGCAGATAGGCCTTGCTGAGTTGATATTCCAAACGCGCCAGACGGTCAATGTCGGAAGGCTGCAACGAATCTACACTGACCATACGGAGGCTATCAAGGTCTTCCTGTATCTGTGACAGATGGAATGCACGTTCAGAAAAGCCTGCCTTACCAACTACTTTTCGCAACTCACGCAACACACCATCAGCCCGATCCGTTGGAAGCAAGTTACGCGTCCAAATCAGCTCGTTCCCTTCAATGTAATATTCCCGGAGTTGCCTGTCTGCTATCAAGGCATCGGTATCAGCAGAAACAATTTGTCCCAAACTCTCGTGAAGTTTCTGAGAGTTCAGGGCATATTGTCGTTCCCTTTGCTCGGCAAGGGAAAAACCGTTTCTTTCATTGCGGCAAGCGACACATGCTAACAACAGCAGCAGTGACGCAGCAAAACGCAAAACTATCGCAAGGTTACTTTTCTGACCACCTTGCCAACCTTCAAAATATAGCAACCTTTTGGCAAATTAAGTTCTACACGCTGAGCAGGGTTTTCAATCTTGATGTTTGCCACGTGACGTCCTGTTACCGAAACCACTTCAAGTATCATTCCGTTGGCACCAGTCACCTGCACGCTGTTACCTTCAATGCTGAGTGTGATGGCACGTTCCTGCTCCACCATTTCTGCTACACCCATCTCTGTCACCATCGGTGATGCAGCGAAAACTCCAAGGTTCAGAAACAATGCTGAGGTCAATATAAGTAGGGTTCTACGCATAAGCTATTCTTTGATTATCCGTGCAAAAGTAATAAAAATAAATGAAACTTCCAAACTTTTCGCATAAAAAGAGCTTTTCAGACATCAAAAACCTTGTTATCTGCGGCCAAAAACGTCCTTGGGAATACTTCAAGCGCCTGACGGAGCAGTACATTCTCATCCGTATAGCGTGAACTGTAGTGTCCGATTATCAACTGCTGAACGCCTGCATCGCTGGCCACTTTAGCTGCCTGACGGGCGGTGGAATGGTAGTATTTTGTTGCCAACAACTCATTATCATCACCATAGGTTGCTTCGTGATAAAGTGTGTTGACACCCGACAGACGGGCTGCCAGTTTGGGCATGTAGCGTGTGTCTGAGCAATAGGCATAGCTACGAGGTGGATCCGCGGGCAAGACGAGGCGGGAGTTGTCAATGACGTCACCATCTGGCGTTACATAGTCCTGGCCTGCCTTTATGTTGTTGAGCTGCGAAACAGGTATACCGTAGAAGTCTACCATGTCACGCCGGATATGGGGCTTGGTAGGCTTTTCTCGGAAAAGATAGCCACAGCAAGGTAATCGATGGTCTAACGGAATGGTTTCCACCGTGAGCGAACGGTCTTCGAAGACAACTTGTTGGACCGTAGTATCAACAGGAAAGAAAGCCACTTCATATCCAAGGTCAGGACAGAAGACCTGCATCTGCTGTTTGAGGATTGGGCCAAGCTCCTTGGGAGCAAAAATGTTGAGACCCGCCGTACGTCCTAAAAGGTTGAAGGTGGAGATCATTCCAATAAGCCCGAAACAGTGGTCACCATGAATATGTGAGATAAAGATGTGCCCCATCCTGCCAAAAGACACGCCTACACGCCTCATCTGCAGTTGGGCACCCTCTCCACAATCCACCATGAACAGCTTGCCACGACACTCCACAACCTGCATCGAAGGAAAATGACGCAGCGTGGGCAAGGCACTTCCACAGCCTAAGATATGCACTTTGAATGGTTCCATCTACTGTTCTCCGGTTAGAACACGAAATCCTCAAAATTGGATTCCTCGAGTTCAAAGCCAAGGTCTACTTCTTCTTGCGGCTTCTGACGGGTATATTCATACTTGTCTTCGTCATTCTGGAACACCAGTGAGTCGGGACCAATGAAGGTAATATTATAGAGGTAGATTTCTTCAAAGTCACCTCCATCGTCACGAGTGTTGACAATCTCCAACTGCCCGTTGATAATGCGCCACGACTTATATTGTATCAGAGTGTGGTTGATACTTTCTGCAATACCGCCATCCTTCAAAGTGATACCGACCTCATTGCCACCATCAACGGCATCTTCCGTAACCCAGTCACCAAGCATGGCCGACATGTTGATGACTTTCAGTGCGATGGTGCTGTCGGCATTGGCCAATACGGCCATACGCTCACCCGCCTTAATACCACCAAACACTTGACCAGCGTCCTGGGCCTCAGCTATCGAGAGCATTAAGGTGTCACCCAAGTCGGTAATCAACTGCAGACTGTTCATCGATGTTGCACGACCACAGACACCATAGAGTGTAGAGTCACGGTGCAAGTAGTCAACATCTACTTCACTAATAGCACCCACAGGGTCGCCTTTGCGGAAGAAATCACAACTGGCAACCAATGTAGCCAGCACAAAGGCTGAAAACAGATAGAATACGATTTTTCTCATGTCTTAGCTTTCTTATTTCATTTGTTTTTCTCTGCTTGTTTAGCCTCGTTCCAAAGAGCATCCATTTCTTCAAGTGTCATCTCTGTCAGGGGGCGTCCTACACGAATACTGTGTTGCTCAATGTAGTTGAAACGGCGTATAAATTTGGCATTGGTCTTTTCAAGTGCATTATCCGGGTTGAGTTTGTAGAGCCTTGCGGCGTTGATGACCGAAAAGAGGAAATCGCCGAGTTCTCCCTCTTGCAGACTTCTCAATGCCATCTTATCTGCGTCAGAAGGATTGTCGGGCAGACTCTTGCACAGTTCTGCTTCCAGCTCGCCCAATTCCTCACGCACCTTATTCCACACATCCTCTTTCTTCTCCCAATCGAAGCCTACGTTACGGGCTTTGTCCTGAATGCGGTAGGCCTTAATTACGCTGGGTAAGGCAGCGGGCACTCCGCTTAAAACGGTCTTGTTCCCGTCCTTCTCCTTCAACTTGATCTGCTCCCAATTCTGTAGTACCTGGTCTGAGGAACTGGCTTGCGAGAACTCACGCTGTTCTTCTGTTTCTCCGTAAGGCAGCGGTTTTGGATCTTCTTTCCCTACCTGACTGGGATGGTAAACATGGGGGTGACGGAAAATGAGCTTGTCCGTCTCTGCATTCAGGACGTCGGCAATATCAAACTTACCGCTCTCGGCACCGATACGGGCATAGAAACATACATGCATCAGCACATCGCCCAGTTCCTTCATTGTGTCGTGCTCATCGCCTCGGGCCAGGGCGTCACACAACTCATAGGTCTCTTCTATGGTATTTGGTCGCAGGCTCTCGTTGGTCTGCTTTTTGTCCCACGGACATTTCTCACGCAACTGGTCGAGCACATCGAGCAGGCGTCCGAAAGCCTTCATTTGTTCTTCTCGCGTATGCATAATTGGATCATCATTTCACATTATGACTCACATATTTTATGCAAAGGTACAAACATTTTTTGAAACTACCAAATTTTCACCCTGACAGAATGTTAATTTCAGCAAACAATAAATTCGGACAAAGAAATCAATAAACATAATTAGTGAAATATCGACATTTAACACCGATTAACGCATTACGTAGGTTTCAAATTTCGTCATATCATTTTTTCTTCGTACCTTTGCACCCCAAAAAGAAAGCATATATTAAATAGGTATGGAAATTGCAAGTAAATACGACCCAAAAGAGGTCGAAGGTAAATGGTATCAGTATTGGCTGGATAACAAGCTATTCAGCTCCAAACCAGATGGTCGCGAACCTTACACTATCGTTATCCCACCGCCCAATGTGACGGGTGTGCTCCACATGGGCCACATGCTCAACAACACTATTCAGGACATTCTTGTGCGCCGTGCCCGCATGGAAGGCAAGAACGCCTGCTGGGTGCCTGGCACTGACCACGCCTCTATTGCCACTGAAGCGAAGGTGGTGAAGAAGTTGGCTGAGCAAGGTATCAAGAAACGTGACCTCACTCGAGAGCAGTTTCTTGAGCATGCTTGGGACTGGACGCATGAGCATGGCGGTATCATCCTGAAGCAGTTGCGCCGACTGGGTGCTTCATGCGACTGGGACCGTACGGCCTTCACGATGGATAAAGAACGCTCCGAGAGTGTCATCAAGGTGTTTGTAGACCTCTATCGCAAGGGATACATCTACCGTGGTCTTCGCATGGTGAACTGGGATCCGAAAGCCCTCACTGCCCTCTCGACCGAGGAGGTTATCTATAAAGAGGAGAAGAGCCACCTGTTCCACTTAAAGTATTATGTGGATGGCTTGACAGCCCTTGACAACGAGGAAACGCTGGCAGCCGAGGGCAACATTATTCATAAGGATGCCAAGGGTTACTACGCAGTTGTGGCTACTACTCGTCCTGAGACCATCATGGGCGATACCGCCATGTGTATTAATCCGAAAGACCCCAAGAACCAGTGGCTGAAAGGTCGCAAGGTGATTGTTCCTCTGGTAAACCGCGTTATCCCCGTCATTGAGGACCGTTACGTAGATATCGAGTTCGGTACGGGATGCCTGAAGGTGACGCCTGCCCACGACACCAACGACTATATGCTGGGCAAGACGCATAATTTGGAGACCATCGACATCTTCAACCCCGATGGCACCATTTCCGAGCAGTCTCCCCTCTATGTAGGTATGGACCGCATGGACTGCCGCAAGCAGATAGTCAAGGACCTGCAGGCTGCCGGCCTGATGGAGAAGATTGAGGACTACACCAATAAGGTAGGCTACTCTGAGCGCAACCCCGATACGGCTATCGAGCCGCGCCTCTCTCTGCAGTGGTTCCTCAAGATGAAGCACTTTGCCGAGATTGCCTTGAAGCCTGTGATGGAAGGCGAGATGCACTTCTATCCACAGAAATACGTTAATACCTATAAGAATTGGCTGGAGAACATTCAAGACTGGTGTATCTCACGCCAGCTTTGGTGGGGTCATCGCATACCCGCTTACTACTACGATGACGAGAAGTTTGTGGTGGCCGAAACCGCTGAGCAAGCCCTTGTACTTGCCCGCAAGGAAAGTGGAAACGAGAAGTTGGAACTCTCTGATTTAAGACAGGACGAGGATGCACTTGACACCTGGTTCTCAAGTTGGCTCTGGCCTGTCTCGCTTTTCGATGGTATCCGCAACCCCGGCAATGAGGAAATCAACTATTACTATCCTACCAGCGACCTTGTTACGGCTCCCGACATCATCTTCTTCTGGGTGGCCCGCATGATTATGGCTGGCGAGGAATATATGGGCAAGTACCCCTTCAAGAACGTCTATTTCACGGGTATCGTACGTGATAAGTTGGGCCGTAAGATGTCTAAATCGCTCGGCAACTCGCCCGACCCCATAGAGCTCATTGAAAAGTTCGGTGCCGATGGTGTACGCATGGGCATGATGCTTTCGGCTCCTGCCGGCAACGATATTCTCTTCGATGAAGCCCTTTGCGAGCAGGGACGCAACTTCAACAACAAGATTTGGAACGCCTTCCGCCTTGTCAAGGGTTGGCAGGTGTCCGACGGTCTCGTTTCCAGCGACATTATTGCAGCCAACAAGACTGCCATCGCCTGGATGGATGCCAAACTCCGCTTTGCCAACACAGAGTTGCAAGACCACTTCTCCAAGTATCGTATCAACGATGCCCTGATGACGGTCTATAAACTGTTCTGGGACGAGTTCTCCAGTTGGTATCTCGAAATGGTGAAGCCTGCTTATCAGCAGCCCATCGACCGCGAGACCTATGAGGCCACCCTGCGTTTCTTCGAGATTCTCCTGAAGATGCTACACCCGTTCATGCCCTTCATCACCGAAGAACTGTGGCAGGCCCTCTACGACCGCAAGGAAGGCGAAAGCATCATGCGCGACTGCCTTGTTCTCGATGCTTCCACCCCCGAAGACGAGAAGCTGATTGCTGACATCGAGCAGGTGAAACTTATTGTGGCTGGTGTACGCAATGTGCGTTCGACCAAGAACATTGCCAATAAGGAAGCCCTTGAACTGCAAGTCGTAACTGCCAATCATTATGAGCGTTACAACGCTGTCATTGAGAAAATGGCCAACCTTAGCGCCATCAATATTGTTGAGACTAAAGACGCTACGGCCTCTGCTTTCATGGTGGGTACCGACGAGTTTGCCGTGCCCCTCGGCTCTCTTATCAACGCCGACGAGGAAATCAAGAAGATGGAGTCTCAGATTGAGCACCTCGAAGGATTCCTTGCCTCGGTCAAGAAAAAGCTTGCCAACGAGCGTTTCGTTGCCAATGCCCCCGAAGCCGTCGTGGCAATGGAGCGCAAGAAGCAGGCCGATACCGAAGAAAAGATAGCTACTCTACGCGAATCTATTGCTGCACTTAAGAAATAACGATCAAGTAGGAATTCGCAAATGGAATGGTTAGTTAAACTTTTCACCGATACTGATTCAGTGGCTCATATCGCCCTGCTCTATGCTGTGGTGATTGCCATTGGTGTCTATCTTGGTAAAATAAAAGTAGGTGGCATCTCTCTGGGAGTCACCTTTGTGCTTTTCGCAGGTATCGTGGCAGGCCACATCGGCTTCACAGCCCCCACTCCCATCCTTACCTTTGTGCAGGACTTCGGATTAATCCTTTTTGTCTTCATGATTGGTATGCAGGTAGGACCTGGCTTCTTCGAGAGCTTCGGCACAGCTGGCATCAAGCTCAACGGACTTGCCGCCACGGCTATTGCCCTGAACATCATCGTGATGTTCGCCTGCTACTTCATCTTCTTCGACACCAGTAATGTGATGAACCTTCCCATGATGGTAGGTACGCTCTATGGTGCCGTTACCAACACCCCTGGTCTTGGTGCTGCCAACGAGGCGTTAGGCTCAGTATTCGGAGCCGACGCGCCCATGATTGCCTCGGCCTACGCTTGTGCCTATCCACTTGGCGTGCTTGGCATTATCGGAGCTACCATTCTCGTTCGTCTGCTCTGCAAGATTAAGTTGGAGAAGGAAGAAGAGCAACTGAAGGCGATGGAAGAGGGAAAGACCAACAAGAAGCCCTACAAGATGCACTTGGAGGTGACCAACAAATACCTTGAAGGCAAGACCCTTTTACAAGTACACGACTTCCTCAACCGAGACTTCGTGGTGTCTCGCCTCATCCATGAGGGTGAATTATGCATTCCCAACCGCAACACGCTGTTTCATATTGGCGACCAGATGCTGATTGTCTGTGCCGAAGCCGACCAAGAGGCCATTATGGCATTCATTGGTCCAAAAATCGACGTTGACTTCGAGCAGCAGGATCAACCGCTGGTTTCCAAGCGCATCCTGGTTACCAACAGCGAGATCAATGGCAAGACGCTGGCCTCCATGCATTTCTCCAGCGTTCATGGTGTCAATGTCACTCGTGTCACTCGTCACGGCATGGACCTCTTTGCTTCGGCAGGACTTCCCCTGCAGGTGGGTGATAAGATAATGGTAGTAGGCCCAGAAGATGCCGTTGACCGTGTAGCCAACAAGATGGGCAACTCTGTTCGCCGCCTGAATGCGCCCAACATTGCCACCATCTTCGTAGGAGTCTTCCTTGGTATCTTGTTTGGTTCACTTCCTATCGCCATTCCAGGCATGCCCGTTCCTCTTAAGTTGGGTATTGCCGGTGGCCCACTGATTATTGCTATTCTCATTGGCCGTTACGGTTATAAGATCCACCTGGTCACCTATACTTCTACTTCAGCCAATATGATGCTGCGTGAGATTGGTCTTGTGCTCTTCCTGGCGTCTGTAGGTATCAAGGCGGGAGCAGGCTTCTTCGAGACGGTGGTCGAGGGTGACGGCTTGCTGTATGTGCTCACAGGCTTCCTTATCACTATTATACCTATTTTAATAATAGGTCCTATTGCAAGACTGAAGTTCAAGTTCAACTACTTTACCATTGCTGGTATGCTGGCAGGCACCTATACCGACCCTCCAGCATTGGCCTACGCCAACAGTATCTGCTCGAAGGAAGCACCGGCACTCGGTTACTCCACGGTGTACCCGCTGGCCATGTTCCTGCGCATTTTCACCGCACAACTTGTGGTACTCTTCTTCTGTGGATAATCTTTTCCTCTAAAATAGTAATACACGTATTAAAAAATGAATAAGTTAAAATTGTTGCTTGGCGCGTTGTTGGTAACCTCCTCGCAGATGCTCTTTGCCCAAGGCGCAAAGAATATCCACATCAACGAGGTACTTACCAACAACACGACCAGCATTCAGGATGAGTACGGAAACCGTCAGGCTTGGATTGAGTTAGAGAACTCATCTTTCACCACGTACAACGTGCGAGGCATGTTCATCGCTACGGATCGTCGTGTGCTCAACGAAAACCTCAGCGCACCCGAACGCATCAAAATGATGAGCATGATTCCCAGCGGCGACAATCGCACCGCAATGGGAGGTCAGAAACATTTGTTGCTCTTCTGCAACACCAATCCTGCTCAAGGCAAGTTGCACCTCTCAGCCCAGGTTCCCATCTCGGAACCCGTATGGATTGCCCTTTACAACGGCAACGGCATCGAGCTCATTGACTCTGTTACGGTGCCTGCCCTTGCTGCCGACCAGTCTTATGCAAAGGTGAATGGCAGATGGACGGTGAAAGGGGCTGAGAACGTCACTCCAGGTATTGAGAACTTTATCGAGGCCTCGGAAACGAAGATTGAGAAGTTCAAGCGTGAAGACCCCCACGGTTTTGCAATGGCCATTATGGCAATGGGCATCGTGTTCACGTGTCTGGCTACTCTCTGGATCTTCTTCACCCTCTTCGGCATGGTGATGCGTCACTTGGAGACTGCCAAGAAGGTGGCCAACAAGCAACCCATTAAGCCCATCACCAAGACCGTTGAGAAGACGCTCGAAGTGGCCCACGCCACAAGCAACGTCCTTCAGGAAGGCTTTGACAAGCGTGGCCGCGACATGGAAGTCTACATGGCCGTCATTGGCATGGCCCTGCGTCAGTATGAGGATGATGTGCACGACGTGGAAAGCGGTGTCATCACCATCAAGTCGAAGGACACTGACTGGGACGATGAATACAGCCAGATGACCCATTGGCACGACCCCATCACGCCCACCAACCACAACGCTCCCCGTATTCCTACAACCCCGGAATTGCATTAGAGTTTTTCACTATTCACTTTTCTCTATTTTCTTATCACTATAGACAATGAACAAATATCAATATAAAGTACAGGGCGTTGACTACGAAGTAGAAATCGCCGAAGTAGAAGGCAACATTGCCAAGGTAAACGTAAACGGCATCCCTTTCGAGATTGAGTTGCAGAAGCCCATCAATGCCGCCAAGCACCCCACGATGAACAACCCGAAGGTGGCAGCTCCTCAGCCTACTCCCCAGAAGGTGGCTGCTACTCCTGCCAACAATGCCAATGTAGCCCCCACTGGAGCTGCCAACGGAGCTAACGGCAATCCCATGAAGGCTCCCCTCCCTGGCACCATCACTGAAGTCAAGGTGGCCGTGGGTCAGCAGGTCAAGGTGGGCGACACCGTACTCGTGCTCGAAGCCATGAAGATGCAGAACAACATCGAAGCCGAGTACTCCGGACAGATAACCTCTATTTTAGTGAACAAGGGCGATACGGTCATGGAAGGTGCCGTGCTGCTCACAATCGGATAAGCAACCATGTTCCAATTTATCGCAGAAAACTTCAATGAGTTCCTGACCTATACAGGCTTTGCCAATGCCACGGCAGGTAACCTCATCATGATTGTGGTCGGAGCCATCTTCATCTATCTGGCCATCAAGAAGGACTTTGAGCCGCTGCTCCTGGTGCCCATCGGTCTTGGCATCATCCTCGGCAACATCCCCTTCCGTGCTGACGCGGGCTTGGAGATTGGTCTCTACGAGGACAACTCCGTGCTGAACATCTTCTATCAGGGTGTACGACAAGGCTGGTACCCACCGCTCATCTTCCTTGGTATTGGTGCCATGACCGACTTCACCGCGCTTTTAGCCAATCCGAAGTTAGTACTTATTGGTGCCGCTGCCCAGTTTGGCATCTTCGGTGCCTATATGTTTGCGCTGGCTATCGGATTCGAGCCCAATCAGGCTGCAGGTATCGCCATCATCGGAGGTGCCGACGGCCCCACGGCCATCTTCCTCTCGTCGAAGCTTGCGCCCAACCTCATGGGGGCCATTGCCGTCTGTGCCTACAGCTACATGGCTCTTGTGCCGCTGATTCAGCCTCCCTTGATGCGACTGCTCACCACCAAGAAGGAGCGTACCATCAAGATGAAGCCTGGCCGTAACGTCAGTCAG
>Ga0326513_10000284_pt1 | contig 41381 bp, 56 predicted proteins | sample 2_2465_0518_D_FD_203654 | JGI IMG/M metagenome (GOLD analysis project Ga0326513, IMG submission 203654) | Bovine rumen microbial communities from UC Davis, California, United States - 2_2465_0518 | ecosystem: Host-associated > Mammals > Digestive system > Stomach > Rumen | place: USA... | reverse complement strand
ATGAAGAGGGAACAACTGCTCTGTTCACTCAGAAGATAGTGAAAGTGCAAGGAGATACTGTCATAACAGACAAGAATCAGAAAGCAAAGCTGTTCAATCCTATGCCTTGCTTGTTTTGGAAATGTACAGTTGCTCCGGACAAAACTGGTGTATCTACTCTCAGTAAAGCAGTAGAGGGACTGTTTATTGATGATGGAACAAACATATACTGTCTCGGAGTAGCAGGTGCAAGTGATGAATTTGAAGTACGATTTCACGTTGGCGATTCTGAAGTACGAGTCAATTCAAAATATATCAACTTGAAATCAGAACACATAGTTGAAAATGGGAGCGAAGTGATGTAAATGAATGATATAGAACTAATAGGAAGCGGGAACAAGTTTGACTGGAATTTCACAGACACAGACATCGTGGATGTGAATGGAGATGCAAGACTTGTCTCTGCAATACGTCATACAATACTCTTGCAACGAAGAGAACTCGAACAAGAAATGTACGCAACAAAAGGCAATAGATTACACGAAATCATCAAAAGCGAAGACATCAACTCTGCAAACACCATAGCGAAAGAAACACTTGAAGAAAGCTTACGCGAAATCCCGGGCATACAAGGAGTTACTATCACAACAAACATCACAAAAGATGGTACAATCGAAATAAACGGAGCAAGAATAATCAAAAACAATGGGGAGGAAATAGAAATTGGATTATAGAACTGAAAGCGAGATACTGCTCGAAATGGTACAAAACGCAGTAGACAAACAACTGATTCGTACAAATGAAGACCTCATAGAGAACATCAGACAAGGCATACAAACCGAGAATCAGTATGTTTTGGATCTCTCGACACACGCACACATTCTGTCACAACTTGAAGAAAAAAACTATGAAAACAATCAGAACATTGACATTGCAACAGCAACTGGTGAGGCACTCGACAATTTGGGACGATTGGTGAATGTGATTCGTATCCCTGCACAACCGCTTCGTGTAGAAATAACAATCGGGACTGGTGTAGCATTGCAGGAAGCAGTTACTGTTCCTGCAGGTACAAGGGTACTGTTACAAGGAATATTTGATGACATAGACTATGATTTCAGAACTGTTGAAGATGTAACCATTATGGGGGGCAGTACAGAAGCAAATGTGTATGCAGAAAGTGGAATTCTTGGATATTATGGTAGTTTACCTCCACAGTCTGTTGTTGGATTATATGGATTCTCTGATTTATCTGCAACAAATACTGAAGCATCAACAGGTGGAAAGAACATTGAAGAAGATGATGTGTACAGAGAAAGAATCAGAAACTGGTCTTCAAATCATATGGTTGGTACTCGAGGATGTATTGAATCATACCTCGATGCATATGTGGGACTTGATGAATACCTGCTCGTACCTTGCTTCGATGGTGCAGGTACTTTGAAAATTGTTTGCAGGACAATTCCCGATATGCTCAGAAGTATTGCAAATGATGTATATGAGAACTGTATGTCAGTAACCGATTATCCTCCAACTGTTGTTTTGCCCTCTGATTATACGTTGCAAACTGTTGAAGTAGCTGTACGAAAAACTGAAACAGAAATAAAATATACTGATGATGAACTAAAACAAATGATAGCATCCTCAGTACGCTCATTCGTGAACGGAGGAACAAGCAGAGATGGAACAATAATTCCATCATACAGGATAGGTCAAAACTGGTATCCCTCCGAACTAATAGCTCATCTTCTATCAGAATTCCCCGAATTATCAAATGTACGATTATCTGATGAAACAATCATACAAATCGAAGCAGATCAGAGAATACAAATCAGTGATGTAGGAGTTGTGTTTGAATGAAGAAGTATTCTGAGAACCTCCCTGAGTATCTGCAAGGAGACAACATACGGAGACATTCTGAAATCATTGAAGAAGAGGACTATGAAATCAACAAGAATGTAGAGTTGTTCTCATCATGGGCAGAACTTGAACGTCCTATTTTCATTGAGAAAGTACAGAACTCTCTGAGTAGTGCGGACTTCAATTTTCACATCAACTCGCAATTTCCTGTAGAGCGTATAACGATTGCAGTTGAAGATGATGTCTATGAGTACACATACTCTGAAGAAGAACTTGTAACACAAACAGTAATCACAAAAACACTCCCTATTTCTGCAGAAGAAGTAGTATGGTCTAAGAACATCCTCGTAACAGTAGAAACATACGAAGACATCACATACAAGAAAGGATACCCCGAAAACGATGAAATACAAGGAGATGCATTTGACCACGATATATATCTCACTCGTGTGGGAGAATATCTTGGTTTGCCTCGTAGAATCTACAAGAAATGGATTACTCCTGCGGTAGATGTGGCATCCTCCTTGCCGGACACATATCCTCCCTATTTTGCAAAAAGAGATGGGGATGAAATTATCGCAGGTACAGAAGATGATTATTATTATTACCTGAGATTGAAGTATTTTCTCGAAAACAAGAACACATTCCTCCCTGTCTTGATGATGAGGTTGTTGTACGAATGGGATAGTTTCAAGGTACTTCCTGCTTCAAATCGTACAACAAGCATCACAGATACTTCTATCAAGGATAAGGGATGTATAATTCTTTCAAATAATACAAACACGTATATCAACATCGATGATGAAGAGAGACAACCGAACATCACAAAGTATGATTCCCTCACAAGACCGCCCTATGTGACATACAGGCATGATACAACTCTTACTGTGTCAGGTTTTGAAGGGGGAAGTGCGAATAATAGGTATATTTCGTATTCTTTGCATGATGATTTGAACAATTTCATTGACAACGCTCCACTCACGATTGATCTGTGGAGAGATAGACAGGTAGTGTATACTGACAAAGAAATGCAGATTGGTTCAACAAATCAGTATAAATTGCTATTTCCTTCCCCATGTTCTAAATATGCACTCGGAGATTCTGTAGAAATGGTGTATGATGGAGAATATGAGTTCAATCGTTCGGAGAGCGTAACTGTGACTTTGATTTTTAGCACTGATTACTCATATTCGCTCAGTACAAGTGAATGGATGTATCAACCGTATGTTCATTCAAGTGCTTCTGTTGAACCTCCTCGAATTACAGGACAAGAGTATCTCAGTATAGGAAGAGGAGCAATCGTGTATACTCCATCGCTACTGTGGAGTTGGATTGTCAATGATACCGAAAATGAACGCTTTGTAGACAATATAATCGTTGTAAAATTCAATTACGGAAGTAGCACGAACCAAATCGGAATCACAAGAGTATACAATGCAGATGGAGACCAGTACAACTGGGACAGCAGACTTACACTACAACCAAGAGCAGTACACCCATTCTATGACAATACAGAGCATCAACTCACATATGTCTTCACAAAGAAATATGTGAAAATCTACTTCGACAAAGTATTCATCAGACAAGAACGATACAACAACAACAGACAACTACTCTACCTCGCAGGATACAATGCTACAACAGAATCAGATAGCAACCTGAAAGGATTGTATATTCAAGAAGCAGAAAACAAGATATACCAACCGGGAGAGTACGAAATCGGTGATGAAACAATAGTAATAATGGAGAACACTCAAAACAGTTTCAACTTGAATAACTGGAGGGCAAGTGGAACAAGAACAATAGTCAACAAAGCACTACAACTAAGCGGAGTCAATTACAGTAACATTAACCTACCTAACCTCGAGGACTGGAGAATACACATAGAAATGTCTTCAACCGCAAACGGAAACATCAGATACAGAAACGATACAATCGGAGCAGTACAACTCACATTCAACACAAACGGCACAACAACAATACTTGAAAGAAGCAACATCACAGGAACAGACACAGTCACGAAAACAACAACAATGCAAACACCATTCCTCACAAACGGTAACGCAAAACTAACAATCGAAAAACAAGGCAACAACATCATATTCAAATACGGTAACGAAGTATACACGAGAACATACGATGAAATAACTGGCAAAGGATTCATATCCATACAAACCACGAGCGAAGGATACATTACACTACAAAACATGGTAATAATCAAATCTACTCGTGCAGAAATCGGTACAAACACAAGCATTCCTTTCACAAACGAAATGTGGTCAAACATAATGCTCACATCACGAAATGAATCAAAAGCAAACAAATCCACAGGTCCTGCAATATTCAAAGACATTATTTTTGATGGGGACTTCAAACTCAAACTGAACATGAACACATCCCTCAAAAACGATTGGCAGTTCGGATTCGTAACTGATTCAACAAGCACAGACACTCCATTAATAATGATAAAAGGTACAAAACTTGGAAAATACACATGGACTGGTGGAATAATCAGAAATCCATTCCCTAATCCTGATCCGAACGCTACAGAAGAAATCACTCTCGTCAGGGAGGGAAACACATATGCTCTCAAATTCGGGGACAACCTGTATACTACAACTGGCTCAGATGCTCCTGTTTGCTTCTACATGAAAGCAACGAACGAGGGCAGTATATTCATTTCAAGTTTTGAAGTAGATGAACAATACGCAAAACAAGTAATAACTGCAGAAGAAGAAAGATGGACAACAAGCAAATCTGCAGACAAGACAAACAACACATTCACACGGGCATATCCTTTCACGGTAACGGGAACGGGATACTCACCAGTTGTAGAAGAAGATGGTTCATTACGTGTACGTTCCAAGTATGCGACAGATTGGATGTACTATCAAGAAAACGAAGACTGGAACATTTCACTTGAAATCAAAATTAACAATCTCAACTCAAGTGAAATGGGAATCGCAACTGTATCAGGTACAAACGGTGGAATATGGAACATACACGGCAAATGGTTAGACTACAATGACAGTACCGATACTGGTAATGTTAGAACACAACTAAGCAACCTTAGTTATGGCAATGGAGACACAATCCGTGTGAAAATAGAAAAACGAAGAGATACAATTACGTGGAAATTCATAGACAGTAATGACAACAAACAGACAGTTGTCTGCACAAACTATGAACAAAACATTGACACAAGATTCTACATGAGATGCTCAAACAATGATACCGATATTGTAATGAACAGATATGAAAGAGCAACACGCAATATTGCAGACACTCGATTAACATCAACACTCACATCAGAAACAATCAACAATCTGCCCGGAACTGCAAGTGTACAAGCAACACTCACGAATGATGATGTAGGTATTGAAAATGCTACAATTCTCTGCAAAAATGGTATGACTACAGTAACAAGTGCAACAACGGATGAAGATGGTGTTGCAACGCTTGACTTATCCGAACTGGAATCAGGTAGCTACACACTCACACTACAATTTGAGGGAGATGGAACATACAGAAGTACAAGCAGAACACACAACATTACAATCGCATGGTCTCCATTACTCAATCACTCCTACGGTAAGGGACAAAGTACACCATGGCAGAGCAGTATGTGGTCTGCTATTGAAATAAACAGTTCAGGAGAAGCACATTGTAATTACTTACATCATCCTGCTATCTTGAAAGATTTGCGGTTGACTGGTGATTTCATACTCCTGTTACACATACAGGTGAGCCATAATCAAAGCTGGGATTTCGGACTTGTACCTCAAAGCACAAGCACTTCAAATCCTGTCATGCGAGTAGCTAAGGGGGATACCCTGAATGGTGAGTCAATCACAAATATGTTCCACACGAGCGGAGTAGTTTGGGATTCAACAGTAGATGTCAGGATTTTACGTATGGGAGACTCATACACACTATCATACAATGATGCACACGATGTATATGAATTCACAGGTACAACAGATGACGTATGGTTCTACATGGACAAGACTGGAAGTGGAAACATCTTCATCACATACATACAAACAAGTGAAACAATGTAAGAAGTAAAGGAGGAATATGTATGGCATTACAATGCGAAAAAACAAACCTCAAAAGAGGAAGCAAAGGAGAACAAGTCAAGGAAGCACAAGCACTACTCAAACAACTCGGGTACTATCATGGAATCATCGATGGAGACTATGGAGACCTCACAGTAGATGCAGTACGCAAATATCAAAAGAGCAAGAACAATCTCCTCGCAGATGGAATCATTGGACCAGTAACCTGCAAAAAACTCAGAGAAGAAACCACATCCCCCTCTGATTCCACCATACACGGAATACGGGACATCACAGGACACAAGTTCCTAAAAGCAGACATTCAACGAGCAACAAGTACAATGAGACAACACATACGAAACAACAAGAACTATCCCAACTACCTCACCATCCCCGATGAGACTGGTAAGAAGTTCAACATCGGAAAGACTGCCTATATGGGATTGTTTGAGGATGTATCTATCTTCAACATCAAGAATGGTAGAATGCCGAATTATGTGGTTGCAAGTCATACTGCAAACAATCCTCTCGTGATTGATTATCAAAACACGGGATATACCTGCGGACCAACCTCATTGAGTATGTGTATGCAGATGCTCGGATTATGGGTAACAGAACAACAACTCAGCAGGGAATGTGGAACAACACGCAACGGTACTGGACCATCAGACCTCATACGAGTAGCAAAAAAATACGGACTACGAATGTACGAAATACCACGAAACATCGAAGCAGTCAAGAAAGCAATCAACGAAGCAAGTCCAGTCTTCATGCACATCAACACAGCATACAGCGGTGGAAGAAGCTGTCTCGGATACTACGGAGAGTTCGGACACTACATAATGTGCTACAATGTCACGGGAGACAAGTACAACCTCGCAGATCCAACGAAAGGATTCAAGAACTGCAAGAGTACAAGCATAGACAATGCAAAAAGCAGTAACAACATGAAGTATTACCGATTCGATGTAATATGAATGTGTGAGAAAGAATATGACTTACAAACAACAAAATAGTAATTGCAATTGGTAATCCGAGCATTAATTGTTTCAGGTGTATACTGCTCTCTTCATCTCGCGTGGGGGGAGCATATTGCTTCTTATCAATTGTTGAACTGGATTTATTAAATGTTTGATATTGTCAATTGAATTTTCATTTTATCACTCCTGAAAGGGAGGATATATCTTGTTATAATCATTCGGTGAAGAGAAATGTCTACACGCTTGTGGATGTTTCTCTTCTTTTTTTTTCAAACAAAAGTATTACTCAGAGCAGTCAATAGTATGTCATTTTCCCTGCAATACCCACAGATTCAAGGACATTTAGAAGTACAAAGCTCATATTTTTGTAGATATTTATACTACCTGCACACATACAATATACTATGAAAACAAACAGAACAAACAATGAAATAATACACGAGATGGAACTCGTGCAAAAATGGACAGAACAAACAACAAAACAAGTACAAACCATCACAGATGACTACTGCAACTATCAAGGGATGACATTGCAGGAACTCATCAACGAAGCAGAAGAAGATGAAGAACAAAACAAAAAAATAAAAAAACGAAGAATAAAAACAAGACTACACAACTACACACTCCACCTGCTTGAACGAAAACTGGAGAATTCTACTACCCTATTGTATCTTTCAAAAATCAAGCAAATATACATATACTATGACATCGAAATCCCCGAACTTCACTTCTCACTACAGAAGAACAGAGAGACATACACGGACATACTCACACGCAAGGAGATTCAAAGAGCCGTAGAAAATGCTTCCACGAAGATGAAAGCAGTCATCACAACACTCGCATCCTCAGGACTTCGCAGAAGTGACCTGTGTGCATTACGAGTAGAAGATTTCGTTGAAGCCATCACGAGAGATCCGAATTGCAATGTCAGGTGTGATGACAACTTGCTCGGTTGGATCTCTCAGGTTGAACAGTATGATATTATCATCCCCGAATTTCATCTGATTTCGCAGAAGACTCGGACAGATCACATCACTTTTTGTAGTCATGAAGCTACCTTGTATATTTTGCAGATGCTTCGTGAAAGATGTCTACAACATGATGTGCAACTCTGTGATTCCTTGTTTGAGTTGAAAGTGAAGAGCGTTACTACAAACTTTGAACGATTGTCTGATAAGCTTGGTTTTGAGCGTAAGCGGACTCGTAGACGGTTTCATCCTCATGCATTACGTTCCTTTTTTGCTACAACATTGACAACGAATGATGTGGACTATCTGAGTACGGAGTTCCTGCTCGGTCACAGACTCGGTGAGGTTCAGAGTAGTTATTATCATGCAAATCCTCGTAAGCTTCGCAGTAAGTATGTACGTATCTTGGATAAGTTGACTTTCGCTTCTGATGTGTCATTCGTTGATTTATCACGTGATGAGAAGCGTGAGTTGGAAGTTCTTCGTGAGCAGAATGAGAGTATGAAGCGTAGATTGTATGAGATTGAAGAGACTATTGATTTGTTACGGTCTCGTGTGTGAAGAATCTGTTGTTGCATCACAGAAAAAATAGTATTGTACACTTATAGTTTAACGTTCAGTACCATTATATATAATGACGTTCAAAAATAGCAATGTGACTCCCAATCACAGATTAACAAAAAAGCTATTCAGAAGAGGGAGGAGTAGACATAGGAGCATATGTTCCAGTGTTTGCTTCTCCCTCTCTTTTTTTTGTGATGAATAATCATTGACTCGCTTCGTGTATATCTATGTATTGTACCACAACATATCCTGTGTGGTACTCTAATAATGCATATCCACTATAAATAATTCTTCAATTACGATATAGATACCATAATAAGAATATACGTTCAAATATATATAATTAACACTTGGATTAGGAGTTTAAGCCTCATTAAATCATTATTTTCGCCTACCAATAACGGTGATGTTAATTCAAACCATTTCATGATGTTATTAGGTGGAAGAGACAATTAAGTTTTTTGGTATGAACTTTTTTCACACAAACTACGGATGTTCTTTCCCCGTGGGGTATTTTCTGTCATCCTCCTGTTTGTGATGTTTTTTTTTCTGGTACTCTTGGTTGTCTCTTTTTGATTCATTTATTTTTTTTCTCCTTGTTTTTCTTTTTTTTTTTGCAATCGTTTTGCAATCGTTTTTTTTTTCAATCTTTTTTTTCTTCATTATACCCAATACAACATACCCTCCCACTCTCTCCCCGTAACACCCGGAGACAAGCAGGGACAGTCAACAAACACTTTAAATACTCAGAAAACAAGAAACAATAATGTACAAGAAACAGTACAACAAAAAAAAAATAGTATAGTATGGTGTTGATGGTAAAAAACAAGGAGAGAAGAAAACACGAGACAAACACGCAGACGAGGAGGGAAAGATAACAAACAAACAAACAGAACAACCCCCCTCGTTCGTAGTGTACTGCTCTGTACATCTTCTCTCACTTGTATGATGATAATTCTACTGAAGAAAATATCATGTACTGTGTGAGTACAATATCTATTTTTGTACTTCAAAGTATATAGTATCTACCCATCTACGCCCGGAGGAGAGGAGAATATGGAACGAATCAAGAGAGGCACAAAAACAATGTACGATGGAGTAATACTCACAGAAGAAGAATACAAAAATTACATACACGTAATCGAAGAAGTACACCAGTTAATACAAGAAACAAAGCACAGACCATTGAGAAAAAACTGGTGAAAAAACAAAACATTTATATAGTATGCAAACATACATTATATTGTACACTACATATGTAGTGTACATAGGAGGATGAAAAATGACAACAATGTTGAAAATACCAACAAAAGTCAAAAAACGGTCAAACAGTAGACCGAAGTCATTAATCCTCTACATTCCATCAGCAGTACGAGACATCATGGAATTTGAGCATGACTCAGACATATATCTCGAAGTATGCATGGAAAACGATGAAAAATTGTTAAAAATAAGAAAAATAGATGATTGATGACAAAACAGACATCAATGAGGTTCTACGAGAGTATTTGCGACAACCTCGTAGAACCGAGATGTCTTCTATCTCATCAACTATCTCTCAAGAAAGAGAGGATAGTCACTTACTATTTTTGTGACTATTATTATATAGATTTTTTCTTTCTTGACATAGTCTGTCATAATGTTGTATGACAGATCACATTCTATTTTTTTACGAGGAGGAAACTATGACTACAACAAACAGATGTAACATTTGCACAAAACAAGATGTAACATTTCAGATGTAACAAGTGACATCGATGCAATGTTACTTGTGACATTTTGTGTTTCTGAGCGAGGGAATCCCCAACATCTCGGATTGTCTCTAAAAAAATATTCAAAAAAAGTCTCTATGAACTATTTTTTCTCGTTCATAGTATATAAATATATGGGAGGAAACATGAAAGAAAAAAAGAGAGTACATCCCACAGTAGACATTATTGACACAGACATACTTGCAAAATATGGAATATCTCCTGCAAAGGCATTAAAACAAAGAGCGTGTCAACTGACAACTGGTGACAATACCCTTGCAATTCGTGAAGAGTTACTTCACGAAAAAAAAGCAGAGTATGAGCAGGATATCAGTATACTGCAAGAACGTGTGCGTAATGTGGAGATGGAACTTGAAGAAATTTATTCACTCAAAACTAATTTCCAAGCAGGTCACAGTCAACAGTATGACAAAGCATTGGGAGAAGTAACACGGAAACTTCGTAGTGTATTAGAAGCAGAAGAGGATGGACAATGGGATTTGAAGAAGATACCTTTGTCAGAGATGGATAGAACCTGCAAATCGTATGGTGTGTCTGTTGAATCTGTACTGTCTCGTGTGCCTCAAAATCTGTTGAAGTATATTGAGGGATACACTCGGAGGGCATGATTTGATGTAACAAGTGACATCGATGCGATGTAACAAGTGACACATGAAATGTCACATCGTGTCAGGTGCTGATGTAACATCAAAGAGATTTTTGAAAACATATTTGTACTCTCAACAATATACTTATTCATTAGAGAGTACACAAAAAGTGAACAAATGTTCATAAAGGAGGAACAAGTATATGATGGTAGAAGCAAACATAACATTCACAAGAACAATGAGAGAAGAATTACTCTCAATAATCAAACAATTCAACACACAAATCATCGAAACGGACTTCGCATTTGAAACAGACCGTGACACGATGATAGTATTAAGAAATAAACTCATTGAAGCAGTAGATGAGATTAATCACTTAGAATACAAGGAGTTGTTGTAGTATGTACTTCGAGGATGCAAATGAACTGGATATGAGCAAAGTAGCAGTAGTATTCATTACTGTTGTTGCTTTCACAACAAGCATACTACTGTTCTGAGGAGATGATGAGGTATGAATACGAAAGAATGGGAACTTCATCTTCAAGAGATGATTGAGGATACATTCGTGAAAGTTCAAGAGATAGTTGCAATTACTGAGAAGCTCTCAGTAGAAGACTTTGAGGAGTATGAGAGTTGGAGTCAGTTACACATCAAAGTCAAGCGTGACATTGAGAAGTGCAAGATACGTATGAAGCATGATGAACTCATGCTACAGCAGGAGTATGCTGAGAAAGGAATCAAAGCAATCAAAACTCGTGAGCAGATGGCTCGTGATGATTTCACAGATGCAAGAGTACAGCTTGAGGATTACAAGGAATTACGTGATGAACTCGCCCTGCAATGTGAGATACAACGCTACACGATGGGGATAGACTGATGAAACCGTGTGAGGATTGCATACACTTCACATACTACCTATGGGGGTATGAAAGTGGAGATGTCAGAGTAGTAGATTCCTGCAGACAATTTCATCACAGAGAAATAAGGGATAACAAGTGTGATTACTATGAGAAGAAGAGCGAAGTTTGATTTGCTCTCTGTGAAGACTGCACTCGAAGTATTGTACTCGCAGGGGTATACGGAGCTACCCTTACCCGAGTTCATAAGAGTATTCTCTGAGAAGTATGATCTCTCAGAAGATGATGATGAGAAGAAAGTGAGGAGTATGCTCAGCGTATTAAAAAGAAACAATGTAATAGAACTGGAGGAGGATAGGATACGGATGTGGAATCTCTTATCCTCAAATCTACGGTTAATAATCAACAAATAGGAGTTATGAACGAATGATATATGTATATAATCAAAATATAGGATTGGTAAGTTGTCAGACAAGACAAGAAGCAATAGGATACATAAACAACGGAACAAATCAGGAAGAAATAGTGACTGTACAACCACAGACACAGTATCGGACGGGATACACTCAAACACCATATGTACAATACAGTCACTCATATGAGGCACTTGTACTTTACATTACAAAACGATGTAACGATGAGTATCCTGATTTCACGAATTACAAGCGTATAGGACAAGTGTTCACTCTGGCAATGTTGAAGTATTACGCTCAGTATGACAAGTCATATACTCATGAGAAACCTATCAAAGCAGGAAAACTTCGTGAGTATGGTGGACAGATAGGTTTTGCAAACTTCAAAGAGTATTTCCGTAACTGTTCACAAGTTCTGCAGAGTAGAGAATACACATATGCTGATGGTCAGAAGACTGCACGTGTGTACTGGACTGAGATACCCCTCGATGAATTAGAAGCTCTTGTTGATGACAAGGATATGCTACGCATTCTCGAATACTGTGTCAATAAGGGAAAGTATAGTAAGAGCATTTCTAACGAAATCAAGAAAGTGTACAACAAAACAGACAAAAAAAGAAAACTCAAAAGGAACTGATAAACTATGAGGATTGAGAACAGTTGGATTCGTTTCGAGGAAAATGGTGAGCGAATCACGGGAAAAAAGGGTAGAATAAGGACAAACCGTAATGACAAGCTCTACTTTGAACTACTTGAAGTGGAGGGAGAGGGTACTTGCAGGATAAACATCAACGATTACCTCTCCAACAAGATTAATCATCTTGATGCTGAGTATGTGACTATCATATGCAAAGACCATACTCGCAACTTTGTTGAAGTGCGTGAAGCTGATGAGCATCCATCATGGATTGTTCATGATGATGCACCAAGCACGGCTTTTGATGAGGTTTCTTCTCATTTGATGAAGAGGGAACTCTTCTTGTCTATTGCTCGTGTACTCAAGCTATATGATACGATTGAATATCGTGATGATGAAGTGGAAGAGAAGATTGTTGAATTGCAACAATATCTTGAAATGAAACTGGGAGTATGACGGGGATGGATGTTCGTATTCCGTACACGAATCTCTCTGAGATTCTCGAGGAGGAGTATGTTTTCGTGGCTCGTTGCAAAGCTCGTAATGAGAAGCGGATAGAAGTGTACAAGAGGATGATTCGTGAACTGGAAACAGAGAACAGGTATTATGCTACGAAGATGAGCATAATACAACAGAAGAAAGAGGAACTACGATGAAAAATCAAACAGACAAATTTATTGGGGCAATGCAATCGAATTTGAGGCATAATAATAGAAAAATCAAGGCAATTGAGAAAACAATCGCTCGACATCAGCACTTGATTCAACAGGCGGGGACTGTCATTAAACATCTTCAACAAGACAATGCAAGTATTGAAAAATCAATCAACAAAGCAAGAGAAGATGAACAACGAAGAAAACGTGCATTTGATGATGAATTAATGCATAATTTTGACACGGTTGATGTTCTTGTAACGGATACAACACATACTCCTCAAATGAATCATTTTTGTGAGATAGTTGCTTCAAATATTGACGTGGAGTATAATCCCCGTGCAGAACAGAAGAAATATGATTATGCGATTATAGAAAAAATGAGGAAAACAAGATGATAAAAGAATATTACTCGGATTTTGAGAAAACAATCAGCTACAAATACCTGACTCACAAATGTGTCAATGAATTCGAGGAATACCTCACAAAAAATGGTATACCACTCGGGGAAGCGTATGATAATATCTTTGCTTTCTCAGAAAGTTGTAATACGAGTAAGAAGACTCAACGAGTATATCGTACAAGGTTACGACGATTCATAGAGTACATCTACGAGAAAGAGGGTATCCCCATGACAACTGAGGGCAAAATGATAATAAAGGGATGAATTATGATGGAACAGGAATTTTCTGCAGTAGCAGAAGTTGAAAGATTGAGAAGTGAAAATGAGAAATTGTTGCGAGAGATCCAACAACTCAAGAGTAAAAAAGTAACAAAAGATGAGGCAAAACTCTTAAGGGATGTGCAGAAGTGCAAGATAGAACTAAAAAAGCAGAACCTGAAGAAAACGGGGTACAACTCACACGGGAAATATCATTACTTTGAACTTGATGATTTCCTATCCTGTGTGGAGATTATACTCAACAAGCGTGGACTTGCATCATTCTTCAACTTTGAAGATGACAGAGCAGAACTCACTATATGTAATGAGGATGGAGCAAGTCACACGTGGACAACAAAATGCATCTCTGCAAAGGCAAGAGAAAACGGCTTCGATGTCGGTGTACATATGAAGTCAGAACAAGCTATTCAAACCTATGCTCGTAGAACGCTCTGGCTTCAAGCGATGGAGATTACCGAACCGAACGAGATTGAATCGGATGGCAAGGAGAAAACAAAACAACAAGTGAAGAAATCATCTCAGAAGAAGCAAGTAACTGCAGACAAGCTCATACAACCAGTACGAGAAGAAAGCAGTACGGAGATAACTGCAGAACGCATAGAAGACATACTACGCAAAGCAGAGAAACGATTCAACAATCAACAACTCAAAAAGCTCGAGAAAGACAGAGAGGTATGGAACTGGGAAAACGGTAAACAGTACATACGAGACCTCTGCAGGAACGAACGAGAGTTCACAATCTGTCAACAGAGCGTGGAATTCAAACAAGCGGATGAAATATGACACGATTACAAAAATGCAAATGGTGTGGCGAAGTATTCACAGTAGAACAGAAGAGACAAAACAATGCTGTGAAATACTGCTCCCGCAATTGCAGGATTGAAGCAAGAAGAGAAAGTAATCGTGAGGCAACAAGAAAATACAGAAAAATGAAGCAGAACGATGAGAACAGGGGACATTTGCTCGGAGAGTCACATATCAACGAGCATCCATCCTCTGATTTCAAGAAAGAATATTATATTGTAAGAAATGAGAAGAGGAGACTGGGGATATGACAGAAATAGAATATACAGATTTGATACGCTACTCTGAGAAACCAACTCGGAGATTCATAGTAGAATGCCGACAGGGACTATTCAATACTCGAAGATGCTTCGAGTACAAGCATGACCTGAGACGATTTGTTGAGCAACCCAATATCACAAATATAAGAATCACGGTCAACGAGGAGGATGGAATTGTATGACTTTGCAGGAATATCAACAACACATCGAATATACAGCAGGTCTTGTCAGACTTGTAGCAAGAGAAAATGTTCAAAGTATATGCACTTGTGCAAAGAACATACAAGAACATTTCAAAGATGATGAAATCGACAAACTATCTGATGATGTCATATACGATGCATATATCAGATGCACAAAAAAAGATGGAAGTGAAGAAGATGATTAATCTACGATACGAAGCAAAGCAAACACTATCAGACTTGTACAAAGCACTCAATGATGCAACAGTTGATGGAGTAGATGATGAGAGGTACAGGGACTTGAAGTACATGAATCATATGTATCTCAAAGACTACATTGACACTCATCCACGTGCTCAGATCAGATTGATAGAACAACTTGCTATCAACGAGTTCATACGACAAGATGATGAAATCATCGAAGACAAACTACGGGAATTCGAGGAGACAATATGAATGACAAAATTGATGAATATGCATACATATTGACTATGTCTTGTATCGCATTATTCATACTCATAGTTCTTCTCTTGGTACTGCAGTTCTGCATCAACATACTCTCAATGCTCAGCATGATGTGATACATATGAAACCACGCATACGCAAAAAATATCAGAGACTCATCATAGAGTTCTCAAAACATCGTGTCAACACAAAGTACAAACTACTCAGGGAATTCATGAGCTTCGTACAAGAAGAGGAGTATGATCTCTCTGACATCATACTTGCAAAACAGATGTTCACACAAACACCCTATTATATGAGCAAGACTGAGAGTACACAGACTGTGTACAGGGCAGAGTTGAACAAGTTTGTAGCATTCGTGTATCAGTACGAGGAGCAACAGATGTTTCCTGAGCATCATGTAGAGGTTGTTGTGCCTGTTGAGAAGAAAGAAGTAGCAGTAACTGAAGAAGTAACTGGAGAAGAAAAAAGTATAGAAGAAGAAATAAATGAAGCAAACGGGGAATACAAAGAATTTCTCCGCAAATATCAGGAATGGAGAGGAAAGGAATGACACTCATACCAGTATATGACAAACGAAATCATATCATCGCCACCTACACATTCAAACCGAATCTCAACGTGCGTGGACCAAGGTACTTGAACGAGGGAGCAAACATGGGACTAATACGAGACAAAACAGGAAAGCTCGTACTCATGTATCAGCATGAAGAGTTCCCCTCATGTGACCGAGCAGAATACATCACAGAGACAGAAGCATACGAAATATGCCTCAATCGTGGCAAACAATGTCTCGTAGAAGAATTGCACATCATACCCTCATATTCAGAAGTGGAGGTTTGCTAAGCTTGGTTGAACGAGAGAGGCATTACATCCGAAAACACATTAACAACAAGTATGAGGGATATCAGCTTGTAATTCCTGCAAGTGACACAAAGAAGCTCATATACTTCGCTCATGGCAAAGATGTGGACAAGCTCAGAGAAATTCGTGACAAAATACTCTCACAACCACACACAGAAGCAGACATCATCAGATACAAGGAACAATACCGTAACAAAGAAGTCAAAGAACCTATGATAGAAAAATACATCAGAAAAACAAGCAACGGCAAATACAATGTACGCAACAACGAGAAAAAACACAACGGAAGCTACGGAGTATACAACACACTCGAAGAAGCACGAAAAATCAGAGACAAACTCATACAACACAACTGGAACAAGGAACAAGTAGGCATACAAACAACACGAAGAAGCAGTAAAGGACCAGACCGATACATCTACAAGGAACGAGGCAAATACGTGGTAAAACGAGCAATACGAGATGGAGACAAGCAACGAATCATCAGATACGATACAAGTATCAACACACTCGAAGAAGCACGAGAAATACGGGACTGGTGGGAGGAAAACGGATGGGACTGGAACGCAATAGACCTATACTGAAAAAAACTTGTAGAATCGCAAGATACGTGTACAAAAACCACAACAAATACTATGTGGTCCATAACAAGAAGAACATAGCAAAATGCGACTCGGAAGAAGAAGCAATCAAGGAAAGAGACCGATTAATCCATGAGGGCAAGATAATACCACAGAGACGAGGAAGAAAACCACGATGCGAAGAAGACCGATACATCAGAAGAGTCAAGGGCAAGTACACGCTACAAAAAAGCATCAATGGTAAGACAGAATACTTCGGAACGTTCAAAACACTCGAGGAGGCAAGAACAGAACGAGACCTGCTCGAAAGCATCAACTGGAAATGGGAAGATGTAGACCTGATCTGAAGAAGAAGAGGAGGGGATGAAATGATACCTGAGGGATTTATATTATCAGATATTGCAATGGCTGTAATGATTGTTTTGTTTTTTGGAGGTATGACATTGATTATAATTTCTATGTGTATTGAACAAGTGATTAATAGTATAATAAGAGTGAAAAGAGAATTATTAACCGATGAGGAGGAATGATAATAATGAATGAAAGAGAAACAAGAACATACAAAATAACAATGAAATCCGAACAACTCAATGTACTTGAAGCATTCTTCAAAGACATGGTGAGTTATGGAAAAATAGGTGCGAGTAGGAAATTAGTTGTGTATGTCGATGGTGATGGAGCAGTACATCCTGAAATTAAACGAGAAGATAAACAATTAGCATCAGACTCGGAATTTGGATGTGGAAAAACAAGCAAAGAATGTGAATTTTGGAATCCGAATCCAAGAGAAGATAATTTCACATACAGAGAAGATTTAACGATATATTATGACTTAGGATAATTAATAGTGGAAGTGAAATGAATGAAAGTAAAAAAATACGTTAAAAAACCAATACCAATAGAAGTAATGAAATACACGAATGAATCAATCCTTGAATGGATGGGCGATAAAGGAGCTATTGATTATGTTGGAAGATTAATCATTGAAACACCTGAGGGCGTGGTAACCTGTAAAAAAGGTGATTATGTTGCAAGAGGAGTAATGGGAGAATTTTACCCAATCAGGAAAGACATATTCAAGAAAACATATACTGAAGTAACAGAGGAAGTAGATGATGTATGAATGATTATGAATTTAAAGCACATATTGAACTGGAAGTTCATGGTGTTGTTGAACAAGAATTAATAGATAATTGTCCTTCCGTACAAGCGAGAGAATATATGCAGAAAAAAAATGAAAAATATTTTAAGAAAATATTATACGATGCTTTATGCGAAATAGTGGAGAAACAAAAATGAAAAAAGATAAACGTAAACCCTTACGCACACCATGGGAACATTATACTGTTCCTCCACCACGTTGTGGAAAAACATTATTCTGTGAGAGAATGAAAGAAATGAATCCTGAAATGGCTATTGCTAAACCAAATCAGGATTGCAGTGGTAAGACCCCATTCATATATGAAAAATTTTGTGAGTATTTGAGGGAATCTGAGAAAAAAGCACATCATCAACATAGGAGGCAACAAAGGAAATGAATGAAAGATGTGGTAAAACACTACGAATGCAACAAAAATTCATAGAACAATTCAAAAAACTGTTCACGGAAGATGGATACTTTGTGGAAACAGAAGAAGGAAATCTTAAACCATCCTCAAAATACGAAAACAAAATCAGATGGGAAAATGAGAAAAAACACATAAAAATAATATCCAACACCGTTGAAGTGGATTATTATGGAGTAAACTTTGTCTCATTATATCCCCTATTCAGTGGTGTTTTGTTGGAATTTATTGTGAGTGGTAATGATTGTTTTGAATCAACAAAACAAACGCTTGGATTACAATTGGAGGGTATTATTAGTTTTTTCATATTTTGTGGTGATGAAGAATTATCTCGTAAAGGTATACTTTGTGTAAGACAGAATAACACATCATCCAATGATAAAGAAAAATGGAGAGACTTCTTAGAAGAAGATTTCGTTAGTATACCTGATGACATAATAAAAGTTTCAAGTTGGTATAATCAAAGGGTAAACCCCAATTTAAGAGATAATGAAGGTTGATTTTTTATGTGGCTAACAGAAATAGATAAGCATTGTCCTATAAACAGTAAGGTTGAACTGACCTTAAAGGAAATACAAACCCATGTACGAAGATTGGGTGGTGAATTCGACCTTGAAAACAGCACAGTAGTTTTCAGAAATCCATATACTAAAACAACTTATATCGCAACCCCATTCTGTAATGCTTGTGAATATGAGTATTATGAGGACAGGTCTATTTGTCGCTCATGTACAAATGCCAATAATTTCAAGTGGAAAGATGGAGGAGTGAAAGAATGTATGAAATAAAAGGGCTACGATTTCAAGTAGGTGAAAGAACAGAAGAAAACATAATGTTCACCGAACCCGAAGTTTACAAAGAACTAAAAAAACACGAAATAGCCCCCGAATACATTCCATATATGCTCAGAGAAAGACAAGAAAAACTAAACAACAAGCTACAGACATTATGGATGATCCGTAAAGAGTTCGAAAAATAATATCATAACTCCCCATACTTTTTTTCTATTTTTTTTTGTTTTGCTCACAGAGTATATATGAAGAGACAATATCTGTTGTCTCTTCTGTTCTTGGTGTACTGACACACTATTATTTTCTTTCATACTATAATTACTCGAAACAGGAGAGCATACATACGAAGAAGCAATGTCCTGAATGCAAACACAACATATTCGATGAAGATCATCAGAGAATGGAGGTATGTTGCAGGAATTGTGGACTTGTACTTGTTGCTCCTCCTTATCACTCCTTTGAACCTGCAGGGTACAAGTATTGTCCTGCTCAGAGGAGACTTCGAGTACACAGCAAAGTAAGGGAGAAATGGTGGAATGTCTCGTACAAACTTGAATAATAATGTGTACGCAACAAAGTAGAAACTTCTAAATACATTCAACAGTATACGCAAATAATCACTCAGAGTTATAATACCAAAGGGGGTACAATGCGTGGTTCAAATCCACATATAACTCATACACAAACCAAACTTGGAGAAAGAACAATATGGACACAACAACACAACAAATAATCATCATCACACTCGGAATCATCGCAATCGGAAGCATCATAATAGGAAACCAAACAATCCTCGACATCATCGTAGCAGGACTCATCGGATTCCTCGGACAGAAGACAATGACAGACAAACAGAACGAAACACTCACAAAACAACTCATAGGAGAAGAGGAGGATGTGCAATGAAGACAACAAAAAAGAACCAACACGCATAGAATCATACAAATTCATAGAATATCGCTTAGATCAGCTTGAACAAAATCTACGCAAAGGACAAGAGAAGCTTGAAGCAGATGCAAAACACAACAACAAAGAAATCATGCACTTACTACAACAAAACAATCAAACACTACTCGAACAGAACAAGCAACTCGTAGAACTACATCAAAGACAAATCAATGTAGAAGAGAAAGTCTCATGCATCAACAGATTACGGGAAGTAGCAACAAAAAACCGGAGCAACATCCACGAAATAGAAAGGAGACTCGAAATCTACAAGCAAATACTCTTCGTTGTTGGAACGGGAGCCGCATTAGCACTTATCACAGAACTCATACGAATACTATGATAGGAGGCAGACTATGACATATGAATACATCAATGCAATCATACTGCTCTCAATCATCGCAATACTCTACTGCATACTTGTGTACATAGAAGAAAAAAAGATAGAACAGATGGACAAGAAATAGTACACAAACAGGAACAATTGAGAGTATGAAGTGAAAATAAGATGAATAAAAAAGAATTATTAATGTTACTGTGTAAACAGGAACACGTTTTGCTTGTTGAACCAGATTTCAGGGGATTCAAGAGAATACAGAAATCTAAGAACTATGATGAACGATTTTCGCTGCCATTATGGAAACTGAAATCGTGGTTGACGATCTCTCAAGTATGTGCAACAATATTGTATTATCATGAAGATTGCAAGTTCACGAAGTATGACAATGTACACTTGATTCTGATCACAACAAGCTTCACGTACTACTCAAAAGCAGTACGTGACTGTGTAGCATACTTCAGAAAACAATACCCTGATGCAACTATCATCGCAGGAGGAGTATATGCAAGTCTGCTACCCGCACATTGCATGGAATACTGTGAAGTGGATGAGGTTATAGTGGGGAATATCAGAGAAATAGATGATGTAAGAATAGACTATAGACTCACAGATGTAGACTATCAGATACTTCAGACAACAAGAGGATGCATCAGAAACTGTAGCTTCTGTGGAACATACAAGATAGAACCACGATTCGAGTACAAGAGTAGTATTAAGCATGAGATACAACAGAAGAGGCTCATATTCTATGATAACAATCTTCTTGCAAATCCTTGCATCGATAACATCTTGAATGAACTCATCCGATTAAAAAGACACAACAGGATTCGTGAATGTGATGCACAGTCAGGTATTGATGCAAGATTGCTCACACAAGAAATCGCTGACAAACTATACAAAGCAGGATTCAAGAAGATACGATTCGCATGGGATGGAGGATACGAGGAACACGAAAACATCAAACAACAAACACAACTACTACTCAATGCAGGATATCGTGCAAGAGACATACAAGTATTTATGCTTTACAACTACGAAGTCACATATATTGAATCAGAGAAGAAACGAGCATACCTCAGTAAACTCGGAGTACAAACTGCACCATGCAGATACATCCCATTAACTGCTACAAGTGATGGATACAATCCATACAAGCAATCACAGACACGAGAAGAATACTATATTCATCCATTATGGTCTGATGCGGAAGTAAGAGCATTCAAACGCAACTGCAGACAACACAACATCTGCAAACGATATGAATGGAATTACTGGACAAGACCTGCAGAGAAACATCAAATCCCCATTGAAGACATCAATGCATTGCAACAACTCACAGAAGAAGAAGCAGACAAACAAGGATTATTCAATCCAAACAAGGAGCAAAACATATGATACACACATTAATACACATAATAACTTGTCTCATATTCATACTTGTAGGAGTAATGCTCCTCACCATCTACACCTACCTAAAACAACTGGAGGAAACCTAATATGATAATAGAAAAAACCATCAACAAGAAAATAGGCAAAGAAGAATACACAAACAACCTTGAAACCAAAAAAATAACCAAGAACGGTGAAACAATACTTGACTACTGTATCATCGCATACGATGACAATACTCTAACAATACAAAAAGGTAACATGATTACAACAACATCACTACAGGACAACAAGTACAAAGAAATCATCAAAGAATTACTACAACCACAACCTGAGAAGAAAACAACAACAAAGAAGAAGAAGACAAGCAAATCCACCATCAAAGGACAAAAGAAACAAGAAAAAAAAGCAACAGAAGATAAGGAATAAAAGACAATGAGCGAATACAACAAAGACCTCATACTCGCATACCAATTCCTCAAAACACGATACCAAACATACCAAGAAAGCAATCGCATAAAAAGTGATGAAGAAAGAAGAAGCTACGCACACGCAATACAAGTCATCGGAGACATAGCATACAACTGCAACATTACAAAGAAACAAACACCGAACGAAAGAAAGAGAGACTATGTAGAGAAACACAACCCATGCTACTATAATACCATCTACGATGATTAATCATCACATTTCACAACACAACATATCATAATAATAAGCCTAACTACAAGCAAACACAAGACCTTTATATACTACACAAAAAAACAACAAACAATATACAACAAATGTAGAAAAAATTAGAAACACAAAACAAAAACAAATTCAAAACTCACAAAAAAAGCAACAGAAGAGGAGAACAACACAATGACAGATCCCTGCACAAGAATGAAAGGAGAACCAAAAAAAAGCAACAGAAGACTATGCCTCTTCTCCAAATACACAGGGACACTCAAAGAATTTGAAACACACCTACAAAAACATCACAAAGACCTCGCTGTATCATACACAACACTCATGAACGAAAGCAGTAAATGGGACTGGAAAGACAGAAAAAACAAATACAAACAACAACAAGAACAACAACTACAAAACGAAATAGAAGACCTCTTCAAAACACTCAACAAAAGCAGTATAGAAGACATGAGCAACTTCTTCAACGACATCAACGAACTCAGACATGATCTGATGAGAAGATACAGAAGTAACGAAATTACTTCAACAAATGCACTCAGAGTATTGAAAGACTACATCAAATTGTATCGTGAAGCAACAGAGATATACTATATCAACAGTAGACACTCACTATTCCCTCAGGAGAAAGAAGCAGAAAACGAGGCACAAACAATAGATGCAATCACAACATTCGTAGATAGTCTACGTGTACTCAGAGATGATAACAGATGAGTAGCAGTACGCAGACATTCAACTGGCAACCATTCTCGGATACAAGCATATCATACCTCAAGGATAGTCTCGGATGGATGAATATCGCAGAGGGTAGTGTCAGAAGTGGGAAGACTATCACAGTAATCACACGATTCATCGAATTCATACTCACATCTCCCCATACTGACTTTTGTATGGTGGGTAAGACTCTCAACACTCTTGAACGAAATGTTGTCAAACCTTTCAAGCAAATGTTGTCATCGATGGGTATTGTTGCAGAGCATAGTCACTACTTCAACGAAATAACATTCCTCGACAAAACTGTTGCATTGTACGGATTGGGTAAGCATGGCGATGATGAAAAAATACAAGGAAGCACTTTCGCAGGAGCATTAGTTGATGAGGGAACAGTTATCAACGAAGAAGCATTCAAGATGCTCATCAGCCGTAATAGTCTCAATGGTGCGAAGATGTTCATCACCTGCAACCCTGCAAATCCGAATCATTACCTCTACGATGAATATCTCACCGATGAAGAGATGCTACAATCTGGTAGAGTACGCAAGTGGAAGTTCAGACTCGAGGACAACACAACACTCTCAAAGGAATACATAGAGAACCTCAAAGCATCATACAAAAAAGGAAGCCTCTTCTACAGAAGATACATCGGTGGAGAATGGGTAAGTGGACAAGGAGCAATCTTCGATAGTTTCACAGAAGACAACATACTACACGATGATGTGGATCTCTCAGAGTACATCACACTCGGAATAGGTAGTGATTATGGTACAAGCACAACAACCTGCTACTCTCTCGTAGGTATCAAGCAGAACGAAGATGGACAAAGAGAATATCATGTACTCGATGAACGATACTACAATGCACAAGAAAGAGGAGTAGGACAGACAGATGCAGAACGAGTAGAAGACATACTACAACTGCAGGAAGACTACAAACTCGACAAGCACAACATATTCTACGCAAGTCATGATGCAGAAAGTCTTCGTACTGCTCTTGAGAAAGATCAGAGAATCAAGCTCACAGTAGATACGTTTATGCCTGACACGTTGGATTGTATCAATCGTATGAGTAGTTTGTTTCATACGAATCAACTACGAATACACGAACGATGCAAGGAGACAATCAAACAAGTGCAGGGATACGAATGGGATAGTAAAGCAAGTCAAAGAGGAGAGGACAAGCCCGTCAAAAAAGATGACCACCTTGTTGATAGTATGAGAGCTCCTATAATGCATGATTTACTTGGTAAGCGTATTATTGCAGGTATTGTACATCTTTGAACTGTATGAGAGGGTATTATGTGATAATAAAGATTTTTGCAATATTTCTAATAAATATGCACACCGGTAGATGAGACAATTTGTCTGTGTGGAAACATAGGGACTGGGGTATTAGGGAATTTCACAGACAACCATTGTTCTCAATATTTTTTTTGAACCACTTGTTCACAAAAGGTGAACAAAAAAACACAAGAAGAGAACAAAACAACAAAAGTAAAGGAGGTAATACATGAGCATACTCAACACACTACGAAACAAACTACCAACACTCAGAACAACCAACGACACACAATACCAACAATACATCAACAAAAGAACAACATACACCAACGAATACACACCAACACAGCTCAGATACGAAGCCTTCAACAACAAAGATGTCAGAAGATGTTGCGAAGTCTACAAAAACACAGCACTCGCTTGTGGATTCACTATAGACACAGACACAAAAGAATCTGACAACAGTCTCACAAAAAACTACCTGCTACGCTTATTCAACAATCCTGAGGGAATCGGAGGTAGCTTGACGTGGGCAGGAGTCAACAGTCTCATATGGGACAGTCTGCTCGTACTCGGAGAAGTATTCTTCGAGATAAGTACGGACAGTAAGTATGAGGTCTTTGATGGATTCAAATACATCCACAACAGTAAAATACGATGGAACAATGAGAATGACTGCTATCAACTGACAGATCAGCATGATGTACTCTACGAGGATGATGAACTGATACACATCTACAGACCGAATCCATTATTCGAGGAGCAACATCATGGTGTTAGTCTCGTGGACAGTTGTGCGGACTACATTGCACTTCAGATGAATGCTATCAAGTTCAACAACAAGATACTCACAAACAATGGTCTTTCTCCCGATACAATCTTGTCATATGACACTGATATAACTGAGAGCAATTTCAACGCAGAAGTAGAACGCCTCAGAATAATGAAAGAAGAAGCAGACAAGACAGGAGGAATGCTCGTAACAAGAGGAGCATCATTCCAAACTGCGAGCAACACGAATAAGGACATGAATTACTTGGAACTGCTCAAATATTGCAGAGACAACATCATACAGAACTTCGGTGTACCTCCACAAATATTCGGAATCATAGAAAGTGCCAATCTCGGAAGTGGTAGTGGAGATAGTCAAAGAACAGACTGGAAGACCACATTCGAGGGAGAATCCAAATTCGTGGAAGATGGATTCAACAACACACTCAAGAAGATGGGATTCGATGAAAGATTCCACTACGGACTCATTGACACAGAAGATGAACTGTACAATGCAAACATCAACAGCATCTACCTGCAAAACGGTGTGTACACAGTTAATGAAGTACGTAACACTCTCGGATTGGACAACTTGACTCGTAGCAGTTGGGGAGGATACTTCAGATGAAATCGTACAGATTTTTCACAGATGCAGAGATGGGCGTGTTTGAAAACGCTTTCCTGAAACTGTTCGCTGACACATTTCAGATGAACATCGACAATACGATAGCTTGGTGGGTAACTGATGAAGCTCGTGAGTTCTTTCAAACAAGACAAGGCAGACTCACAGATTTCTTCAGAGAAAGCGGAATCAGCGAAGAATGGTCATCATTTGCAGAAGAACGTGCAAAGATGGGAGCAGACATCACAGAGCAAATCTACAACTATGCTCGGGAAGTACAGAACGAATCTGCAATCATCGAGTACACACAAATAGAAAGAGATGCTCTCAATCACTTGTGTGACTACACATATGAACTTGTCAAAGATGTGACAGAAGAACAGATTCAAGGAATACGTGAATGCCTCATACAAGAGTATGCAGAGGGCAGGAACAGTAGAGAGAGCGTACTGCTTGAGAAACTGGAGCAGGTACAACTTGAACCGATTCATACTTTCTCTGCAGAGCAACGTGCAAGAATGATAGCTCGTACAGAGAGCAAACGAGCAACCAACGCCGCACGATTACAACAGATGAAGCAGGACGGAGTACAATACGTGACCTACTACTGTAATAGTGACTGTGAAGTCTGTAACGAGCACACGGGAGAAGAAAACAAGATTCCAGTAGATGAAGCAATAGACGGAGATGAAATATTCCATCCGAACTGCAACTGCACACCTATCCCAGTAGCTGATGAAAACGGACTACGATATACAGAGAACCTTGAACCAAGCGACACAAGTGAGGAGATCACATGGAGTTCATGATTGTAGACAAAAACATACAAGCAACAAGCAACGAAGAAGATGACGTGCTAACAATTGTAGGTATCGCAAACACAGGACAAAGAGACCTCGTGGGAGATGTACTGACAAATGAAGCACTACAAGACATCTGCAGACAAGCAACCAAGCACAACCTCCACCTTGACCATGACACATCATTGGATGGTGTACTCGGACCTATAATAAGTGCAGAATTAACAAATGATGGAGTAGAGATTCGTGCAAACATAGTCAACACAGAGTACGCAAAGAAGATACGAGAACTACTCAGTAATGGTGCAAACTTGGGTATGAGCGTGAGCGGAGTCACAGATACCAGTACGCACAACCTTACACGTTGGGATTTGACTGAGATAAGCTTGACTCCTTTGCCTTGTGATCAGGGTACGATGGGTAGTGTACGGATTGCTAAAAGTTTTGCAGAAGTAGTAAAACAAACAATGGAGACAAATACTATGGCAGAAGAACAAATAACTGTAGAACAAGTCATTGAATTAATCAATGAAGCATTCAATGAAAGAAGAGAAGAATTTCTTGAAGCTATCAGACAAGAACTCAAGAATGAGTATGATGTAGTCATCAACGAACTCAGAGAAAGAATTGAGTCAATCGAAGCAACTGTAGAAGCATCTGAAGAAGAAGCAGTAGCAGAGGAAGAGGAAGTTGTTGATGAAGAGGTAGCAGAAGAAGAAGAGGATGTTGTTGAAGAGGGAGAAAATTTCCTTGAGGGCATAGAACAAGCAAAGGCAGAAGCAGAAGCATCTGCAGAAGCACCAGTAGAACCTGCAGAGGAAGAAGAAGAAGATGATGAAGAAGAAGTGGATGTTGAAAAAACAATCACAGACATCATCAACAAAAAACTCGAAGAAATCTTCACAAACAAAAAAAGTGATGAATTACACTTCAAATACGAAGAAGAAGCAGAAGAATCAGTAGAAACTGAAACAACCAAGAAGAGATTCACTCCTCGTGAATTAGCAGAATTATTCACACAATAAGAACAGATTGGAGGACAAAACTATGAACAACAATATGGAACAATTACAAAAAGCAGTAGAAAGCACAGCAAACATCGCAGACGCAATGGCAATCACCTATGATGAAGACATCATGATGAAAACATTCCAATACAGCCCACTCTTACAAGCACTTGAGGGCAAAGGAAGATGTTTCGATGTTGATACCGCAAATGTCGCTTTCTTCAAAGAAGCTCCAACAAATGACGCTTCATTCATAAACGAGACCGAAAACATACCTGATTTCGCAGTTACAACTTACACAGAAGTAGCACAAAGAATGAAAACTGTAGCAGAGGGCATTACTATCTCTCGTATGGCACAAATGGGAACAGACAAAACTGACTTACTTGAACGTGAGATTCAAAGAGCTTACTTCCAAGTAAACAGTCTCATCGATGAGACCTTGTTGAAAGGTGCAGGAACTGCCGCCGCAAAGGATTTCAAAGCAGTAATCGCAGAAACAGGAATTAACACAGATGATGCAGATGGACCAGTAACAGAAGATGCAATAGATGATATGTTATCAACCATTATCGATGACAACGGTGGAAGACCTGACCTCCTCGTAACTGACAACTTTGTAGCAAAACAACTCAAGAAAATCGCAGCACCATATCGTAGATACAATGACCAAGTAGACATAGGACTCGGTTTCAGAGTATCCACCTACGAATCACCAGACGGTTCTGCAATCCCTATCGTAGTAGATAAAAATATGCCTACCGCAGATAATGGTGCAAGTCACAGTATAGCATTGCTTGACTCTGCCGCAATTGAAGTGAAATACTTGATGAGACCATCATTAATTTCAGACCTCCCTGCAAGTAACCTCGCATACAATCAATGTGTAGCAAGTTTCGTAACTGCTATGAACGTAGCTCCTCACAAATGTGGAGTATTAAGCGGTATTACTGCAGAATAATAAGCATAAACAGTTCTTGAAGCAACTGGAGGATATTATTGGGGTATTCATAATGATAGACATACAAACACTCAGAACACAACTCAGAGCAGTTGGAGTAGATGATTCACAGTATACTGATGAACAACTACAAGCAATCATAGAAAATGCAAAAAGCATACTCGGAGACTGTGTAGAAGAACGAACACACGAAGATTACGTGCGACACTTCTCGAATGATGTGTACACAACAAACTACTACCCAATCAATGTAGATGATGTTGAAGTGTACTGTGATGACAAGGCAGTACAAGTTGACAAAATCACAAAAGATGGAGTCATATACTTCACGAATAGTGAGCGAGGTTCACTTCGTGTAGAGTATATTCAAGCAATCGACACAAGCATAGTAGACAATGTAGTTTCACAACTTGTAGTGTACATGATACAACAAAAACAAGCAGGAAACATTGAGGGTATTTCAAGCATCAATGAGGGAGACATCAGCATCTCATATGACACAAACAGTAGTCTCAGATCAGATGCACTTGTACAGAAACTCATCGATGACCTCAGGAACAGTTACAAGGCAAGAGTACGATTATTATGATTTATTTCCCCAATATCACACTTCATAGGTACACACTCACAACGAATGGTGAGGATGTGTACGGAGCAACAATACAAGAATATGAATATGCAGATGATGTACAAGTAGACTTTCAGAACGAATCAAACAAGGAAATAAGAGAGGAGTTCGGAGTATCGAAAGAAAACTTGTACAAAATTTACTTCAACGAAGATACAATCATCAATGACACAGACCAACTCAGAGATGACGATGGCAGTATCTACGAAGTAATAGGAGAGATACGAAGCTACAACCACTTCCACAACTACAAAAAAGCAAATCTCATCAAACGGAGGAGGAACAGATGAGCGTACAAATCAGTAGCACATTCTACGAGAAACTTGACAGCGGAAAGGTACAGACCGCAATGGACAGAGCAGTACACGAAATCATGCAGAACTTGTGGACAGAAACAACACGCACATCTCCTTATGATACTGGAAAACTAAGGGACAGCCATACAATACAAGGTAGAACAAGTAATCTCAGAACAGAAGCACTCCTCAAAGTTGGAGCAAAATACTGGGGATATGTGGAGTTCGGTACAAGCAAAATGCTACCAAGATACTGGATTCTTCACGCACTCCTCAAAGAAAACGTTCCCGGAGAGTTCGGGAGATATTTCAAAGCATATTACAAGAGCATCAAGTGAGGAGGATAAGGAATGAACAAATTTGAACATTACATTGTTGATCTCTTGCAACATCATCTCATCTATGATGACAAAGAAGTGCAAGTACGAAGACAATTCAATGACATCGCACAACTACCCTGCATCACACTCAGTATAGCAGATATTTCAACAAACAAGGTGTACTCTGACCTGCAAGGAGATGAATCTTCATTGTATGAACGAACTGCAAGAATTGATATCAATCTGTGGTGCAATACAGAGGATGAGCGTGAAAGCATCTCGGAACAAATCATGAATTGTTTCATGAATGAACAATCAGCTCACTACGTGTATTGCTCACAATACAAAAATGGACTGTGTATGAGTCAGAATGTTGTGTGTGATGTATCTCGACATATGACTGCAAGAACTGTCAAAAACCAATGTGACAAGCCAGAAGAGTATGGTTATGAAGCGTTATGGCATAAACATGGATTAATTGATGGAAGCATCAATATTGAAACTCCTATTATGCTTGATGAACTTGATGAGCATCCTCCATTGCTTCGTAATCGTTTCGGAGCAGAAGCATCATATTATGATGAATTTGAGATAGGTGGAACAGTTGCAGAAGGGATTGTGTACTCAGAAGTAGAAATCAAATAGATAGTTAAAAAAACAATTAAATCATAAAATTGGAGGACAATACATGACTTATTCCAAATTACCGGGAGTATATTTCTCAGAAACAGTTACTTCCCAACCTGAAGAGATTGATCCAACCATTGACTACGTGCCTTTGTTTGTTGTGCAAACAAGCACAGAAATAGAACAAATCGATGACAAACTCGCTTACTTCGAGGGACTTGAAGCATTACACACACTTGTCGATGGGAAAGGACTAACAAAAAGTGTGGAAACAATCGAAAAAACACTCACACAGTACAAAACAAACAGATTCTACGTGTACAACATACACACAGACACAAGTGCAAGTATCAATACAATCATCTCAAACTGTGTCAACAAGAAAGAAATCATCGATGTTGTACTCATAGAAGAAACAAAATCAGCACAAGCAAACAACATCAACACAAAAATCAAAGCATTACAATCTGCACTCAACAACAACTTTGAAAATGGTGCATTCAGAACTGCTATCATCCTCCCGTACGGAACTGTCGCTGATGCAGTTGCAAACAAAGGAGAGAACGATAAAACATCAACAGTAGTGATTAACACACTAACCACAGCATTTAACGGTGTGACTGATGGTAGAATTATCGGAGTAGTACCGGACGAACAGATAATGGGAGCAATGACTGGACAAATTCTTGCTTCACCATTCTACCGTGAATCCGGTTTTGATGCGATTGAATTCAATGGTACACTTGACTATGAATTTGATTACAACGAAATGCTCACACTTCAAAACATGGGAATCTGTTTTGCAAGAGAAGAAAGCAGAAACGGAGTCAAACAATATCACATCAATCTCGGAGTTACCACTTCTTTCGCAAATTCAAGTGCAGATGGACTTATCAAAGCAAGAAAAACTGTTGATGAAGTGTTAAGACGTGTAGGAGCAGAATGTGAAAACCTCATCAAATCAGAAGATGTTGAAACAAGCAATGTATTCATACAATCAGAATGTGATGCAGTAATCAATGATTTCATTGAGAACAGATACATCTTGAAGTCAACCGTAACGGATGGAGTCACATATACTTCAAAATTGACTGCAAGTGTAGTAGACAAATTCACCATCAATGTAACTGGAACAATCATCCCATCAGGATGTTTAATTGCAGTAAATGTGAATACAACAATCAGATAAGGATTCAATGGAGGTAATAAGATGGCAAGTAGACGATTTAAACAAATGGACATCATAATCAAATGGAAAAACAAATTCTACGCAATCAGAGCAGAAAGCATCAAACCTACTTTGAAACAAGACTCAGAAGAATATACTGCTACAAAAAGTATCAAACCATACGCAATCGCATTCGAGGGACAATCATACGAGTTTGATATCGGAGCAGTTGACCCTGAGCATTACAAATTGTTCAAAGAGATTTATAAGCAACAGAATAGTGATGAAAAACTATCAGAGCTATTATTCAATGTTGCAACATATGACTATGACCCGAACAGAAAGCTCAGACAAAGAGACAGATTCGTGGGATGTATCATCACCGAATTGTCAAATGAAACTGCAGAACCTTTCGATGTGAAATGTAGTGCAATAAACTGGGAGTAACTGTGGAATATACAAATAACTGGGGAGAACATACAAAATAGAAACGGTTCTCTCCACCATTTTTTTTATTTTTTGATATAAGGAGGAGAATAGGATGGGAGAAGATATACGATTAATAAGAAGAGAATTTCTCAGAGGAACATGGATAGAAGAAGCGAAACAAATACCACTTTACGATGTAGACTCTGCAGAAGAAAGAGAACTACTCATCAAATGTATACAAGAAGATGATTTCACAGAAGAAGAAATTGACAAACTTGAGGATGTGCTTGGCAGATATAGAGATGCAATACAAAAATACGAACCTTTTGAATCAATCGAAAATGTTGAACACAACACTCAACTCGTACAAGATGAAAAAAGCATACTCACATTGATGAGAGAAGCAAGAGAAGAACAAACACTCACGATGAGATACCCACTCTCAGACAATGAGACAATTGACATCAAATTGCTCGTGAAGAATGAGATAGATGCTGAAGCACTTGATGACTTGCAACAAAACCTTGAACTTTTCGCTGATCTGACACAAGAAGAACTTGAAACCTATCAGAAGTACACTCATGATGAACAGATGACTCGTGAAGAACGAGCAATCGCAGAACACATTGAAGAGAAGCTCAGAGAAAAAAGTGCGAAGAACATCACACAGATGAGAACTGTTGCAATCAAGTTCCTTGCAAAACAAACACGCTTGTACGATGACAAGAATAGCTCAGAAGAGGGAATGTATGCTATCTATGAGGAAATGAAGCTCGGATACCTACTCGCACTATTCGAGAAAGTACAGAGCATGACAGGTGTATCAAACATCGAAACTGACAACTTATTTCGTTAGATTTGTGAAATCATATCCCATGCACATCTACGTGCAGGTAAGCAGTAATCATGGCTATTCTCTTGAGTATGTGCTTCGACACAAGTTTGACCCCGAAATCAAGCTTCTTATCATGTATTACAGTTATAAAACACAGTTAGAGCAGAAAGAATATGAAAAAATGGAGAAAGAACAACACAAATACGATTAAGGAGGGAGATAAGTGGCAGAAATGGTCGGTGATGTAGCAATACGGATCACGGCAAACGGTAGTCAAGTCAAGGGAGAAATGGACAAGATAAAAAGTCAAGTCAAGCAAACAACCTCTGAAATTGACAAAACCGTGAATAGTGGTAGTAAAGGTGCATCAAATACTGCAAAAAAAGGAGCAGAAGACGCCGCACGAGGAGTACAACAAGGAACAGAGAAAGTCAGAGATGATGTCAAGAAAACAAGCGATGATGTGAAAAAAAGCTCAAACACATCATCAGAATCTGCAAAGGGAATGGGCAACTCATTCACACAAGCAGGTAACCGTATCACTCAAGCAGGAAAGAATATCAAGAAAGCACTCAAAACAGATGCCGCTCTCGCATTTGCGGCAGTAGGTGCGGCGGCAGTAAGTTTTGCAAAGCAATGTATAGACTCTGCAATCAAATCGGAAAGTGCATGGAAGCGATTCGGAGCAATCATCGATAGTCAAGGAGGAAACTGGGCAAAGCAAGAGAAAGATGTCAAAGGATGGGCAAGAACGTTCAGTAACAACATGGGATACGCAGTAAGCGATACTCGTGAAGCATCACTCAACCTCTTGCAATTTGGTGTAAGTGCGAAGAATCTTGAACCTGCAATGAAAGGTGTAGCAGGTCTTGCCGCTCGTACAGGTATGAGCGAAGCAGAAGCTTCAAAAGTAGTAATCTCTGCAATGGCAGGAAGAGGAACACAACTCAAGAAGCTCACAGGACTATCAGTAGATGCATATAACAAATGTAAGACAGAAGCAGACCAATTACGATTACTATCTGACTTGTACAAGCAGAACGAAATAGCACTACGAGAACACGGAGAAACAACAGAAGCACAACTCACAAGAGTAGACAACAGTTGGAGCAGACTCAAAACCGAAATCGGACAATCACTCATGCCCGTCATCAAACTGATGGCAGATGTACTATGGGGAATATCAGAAGCATTCATCAACTTACCTGACCCCGTGAAACAGTTCATCTCTGCACTTATTCTTATTGGTGGAGTTATTGGTGTTGTGATTGGAGCTGTTGGAATGTTAGCTCCGGGACTCATAGCAGTTGGAGAACTCGTAGGAGGTACTGCGGGAGTTATTGGCTTCTTGACTGGTCCGATTGGTATTGCGATTGCGGCAATCGTTGCATTTGCAGGAATACTGTACTACTTGTACACTACGAACGAGGATGTACGGAATGCCTTGAACGGTTTTGCCGAATGGCTTAGTAGTGGTTTTGCAAGTGCATGGGAATCTCTTGAACCAATACTGCAAGGAATCGGTGAATGGTTGACTGATGTGGCAAATACTGGTGCTTCTATCCTCGCTCCTGCATTTCAGGATATTGTTTCTTCTGTTGCTCCTCTCGGAGATTCATTCAAAGAGTTATATGGAGCATTACAACAATTATGGATAGCATTGACTGGTGGAGATACAAGTCAAGCAACTGGTGACTTCACCGTGCTCGGTGTAGTAGCAGAAGCTCTGAAATTCATATTGATTGGTCTTGCAGGATTCCTGACAAGCGTACTTGCAGGAGCAGTTACGGTTGTTGTAGCAGGTATTGAAATGCTTGTTGATGCATTCACGTTTGTTGTTCATGTTGCAACTGATGTGGCAAATGCAATACAAACCGTTATAGGTCTGTTTACTGGTGAAACGAGCTTTGCAGAGTTTGGACAACAGATACTTGATGCATTCACATCAATTTTCTCAGGAGGAAGTCTTGCAAGTATTGTAGCTACTGAAATCTCGAATATTGCAAGTGCTTTCATGGATGTTGGAGCAATTACATCTGCAATATCATCTGCATTCACACAAGTGATTGACTGGTTCAAATCAGTCTTGGGTATCGCTTCTCCCGGCATAATGGCTCAGACCATGCAGGAAGAAATGGGCAATATCGCTCAAGCAATCCTCAATGGAGTTGGAGGAATTCTTGGTGCGATTGGACAATTTGCGATGGATCTCTTAACTAACTTTGTTGGAGCTATAATGAATCTTCCTGCATCAATTCTTGGTGCATTGACTCAGTTGAGTATGATTGTACAATTGAAACTTGTTGAAGCAAGAACTCTTGCAGTAACGCTTGTAGGTAGTCTTGTGTCATTTGTTGTGCAGAAATTTTGGAGCATCGTAAATGGTGTGCGAATGATATTCACAAATATAGTGATGACTATCAGATTGAAACTTGTTCAAGCTCGTACTACTGCTTTGATGTTGGCTATGATGATTCGACAAGCTATAGTGACTCGTTTCAATCAAATCATTGCTAAAGTACGTAGTATCTTCCAAAACATTGTATCCACTATCAGACAACGATTGTCTAATGCGGCAAGTGCCGCAAGACAGAAAGCGGCAGATATCTATAATGGAATCAAGAATAAGGTTGCAGAGATTCCCGGAATTGTGAAACAAGAATTTGACAAAATCAAAGACAGGATAAGCTCTGCACTTGACAATGCGAAGAATGTTGCAGTAAGCAAAATAAGTGACCTCGTTGCCGCAGTAAAATCAGCATTAGGTATTGCATCTCCGGGATTCATTCAACGCTTTATGATGTACGAATTCTTCAGCTTACCGAACATTATTAATGATGGTGGTAAAGTGGCAATGGATAGTGCGGCACTCGCCGCTACTGGAATCGTACGAAGTTGGGAGAACAATATGACAAGTCTCGGTGTACAGTTCGATGCATTCAATCCCGACAAGGTGTTTGACACAAACTTGTCACAGTTGTCTGCTACTGCTACAACGAATTTCGGTGCAGGTGTGGGCATAGCAAGTACCACGCAGAACAGTACAAGAATCAGTAACGATGACCACACAACCGTATACAACATTGACACGGTCTCATTCAACACAGATGAAGCAGGAATAAACGGAAAACAAATGTTCTACGATGTACTCAATGAACTAAGCAGAGGAGGAGTATAATGGTTGAAACACTCAATTGTACAAACATCAATCTCAAAAAAGGGAGCAAAGGAGCAGATGTGACATTATTGCAGAAAAATCTTCAAGCAGTAGGATATTACTTGAAATACAACAATAGTAATCTGAAAGTAGATGGAAATTTCGCAAAATACACAGACTGGGCAGTAAAACAATTTCAGAAAGCAAATGGACTGTTGCAGGATGGGATTGTCGGTCCAGTAACCTGTAAAAAGCTCAATGAGAAACTCAATGCGAAAGCAGGAATCAGTACAACCTCTACTGATTCTTCTTCTACTCCTCAAAATGCACAGACAAACAATAATGCAAAAAAGGATACTGAAGTATTAATTGACACATCAAAGAATTATTATCCGAGTTCTAAAGCAAATCTTCATATTGAGGGATTGCATTTCATAATGTCCGATATAACATACACAAAACCATACCGTACTGGTGCATGGAAGAGTATCTCATTAATGAAAGGCAATTACAACTATTTGACAAAAACAGAGCCACTTGAGTACAGCATTACCTGCTACTTGCCTGACGACGCATACAAACAGATGAGGTCAGAACTCATCAAACTTGAAACAAAAGTATGTACTGTCACAAGCAAAGAACTCACAAGCGGAAAATATATGGTGAAGATAGATGTTGCAAATCAGAAAAAAACGCACATGAAACTCACATTCAAATTAACTGAATACATATGAGGAGGGAGAATACGATGGTAGTATTTGACTGTTCAAAAATGTCAATGAAACAGGGAAGCAAAGACATCACTACATTGCAGAAAGAACTGCAAAAAATGGGATACTACTCCAAAAAGCTTGACACGGATTACGGATATTACACAAAACAAGCCGTCAAAAAATTTCAGAAGAAGTACGGTCTCGTAGTTGATGGAGTATTCGGACCTCAATCGTGTAAGAAGTTGAATGAAGTAGTAGAGACAACAAATGTCACAGAAACAAACACTCAACCGAAAATCACAACAAAGTCTGTGTTTGATTGTCCGAAAATCTCGCTTCAACGAGGAAGCAAAGGAGACAATGTGAAAAAACTTCAAGAATACTTGAAACAGCTCAAATATTACACTCGACAGGTGGATGGAGATTTCGGAGAATGGACTGAGAAAGCAGTAAAAAAATTTCAAGCAGATTACAAGCTCAAACAAGATGGTTGGTTTGCACAAGTTAGTTGTCAGAAGCTCACAGAAGTAATAGCATCACAAGGCATTGTAAAACAAGAAGAAGCAAAGAAGAAAGAGTCAGTTGTACCTGAATATGCTAAGAAGACAACTGCAAAGCTCACGATACTGCCGGAGGTTGTTGTTCTTCCAACAACAGAAATAGATGAAGCAACAAACACGAAAACTGTGACTGGGGGGAGTATTTCTACTGAAACAAATTTTGACTGTAATAAAATCAATTTACGGCGTAATAGTACAGATACTGAAAATGTGAAGAAGCTTCAAACAATACTGAAAGCTCGTGGGTATTATACTCGGCAGGTGGACGGAGATTTCGGGAAATACACAGAAAATGCGGTCAAACTCTTGCAGAAAGCTCAAGGCAATGATCCTGATGGATGGTTCGGTCAGAAAACTTGTCAAAAGCTACAAGGAATCAGCAGTACAAGTAATAGTGCAACTGGAACTGCAGACAAGAAGAATACAAACTATGTCATCACAGACATCAAAGTCAATCCACAAATAAGCGATGACATGGATGGTATGACTCATGAAATCACATTACAGACTCCCTATTCAAATGAGAAACTTGCTCATATGCGTAGACTTCAAAAAACACGATTTGAATACTGGAAAGATGTAGATGAAATCACAAAACATGAAGGATATATCAACGAAGTCAAGATTTCACAAGAAGATGAAGCATATCTCATAGAACTGCAAATCGTAGGGTATACTGCATTTCTTGAGACAACTGTTGAATTTGAGAAAACTGCAAAAAGGTCAGAACTCATCAAAGAACTCTGTAGCCTTGCAGGATTGAAGCTGAATATCAATACTGAGGGATTCATTGATGATGAGTATACAATCAAAGTACAGAAAGCATCCACAACAAGCGATAGTGGAGGAGGAGGTCTCACAAATCTGAATGGAAGCGATTGTACAGGACATATGCAGACAAACAGCTTGTCTGCGTGGAGTAATGATATTGACAAGTGTGGAGGAAACACGAAGATTGGGAACTCATCTGCAAACTACGCAGTAGATACAAAAGGAATGAGCGGTAAAGAAGCAATACTGAGCATATGGCACAGATTCAAATACGGTAAGCCCGGAAACAGTAGTATATACTACGACAATGAACAATGTCCACGAAAACTGTGGAACAAGGATGGAACTGTCTATGGTAACTGTGCAGACATCAGTAGACTCGTAAAATGTGTGGGAGAAGTGCATGGACTCAAAGTTGGAATCAAACACGCTCCTGACCATTATTATAATCTCATAGAAGTTGATGGGAAAGTGTACACGTTCGATTGTTGTTATCAGAGCCGGAAAGGATGGTATGCAGGTGAAAAAAACAATACGCTCTGTTTCTTCGGAGGACCGTGGAGTAACGGATAGGAGGACAAAAAAATGGCAGAAATAGTAGAAATCAGACCAGAGGACAGAATCAAGATAGAACCAAATTTACGTGACAGACTTGGGGATTCGTATCAAGATCAGGTTGATGAGATGTTTGAACAAGTAGTGTACACATTTCCGGATGGTGTGCCTCTTGTCACACTTTATCCATGTGGAGATTTTCCTGCAATGCAATTTTCAACAGTTACTGGCGAATTCATGGAGTTGACTTCGTGGGAGTATATTCAGACTGTTGATGTTGAAGCACAAATACAAGAAGCAGAAGAAAAATTATACTGGGAGCTTGTTGCAAGTGTGCTTGAGTATTATCATCGCATTGATTATCGTGCCACTTCTGATTACTTGCAGACTGCTCATGCTCGTAGTGTGAATGCAGAAGCAACTCAGAAATATGGTGAAACTATCTATGAGTACAACTGCGTGGCACAAACAATATACTTGAACGAAGAGCATTACCCGGTCACGTGGGGAGAGCAGTATGTTGACTCTGAGCAGAAGTGGTATATGTACAACTTCAATGATGAACTTGATGCAAGTGATCTGTACAATACTGATGATGACTCAGACAATTTTGAGTACAAGATTCCTTTTGAATGGAAGAGACTTGAAGTTGGTGATGCTTGATGTACATGAAACAAGTGATATCTGAAAACAAAAAGGGAGAGTACACGATACACACACGCAAGGGTAAGCAAACGTGTACATCTCTGCACAAAGCATTATTATACGCAAGATGGCAATGAAAAATGGAGGGAAACGGAGTATGACAAACGTGTATGAACACAGACTACATCAAATCAGCATATTATTATCTGCATACAAGAATGAAAACAACAACAAGTATGCTGAAGAAGTGAGACAACTCGAAGAAGAACGAAACAAAATACTACAAGAAATCAACTACATGAGCTGATAAAGTATGGCAACAATACGAGTAGCGATAGACAACTGCTACGGATACAGTAGTGACACAAAAACGCTCAACGCATTCGCAGAAAAACTAAGAGCGGCAGGACACACAGTATACACACACGGAGTAGGACCGAACCGAATTCAAAGCACAATGTTCAAAGAAAGCAACAAATGTGATATTGCAATCCAAATCGCTGGAGGAAAGTGTCTTGGAACAATGTGCGACTTTTGGGTGGGTACAAATCCAAATGGAAGGTATTACCATTGCACAAAGATGGGAATCGCATTCTACAAATGTTGGAAACCAGAATGGATTTGTCATCGTGAACCTCGTGACCATTTCAGTACCAAACCCGGTCCTGTAAAGGTTCAAACAGACAAGATGACTGGTAAAACAATGATGGAAGCATTAAAAGCTATGAGCGACCGATTTGTGTACGGATACGGAACAACTGGTGAAGAATGTGCAAAAACATTCCTACAATGCATCAACGGAGGAAGTGCAGAAGCAAACGAAAACAAAGACTCGCAAACGGCAGGAAGTAGTGTGATAGAACTCATCAAACAATGCGTATCTGACTGGGATGCGTATGGAGTAGATATGGATTTGCGAGGAGATACATTATGCATCGGCAGAAGCAATCCCAACTCTGCTATTGCAATGAATGAGAGCAACATCCTCTTGAATAGTGTTTCTTTCACAGATTATGATGTAAGCACTCCGAACGAGTATAAGGGAGTTAAAGATAACTATCTTATTAACCGATTCGGACAAATAAGTCTTGATGAAGAAAATGGGAGCAGTACATGGCCGGAACAGTTCTTACAGATGAGTCAACGGGGATGTGGACATAGCATAGACCTGAAATGTATCATAAATCCATCTTATACTGTGGGCAAATGGGTAAGCTTGTCACTTGATGCTTTCGGTATCAAAAACCGTAAGTACATGATAACAAAATCAAACTTGGATGATGAACGTACTATGAGCATCACACTCGAACCCGGACCTCCATCTCGGTACGTAGAAGTGCAAGAAATGGCAGAAGAAGAAATTACCACAGAAGAAGAAGAAACAAGTGAAGAGGAGTAAAAAAATGGGAACTGTAACAAACTATGCACTCATGCAGAAAATATCTGAAATCAACAAGAAATCACGCACAATCCCTACTGGAAGACAACAGAAAGTGAATATTCTTGATGAAGAGGGAACAACTGCTCTGTTCACTCAGAAGATAGTGAAAGTGCAAGGAGATACTGTCATAACAGACAAGAATCAGAAAGCAAAGCTGTTCAATCCTATGCCTTGCTTGTTTTGGAAATGTAC
>Ga0326513_10000283_pt1 | contig 41535 bp, 25 predicted proteins | sample 2_2465_0518_D_FD_203654 | JGI IMG/M metagenome (GOLD analysis project Ga0326513, IMG submission 203654) | Bovine rumen microbial communities from UC Davis, California, United States - 2_2465_0518 | ecosystem: Host-associated > Mammals > Digestive system > Stomach > Rumen | place: USA... | reverse complement strand
AAAGCATCTTTGCAGCTAAAGATTTTCCAAAACGCCGGCTACGGGTAACACAACTGAAACGACGTTCTGTAAAGAGCGTCTTATTAACAATAGCTATCAGCCCTGATTTGTCCACGTATTCGCTATTCCGCGCAGACTGGAATCCTGCTTTACCTAAATTAATATATGTGCCCATAAGCCTCTGATTTTGGCGCAAAGATACGACAAAAAAATGATACTCACAAATTATGAGCCTCATTTCTTCTATAAAATAGCAAATACAACTAATTTGGTTTTGGTTGGAGGTCGGAGTATTCTGAGACATCAAAACAAGGACATGCTTTGTTGCTGAATTCGTTGTGACCTGCAATACGCGCGTTGGGAATTTTTTCGACCTGTATGGTTGAATTATTTTTGCATCAAGAGTGATTAAGTTCACACCAACCGGCCTCGTTTCATGTAGTTGTCCTGTGTGTTGAAGTGACGCTAGGGTAACGGTAGGGTGACGCTAGGGTAACGGTAGGGTGACGGTAGGGTGACGCTAGGGTGACGCTAGGGTAACGGTAGGGTGACGCTAGGGTGACGCTAGGGTGACGCTAGGGTGACGCTAGGGTGACGCTAGGGTAACGGTAGGGTGACGGTAGGGCGACGGTAGGGAAGTTGCACGGGGATTATCCAGAATGGCTCGCCACTCTTCAAGGGCGACGCAGGCAACGGAGAGAGCAACATAAAGCAAGAAAACAGGGAGAAACCAGTAGGCTAACAGGGAGAAACCAGTAGGCTAACAGGGAAAGAGAAGGCAGGTAGCTCGATTTCATCGACCGCCCTTACGAATACGGGCGACCGCCCCTACATCTGCGAGCGTGCGGCCTCTTATATTGGAACGACCGCCCGAAACCAAATTTTGAACTATACTATATCATAACAGAATAAGAACAAAGAACAGGAGAGCAAATCGGGCGTACATGGCGATTGTGGCAGTCGCTGATTTTGGGCAAGTTGCATCCTATTCACATTCTTCTTTTTACTGAGAATGTGCCATCTCGTGTTCCCTCCCCTGCTGAAAACACATCTCTTTTAACTGAGGAATAAACTGAGGATGCATTACTTAGGACATCAAAAATGAGTAGTTACCCAGACTAACAAGATTCATAAAAGTTATTAATTTGTTAGTAAGAAGTTTGTTACTAACAAAAAACTTTCATACCTTTGCAGCGGTAAATAAATGCAGAAAGTATGAAAACCGAGAATCCTTTTGTCTTCGGACGGGCTGCAGAAGGCATATATTTCACAGACAGGGCAGAAGATGCAAAGCGTCTGACTGCCAACCTCACCCACGGCATTCACACCATCTTGATCTCACCACGCCGCTGGGGTAAGACATCGCTGGTAAAGAAAGTCATCGGTGAGGCCGCAAGTCCAGATATCAGGTTTGTCTTTATTGATGTCTTCCAGTGTAAGTCAGAGTATGAATTCTACAAAGCATTTGCCAATGAAATCGTGAGACAAACATCCTCAAAACTCGATGAGTGGGTGGAGACTGCTAAGGCCTTCCTGTCCAATATCTCTCCCAAGTTTTCCTTCGGAACAGACCCGATGAACGACTTTGAAGTTTCTTTTGAATGGAATCCGAAGGACAATTCGGAGAGGGAGATTCTTGACCTGCCCCAGAGGATAGCCAAGAAGAAAGGAGTCCACATTGTTGTGTGCATTGACGAATTCCAACAGATAGCCGATTTCTCCGACACGCAGACCTTCCAGAAAAAGCTACGCTCAGCATGGCAGCATCAACAGGAGGTGACCTACTGCATGTTCGGCAGCAAGAAGCACCTGATGGAAAACATTTTCAATGAAAAAAGCAAACCATTTTATAAGTTTGGCGACATGATATTCCTGAAGAAGATTCCTACAGAGGAGTGGATACCGTTTATTTGCGACAAATTCAGGGAGACAGGAAAGACGATTAGCGAGCAGCAAGCTGCCCGAATCTGCGAACTGACAGAAAACCTCTCGTCATACGTGCAACATTTAGCTTGGCTGGTATGGTACAAAGCTGGCAAGGTGGTCAGCAATGAAGACATTGATGCTGCCATCGATGATCTCCTGGAGCAAAATAAGATATTCTTCCAGCGTGAAGTGGAGCAACTGACGGAATTCCAGCTGAACTTCCTCAGGGCACTTGCAAACGGCGTGAGTACAGGGTTCAGCCATAAGGAGGTTATCAGGAAATACCGCTTGGAATCATCAGCCAATGTTCAATCCGTCAAGAAATCCCTTCTGAAGAAAGACTTGATTGACATTGACGGACAGACAGCCACCTTCGATGACGCACTCTTCAAACTGTGGATACAGCGCCAGACGTTTTACGAGTAACTCCTCAAAGTAGACCTGCTTAGTTTATCTGTTTATATCTGAGCAGGGCCTCAAGGTAGTAATAGTCGGCATAGATGATGCTGGCATCTATCTCGGAGCCGGCGGGATGGTGGCCTGTGGAATGCATCAGGAAGGCCACGTTGCGCTGGCGGCTTTGGTATTTGTCTGAACTCAGGCAGATGAGCATGGCGTTGGCGGCATCGCGGTATTCACGGCCCTTGGCCTCATCAACATACTGGCAAAGCTCCAGCAAGGCGCTGGCCACGACACAGGCGGCGGAGGCATCCTTCGGAGCCTGCAGTCCACGAGGGTCGTCCATGTCCCAGAGGGGCACCCAATCGTCGCTGGTCTCGTGGAGCCTGCGGAGATAGATGTCGGTCACTTTCTGGGCGAAGCTGAGGAACCGCTCATCTTTCGTATAGCGATAGACCATCGTATAGCCATAGATGGCCCACGACTGGCCCCGGCTCCACATCGAAGAGTCGGCATAGCCCTGATGGGTAACGCCCTTGATGAAGTGGCCGTCGAGCGTGTCGTAGACGGCAACGTGATAGCAACTGCCGTCCTCGCGGAAGTGATACCGCATGGTAGTCTCGGCATGTCGCACGGCAATGTCAAATAATTTACGATTTACGGATTTCTTGGACGAGCCAAGCGCGTAGCGAGTCCGATTTACGATTTGGCTGCGCTGTACGGAGTCAGCCCAGAAGAGCAGTTCAAGGTTGATCATATTGTCCATGATGGTGTTGTGCCCGCCATAGTCTTTGACATGACGGGGCCAACTGAGGATGGTTCCCACCTTATCATTATATAAGGTGGCGAGCGTGTCGGCTGCAGCCAAGGCGATGCGCTTGTAGGTCTCACTGCCCGTTGTCTCATAGCCTTTCAGGAATGAATTGATAGTCAGAAAACCCAGGTCGTGGTCGAAGGCCGGCTTTTCGCCGAGAAAGGTCAGCACATCGGTGTAACCCTCGGCAGCCTTACGCACACGCTCATCTTTTGTATGACTGTAGTCCATCCACAGGATGCCAGGCCAGAAACCCGAGCACCATTCCTCAACCGAAGCCTTGCGGCAGTTCCAGGCCGTATCGCCATCGAGAATATTGCGCGGCTCCATTGTGTAGTCGCTGTCTTTCAGGGCATTGAGTGCCCTGTTCACCTGTGAGGCGCAGTAGCTGAGCTGCTCGTCCACGTTGAAATCAGTCTGTCCTTTTTCCGTCTGGCAGGCCATCAGGCAGCCAAGAGCCATGCCGATTATCAGTCTTTTCATATCAAATGCGTTTTCTCTATATACGGCTGGCCCGATTCATTTACTTAAAATTTCTCTCTTTTGATTATTTTGCGTATATTTGCACCGTTGTTCGTATTTAAAGGAAAACAATTGATGACAATGAAACGGATTTTGCTGAGCTTATCATTTATTATTTGCCATTTGTCGTTTAGCTTTGCGCAGCAGGGCGATTATCAGATGGCAGGCCCGTATGAGATTGTGGCACGCGATGGACAATACGCCAAGACGAAGGGCGGCAGTGAACGCGACATGAAGGCCGCCTTAGAATTCGCTAAGACAGGTCAACAAGAGAAAGCCGTGAAGATTATCAACGCCTACGCCTCTACCCTCCAGCGGTTTGATGGCCACGATGCACCACTCTGTATGATTCAGACCTATTGGCTCGTTCGCGCGATGATATTGGTGAAAGACTATCAGATGCCCCAGTGGGCAGCGATGATCCGCCGTGCCGCACTGCCGGTGATGGAGAAGTTTGAGGCCGACAGTCCGTATGCCAACGGCAACTGGGGCGCCATCGTCAATCAATGCCGCATGGCCTGTGCCATTTTCTTGGAAGACAAGCAACTCTATCAGGCTGCCATTGACTATTATCTGCATGCCAACGACAACGGCTCGCTGCCCCGTTATGTCAGCGAGACTGGGCAGTGTCAGGAGACTGGGCGCGACCAGGGGCACACCCAACTTGGTCTTGCCGCCCTGGCTGAGGTTTGCGAAATGGCGTGGGAGTACGGCAAGAAAATATCGCCCGAGACAGACAATGATCTCTGGGGCGCCCTCGACAACCGGCTGATGAAAGGTTTTGAATATACGGCCAAGTATAACTTGGGCTATGATGTGCCCTTCGAGACCTGGAAAGACTGCACAGGCCTCTACATCGACTGGACGGAACCCGGCGAGATGTCGCGAGGCAAGATTCGTGATTCCTACGACCTGCCTTATCAGCACTATGTGGGCAGATGCGGAATGAAAATGCCTTACACCAAGAAGATACTGGCCTATAGGGACAGGGCCAAGAAGCGCGGCGAGATGAAGCCCGGCATTGAGGCCGATGAGTTTTTTATCCCCGGCGTGAAGGAGGGAGCCAAGCTGCATACCATCTACACCTATCCTGCTCCCTTGGGCGCACCGATGAAGAGTGACTACGATGTCTACATCATGCCGCGCAGCGGAAAGGAGTGGACCAAAATAGACACCTATATGGCACGCGTGAATGCTCCTATAGGCAATAACCAACACAAGCAGTCAGAAATCTCCTATACCTTCTTCGACTATACCGGCGATGTGTTCGTTCGTGTCATCACCAAGAACAAGAAGTACAAGACAGCCCGCATCCGTCCAGACTATCGCGGCACCATCGCCCAGGTAAAGAACGACTCCACGTTGGAATTTTTGCTTTTCCAGCCTGAGAACGTGAGTGTGGAGTTCGATGGCGACATTACCAATAATCTGTTAGTATTCACTTCGAAGCCATCCAAAACGATGGAGGCTGCACAAAAGGAGGCCAAGGCACAGAAACGTGAATTCGTTTATTACAAGCCTGGTCTCTATACCGAGGATACCATCCGGGTGAAGTCGAACACCACCGTCTATCTTGCCGGCGGCAGTTACTTCACGGGCACCTTTGCCATTGAGGATGCTGAGAATGTGAGCATCTTAGGGCGCGGTATCGCGCGGCCGGAAAGCGGCTATGAGGGCTGTCATGTGTATCGCTCACGGAATGTAGTGATAGATGGTCTTATCCTCAACACCTGTCCTATTGGCGAGTCACGTGATGTCACCATCCACGATGTGCGCTCGATCTCACATCCTGCCTGGGGTGATGGCCTGAACGTTTTCGGCGGATGCAGCAATATCCTCTACGACCGCGTATTCTGCCGCAACAGCGATGACTGCACCACTGCCTATGCCACCCGCAAGGGATTCAGCGGCTCGGTGCGCAATGTCCGTATGACCAACTCCACGCTTTGGGCTGATGTGGCGCATCCCATCATGATTGGCCTGCACGGGAATCCAGCTGTCGGCGACAGCATCGTGGGTCTGCGCTATGACAACCTCGACATCATTTGTCAGGCTGAGTCGCAGGTGGACTATCAGGGATGTCTGGCCATCAACTGCGGCGACGGCAACTTCGTCAAGGATGTCACCTTCGACAATATCCGCATTGAGGGTATCCGTCAGGGCAGCATCGCCCAGGTGAAGGTGGGCTGGAACCAGAAATATTGTACGGCAGCAGGTGGAGGCGTTGAGGACATCATCTTCCGCAACGTCCGCCTCTACGGCCCGCAGCCCGACCTGAGTATCATCATGGGCTACGACGAGCGGCACAAGGTGAGGAACATCACCTTCGAGAACCTGAAGATCAACGGGCGCGTTATTGCCGATGATATGCCTGGCAAGCCCAAGTGGCACGCCGCCAGCGACTACGTGCCGATGTTCGTCGGCTCACATGTGGAGAATCTTAAATTCGTGAAGTGATGAATACGATTGCAAGTCTGTTCCTTTTAGCTGCCTCGCTGACGGTGACATCGCCGCAGGGGCATAACCAGATGACTGTGAGTCGGCAGGGTGACGAACTGACCTACAGCGTCACCCGTGACGGCAAACCCATCGTCACCGACTCCCGCCTGGGTCTCGACCTCGACAACCACACGTGGGAGCGTGCCCTTGCCCGCCGCTACCCGCAGTACAACTGCTGGATGAACGGCTTTACGGTTGACTCCGTGAGCCATTCGGAACATCGCGCCACGATAGAGAACCTCTGGGGTGAGCAGGCCTCCGTGCCAGACAATTACAATGCCGGTACACTCTACCTCTCGAAGCATGATGGCAGCGACTATCGCCTGAATATCGAGGTGAGGGCCTACGACGAGGGCATCGCCTTCCGCTACTTCTTCCCGGAACATCCGCAGGCTGTGTTTCACAAGGTGACCGCCGACCTGACGGAGTACACATTCGCCCCGGGCACGAAAGTGTGGGCGGCAGAGTGGGCACAGGCTCCCTACGAACTGAAAGATGTCAACGAGGTGCGGCAGCCCATCGAGCGCGTCGTAACGGTAGAACTGCCCTGTGGCCTCTATGCCGCGTTGGCTGACGCCGATGTGGATGACTGGTGCTTGGAGAAAAATGTCGCCTCAACGGCCAAGCCCAACACGCTCTGCACGACGATGTACTCACCAGTGGACATCGTGACCTATTACGCCACGCCCTGGAAAGTCATCCTCACGGCAGAAAACTATGCCCGGCTATTGGAGTGCCGCTACATCATCGACAACCTTAACCCGCCGTGCGAGGTGGCTGATGCCGCCCAATGGGTGAAGCCCGGCACCATCATGCGCTGCACCATCCTCACCACTGAGGCAGCCCTGCGCAACATCGACTTCTGTGCCAAACACCACATTCCCTATGTGCTCTTCGACTGGAAGTGGTACGAGCCCTGCACCAGTCATGACGGCGATGCCACGAAGGTGATTCCCCAGATTGACATGCCGCGTGTAGTGGCCTACGGCCGGGAAAACGGTGTGGGCATCTGGCTCTACGTCAACCAGCATGCGCTGCAGAAGCAGATGCGCCAACTTTTCCCGTTGCTCCATGATTGGGGTATCGTCGGCGTGAAGAGCGGCTTCGTGGAGTATGCCTCCCACCGTTGGGCGGTATGGCTGCACGACCTTGTACGCTGTGCCGCCGAGAACCACCTGATGGTGAACATTCACGACGAGTTTCGGCCTTCAGGCTTCTCGCGCACCTATCCTAACCTGCTCACGCAGGAGGGCATCCGTGGCAACGAGGAGTTTCCCGACGCCACCCACAATACCGTGCTGCCCTTCACCCGTATGATCAACGGCCCTGCCGACTACACCATCTGCTATTACGATAAGCGGCTCAAGACCACCCACGGCCATCAGTTGGCTGCTTCGCTCGTCTATTACTCGCCGCTCACCACCCTTTTCTGGTACGACAAGCCCGAGTATGCCGACGACGAGCCGGAGTTGGCATGGTTCGACCAGCTGAAGACCACCTGGGACGAGAGCCGTGTGCTCAACGGCACGCCCGGCTCCCATATTATTGTGGCCCGCCGCTCCGGCACGGAATGGTATGTGGCCGCCATGACCAACAATGAGGCCCGCACCATTGCGATTCCCACCGGCTTCCTGGCGAAAGGAAAGTATGAGGTGACGGTCTATAACGATGACCTGACCGTCGGCACAAAGACCAAGGTAGGCGTGAAGACCATCAAGCTGAAACCCGGCAAGCCCGTCACGTTGCAGCTGCAGTCCAGCGGTGGTGCCGCTCTCCACATTAAACCCATCACAAAATGAAGAAACATATTCTCTCTGCGTTCCTCCTGCTTTGCACTGCGACCTCTCTGGCGCAGGTAAAAGTCACCATCAGCAACCCCACCGCCCTACAGCGGAAAGAGTTGGTGGCTATCGATACTACCCTACTTAGTTTTAGTGCGAGCAAGGGCGTGATAGTACGCGATGCCTTCGGCATTGAGCGCACCAGTCAACTGACCTACGACGGACAATTGTTGATTGATGTACATGTGAGTCCCCTATCAAAAGCTGTCTATACCCTGCAGCCAGGCATACCAGCCCCCGTACTGTCATCAGTCGGAGGGCAGCAATATCCTGAGCGGCTTGATGACATTGCTTTCGAGAACGACCGTATAGGTTTCCGTCTGTATGGTCCAGCCCTACAGCGCAAAGGCGAGAAGGGATTCGGGCATGATGTGTGGGTAAAACGCACCACTGAGTTGGTCTTGCCTGAACTCTATCGCAACGACCCGCGCCTGTCGTTCCACCTCGACTACGGCAAAGCCCTCGACTGCTATGCCGTAGGCCCTACATTAGGTTGTGGCACGCCCTGTCTCATCCGCAACGGGAAAATCGTCTACCCTTGGTGCTACGAGACATATAAGATTCTCGACAAAGGTCCACTGCGCTTCACCGTGCAAGTTGACTTCCCCAATACCGCCGACGGCATCATTGAGCACCGCATCCTCTCGCTCGACAAAGGCTCCAATTTCTGCGAAGCCACTGTCTGGTACAGCGGTATCAAGCAATCGGCTGAGGTTGCTGCCGGCTTTGCCATTCGGTCCTCAAAGCCCGATGGCATTGTGATTGGCGACGGCTATGTACATTATGCCGACCCAACTATCGACCCAGAGCGTCACCAAAGTGAGATATATGTTGCCCTTCTGTTCCCCGACGCGAATGTCGACATTCGTAAGCAGGAAAGCCATGCGCTTGGCATCCTCAAAGACTATCGCGGTCAGCGCTTCCACTACTTCTTCGGAGCCGCCTGGAGCGAGTTCGACGTGCGTTCTCAGCAGGAGTGGCAATGTCGCATTGAAGGCATGATGGGGGCAAGGCGACAGCCCTTGCAAGTAAATATTGAAAACTAAGAAATAATCAACCGGTATGATGAAATCCAGAATTGTTCTTTCAGCCCTTACGCTATTATTTGCCGTTCCCTTAAAGGCACAAATCGTGTGTCAGCCCTTTGCGCTTAAAGATGTCCGACTGCTGCATAGCCGATTCCAGCGCAACATGCAGCGCGACTCGGCATGGATAGCCTCCATCCCCGTCAGTTCACTACTCCACTCATTCCGCAACACAGCGGGTGTATTCTCCTCAAAGGAGGGTGGCTATATGACGATGCACCATCTTGCCGGATGGGAGTCGATGGACTGCGACCTGCGTGGTCACATCACTGGCCATCTACTCTCAGCTATGGCCAATCTACAGATGCGCGAGAAAGCCGACTCGTTGGTTCAGGGTCTGGCAGAAGTGCAGCGGCAGTACGGTACCGGCTATCTTTCCGCCTTTGGCGAAGGACTCATCGACCGCAACATCCAAGGGAAAAGTGTTTGGGCGCCATTCTACACGCTACACAAGATACTTCAGGGGGTGATAGACCAATACACGATGTGCGGCAACGAGACTGCCTTGCAGGTAGCGAAAGGCATGGGCGACTGGGCGTACAACAAACTGAAGCCTCTCGATGAGACCACCCGCACCCGCATGCTCCGCAATGAGTTTGGCGGTTTCAACGAAGCCATGTATAATCTCTATGCCATCACCCACGATGACAATTACCTCTGGGTGGCACGCTTCTTCTATCACAACGACAAGATTGACCCACTGAAGCAGGGCAACAACGACCTGGGCACCAACCATGCCAACACCTTCATTCCCAAACTTCTCGGTGAGTGCCGCAACTACGAGCTGTTTGGTGATGAATCTGGCCGTCAGGCTGCCATCTTATTATTTAATACACTCACTATCGACCATGCCTTTGTCACAGGTGAGGTCAGCGACAAGGAGCATCTCTTCAAGCTTGAGACGCAAAGCAAACACCTCTCGGGCTACGACGGCGAGAACTGTTGTACCTACAACCTACTGAAACTCGCCGACCGTCTCTTTGCCTATCAGCCCGACTCAAAAATCATGGATTACTATGAGCGGGCACTCTATAATCATATCCTTGGTCAGCAAGATACCCTTACTTCGATGGTATGTTACTTCACGCCGCTGATGACTGGTGGCTACCGGCTCTACTCCACTCGCGACTCCTCGTTCTGGTGCTGCGTGGGAAGCGGTTTCGAGAGCCACGCCAAGTACCAGTCGAGTATCTATTTCCATACCGACAAGGAACTCTACATCAACCTCTTCATCCCATCGGAAGTGAACTTCAATGGAGCCGCCATCCGACAAACAACAAGTTTCCCTAAGTCGAATAAAACACTGATTACAGCCTCAGCGAAGACAACTCTGAAAATACGCTACCCCTATTGGGCTATCTACATGAAGGTGAATGGGCACAAGGTGCAACCAAGCAAAGACGGCTATGTGCTGGTGAAGGGCGTCAAACGGGCCGAAGTAGAATTTGGCATGTCGCTCCACGAAGAAGCCACAAAAGGAGATTCATCACACGTCGCCCTGCTCTACGGTCCCATCGTGCTCGGAGGCCGACTTGAAGCGGTGCAGCATCCTTTTAGTGACCCGAAGAAGTACAACGACTACTACACCTTCGACTACGGCAAGCACCCCGACCTGCCACTTACTCCGCTCCAGCACTTAGGCGGTCTCCGTTTCCAGACAGCCAGCGGCATCAGCGTTGAGCCTTTCTACAATCTCCAGCACTGCCGCTACGTGGTATATTGGCAAAAATAATGCGTAAACAGCTCCTCATATCCGTATACATAAGAAACAATACGAATATGAGGAGTTTTTTATTGTCGATAGCATTAGTAAGTTTAACCTTTGCACATGCTCAGTATGTATCACGAGTGTGGTGCCCGGATAACGGTGACGGCACCTATACCAACCCTGTGCTTTATGCTGACTACAGCGACCCCGATGTCTGTGCCGTGGGCGATGATTACTACCTGACGGCCTCGTCGTTCAACTGCATCCCTGGTTTGCCGATACTGCACTCCAAGGACTTGGTAAACTGGGAGATTATCGGATATGCCCTGCAAGAGCAGGAGCCGAAAGAGATATTCGACCGTCCGCAGCACGGCAAGGGCGTATGGGCACCCGCTATCCGTCACCACAACGACACCTTATTTATATATTGGGGCGATCCCGACCTCGGCATCTTCATGGTGAAAGCCAAAGACCCTGCGAAGGAATGGAGCAAACCTGTTTGCGTCATCCCCGGCAAAGGCATGATTGATCCCTGTCCATTGTGGGATGATGACGGCCGCTGCTACTTGGTGAATGGCTGGGCCGGTTCGCGAGCCGGTTTCAACTCTGTGCTCACCGTACGTGAGCTTTCTGCCGACGGCACCCACGCCATCAGCAAGCCACGCATCGTGTTCGACGGAGGCCAGGTTAACCATACCTCCGAAGGTCCGAAGTTCTACAAGCGCGATGGTTGGTACTGGATTATGAATCCTGCCGGTGGTGTGGAGATGGGTTGGCAGTTGGCCATGCACTCAAAGTCGCCCTACGGCCCCTACGAGTGGAAGCGCGTGATGTGGCAGGGTAAGACCGGCATCAACGGCCCTCACCAGGGTGCCTGGGTGCAAACCGCAGCAGGTGAGGACTGGTTCCTACATTTTAACGACAAGGGAGCATACGGCCGCGTTATCTATCTCCAGCCTGTCGACTGGACCAGCGGCTGGCCTATGATGGGCAATCATGGCGAGCCCTACACAAAGTATCGCAAACCAAAGCAGAGGAAAGAGGAGAGTGGAAAGAGCATAGAGAACAGATTCAATCCGCAGGAGAGCGATGAGTTTAACAGCGGTGAGCTGGGGCTGCAATGGCAGTGGCACGCCAACTACCAGCAGCATTTCGGCATGCCTACAGCTGACGGCACTTTCCGGCTTTACACCAACGACCTGCCTGACGGTTTCCGCAGCCTCTGGGATGTTCCTAACCTGCTGCTGCAAAAGCCCACGGCACCGCGCTTCACCGTCACGGCGAAGGTGCGCTTCGCCTCGAAGGAGGACAACCAATACGGCGGTCTCGTGATGATGGGACGCGACTATTCTGCCCTCGTCGTTGCCCGCCAGGGCGACCATTTCCTGCTGCAGCGCCACACCTGCCTGAATGCCGATGAGGGCAACAGCGAGTCGCAGCAGGCACTCGTCACTCTCCAGCCCACCGAGCGCGACACGATACCCTATTCCCCCGCCATCTATCTTGACCTCTATCTGCGCCAGACGGTACGCGACGGCATCTGCCGCTTCTCCTACAGTCTTGACGGCAAGCACTTCCGCGAGGCTGGCGAGCCTTTCACGATGCGGCAGGGCAAGTGGATTGGCGCCAAGTTTGGTTTTGTTGCAGAGTGCCGTGACCGCAAGGCCAACCGTGGCTGGCTCGATGTCGACTGGATACGCATCACAAAATAAATGCGATTTTTCTGCGTAAGCAACATCGGCCATCCGTATATATAGCAAAATAGTTGCATTGTTAGTTTAGATTCATACATTTATGATTTGTTAGTTAGTTAATAGTTAGTAATTAGTTGTTTCTAAGGTAAAAAGGCCGGGCGCTGTGAAGCGTCTGGTTTTTTTGCTGGTTATTTTGCGTAAACGTGGCCACCGGTTCGTATTTTTAGAAAACAGGAGAATATGAAGAAAGTTTTCGTTTTACTGGTAATGAACTGTCTTTCAGCGGTTATAACATGGGCACAGCCTGTGACGGGATGTTACTGGGAATGGATGAACGGCAACATCTCGAAAGAAGGTATTACCAAAGACTTGGAATACATGAAAGTGGCAGGCATTGAGTCGGCCTTCATCTTCGACACTTGGATTGGTGTAGAGCGCGGCCCTGTGGACTATGGTTCACCGGAGTGGATAGACTGCGTAAAACATGCCTGTAAGGAGGCGCAGCGGCTTGGCATCACTTTAGGACTGCACAACGCTCCGGGCTATACCGCAATGGGCGGTCCTTGGGTAAAACCCGAAGAATCGATGAAGCAACTGACGTGGAGCGTATCATCGAAGAAGAACCCGCCCGTACCTAAACACAAGATGGGATTCTACCGCGATATCAAGACCTTCCGCACCACCTGTGCCGACGAGATGCAAGATATCAACCGGCGGATAGAGAAAAACGAGCAAATCACCATTACCCTACAGAAAGAAAAACCCATCGTGGGCTTCAATCTTTGGCGAGGTGAACGCGAGCACCCGCTCGATCCCTTTGATGGTCCGCGAGACTATGCCCCAAAGCTGAAGGTAGAGGTGAGCCTTGACGGCCAGACATGGAGAGAAGTGGGCACAGTGACAGGCACACCCCTAAAGGCACATGACATACCTATTTACTTTGCCTGCGAGCCTGCAAAGTGTCGCTTTCTCCGCCTGACAAGTAACCTTGGCACCAATCTCGACCGTATAGAGGTGCTGACTGCTCCCGGCACTGGAACGACTTACCGGCGTGTAGGGTACACCACCAACGGCCAGCAAGTGACGGCAGCCGCAGAAAGTGGACTCGGACTGGAGGTAGACAAGTTGTCGCGGAGGGGTGTAGAAGTACACTTTGAGCGATTCCTCGGTCCCCTGCTCGATGAACTGAAACCCTACTGCGGCACCACACTGCGCTACATACTCGTGGACAGTTGGGAGGCTGGGCGGCAAGACTATACAGAGGCTTTAGGAGCCGACTATATCACAACCGGTGAAGGGCGCGACTTCCTGACTGGCGGAATCGGCAAGGGGAATAAAACCAAAGAACGGCTGTTTATGCAAGAGTTCGTAGGACCGCTGAAGGAAAAGGTGCATCGCTACGGATTGCTATTGGCAGGCGAGCCTTACGGCAACGGCGACTTTGACCGTAAGGCATACGGACTTTCTTTCGACTTGCCAATGAGTGAATACTGGGCCCGCTGCCATTACGGCAGTATTGAGCGTCCGCGCTTTGTCAGCCGTTATGGTCACAGCGCAGGGCGACAGGTCATCGGTTGTGAGTTTGGCACAGCCTATCCCGGTGATGCTGACATTCCTGCCACGCTCTCCAACTTCCGTGAGGATATCGATAAGGTGTGCGATGCCGGGGTGAACTACTTCGTATTCCATTGCGTGGCCCATCAGGACCGTGATGATCGTCCTCTCACGATGGGACCGTTCGGCACCCGCTTCGACCGTCTGCATGCCAATGTGGATTACGTGCGCCAGATAACCGACTACATCCGTGAGCGCATAGCGATACAGCAGCGGCTGGTGACGTGGGATTTCCAGACTGGAGAGCCTGGCGAACGCGCCTATCTACGCCTACCGCAGGGCACGGACAGCGTGAAGGCCGTGCTCTACTGCCACCAGAATATGACGGAAGAAGTGCTCTTCCGCAGTCCCCGTTTCTGCCATCAGATGGACACCCTCGGTGTGGCGATGGCGTTTATCCAGCGTGGATCATTCAATTGGGATGTGAATAGCGGATGCCAGCAGCGGTTTGAGGAGGTGATGCACCAGTTTGCCGAGGGAACAGAACATCCAGAGATAGCCACCGCACCCGTTATTCCTTTCGGCCACTCTGCCCAGGCCACCTTCCCCTGGAACTTCGCCGCCTGGAATCCTGAGCGCACGCTCTGCATCATCTCTTATCACGGCGATGCGCCTCGTACCAACCTCTGTGGCTATGGGAAAGAAAACATCGAGTGGGGTCGTAACCGCAATATCGACTTTATACCCGGTCTGATGATTGAGGGAGAGTATGAATGGTGGGAAGGCCGTGTACGTCCGGCATTGGCCTTCCGTATGATGTATCCAGACAGTCGCATCTCTTTCCTCTGCGATGCCGGTAAGGGACACTTCGACCTCTGCGAGGATACGCAGCTCTACATCGCCCGTTTCATTGCAAAGGCTCTGAAAGACCCGCGTCCGAAGGGCGGCTGCTATTACTCGCGCTGGCTTGAGGACGGCACAGAGAGTCTGGATCCGCACGACCAGTTTTGGTATCAAGATGAAGAGATGGTCAGCTGGACCAAAGCCCGCTACGCCGAGACACGCGGCAAACAGATGCAGCATCTCTCCGCACGGATCGGAGGTGAACTCATCACCCACGACCCCTCTAAGCATATCAAGATGAACATCAGCCTGAGCACCGACACCTTTACCATTGAACCGGTATTCGTGAATGCAGACTACGTGAGTGAAAGCACCCAGCATGCTGCAGTCCGTCCGAGAGTGGTGCTGATTTCCGGCCCCGCCATCCAGACGGGTGAGTACACCTTCTGCGTGAATCACGACTACTTCGGTATCGACCCAGACAGGCTTTGGAAGGGCATCACCCTCAGCATCGAAGCCGATGGCGACGAAGCCTATAAGTCAGCCGTGCAGGAGCTGAACATACAAATCAAGAGAGAGTGATAATTATTACAGCAACCCTAAAAGGTGAAAAAAGTATAAAATAAAAGCCGGATTGTCAGGAATGTGAGTTAGGTTTCGTACCTTTGTGGATACGAAACCTAATTGTAATCATGCTAACGGTTAACAATATAACTTCAAAGTGTCACTTCTTGCTGCTGTTCTTTTTTATGGTAACAGGACTGCATGCAATGAATATAGAAGAGACTATGGTCAACCTGCGGCTTTCCAACGGGCTGTCGGGAGAGACCGTATACCGTGTCATCTCCGACTATGGCGGACATATTTGGATTGCGACAAGTAATGGCGTGAGTGCCTATAACGGCAAGTATATCTCGCAGTTCAGCCTCTCAGACGCCCGACATCCCACCGTTGTCGTTAATGATATATGTGAACTGAATAACCATACAATCTTTGCAGCGGCAGAAACCGGGCTTTTCCAATTGAGAATTGGCGAGAAGCAATTTCAGCGTATTTTGCCAGAGGTGAGTTCTCCCACAGCACTGCTTGCTGTTGGCGATACTCTATATATTGGGGGGCGACAAGGTCTGCAAATGTATGATGGCTGTCAATTGAAGACCTTCAATGTAGGAGCCAGTAACCAAGGACTTGACAATATCGTCAGGTCATTTGTCCTCGATGACAATGGGCAAATTCTGTTTTTGGGACGATATGGTGTCTTCGCCTTCAACCCAAAAACTGAAGAAATCAGCCAGGTCGTCAAACGTGAAGAACTCCCAGATAAAACCGCCACCACACAATTTGCCAAGTACCATCGACGACTTTTTATCGGAACTCAGTTTGCAGGTCTGTTGGTCTTCGACCTCGACACAAGGCAGGTCACACATATTAACGGCATCGGCAATGTCGTCCGAACCGTCAGCTTGAGCAGCGACGGCTATATCTGCGTAGCCACCGATGGTGCCGGTGCTTTCACGCTTGACCCCAAGACGCTAGAGATTGTAGAAACCTTTAATACCAGTGACAAAAGCACCTGCCAGCTACCCACAAATGCGCTTTACAGCTTTTACCGATCAAAGGAGGGGATCAACTGGTTTGGCTTTGTTCGCTATGGGCTCTCCTACACTTACCATGTTGGCAAAATGTTCCAACCATACAGCAGTGATGATTTTGACACATCGGGTATGAACGTGCGCAGCTTCTGCTTTCATGGCAGTGAGGCTGTTATTGGACTCCAAAATGGTTTCTGGTATGTGGACACGCTTCGCCACGTCAACCGCTATTTCTCCTCTGCTGACCTTGGCGGTGGGCATATTGTAAATTCAATTGCCTGGATGGATGGTGAATTTTATATCGGCACCTACGATGGCGGAGTTCGCGTATTGGAACCCAAGTCAATGACCCTGCGCAAGCTTCTAAGCACACGTATGCTGGATTTTACAACTATTGGCGACGTGAAGACAGGTCCCGACGGACGGCTCTGGATAGGTAGCGGCGAGGGACTGTTTATTATCGACAAAGACGGAAACATCTCTCGCTATACTGAACAGAACTCGCATATCGTCGGCGGGCTTATCATCAGCATTACATTCGACAAGAAAGGGAATGCCTGGCTCACTGGCGCATCGGGTATATCCGTATATAGTGCCGAGAGCCAGGAAATCATAATGCCCAACTTCCCTGATGGATTCTTCGACAAACAGCCATTTATGCGCGGAGCGGCCGGTCACGACGGATTGATATTCATGCGGACAGGCCCACAGCTATTCTATACCACTGAGGGGATGCGCGACTATGGCGAAATCAAAATACCCCTTAAGCTTACCGACAAGTGGTGCCGCAGCTTTGTAGATGATATGAAGGGTAACTATTGGCTGGCTTCTGAGCGGGGACTGTTCAGGTTCGACTATCAGATGCAGGGGATGATACGCTTTGGCCAGGGAGCAGGATTGGGAGGTGATTTCATCAACGACATGGCAACAGATGCCGATCGCTTGTGGGTAGCCACTTCGCAAGGGCTCTTCTATCTTGACCTCAACGGCGACAAATATCCTTGGGAGGAAACTCAGTCTGAAAGGAAAGTGGCACTATATGATGTCATTCAGGGTAATCAGGTACTAAACAATACAGAAATTTTTAATATGAACGAAAGCCATCAGATATCCCTTTGGTGGAATTTCGGTTCAGAGACATTCAAAGCCAAGGCATTACTGGTGGATTATGCCAAACAAACCGGTCGCTTCTATGAATACAAGGAAGATAATGATGACTGGCAACTGCTGCAGGATGGAGAGCTGATATCGCTTTCCCATCTGTGGCTGGGCAATCATCGTCTGAGCGTAAGGCTAGCTGGAATAGGAAGTACTGTATCCTCCTACGACATCGCTGTCTTGCCATCATTCACCTTCATCATAGAATGTGTATTTTTGATAATTACACTCACCTTGCTCTTCCTATGGTATCGCTATCGCAAAAACACAAAGGCACTGCTTTCTGAGCGCAATGAGATAGAAGAGGCGCTGATGGAGAGTGAGGAACTCAGAGCTAAGAGTGAGGAGGAATTGGCCGTAACGTTGGAAGAGCCTCAGCAGAAATACCAGAAGGTGAAAATAGACGAGCAGGAGTGTGCCGACATCGTAAAGCGCATGAAAGACTATATCGAGCGAGAACGGGTGTATACTAATGCTGAACTGAAGATGAAGGAGCTGGCCGATGTGCTCCACCTCTCGGCGCCGAAGCTCTCGCAGGTGTTCAACCTCTATCTGAAGGAGAACTACTACGAATTCATCAACCGCTACCGTTTAGAGGAGTTCAAGCGGCTCGTTGAGGCGGGCGAACTAAAACGTTACACCATCACTGCTCTCTCGGAACGGTGCGGTTTCAAGAAGTCGAACTTCTTCTCAACCTTCCGAAAGGTGGAGGGCATGACCCCTGCTGAATACCTCAAAAAGCAGGGTATCAAGGTATAAAACGGTGCTTCTAATTTAGGCAAACAAAACAAAACGCGCTAATTTTCAAGCAGTTGAATCATTTGGACTATCCACTAAACCATTTGGCGGCAATCAAGGGCATAAAACTTGTTTGCCGCCAGTTTTTTCTCTATCTTTGCACCACGAAACTTAAAACCCGAAGCGTATGGAATCAACAATCAAAGCAAAAAGCCGACAGATTATCGGTGAATCCTACAAGCAGGTGAGACAGGATCTCTACTCAATCTTCCGTCAGGCATGTATCGCAGAGGACACGTGTGAGGACCTTGTGCAGGAAGTGTTCCTGAAGATTCTGGGGCTCGACATCATTATCGCTGACCAGCTGAAAGGTCTGGCAGTGCAGATAGCTTATCAGAAGCGCACCGACTATCTCCGCCATCGCGCATATATTAATAAGGTGAAAAATGAGGGCAACTGGCAGATGGAGCAGAGCTACACCAATCAGGAGGCAGAGGTGAACGACATCCTGTGTGCTGAGATGAATGCCATCGAGGGCATGTCAGAGAAAGATGCACGTATATACCAGATGGCTCGCTTCGACGATAAGACAGCCGATGAGATCGTACTGGAAACGGGTCTTTCGAAACGCGCCGTAGAGAGCCGTATCTACCGTACCCGCCTCCAAGTGCGCCAACAGGTGAGAAAAGCTATCGGGTTTTGAGTAAAAAGGAATATTCATCCGTATAACAAGAAAACTATAATTTAAACGTTTAATTAATAAAAGCAAATCATTATGAAGGAAAAAGCAAGTAATCTTTCCAACTGTGGCAGGCTTATAGGCCTGATGCTGGCTTATGCCTTTACGATGACGTGTCTGCCAATGCAGGCAGCCGGAGCAAACGATACTCAGGTTCTGCAGCAGGCCAGCACCATCAAAGGTAAGGTTGTGGATCAGAATGGCGATGCCATCATCGGCGCAACCATCAAGGTGAAGGGCACTAACAATGCCACCGTCACCGATTTCGACGGTAACTTCACACTCTCTAACGCTACTGGCACACTCGTAGTGTCGTACATCGGCTACCAAGAGCAAGAAGTAAAGGCTGCCGACAACATCACCATTACGATGAAGGAAGACAACTCCCTGTTAGAGGAGGTGGTCGTCGTAGGTTATGGCACGCAGAAGAAGGCAACCCTGACTGGTGCTGTAGGCATGGTGCAGGGCGATGAGGTGCTGAAAGGTCGCGCCACCTCTAACGTGGGAACAGCCCTGCAGGGTGCCATCCCCGGACTGACAGTCACCCGTAGTTCTTCACGCCCTACTGACAATGCCAAGATCAGCATCCGTGGCGGTATCTCTGCCAACGCCAGCGACCCGCTGATTCTGATTGACGGTGTGGATGCTTACGCCTGGGAGCTGAACCAGCTGAACCCCAATGATATTGAGAGCATCTCGGTACTGAAGGACGCTGCCGCCTCTATCTACGGTGCACGTGCCGCAGGCGGTGTGATCCTCGTTACCACGAAGCGCGCTAAGACTGGCAAGGCCACTATCACCTACAATGGTTCTGCCACCATGAACTATCAGGGGAAGAAGTATCCTGCAGCCAGTGGATCAGAGTGGGCACAGATGATGCTGATGGCCGACTATAACGACAAGAACCACCCCGGTGGTGCCTCTTCACTCTGGGCCATTATGGGTTTCACAGAGGCAGAGTACAAGCGCGTACTGAACAATGAGGCTTTCGACTGGCAGAATGGTGCCAATACTTACCGCATCGACCCGCTGAATGCTGACCAGGTGGATGCCGTCTACGGCACGACATGGGGCACCAACCAAAACATCAGCATCCAGGCCGGTACGGAGAATATCAAGAGCATCACCTCATTAGGCTATGCCAGCGACCGCTCACTGATCACCGAGACCTTCGACGGACAGCAGAAGTACAACTTCCGCAACAACACCGACTTCCAGTTGGGCAAGTATGTGAAACTGGAGACTGGCATCAGTTATGACACCAAGAAGACCGACGTACCTACCTATGGTATCGGTTTCGGTCTGCAGGATTTCTACGTATTCCCGCTGAAGACCCAAAGTGGTGAGAAGTACTACGACAACTTCGGTGGTAACAACGTGCTGGCTCACCTGCACGACGGCGGTAAGACTATCACCCACGACTACATGACCCGCCTGAGCGGTAAGCTCACCGTTGACCTGAGCTTCATCAACCCCGCCCTTCAGGGACTGAGTGCCTATGCCAAGGGCAGCATCCGCCAGTACAACTCCAACAAGAAAGCGCAGTCGCACCGCGTACAGCTCTACGACTACTATACCGACGAGATTACCAACAATGCCCAGGTAGGCTCACGCTCCAAGACAGAGCAGTTAGATGAGAGCAACACCCGCGCCCTGTATCAGCTCTACGAGTTCTTCCTGAACTACGACCGTACGTTTGGCCAGCATCACGTGGGTGCCATGTTTGGTAACACCAACGAGCTGCGTGATAACTATTCGACAACAGTACGCCGCCAGAATGGTTCTACCTACGTAGGCGAGGCCGACCTGAACCTCTACGACACCACCACTGACCGCATTACCAGCTCTGGTGCTTATAAGTGGTCGTACGTGTCACTCGTCAGCCGTCTGAATTATGACTTCGCCGGTAAGTACCTCATTGAAGGCACCTGGCGTCACGACGGCAGCTCGCGCCTGGTGAAGGCCAACCGCTGGGATGACTTCTTCGGCTTCAGCGCAGGCTGGCGCATCTCTGAGGAGAAGTTTATGAAGGACAACCTGCCCTGGCTGAGTAATCTGAAGCTGCGCGGCTCGTGGGGACAGTCGGGTAACGTGTCGACCATAGGCAACTACGAGGCCTACGCTGCCATCGCTACCGGCACTACCGTCTACGGCGGCACTCTCTATCCCACCAGCTGGATCAGCGGCATCACCGATGACAGCCGTACCTGGGAGCGCGTGAACTCCACCAACATCGGTCTCGACTTCGGTATCCTCGACCAGAAACTGACCGGTACGTTCGACTACTTCTGGCGCAAGAACGATGGCATGCTCATCAACATCACCTATCCTGCCACCTACGGCGGTACAGCTCCATCGACCAACTCAGGTGTCTATAAGACCCACGGTTTCGAGTTGACCCTGCAGTGGCGCGACAAGATTGGCAAGGACTTCTCTTACAACATCGGCGCAAGCCTCTCCAACGCCAAGACCGAAGTGACCTCCTATGCAGGCAGAACAGCCATCAACTGGGGTGTGAACAGCATCGTGGAAGGCAAGCCGCTGAATGCCCTCTATGTGTTCAAGACCGACGGCATGTTCCAGAACCAGAGTGAGGTGGATGCCTACTACAGCCAGATGAGCGGTAAGGTATCTGGTTCACTGATGGGTAACGTGAAGCAGGGCACCGTGAACGAACTGACACCAGGTAGCGTGCGCCGTGTAGATATGAACGGTGATAACGATATTACCAAGGACGACCTCTACTTCTACGGTGACACTGATCCGCACTACAACTTCAGCATCAACATCGGTGCAGAGTGGAAGGGCTTCGACTTCTCGGCCTTCTTCCAGGGCGTAGGCCAGCAGTACAACGTGCGCAACGGTCAGATGGGTTGTGCCTTCTGGAGCGGTTGGACCAACACCAACGGTTTCTTTGCCGACAACACCTGGTTTGCAGGCAACGAATATCACGCCGCCAACACCGGTGCCAAATTCCCCCTCATCTCGCGTAACGGCAACCGCAACAACTGGAACTACAAGAACTACAACGACGTGAATGTCATCAACTCTTGGTATATGCGCTGTAAGTCTCTCCAGCTTGGTTACACCCTGCCGAAGCAGCTGCTGGCCAGCACACCGCTGCAGAAGGTACGCGTATGGGTAGCAGGCGAGAACCTCTTTGACATCTCTAACGTGAAAGACGGTTACGATCCAGAGGCTGCCGCCAACATGGGGACCTTTGCCGGTGTGGATGTATTCTCAAGCTCCATTTCCTTCGGTCTTGACGTAACATTCTAATGAGTGAAAAGTGAAGAGAAAAAAGTGAATAGTGAACAATTAAGAAAAAGACAGTTATGAAAAAGATTCAATATATCACCGCAGTCGTAGCGACAGCACTGACCATGAGCAGCTGTACCGACTGGCTCGACCAGCAGCCTATCTCGAATGTAACTACAGGCTCTTATTTTTCACAGCCTTCCGACTTTGAGCACGCTGCCAATCGTTTAGCAGACCAGAACTATGGTTTCGGCACCACGTTCACTTCGAATGAGATGTTCGGACTGAACTTCGATGGTGGTTCTGACCTGATTGCCGCACAAGTGCAAGAAATGTCGGGCACAACGGGAGCCCCTCAGGCAGAAAACTACTACACCAAACCTTATGAGTGTCTGCGACATGTGAACAACCTGCTTGAGCAGGCAGAGGCCTATAACGGTAGCGGCGACATCAGCAACTCCGTAGGTACTGCTTATTTCTATCGCGCCTGGTGGCACTACTTCCTGCTGAAGCGTTACGGTGGTGTTACCCTCATGACAAGCGCCCCCAATACTTCTTCTGAAATTGTCTGGGGTCCTCGTAACAGCCGCTATGAGGTTGTGGCCTCTATCCTCGATGATCTGACCAAAGCGCAGCAAATGGTAAAAGCCACAAAGTCATCTACCAGCAACAATGGTGCTCTGACCATCGAGGCCGTTTGTGCCTTCAAAGCCCGTGTAGCCCTGTTCGAGGGTACTTGGGAGAAGTACAATGGCCGTGGCTCTGCCGATGCCACCAATGGTGACGGCACTTCTACTGGAGCTGGCACGACCATGCCCGCAAACTATCCCTCAGTTGACGAACTACTGAACATGGCCAAGACCGAAGCGGCCAAGTTCGTCAATGGCGGTCAGTATGCTAATGAGTACAGCATCTGGATGGGCGTGGAGGACAATGCCATCGATGCCTACCAGAAGAAATCGGCCTACTATCTCTATGCTTTGGAGGGTTCAGAGTCGAACCCCAGTGGACTTGACAAGAGTTCTAACGACGAGGCTATCTTCCGCAAGTGCTATGATTTTGCCAACAACAGGTACGGTAACATGAATCTGACGCACACAGGTTATTGCTCTGGCACACGCAAGCTGATGGATATGTTCCTCTGCTCCGATGGTCTGCCCATCAACATCTCACCGCTGTTCAAGGGCTACCATGAGTTTGACTCTGAGTTTGAGAACCGCGATGCCCGTATGACCTCACTCTTCTCCATCCCTGGCCAGCGCTACTGGAATGCCAACAAAGAGAATGGTCAAGCCGCCAACTTCAGCATCTCACCCAACGATGATACGAGAAACACCATCTCGATGCCTAACCTGCTGACAAACAGCACCGGCTCTGGCTCTGGTGCACAAGGTTATGGTGGCCGCAAGTTCACTGAGGAGGCAGAACGTGCTGTAGCCCAGGAGAGTGCCGACTATATGCACATCCGTCTGCCAGAGATGCTGTTGGTCTATGCTGAGGCTACCATCGAACTGAGCGGCAACATCTCTGATGCTGATCTCGACAAAACCATCAACGTCATCCGCAAGCGTGCCCACATTGCCAACCTCACAAACGCACTGGTATCTGCCAACGGTCTAGACATGAAGGAGGAAATCCGTCGTGAGCGTGCTTTGGAACTCTTCGGTGAGGGACAGCGCATCAGTGACCTCTGCCGTTGGGGCATCGCAGAGAAAGAAATGACACGACCCACCTGCTCGTGGTATGTGTCATACGACGGCGTGCCCACCATGCTGGCCACGGAGAGCAACCCCAACAATCCAAGCCAGAAGATTTATGATGAGGCTGCCTGGGCCGGTAAGGGCTATGTGACAACCGCTGATGCCGAGCAGTCGACCTATACTGCCGGTATGCCTAAAGTGAAGGCTGGTGCGCTGATTACAGAGACAGCCAACAACCGTATCTTCTCGAAGAAGAACTACCTGCAGGCCATCCCGACGGATCAGATTGCCCTGAACCCTGAGTTGAAGCAGAACCCCCAGTGGTAAGCAATATGAAGAGAACTATCATAACAACCTTGATGCTGGCAGCTTTGGCTGTCAGCATCAATGCGCAAACAGGGCGTACATTCGTCGTGAAGAACTCCGACGACGGACAGTCGGAACTGTATTGCTCGCTGCCGCGCTATCCAAACGGCCGGGCCGTCATCGCCTGCCCTGGCGGTGCCTATGGATTCCTCTCATTTGAAAAGGAAGGAACCGACTGGGCTGCCTGGTTCAATGAGCGGGGCATTGCCTGTTTCACCCTGCGCTATCGCCTGCCAAAGGGCAATCCCGACATTCCCGTCGGCGATGCCTTCCACGCTATGAGATTAGTTCGCGACAGTGCGGAGGCTTGGCATATCAATCCCTACGACCTGGGCATCATGGGTTTCTCGGCTGGCGGTCATCTGGCAGCCACCGTTTCTACACAAGCGCCATTCGATGCACGCCCTAACTTCTCCCTGCTTTTCTATCCCGTCATCTCGATGGATGCCCGCTTAGGACATGCCGGATCAACAAAGAACTTCTTAGGCGATCATCAGCAAGACGAGGCCTGGGTTAAACGGTATTCCGCCGATAAGAACGTGGACCATTTTTCCACACCTCCCGCCCTGCTGATTTTGTCCAACGACGACCGCGTGGTGCCGCCTGTAACCAATGCCGTGGCCTATTATTCCGCCATGCGTAAGGCCGGCAATGAGTGCGCCATGCACATCTATCCGGCAGGAGACCATGGCTACGGCTTCGCCTCCTGGTTCAAGTACCACGACCAGATGCTCGCCGACCTCGACCGTTGGCTGCGCGACCAAAAGGCACCCAAGGCCGATGCCGTACGGGTGGCCTGCATCGGCAATAGCATTACCCGTGGCTCGTGCATCAACATGCCGTCGGAGTACAGCTATCCGGCACAACTTCAGCAGATGTTGGGCTACGACTACAACGTGCGTAACTTCGGCATGCCGGGCTACACCGTACTACGCAAGGGCGACAACCCCTACGTCAGTTCAAAGGCTTGGCAGATGGCACGCGACTTCCAACCGGACATCGTCATCGTAAAGCTGGGCACCAATGATGCCCGCGAGGAGAACTGGCACCTCAAGGCTGAGTTTGAGAAGGATCTGCAGTTGATGATAGACACCCTGAAGAGTCTGCCCTCCAAACCGCGCATCATCCTCGCCACCCCAACGAAGGTGTACAAGCGTTTCCATGGCATGGACGACACCACGATTGCCAATGGCGTCATTCCTAAGATCAAGAAGATTGCCAAGAAGAACAACCTCGAACTGCTCGATCTTCATGCCGTCGTCACCGACGAGAAGCACATGACGGCTGACGGTGTACACCCCAACCAGCATGGTGCGAAGGATCTGGCAGAAGCCGTGGCTAAGGCAATCAGGAGTGAAAAGTGAAGAATGAAGAGTGAAAAGTGAAGTGAATATGAGAAGAATTGTCGTCTTTATGGCCCTCGTCATGATGCTGACTGTGGCCATGGCCAAGGGAACAGCATCGAAGCCGTTGCTTTTTACGGCTGAGCGCATCGAGGCAGCCAAGCAGCGCATGCAGAACGATAGTGAAATGCACAAAGGATGGGAAAGCATCAAGGCAGAAGCTGACCGCCAGTTGCAGAACGGCAGTCTGATGAAAGCCGACTATATGGCATTGGTCTGGCTTATGACAGGCGACCGTCGTTATGCTGATGCCCTGAAGGACATTCTGTATAGAAGTACGGAAAGTGGCTTGTGGGGCAATGCCGAGATGCTGTCACGCAAGCCAGCCTGGCGGTCAGAACTGCAGATGGCCATGAAGTGCCAGCAGTCGGCGGTGGCTTATTCCACCATCCGCCATCTGCTCAGTGACAGCGAGCGGCGGGAACTATCCAGCCGTCTGCTGCAAATCGGCGTAGAACCGTTGTTAGGCGACTGGCTGCTTGAGCCGACGCGTATTCACTCACTCAACTCGATGGGACATAACTGGTGGACGGCCTGTGTCTACGAAGGTGCCTTGCTGGCTATGGCTATCGAGGACGACCAGCCGCAATGCCGCCAGTGGGTTGAGGAGTCTTTGGAAGCCATGCCGATGTGGTTTGGGTTCGCTGGTGATGAGCTTCAGAACAAACCTCGGTCTTTCGACCGTCAGGGCGGCATGTACGAGAGCGTCAATTATGCCAGCTTCGGCATCAGCGAGGCCCTCCGCTTCCTGGTGGCGTGGCATGACCGCCATCCAAAGGCAGCCATGCCCGACATACCGCAACTCGACGGCATCACCCGTTTCTTTGTCTCTGCCTGCTATCCGCGTCAGGGAGAACTCTACAGCGTCAACTTCGGCGACAGCCACCTGCCTATGGCGGGTGAGCTGCCGCTGGCTTTCCTCTGGGCGCTGGGCCGTCACGACAGCGATATCCTCTGGTACACGGCTCAGGTGCAACCCCATCAGCACCATGAAGGAGCTTTCCTTGACGAGCCGACGGGCTTCATCTTCCGCCCCGACACCCGAAAGGCTTCTGCTGCGCCTAAAGAGACTAAAGAGCTGTTGTTGAGCGATTTCGGCTGGGCCATGATGCGTACGTCGTGGCAGAAGGATGCCACCATGCTGGCCGTGAAGAGCGGGCACACCTGGAACCACAATCACGCCGATGCCAACTCCTTCCAACTGTTCCATCGCGGCTCACAGATTCTGAAAGACTGCGGCAACTGCACTTACGGCAAAGAAGCCTATCGGCAATATTTCTTCCAGAGCGAAGCTCACAATGTGATAAAACTCAACGGCGAGGGCCAGTCGCCCTATCAGCAATACCACGGCAGCATGCTCGACGGCCATCTGAGCCACATGATGGTGAACGGAGCGATGCGCTACGTGATGGGCGATGCTACAGGGCCCATGAGTGACAAGGTGAGCCGTTGGTTCCGTCACTGGCTGTGGCTCGACAACATCATCTATCTGGTAGACGACATTCATGCCCACCAACCGTCGGAGATAGAGTGGCTGTGGCACTACAACGGCACCGCCAAACGCAGTCATGGACGGCTCGACATCGCCGATGGCCAGGCGGCAGTCAGCGTGATACCCCTCTATCCGCAGACCATGGCCCTGTCTGACTATTTGCACGACTACCCCGATCAGATGTATTGGGACGTGCGCCGCGCTCCGAAGGAAGACCTCAAGACAGAAGAAGAGTACTACGCCCTGCGTCTGCCTGGCAAGTCAGAATACGTGAAAGGCGTGACGGCCATCGTACTCAAAGACGGTCCCGACGACCTTGACCTGCCCGAGATAGAAAGGCGCGAGGGCAAAGACTGGATAGGCTTGCGGGTGAAACATCACGGACAGATAACCGACCTTTACATCAACCAGTTAGCCGACGGTCGGTTGATGCACAGCAACTCATGGATAACATGCGACGGATGGACAACCGATGCCTACATGCTGGCCGTCAGCTATCCTGAGGGTAAGTCATCTGCAGAAACCCATAGCATGTTTGTCGGCTATGGCAGTTCGGTTAGGCGAGATAGTGAAGCCTGGCTGTCTTCTCTCTCAAAGCTTTTCGTGATGGCCGACTTCCAGAAAGGTACGTCTGGTGTCGTCATCGACGGCCAGCATTACAATAAGACTGCCTACCCTTCCCGTATCACCATCATGTCGGCCAGCTGCAGGAAGTAGTCGTTCGACCAGACGTCGAGTTCGCGGGGATAGTCGGCAAAGGGCTCTACATCCTGTTTCACCAATTCTATATCCGTAGTGCTTAGTTTCTCACGAAGCATAGCCATAAATTCATCCTTTGTAATGGTTTTGCCTGAAAACTCATGGATACGTTCTTGCAGATGATGGAAATCCATAGGTATCTGATGACGTACATACCATTCAAAGTCGTACCAGTCACGCCCCTTGACTCGACGCTGCCAGGCTCGATATACCAAGGCATGCATTTTGCCGGCATAGAGATAGGGCAGCGTAAGACATCGCGTATAAAATGAGAAAGGCTGTGCCAGCAATCTTTGCTCAGTCTCAAAGCCAAGGGGAGGGTCGGTATCCATCTCTATCTTTACCTTAACAGTCTTTTTGGTCTGGAACTTGATGTCATAAGCCTCTGTGTTTTCCTTGAGGAATGCAGATTCCACACGGCCAAAAATTTTCTTCTCCTTCTTTTGGATAATCACCTCAAGTCCCGCCTTGTGGAACTCCTCAACGATAAACGGGAAGTAGTTCTCAAGATGGATGTCTGGGTTCTTCTCCGTCAGTGTAAAATCCATGTCTTCAGAGAATCGGGGCAATTCATGAAATATCCTCAGGCAGGTACCGCCATAGAATGCGGCATGCTTGAAAAATCCGCCTCGGAACAGTCCTGCCAGCGCGATGCGTTGCATCACCTCCTGTTCAACGTTGATGCCAGATGTCCCCCGGCGTTGGGCTGTTTCAGCCACCATTTGATTGTAGAGTGTCATTGCTTCTTAATAATCTTTATCAAGTTCATAAGTATTTGAGACTTTCTGCCGAATTGTGCACACTGCTCAATCATGCAGGGGTCAAAGTCACGGAGTGCATCAGTATCGAACCGTATGTCTTCTTCAAGATATTTCCACAATGCCGACATGGATGCGCCAGGCAAGTATCGGTCGTGGAGGATGGTATCGCATAGTGCTTTCTCAGGCGATGCCATCAGCATTGTGACTCCTTCCTGCTCATCTCTCACCATCCGTATACCTATATTGTAATATCCATCAGGCATGTGGAAATAGGCATAGCGTCCAAGAGGGGTGTCATAGCGTTTCGAGCGGCTGGTAGTGACAGATGTTACTACCGTAACCATCTCTGGAATCAGGCCATAGTAGCGCGTTGCCCATTGCAGTGATACATACGATGGCCCATAGATGTGGTTGGCATACAGTCCCTTGGCATAAGGCTTGCCGCTCAATTCCTCGTTGACCACATACAGTCCACGCCTTAATCGAATCAACTCACCAGCCTTTTCCAATGCAAGTATTTTGTCATCAGGCGAAGCTAACGTGGTGAAGCATCCGTAGAGAATGTCTGAAGTCACCGGCATGTTGCCAAATTGTAATAGAGGATTCTTTATCATTGTTCCTACCCTTTTGGGCACAAAGTTACAAATTTCTGCATGGAAAACCGAATATTTCTCGGATTACTGCACCAAATTTAACAACTTTTACCCTTTCCCTTTGGAGATAAGCGTCTTTTTGCTTATTCCTGGTACCTTATCTTAACTTCCTTCGAGCCTTAGCTTAAGTCCCGATGAAGTTCACGTATATTAAAACGGTGTGCGTATTTCTCCCACTTCATTCGTATAACAAGAAATGAACGATATGAGTACAAATATGAAAAGAACAATGATGACCATGCTTATCGCACTGGCAATGACGCTGCAGGGACAGGCTCAGACGATTGACGTAAACAGCAGTGGCGAGAACTTTAAGCACCACTGGAGTGTAGGAACCTGTGCAGGCCGTGCCAACGAGGGGCTGCGCACATCGTGGGTGGAGCAATTGCGGCTTGTCAAAGAGCAATGTGGATTCCAGTACTTGAGGATGCACGGACTCTTCGATGATGACATGTGCATCTACTTCGAGGACAGGAACGGCAATCCCACGTATAACTGGCAGTATGTGGATGAGGTCTACGACCGTATGCTCGACCTCGGCGTGAGGCCCTTCGTGGAGCTGTCGTTTTTCCCTAAAGATATTGCCGCTGAGAACAGCAAGTTGCAGATGTGGTATCAGAACCGTGTGACCTACGATGCCGCCAAGATGCCGAAGTGGGGCGCGCTGGTGAAAGCCTTCACACAGCACGTGGTAGACCGCTACGGACTCGACGAGGTGCGGAAGTGGTACTTCGAGGTGTGGAACGAACCTAACCTCGACTTCGGATTCTTCGACGGCACGAAGAGCGACTACTTCAACCTGTATAAGGTAACGGCCCAGGCTGTGAAGAGCGTGGATAAGGAACTGAAGGTGGGAGGTCCTGCCACCAGCAACTTCATCGCCGACCACCGGCACGACGGCGAGCGCACCGACAACAAGAAGTCGGTGTTCTACCCGCAGGACAAGATCAACAAGCAGCAGTGGAAGGGCATCTGGATAGAGGAGTTCCTCGCCTTCTGCGCCAAGAACGGCCTGCCCATAGACTTCATCTCCACCCACGCCTATCCCACCGACTATGCCCTCGACCCCGTGAGCGGCAAGGGTAAGGACGCCATCCGCTATGTCCACTCGCTGCACGATGACCTCGCCTGGCTGCAGAAGACCATCGCCGCCAGCAAGTATCCCAAGGCCGAGATTCATATCACTGAGTGGAGCACCAGCCCCAACAGCCGCGACGTGCTGCACGATGTGCTGCCCCCAGCCGCCTATATCCTGAAGGCCAACCTCGACAATATCGGCATGGCCAACTCCGTGATGTATTGGACGTTTACCGACATCTTCGAGGAGAAAGGCGGCGGACAGACCATCTTCCACGGCGGTTTCGGCATGATCAACTTCCAGGGCATCGTGAAACCCTCGTTCCATGCCTACCGCATGCTGAACGGGCTGGGCGATGAGAAGGTATACTACAAAGACCCGCTCTTCGTGAGTCGCCACAGCCAGACGGGTAAGCTGACTGCCGTGGCCTTCAACTACCCGAAGGAGTATGAGGATGCCGTGCCCTCATCGCGCAACTTCAACAACTATATGGATGCCTCGCCAAAGCATCTGCATGCCGTGCTCTCAGGGCTGAAGCCGCGCACAACCTTCACCATTGAGACCCTCGACAAGCAGCACGGCAATGCCTACGACAACTATGTAGCCATCGGTAAGCCCCACTCCCCCTCCCGCGAGCAGACCGCCTGGCTGAAGGCCAAGGCATGGGATACGAAGAAGGAGTCGCTGCAGGTGGCTGCCGACGGCACGCTGACACTCGACCTGGAGATGCAGCCCTGGACATGCATACTGATTGAGGAACTTTAAAAACGGAGAAAGGATGAGACGGCTTGCATGGTTACTGATGGTCATAGCCTGCGCGGTGTGTGCAGATGCTACGGGCCGCGTGCTGTATGAATATACCCACCCCAACGGAAAGAAAGTGCATCACGGATTCTGGACGACAGACACTGGTGCTCTGGACTGGCAGCAGTCGAAGGGTTTGCGCTTTCAATGTTATTCCGACGGTAAGGTAACAGAGAGCCTACGAGTATCGCTTCGCTGTAATAATAAGGTGACGGGCAAGGCCGAGGTAGCCATCAGTCAGAAAGGCTGGGAGACGGTATTCATCCCCTGGACGCAGTTTGATACGGATGCCGCCCAGCTGGTGGCAGCCCTGCGCTGTGTGAAGACGGTGAAGATAGAGACGGAGTCGGCCAATGCAAAGTTAAAGGTTGAGAGAGTAGAACCATCGGAAGGTGAACGGATTGCCATCAATGCCGCCGTCAGAGGTCGCTCCGCAAAAGCAGGCGAAAGAGTATCATACGACTTCACGGTGAAGAATCTCACCGACATGCCACAGTCAATAACGTTCACCATCCCTCATAAGGGTTGGGAGATGATGGCTGCACAAGTAGAGCCCACGGTACTCTCACTACAGCCAGGAGAGCAGCACGAATGTACCCTGACGGTAACCACAGGCGAGACGATGCCCGAGGGAAGCCGTGAACATCAGCAGGTGTTGCCGCTCGTCAATGGGCAGACCAGCACCACCGACAGACTGGAGTTTGTGACAGCCATCGCCCTGCCTGCTCCGAATATCCTCCACACCAAGGCCAGATGGGACGAGGTGAGAGAGAAAGTCAAGAACTACGACTGGGCACGCAAGGCTCAAGATGAATACATCCGCAAGGCAGAAGATTGGAAGGTACCGCAGATAGCTACCAAGCTCAGCGGCGACAACGACCAGTTAGGACCTCACGTGTTTCCTACGCAGGAGGAGCACGGACTGATGGCGGCTGCCATCGCCTATCAGCTGACGGGCAGACGACAGTATGCCGAGAAGGTAGCCACCTTTATGCGGCGGCTCTGCGATGCGGAGCGGGGCTATCTGAAGACCCTTCGCGGCTGCAGCCAGTCGTTTGTGCAGGAGGGCCACTTCTTCCAGCATATCGCCATGGCCTATGATGCCGTGCTGCCTTCGGGCATATTCTCTGAAGAAGACAAGAGGCAGGTGGAGACCGTGTTCCGCAGGTTTATCGATGTAGTAAGGCTGCAGGAGGAGCAAGGCGGTATCAACAACTGGAAGCTGAGTGAGATGTGCGGTGCCCTCTACTGTTCGCTGGTCTTGCAGGACTGGTCGTTGGTAGAGGAACTGCTCTATCACCCCAGCATGCTCATCGACCATCTGTCACACGGCGTGATGAACGATGGATTCTGGTATGAGTGCTCTGTAGGCTACAACGTATGGTGTGCCACAGAGTTCTCGCAGGCAGCACTCGCCCTGCAGCCCTGGGGCGAGGAGCTCATCCATCGTCAGGTGCCCATGGGACTCTCGCCCTGGTATTCGCTGATGCCCGACTTCAAGAAGGGAGCTGCCATCTATGGCGTGAACTTCCACAAGTGGGGACCGGTGACAAAGAATGCCGTCTGCATCAAGGATATGTGGGATGCCATTCCCCGCTTTGCCGACTATCGCGGTGTGATGCTCGCCGTCAACGATGCCCAAGAGACACTGGTGGCTGGTGAGAGCTACGAGCTGGCCTACTATCTCTATCGCGACCCGGAGTACGCTGCCATCATCAGGCGGGGTAACAGCCGCGACCTGCTCTATGGTGTGCCGGAACTGCCCGAGGTAGAGAGCCAGGCCGACAAACAATCGGCATACGCCGACAACATCGGCATCATCAACTTGCGCTCACAGACGGAGGGCCGCCCTCAGCGTGAACAGATACAGGCCTATCTGCACTACGGCACGCACGGCGGATTCCACGGGCATTTCGACCGCACCTCGTTCTTAGGTATGATGCGCTACGGGCGCAGTTTCTTCAATCCAGAGATGATATGGTACGGCTACCCATCGTATATGTATAAGTTCTATGTGCAGGCCTCGATGGACAAAAATATGGTGGTGGTCGACGATAAGATGCAACTACCAAGGGAGAGCTTCCGCAAACTCTTCTATAGCGGCAGGCACATGCAGGCGGCAATGGTGGAGAGCGTGGCTCCCTGGGCCAATCCGCCATACGGCGGCATGGAGTACGACTGGGCCAACGGCATGACCTTCCAAGAGAAGATGTGGAGTGAGGGGCGCAGCATTAGAGAGGCGGATGACCATCCACAATACGGTGCCATCACCGATGAGACGGAACCCATCACGCAGAGACGGCTGATGGTGGTGACCGATGACTACATAGTATTGGCAGACTATCTGAAGGGCACAAAGCCGCACACCTTCGACAACCTGCTGCAGATGAAGGGCTTCAAGGAACTTTCGGCAGACAAAAAGACACCCCTGCGGCACGACGGGCAGATGGTGGACGACTGCCGGAGTGCTGCCCAGTTCATTACCGACTGCCAATGGTGGCAGACGGAGGGTACGGCAACAGCCCGTTTCTCTGCTGGCTTCGGAGGAAGCTATGACAACGAGGGAAACCGCTGCCCGTTCAGCGAAGACGGACCGCTGCACATCAACGTGATGGCGGCTTGGCCCCGCAGCAGCGAAGTGATGATAGGCGCCCAGCCCGAGCCGATAGATGTTCAGAAGCAAGTGGAGTTCTCCATAGCCGGTGACGGCAAGGTGCTGACACATGGCAGGAGCGGCATCTGGATTCTTGGCCATCAGGCATTCAATGTGGATGTGAGGGGCGTGAGAAGTCTGACGCTTTCACTTCGGACGATGAACAGCAAGCGGAACACACTCTTCTGGGGAAATGGTGCCATTACCACTAAGGACGGCAGGAAGATATTCCTAAAGGATTTGCCTGTCAAGACTGTCAACGTACTCCCAACAGCCAAGGACGGGCAGGACTATTATGGTGGCGACATCAAGATAGCTGGCGTGCGGATGGATCACGCAATCCCTGCCGAGCCAAAGGCTGCAACGCAGGATAGCCGGATCGAGATAGACCTCAGCCAGATAGAGGCTGAACGGCTGACAGTCGTGTTAGGTGGCGACTTCCCTCTGGGCGATGAGTCCCCCCGCCGCAAGACATTAGCCATCCGCAGCAAGGGAACAGAGGCACGTTTCCTGACAGTCATCGAACCTTTTGAGTCTGCGAGCGTGATAGAAAGAGTGGAAGCATCCGATGAAGACCACCTGAGAGTATGGTTGAAGGATGGCAGGGAACAAGAAATCACCATCCAACAACTGGATAGCGATCAACATCAGCCCATAGTATCCCTGAAGACTATCAATGGAAATGCCTTGTCCTATACGGAATCTACAAAATAAGGATAACGTATCTTACTATCGTGATTACCTGAGCCATAGTGCGCAGAACGGGTCATAGACCATAACTCGTCTTTGTCTCTGTGATGAATGGCAAAATCTTACACTACACCACTTTACTATCCGATAATCAGATGGTTAGATATAGTGTAAGATTTTTAAATCCTACACGAAATCGGGCTTTTTTGGGTAGTTTTTCGGCAAAAAGCTTGCAAAAGGGCTAAAAAAATTGTATCTTTGCACATTATAACAAACCAGCAAAGACATGAAGATAACCGTCATCAACAACGAGAGTAATGAGAAGCGCTACAAGCGCGTGGAGTTTGACGGCTTTGTAAACCAACTGCAGGACGGCACCTACCGCCATCACTACGTGAGAGACTACCAAAAGGTGGTTTGCTTCGCAGCTGAGTGGGCCAGGCAGAACGGCGAGCTGAAGGCCCGCAGCCTTAACCCGCTAGTATTGCTGTCGCTGGAGAACCTGCGCGATCTGCCCACCGTGCAGGAGTACAAGCGGCTCGCCGCGCTGCAGCCTTACACACTGCTCTGCTTCATCGGTCACGACGGCCACTCGCTACAGATTGTGTGCCCTTATTCGGTGACCGACGGCGAACGGACGTAGGCGGCCCTCACCAACGCCTTCCGCAAACTGCACTAAGGGTGGAGGAGATATGACCTACGAAAGTAAAACAAGTTGTCTTACCGGCGATGAAGGTAGTGTAAGATGTGGAAGAACCTACACGCCATCTAACAAACTGACATTCAAAGAGATAAAAGGAATAGTGTAAGATTTATAAAAACAAAGGAAAAGAAATGGCAGTACATATCAGACTTTTCAAAAACAACATTAAGAGGAGCAGTGCTCACGGTAAGTATTTTGCAAAGGCCTTGTGGCAGAAGGGCTTCAAGCCGTAAGCCTGATTTTATCCTTCCTGTATCACCATCATGTCGGCCAGCTGCAGTGCGTGCATCTTGCCGGCATAGTTCTTCTCCGTCAGCGTAAAGTCCATGTCCTCTGAGAATCTGTTTAGGTTGTGAAGTATGCCGTGTGGTTGCCGATGTTACGGCATACATCCTCTCGGGGATGAGGCCATAACGCCCCAAGGCATAATGCCTCACCTTATCACTGTGCAGAGGTGCATCACGTCATCGTCAAAGGTGTCTTTGCTGACGGCACGGTTGTTGACGGCTGAGCGGTAGGAGCACTCCATGCTGAAGTTGTGGGATTGCCGACCCTGCCGTTAGCTTCCCATTTTGCGAGGTCATACCATGAGAGCACCTGCCTACCGTCGTATTTCGGCCCCCAGCTCTCGTCCATGCTGTAGTTGGCGCGGTATAGGTCACACCATTGATATCAGCCTCACTGAAGTCGTCGTAGCCATCGAGCGGCATGTAGCCATATCCTCCGCCGTATTGCTTCTGCAATTTTGGCAACTTGCTCACACGCTCGATACCGATGGTGGAACTGAACTCAACGCCAAGTCCTATCTGCTCCTTCGCACGCTTTGTGGTGATCATGATGACGCCATTTGAAGCACGGCTGCCATAAAGAGCCGATGCTGCTGCGCCCTTCAGCACAGAGACGCTTTCTATATCGTCGGGGTTGAGGTCCTGGATGAGGTTACCATAGTCGTAACCGCCGGCGCCACGCTGTGTATTTGTCGAGTTGAAGTCCTGACCTTCAATGGGCACACCGTCAACCACAAACAAGGGCTGGTTGCTGCCACTCAGGGAGTTGTTACCTCGGATGAGCACCTTCGACGAACCGCCCATGCTACCGGCTCCTGACGATATCTGCAGTCCGGCAACCTTTCCTTGCAGGGCATTTACCGGATTGTTAAGTCCGCCACGGCTTCTGATAAGATCTGTACTGTTAACCTCTGATACTGCATAGCCCAAAGCCTTCTTTTCGCGGCTGATACCCATAGCTGTCACCACCACCTCGTCGATGATCATCGCGTCGGCCTTAAGGAAGATGCGCATGCCGTTCTTGGCAGCCACCTTCTTGCCCTCGAAACCAAGATAGGTCACCTCCAGCTGGTTCTCGCCGGCAGGAAGGGTTATGGTGAACTTGCCATTCACATCGGTAAGCATACCGACGCTGGTACCTGCCACGCGGACGGCCGCACCGATAACCGGCTGACCGTCTTCCTGCGAGAACACCGTACCAGAAATCGTTGTCTGTGCCAGTGCGCTCCCTACCGACAGGAAAAGGCTGACAAGAAATATCGTTAGTCTTTTTTTTTATCTCTCTTGAACAATAAAATGTAAATAAGCGCCGTTTTAATAGTCATTCCGACCTCATGTACAATTTTTGACAGCCTTCTATATAATTTTAGTATTTCTGCACGAGGTAAATATAATTTGGCTGAAAAAGTAACAATAATATTCGATGCCCGCAAATTTATGAACAGTAAATTCATTTCTGCGGATAATATTTTTGCGTTGAGGGCGAAAACGATTTAGGTGCAGAGAGGACTTGACTACACTTATAGCATCTGTGTCGTACTCAGAAAAACAGAAAAAACAATCTATTATGAGAGAGGCCGCAACCTGATGATTGCAGCCTCATATCAATTCTAAGCTATTCATGACCATAGGCAATCCCTGTCGCTAAATCAGGAGATTGTGAAGCGTAGGCGAAGCCACCGGTGGACAGCGAAAATGAGCAGCACCTCAATGAGATAGGCGATGAGATAGCTGTACCACAACAGCTGCGGAGCCCACTCAGAGATGACCCACATGACAGGAATGACCGTCAGCGAGAGGGCAAAGGATATAAACAGCGCCATGCGGTGGTGGCAATAAAGCTTATATACAATCATCAGGACGTAAATGTAGCAGAAGGGAATGAAACTCAGGGCGAAGATGCGCAGGGCTCGGCTTCCCTCTGATATCATGCTTTCATCGGATGCCCCGCCCCTGCCGTCTTGCTGAACTGTTTCCTTTTTGGAAATAGTTGCTTCTTCTTTCAACTCACCCGGCTCAAAGATATTGGTAAGATGTTTGCTGATGGCAGGCACCCCTATATCTAAGAGTGCCGCCATCACTCTGCCGTCAGCCACGCGCCTCATGGCTACCTCTTCCTCAAGACATACTTCCCATCCACCGACTCAATCTCGTCAATCGTGCTGATCATATCCTCCACGTCGTCCTCACTGATGACGTCACCACATGCCGTCATGCTGATAGTCCTGACAATATCTATTTATCTTAGCCGGAAGCAACACTTTTCTCACCATTCTATTTGTATTCTCACATTTTTGTTGTATCTTTGCCGCGTGAAACCTATTAAAACAAAAACGATATGGCAACAGCAACTTCAATTACCAAGCCCTCACAGATGATTATCACTCTGGAAGACAATGCAGTCGTGGCCGACATCAAAAAGGCACTGAAGTTGATACGGGGTGTGGCATCGGTACGTGTAGCCACTATCAGCGACGACAATACCATTACGCCTTCCATGCGCCGTTCTATCAATAAGGCCCGTCGCGAGTATGCCAATGGCGATACCATTTCATGCAGTACCCCAGAGGAGATGCAGCACTATTTTGACAGTCTATGATTTACACAATTGAGTATTCCAAAGAGGCTGACAAGAGTTACTGTACTGATAGTTCAAGCTGAGGAACACTATAACGATAAATGACATAGGTATCGTTCTGTCACGAAACAACCCACTTCTTGCTGATTCGAAACGAAGTCTCGTCCTCCCTCACCGCCATCACCCTGCCGTCAGACACGCGCTTCATTGCAGGGCATCCGCCATACATTTCCGTTTTCCAGGCATTCACATGTACCGTCGTCATATAACTCGATCTCTTCACACCCACATTCAGGGCAATACACATTCTCGTAATACATAGCTCTATAGTTTTGTAGTGAATAATCCTCAAATTGTTTTACTAAATTTTCCAGTTATCAGCGCTCCTGTCGAAGTACTTGATAATCTCCTCATAACCCTCATCGTGGGTAAAAGTTTCTATGGTTATGTTTCAATCCACGCCCCTACGAGAGGGGCGACTTAGTCTCATTGGTTCTTTGTTGAGACTTACTTCCGTTTCAATCCACGCCCCTACGAAAGGGGCGACCATCTTTAGATTCACTAAGTACGTAATCTCCATAAGTTTCAATCCACGCCCCTACGAGAGGGGCGACCTCAACGCAAACAGATTACCTCAGGCGAGAACATGTTTCAATCCACGCCCCTACGAGAGGGGCGACTTCTCTTGTACAACTGCATTAGCAACTTTATTACGTTTCAATCCACGCCCCTACGAGAGGGGCGACCTTTTACTACTTTACCTTAGTAATTATACCCCTGTTTCAATCCACGCCCCTACGAGAGGGGCGACGGCTCGAAATCAACCAAAAAATAACCACTAATGAGTTTCAATCCACGCCCCTACGAGAGGGGCGACTGTTTAACGGTTCATTTTAACAAAGTCTTCGGTATGTTTCAATCCACGCCCCTACGAGAGGGGCGACAGGACATCGAGTGTGAGGAGTGCGAAGGTTCGGGCGTTTCAATCCACGCCCCTACGAGATGGGCGACGGCTTCGACCTTATGGATGCCTTTCATGATGGTGCTGTTTCAATCCACGCCCCTACGAGAGGGGCGACCTGCTGGAGGAGGCAATGGACGGCAAGAGTGTTGTTTCAATCCACGCCCCTACGAGAGGGGCGACTGGCAAGCAGTTCGGCGTTGAATACTACGCTGAGTTTCAATCCACGCCCCTACGAGAGGGGCGACGCGGGGTCAACGCAAGTGGTCGATTCTCTCAGCGTGTTTCAATCCACGCCCCTACGAGAGGGGCGACTTGGTGCGGGGATTGCTTTCGTGGTGTCGAGGATGTTTCAATCCACGCCCCTACGAGAGGGGCGACCCAATATCGATGCCATATTTCTTGTTCGTTCAAGTTTCAATCCACGCCCCTACGAGAGGGGCGACCATCTCCGTGAGGTTATGCGTCATATTGCAGTGGTTTCAATCCACGCCCCTACGAGAGGGGCGACATCAATACCATGATGGCTTGCACTCTCTCAAAATCGTTTCAATCCACGCCCCTACGAGAGGGGCGACCTTTTGATCATCGTACAGCCCGGCCTTCGTCTTACGGTTTCAATCCACGCCCCTACGAGAGGGGCGACTTGATCATCGTACAGCCCGGCCTTCGTCTTACGGTTTCAATCCACGCCCCTACGAGAGGGGCGACTGTTGACTGGCGAGGGCGATCTCCTCACCATCGAAGTTTCAATCCACGCCCCTACGAGAGGGGCGACCTACGACCGCCTTATTGTCCGCACCCTTCTTCAGGTTTCAATCCACGCCCCTACGAGAGGGGCGACATTTTATTAGATTCAACTTCCTGCGTAGTAGACTGAGTTTCAATCCACGCCCCTACGAGAGGGGCGACCACCTTCACTCAATAATTGACGCTGATTGGCAGGAGTTTCAATCCACGCCCCTACGAGAGGGGCGACTGGCTCGGGTAGAAACTGGTACTATACTCTCTAAGGTTTCAATCCACGCCCCTACGAGAGGGGCGACTAAACGTGGGTAAACATTTCGCAAAATATAATATGTTTCAATCCACGCCCCTACGAGAGGGGCGACCAGCGGGAGCATCAAGGACTGATAGACTTCTTCTGTTTCAATCCACGCCCCTACGAGAGGGGCGACTTATCATCGCTTCCAGTTGTTATTTATCAGTTGTGTTTCAATCCACGCCCCTACGAGAGGGGCGACCCAAGCTGACAGGTAAGCCACACAATGACGTGCTGTTTCAATCCACGCCCCTACGAGAGGGGCGACCCTACATCATGTCGAGAGTTGTCGAGTCGATGCTGTTTCAATCCACGCCCCTACGAGAGGGGCGACCACTACGATGCTTCGCTCTGGGCGGTGCTCCATGAGTTTCAATCCACGCCCCTACGAGAGGGGCGACAGGATGGTGGTGGCGTTGGCTGCACGCTTGTGGGTGTTTCAATCCACGCCCCTACGAGAGGGGCGACCTCTCATTGACTTTCGAGTTCTCGTCAACCGTGAGTTTCAATCCACGCCCCTACGAGAGGGGCGACGCACCACATCCGAACGCTGCAACAGTTCGGGAGTGATGTTTCAATCCACGCCCCTACGAGAGGGGCGACGGAGCGGCGGTATTGTCGCTGCTGACAAACAGACGTTTCAATCCACGCCCCTACGAGAGGGGCGACAGCCGCGCATGTCCTGTACGAAGTTGTCGCGCTCGTTTCAATCCACGCCCCTACGAGAGGGGCGACCTAAGATACTTGGTTATTCGCTCATGGACAAATAGCGTTTCAATCCACGCCCCTACGAGAGGGGCGACAGCGGCCTCTGCAAGTGTGGTAGCTGTGTATGTGTTTCAATCCACGCCCCTACGAGAGGGGCGACCCACTGCCACCGCTACTGATACCACGCTCATACGTGTTTCAATCCACGCCCCTACGAGAGGGGCGACAATCCGCCCACGGCAACGAATTAATAACAACTACGGTTTCAATCCACGCCCCTACGAGAGGGGCGACCTGGAACACCGACGAGCCATTCCTTGACCCCGAAGTTTCAATCCACGCCCCTACGAGAGGGGCGACTACTGACTGGCAATGGCGACCTTCTCACCATCGAGGTTTCAATCCACGCCCCTACGAGAGGGGCGACCCCCAGAAAGGATAAACAAACACACTCCTATTCTGTGTTTCAATCCACGCCCCTACGAGAGGGGCGACAGCTATGGGTAATCCTTTGCATACACATGCGG
>Ga0326513_10000282_pt1 | contig 41537 bp, 37 predicted proteins | sample 2_2465_0518_D_FD_203654 | JGI IMG/M metagenome (GOLD analysis project Ga0326513, IMG submission 203654) | Bovine rumen microbial communities from UC Davis, California, United States - 2_2465_0518 | ecosystem: Host-associated > Mammals > Digestive system > Stomach > Rumen | place: USA... | reverse complement strand
GGATGACGCTCGAAAAGCTGGCAGAAAAATATCAGATTTCGGAAAGCATGATTCAGAAGGCGTCAAGTCGTAGAAACTGGACGGAAAAGCGCAGAAACTATGCAGAAAATGTGCAGGAAAAAGCTCTCGCGCGCGCGCAGGCGAGGGACGCGAGGACCATAGAGACGCTGTGCGACGGGATCAGCAGGGCGGCCAGGGAGCTGAAGGCCGCGGCGGGGGACATCGACACGCTGCACGGGCGCGTGATCAGCGACGGTGACGGCGGGATCACGGAGGTGAGGACGCGGAAGCTGGACACCAAGGCGCTCCGCGACCTGACGGCAGCCATGCGCGAGCTGGCGGCGGCCATGACAATGATACGCGGGGCGAAGACGGACGCCGGGCAGGAGGCCCAGGAAGAGCGCGGCGTGATTGTACTGGCGGCCAGGGCGGACGACCCGCGGGTGGATCATACGGGCGGAAATGCCGGGGAGTAATCCATATTCGGATAGGCTGGAGGGATAGACGATGAGCATGCCTTATTTGCAGGCGGGCAACGAGCAGCAGGAGCTGCAGAACCAGTTTTTGGGCCTGCACGCGCGGAAAGCGGCGGACGGGGCAGAATTCTGGGACGAGCGCAACATGAGCGCGGACGAATTCCCGATGCTGGCGCCCAGGAAGCGCCGGCGGCTGATCCGCCAAATCAACGGCGGGACGCTGCTGGGCGGGGAACAGCTGGCCTGGATAGCGGACGGGCAGCTGTGGTACGGCGGGAAAATGGTGTACAGCCCGGGAGAAGGCGGGACGGAGCTTACCGGCGAGCAGCAGCTGATCCGCATGGGGGCCTATCTGATCTGCTGGCCGGCAGGGATCGTTTACAACACGCACGATGGGACGCTGAGGCATATCCAGGAGGACTGGACGGGAGAGCAGGTGCACGTCCGCCCGTGCATGCTGAGCGGGCAGGAGCTTAATTACATTGCCAGCGAGACGGCGCCGGAGGACGCGCTGGAGGGGAGCTACTGGCTCAATACGGAGACCAATGGGCTGTATCAGTTGCTGGCGGGGACGTGGACGGGGCTGGATACTGTCTATTCCCGCATCGAGTGCATCGAGGGTGGGGGCATCGGGGCGATGTTTTCGGACTACGACGTGGTCAGCCTAAGCGGATTTGATTTTGACTCGTTTAATTTGGACGCGGCGACGATCTACGCGCGGGGGAAGGATTACATCGTGATCGCCAGCGGAGTGGTGACCGATTTCGTTAACCAAGGTACCGTGGTGGTCAGCCGGAACGCGCCGGAGCTGGACGAGATCGTGGAGTGCAATAACCGCATATGGGGGTATTCAAACAAGACGCACGAGATACGCTGCTCGAAGTTGGGGGATCCGCTCAACTGGAACAGCTATCTCGGAATCAGCACAGACAGCTACGCGGCGACCGTGGGCAGCCAGGGGGAATTCACCGGGGTGTGTGTCTACATGGGATACGTGCACTTCTGGAAAGAAAACCGGGTGCACCGGCTGTACGGAACGCAGCCCAGTAATTTCCAGTTGACGGAGCTGCAGGTGCGCGGGGTGAAGCCCGGATGCGGGAAAAGCCTGTGTGTGGTAAACGAGCTGCTTTTCTATATGAGCGACGGCGGGATGATCCGCTACGACGGCAGCGGACCGGTGGACATCGGGCAGCAGCTGGGCGAGGAGCCGATGACGGAGGTGGTGTGCGGGAGGCACGCAGGGAAACTTTACATGAGCGCGATCCAGGACGGGACGCCGGCCCTGTATACGTTTGACGCGCTGCGGGGCCTCTGGCACCGGGAGGACGACACCAGGGCCGTGGCGTTTGCCGGAACGGAGGAGGGAGACTATTTCCTCGACGACACGGGGACGATCTGGGGCATCGACGGGAGCGGCTCCGCGCTGGAGAGCAACGAGGCGCGGCTGGAGGAGGACATCAGCTGGTGGGCGGAGACCGGCGACATGCTGGTGGCGGACGTAAGTAAAAAAACGCTCAAAAGGCTGACCCTGCGCCTGGAGATGGAACGAGGGGCGCAGGTGCAGGTGGATGTACAGTATGATTCAGACGGACGGTGGCACCGCGTGCTGAGCTACCAAACAGAAAACAAAAAATTGGTGACGCTGCCGATAGTGGCGAAGCACTGCGACCACCTCCGTCTGCGCTACAGCGGGACGGGCGCGGTGGTGATCTACATGCTGGGTAAGGTTTTTGAGAGCAGGGAGGCGAAACGGAATTGCTTGAATTATCGGGCCTGACATCGTCGGGCGACCTGGCCAGGGACGTTGACAACATCCGGCGCTATCTGGTGCGGCTCGTTCCCCAGCTGGAGATGGAGCTGGAGAATGCGAAAACCGACAATTACCTGGACGCAAAGGGGCGAATCGCCAACGGGATGGCGAGCGGGAAGGCCGACGACGCGCAGACGACGGCGCAGGCGGTAGCCGCGCACATGCTGGATAAGGGCAACCCGCACGGGGTGACCCTGGCGCAGCTGGGATTTTCGTTTGACCGGGCGGCGCAGGTCAATTTTACGGACACGGGGATGGTGTTCCGGATCGGCGGGGAGCACGGTTTGCAGATCAACACGCAGCGGGTGAGCGTGCCGGTGAATCAATGGACGGTGACCGGCGGGATCGCGTGGGCGGAGGTAAACCTGGACGCCTGGGAGCAGCGGGCCGGGGTGATCAGCTTTGTGCAGGCGCAGGTACTGCACGCGCAGAGCAATTCCGGGCAGCGCATGGACGACGTCTGGTGCGGGGTGATCAGGAGCTACACGCGGGACGAGTGCGGGACGCTGAGGCTTTTTAAATACGCGGAGACGCAGGACGCGACGGAACAGGTGGACAGAACGGTGACCATTGGACTGATGGCAGTGGGGGTGTACGGATATGGCGACTAATTTGGACATTTTAAAGAGTAAATTCGGACAGGCGCAGGCCGCGGGGGTTTCTGACGGGACGTTCCGCAGGTTTTTTTCGAAAGGCCAGGAAGCGCCGGCGCAGCAGCCGATGCAGGCCCCGCAGCCGGCGCAGCCGGCACAGCCGGCGCAGCAGCCGCCGATGAGCCCGGCGGAGGTGCAGCAGACCGTGGCCCAGGGGGCGGCGATGGCCAACCCGATGCAGGTGACCGGGATGCACCAGACGGGGCTCGGGGGCTGGAGGCAGTATTTAAGGCCGGGATACGGCAACCAGCAGAGCGGGAACCAGGACGCGGTGAGCGGCTTTTTTACGCGCGGCACCGGAAACGCGGGCGGACAGGCGGGGCCCTACGCGATGGATTACGCGGGGCTGATGGCGGCCAACCCGGGCGCCTATCAGAGCGCGTACGCGCCGGCGATGCAGGCGACGCTTAACCAATTGCTTAACCCTGAGGGATTTAAGTACGACGTAAACGCGGACGGGCTGTATCAGCAGATCAAGGACAATTACGTCAAGGCCGGCAGGCAGGCCATGATGGACACGCAGGGCCAGAGCGCGACGCTGACTGGCGGCTATGGAAACAGCTACGCGGCGCAGGCGGGGCAGCAGGCGTATCAGGAATCCTTAGGCAACCTGGCGGCCATGATACCGGAGCTGCAGCAGCTCGCGTATCAGCAGTACCAGCAGGGGATGGACGACCGGCGGAACAACCTGGAGGCCATGCGGAAGCTGGAGGATCAGGATTACCAGCGCTGGCTGCAGGACTATCAGGATTACCAGGCGTACCTGGCGACGCTGCCGATGCAGGGCACGGGGAGCGGGCTCAACATCGGGGACATCGAGGCGACGAAGGACAGGGATGGAAGGGAACTGTCCCGCAGGAGGATGGACGAGGCAGTCAGTGCGCTCAGGGAAGCGCAGGCAGAAGCCGCAGCGGCGGCGCCGGCCACGGGCGGCAAAGAGACTGTTACCTCGCCTACACAGTCTCAGTATGTGACCGACCTGAGTTTTATCAACAGAAAAAATAATTAACACCCACGGAGGAATATTATGGCTAAGAAATATCTGAATACGCAGGAAGATTTCAGACAGTGGGCAAGGGAAAAGGTTGGCAATCAGCAGGCCGCGCCGGCAACGGGCGCGGCTTCCGCCAATACAGGGGCTGGTCAGACACAGGCCCAGCAGGAGCAGGCCGTTCGGAACGAGGCGCTGGAGCGGCTGAAGGGCGAAAGCCAGATGGAGCAGCCGGAGGACCTGGAGAAAGCGATCGACAGACACATCAAGGGTCAGCTTTTCCCTGGATATGAGAACTCCGACAAATCCGTCCTGGAGCAGATAGCGGACAATGCTTTCCAGGCATTCCCGTCGGCGATGCGGGCGCTCAGGGCACAGATCGGCGGGATATTCGGAGGAAACGGCGGGCAGCAGGAGCAGAAGCCGGGCACCAAGTTCACCTTTGCGGGCGGAAACAAGGCCGGGGCCGCGCAGGCCGAAGCGCCGAGGGAGTACACAGGCGACGAGGTGAACGACGCGGTCAAACATATCGACGAGCTGCTGGGCGACAAGAACCTGAGCTGGGAGGATAAGATCGCGCTGCAGTCTGACAGAAATCTCCTGACCGACTACGCCGGAGGAGTCGTGCAGCACGACGCAGCCAATAACGAATCCGTCGGGGCCGTGATCGGCCGATGGGGGAGCAGGAAAGCGCCGAAAACGCCCGAAACCACTTTCAGCTTTGGCAGCTCGCTGGCAGCGGACCAGAAGCGGCTGGAGGCGCTGAAGGCGGAGCGCGAGGAACTGATCAGCGCGACGATGCAATATCCCCTGCGCGTGACGGACAAGGCGGCGGCCGGAGAAGCGGAAAAGCGCCTGGCTGAAATACTGCCGCAGATCCGGACGCTGGAGGGGCAGGTAGCGCAAAAGCAGCAGGACGAACAGGCCCGGCAGGAGGCGGCCCGCGTCAACGCCATGACGGACGCGGAGCGATTCCTGGAGGGCCGGATCAGCATGGAGGAATTCCGTCAGCTGCCGGAGACCGACCAGAACGAAGTGCTGGCCATGTATCACGTATACGGCGAGGACGGCGCGCAGCAGGTGCTGAACCGGCTGAACGACGAAAAACAGGTATACACGGCCATGGGACTGACGGCGCAGGAATTCAGCGACCTGAGGCCTGAGCTGCGCGAGGAGGCGCTGCGGACCTGGAGAGAGGACGCGAGCCATGCGGGCTTTTACAGCATGCTGGCCCGGGAGGACTGGAGCTACGGCAGCGACGTGTTTAAGCCTGGCAGCAAATCCGCGGCGGCCGACCAGATGGAGCTGGCGGACCGTGACGCGAAGAAGCGCCAGGAGGAAGGCGACAAGCTGGCCGCGGACATGGAGGAAGAGAGGCTGCGGGCGCGGTATGAAAGCATGACGCCCAAGGACGCGGCGGAGGCTGTCAGGAAAATAGACGAGCAGCTGGAGGCCATCAAAGCTACTGGTGTGCCGTGGCAACCCATCATGTTTGCCGATGAAAACGGTGAATTTCCGATTGTTTACTCACCGACCACATCAGCTAATATAGAAAAGCTGACTTGGGCGAGAAACGAGCTTTCGCAGTTTGCCGGTGGGGAAAAGGATTTCGACGGGATGACCGTGGCGGATCTGATCGACCAGGCGGACCAGGTGATCGGGGATTCCGAAAATTCGGAGGCGTCGCTGCGGGCAAAGATTCCGGCACTTAGAGCAGAGCGGGACAAATATGAACCTTACACCCAGGAATGGAAAGATGCGCACCAGAAAATGGTCGAGGCGGAAATACTGGCTGAGGATGCTTATCGCAGGGAGAATCCCGTAGCCGCCTTTTTTGAAAATGACTTTATAAAATACCGCGACGATTTGATAAGCGCAGGGGCGGCCGGAGCGGAAGCAATGTACGCCAGCGCGCTGCGGTCAATGCAGTCGTGGGGAGATTTAGGGCAGGCATTTTGGGACTTGACATTCGGTCAAATTAAGCAGGATCCATATGACAAGGATGGCAATATACGCGTTGGAATTCCAGATTACGCAAGAGCTTATCTGGGGTGGAAAAGCGCAACCGACAACCCTATCTATAACGCGATAAATACGGCGGCGACTGCTCTTGAAAAAGCAGCTGTGACGGATGGCAAGGAGTCCGTGAAGACATGGACGGAGAACCTGACCAAGTACGGCATTAAGCCCGAAACAGCGGCCTATCTGGCAGACCTGGTCGTCAACAAGGTGGGCGTTAACGTAGGCACCAACATAGGCAATTTCCTGTATACAAACATGAAGGCGGAGCCGATAGATCCCAGTAATCTGGGGAGTGTGTTAAAGTCGAGCAAATTTCGCACTATGTGGGCGCAGAGCTGGGGACGCGGCATCAGGGAGGACCGTGCGGAACTGGGAGACAAGTGGAATGGAATAGACTTTCTGATGCGGGGCGCAAGCACTTTTGTTGAAGCAGGTTCGGAATCGTGGGACGTCTTGGAGGGAAACATCTGGTATACGGTAGGCCGGAAATTAGGCCTTGGAGACGCAGCCGCGAGTTTTGTAAAAACAAATGTGATGGAATCAGCCCAGGAGCTATTTCAGGATTTTTCGGAAAAAACATTTAAGGTTGGCGCGGACTGGTTGAATGGGCGAGAATTCCGTATTGACCCGGCATTAACAGTCGAAAACATGAAAAAAAGCGGGACGTTATTCAGCGTGGCGGACGCGCAGGATACCGTGGCCATGACGATGTGTAACACGTCCGGCATGAACGTGCTTAACTTTATAGGGACGCATCTTTCCCCCACTTTTACTCATCCGTACACGACAGCTGTAATGGCGACACTGGACGGCACCGCGACGGAAGATCAGAAGGACCTGGCGGCGCGCGTGGCTGTGTCAGCCGCTGTCGTGGACGCGGTGGCGGAACAGCAGGAGCAAAAGGAAAACGGCGGGGCGCCTACGGAGGAGCAGCAGCACGACGCCTTCGAGGAAGGGCTGACCGGACAGGGCGCGCCGGAGGACACCCAGCCGGCGGTGAACCCCATCCAGGTGCTGGACGAGCAGCGGCGAGCGGGCAGGGTGAAGAAGCCCGCGGGAGCGGCTGATGCGCTGCGGAGAGCGGCGGAGGACGCGCAGAAGGGTAAGTTCCTGCCGCCGGAACAGGTGCAGCAGATCGTCGAAGAACAGAGCGGGGATAAGGCCGGCGAAAAGCCCGGTCTTCCTGAGCTGCCCGAAAATGACCGCGAGCAGTATGAGCGGGAAGAAACAAACCAGCAGCTGCAGGATTTGCCGGTCGAGACCGGGAGCCGGCAGGACGCACAGGTGGTCAGGGACCAGGAACCGGAAGCGGTGGAGAGGCCGGAGGACAGGCCGGAGCCTGTCCCTGTTCCCGCGCGGCCGGAAATGCGGGAGGCGGAGCAGAAAGCGCCGGAGACGATGGAGCGGCCTGCGGAGCCGGTGCGGCTGGTCAGGCCGATGGATGCCAGCGGGACCGGGGAGGCCATGGACGCGCTGGTGGCGGCCGCGCAGGCCAGGACGGGGAACGATTTCCTGAGCCCGGAAGAAGTGCAGGCGGCGGTGGCCGCGGCGCAGGGCGGTATGGAGCAGACGGCCCAGGCGGAGGAGGAGACCGGAAAGGCCGCGGAGAAAGCGGCCGGGGCGCAGGCGGAAGTGGATCAGGACGAAAAGCTGGACACAGAAGTCAACGAACCGCAGCAGGGAGAGCAGGAAAGCGACAGGCTGGACACGGATGTGACACAGCCCGAAGAAAAAGCCGCTGAAAGCGACAGACTGGACACAGATGTCAACGAGCCGCGGGAAGAAACGGACAAACTGGACACAGATGTGACGGAACCGCGGGCTGAGGATCAGGAAAGCGACCGGCTGGACACGAAAGTAACGGATGTGCCCCAGGGAGAAGCGCCGGAGGATCAGAACGGGAAGCTGGACACGGAGACCAGCCAGGCACAGGAACAGGCGCAGGCGGATCAGAACGCGAAGCTGGACACGGAGACCGGGGAACCGCCGGAGGAGCAGGAGAGCGAAGGGGCGAAGCTGGAGGCCGAGACGAACCAGGCGCAGGAACAGGCGCAGACGGACGGGGACGCGAAGCTGAATACGGAGATCAACGACGCGGGCGCTTCGGAGACACCTCATCAGTCTGCTGCGCAGACAGCTTCCCCTCAAGGGGAAGCCTATACGCGCGGGGGATCATCCGGCGGGGGCGTGTCCGTATCGAACAGGGTACAGACGAGCGGCCAGGTGAACCTGGAGAGGACGAAGGCGGACCTTCAGTACGACAGCGACGGGATCGAGCTGTATTCCAGCCGGGAAAAGACGGCGCAGCTGCTTAACAAGGCGCAGGGGTTGAGCGACGACCTGCGGCAGGCGGGGCTGCACTTCGCCAGCTGGAGCGGCGGGACGCAGATGGACGCGGAGACGCGGACCCAGATGACCGTCATGAACGACTATCTCAGGAAAATCGGGTACAGCGCCGTAATGGACAGCGAGATCACCAACGGCAAGGGGTCATATGCCAACGGCAGCTACACCTATTCCGACGTGAACGGTCACAAAGTCATCCATATCGCGCAGAATTCCAAAAATCCATTCATCACGGTGCTGAGCCATGAGCTGGCGCACGCGCTGAGGACCAACAACCCGGGGGCCTATGTGGACCTTAAGCGGGCGTTTATGAAGTACGCACAAAACGCGGGGCTGGATGTCGGGGCGCTGGTGCAGGCCAAAATGGAACTGTACGAGCGGCACGGCGTGCAGCTGGGAGGCGTGGACGAGGAGACCGGATACAACGCCGACGCGCTGGAGGAGGTCATTGCGGACGCGCTGTACGACGTGATCGGGGACGAGCGGGCGGCCAGGGCGCTGGCGGCGAAAAACCCGGGGCTGGTGCAGAGCATCAAAAACTGGATCAGGGAGACGCTGGATAAGATCCATAACCTGCTCAATAATTACGCGGAACGCACGCCGCAGGCCAAAATGCTGCGCGACCAGGAGGGCGCGATGGAGGAACTGCGGCGGATCATGAACGACGCGCTGACGGAAACCCAGCCGATTCGGGAGGAGAAGGCCCGGGTGGCGAACGTCGGCAGCAACGGGGAGCTGACGGAAAAATTCCAGGAGGCCGTGCGCAACGCAGAGGGCCGGGAGGAAATGAATAAGGCCGCCAGCGAGCTGGCGGACGGGATCCTGAGGGGCCAGGGGCTGGAGGCCAGCCTTGGGAACCGGCAGCGGCTGTACACGGCGGCGGGGGACTTCATGCTGAGCGGGGGAACGATCAGCGAGGCCATGGAGCTGTTCGACCTCAAATGGACGGCGGGCACGGCGGAGCAGAACCGGGCCTTTGCGGCGCTGGGGAAGTACGTGCAGGGGCTGATGGAAAGGAATGATGTAGAAGGGTATCAGGGGTTGATGGAACAGGAGGAAGCCGAGCGCGACATCCTTTCAGACAGCGGGGAACCGCTGGCGCTGGACGGCGGGACGACGGCGAAATATTCGCTGCGCACCTGGACGGACGAGGAGATCGAGCGCGTAAGGCAGAACCTGATCGAATCCGGCAGATTCACCGACGAGCAGATAGACAGGTGGATCGAGCAGGTAAACGGCATCGCCAAGTATGTCGCCGATAATAAAGACCGTCTGGATTTTGAAGTGAATCCGGACGGATCCGTGCGCTTTTTAAAGCCGAACGGCGATTACGAGGTGACGCTGGACGCGTCCACGCTGTGCGAGAAGAGGCTGCTTTACCAGGGAATCTACAACGAGATCATGAAGCGGATACCCAACTCCGCGCTGCAGCCGGGCGACCTGACGAAGCTGATGAACAAGCTGAACGAGCTGGGACTTAAAGCGCCGTGCAGCTTCTGCTATGTGGAAAGCCGACGGAAATGGCTGGGAAGGTATGCCAAGGCATGGCTCAAGACCTATGACGGCGAGTACAAGCCCACCCTGCAGGAAGTGACCAGCACGGACGGGCTGGCGAGATTGAAGCGGGAGCATCCGCAGGCGGCCGCTGATTTCATCAAGGCGATGAACAAAAAGGGGAATAATAACCCGAAGGTGGTGCAGCTGCGGACGGACTACGACGGAGATATCAGAAGATTATCGCCGGAAAAAATCGAAAAGATCATCAGGATCGGCGGACTGCGCGTGCAGAGCTTCAGCGACTTTGAGACCGTGCACCTGCTGGACATGGTGCAGGCCGTACTTGACATGGCGTCGATGGACCTGACGGCGCAGGCGTACACGAAGGTGCCGGCCTTTGCGCGGATATTCGGCGGGACGGGCATGAAGATCAACCTGAGCCTGGTGCCGCAGGGGACGGGCCTGGACGAAAACGGGAGACTGATATTCGACGACAAGGAGGGCATAGACTCCGCAGAGGCCTTCCGAATCCGGGAAATGTACTCCAAGGACGTGGGCACCATCCTGATCGGCATCAGCGATGAACAGATCCTGGCTGCCATGGCTGACCCGCGGATAGACTTTATCATCCCCTTCCATCGCAGCGGGTGGAGCAAAACGGACATCAAGCTGAACGACAAGGTCAGGAATTACCAGGATTATCAAAACGACCAGAATGAGCGCAAATTTTTGCGCGATGAAAACGGCAGGCTGAAGAAGAAAGCCAACGGGAAATACGATACCGTCAAGGTGGATGAAGGCAATTTCTACCCGCAGGATTACTGGGATTACAGCAAGAGCGGGAAAGAGAACGCGGAGATCTATCTGAAAAAGTGCGCGGAAGACGGGAGGCTTCCCAAGTTCTACACGTTCCTTGTGGACAACGGGGACGGGAGCTTCAGCCTGCAGCCGGACGGGAGCACGGACGGATACTGGAAGACGCTGATCGACTTCAAGATGTACGACAACGAGGGGAACCCCGCGCAGCAGCGGGCCGTTACGCCTAACATCAACATGGACGAGGCCATGCGGACGATGGCGGAATACGATGGGAACCCGAACGTGCTGCCGTATGACGAGGAGGTCGTGGACTGGTTCGTAAAGGAATACAAAAAGAACCACCGGCGGGAAGGGCCGAGGTGGTCGATATCTGAGGACACCGAAGCGGAGGAAAAGGAGAGCTTCGCGCTGGATGAGCCCGTGGAGGAGACCAGGGATCTGGTGGCGGTGCATAACCTCAATGAGGAGAAGCTGGAAAAGGCGCTGGAAGACGGCGGGCTGATAGGCCCGTCCATCGCGGTGATGAAAAAGCAAACGCTCGGCGCAAATAACCATTATGGCGACATATCGATCATCTTCCGAAGGGATACCATTGACCCGGACGTAAGCGAAGACAACAAGCTGTATGGGGCAGACGCATGGACGCCCATGTACGATTCGTATCACGACTACGAAAATCCTGAGGATGTCCTTGATGATATGAAAAGACAGCCTGAAAGGGGTTACGAAGCCGGGGCGGAATACGTATCCGGTAATTTGGAAGACATGGACAATGCCGCGGCAAAGATATATCGAAATGTAAGGGAGATGAAAGACGACAGCGGCAGGATACAGTATGATCTTTTCGGAAACATCAAGCGGAATAAGCAAAGGCTGATAAACGAAGCTAAAGAGATGGGATTCCGAGAGGAAGGCCAGCAGACCCTGGTAGATATAGCGACGCTGATGACCACCAGGGAAAACCTCGATCTGCTCAAGGAGGAAGAGCCCTCTGAAGCTGCGAAGCGATTGATCAGAAGAAATTTACATTCGCTGCGTTCAGACGAAGAAATAACCAAAATCTATAAACTTATCCGCAGCTTCGCCAACTTGCCGACGCAATATTTTGAAGCGAAGGCGATGCGAGTTGTAAAGCCCGAAGAATGGGCCGCCGTCGTGGTGCCGGAGAAAAACAGGCATCTTGCGCGCGTACTGAAGGATGCCGGGATCAAAGTGCTTACGTACAGCACGGAAAAAGGCGTTTCGACGAGGAGCATGGTCATCAACGAATTTGCAGAGCAGGAGCACATCAAATTCTCCATGATGGACCAGCAGGAAGGAGACGACACCCAGCAGGGCCGGACGGCTGCGGAGGCAGAGGACGAATGGAACCTGTACTCCGATATTGCGGGGACGGACGACAACGCGTATCAGCTGATCAATAACCTGATAGCCCTGCGTACCCGGGAGACGGAGAACGCGGACGGGCGTGTGGAGCATACGACCGGGGCCTGGAAGGGGCAGATCGCCAAACAGGTGGAGACCATCGCGCAGCAGTACGGCAACGGGAACAAGGGGTATGTAGAACGGAAACTCCGCGCGCTGTACAACGAGATGGACGGGCTGGCGACGGAATACGGAGCGCGCTCGTTCGTGGATGAAAGCCTGCGGGCCGCGCGGACGGCCGTGCGCGAGATCTACGGCAGCCAGGAAGAAAACCAGAAAAGGGACGACCTCAAAGCGTTCTTCGGCGGCCGGACGATCTACCTGGATAAAATGGTGCTGGACGACGCGAAGATGGGCGAGGGCGGGGTCAAAGGCCTGCGCAGCAGATTTGCGACCGTCAACCTCAAGGTGACGACCAAGCAGAAGGACGGCGCCTTCCACCTGGAGAGCGAGTGGGAGGAAGTGGCCAGGCGGTTCGGAATGGACCCGGACATCAGCAACCCGGCGGACCAGCTGATGGAGCTGGACGAGATGATCAGCAACGTGAGCGAGTACGGAGGCGTCAAGCGGACGCTGACGGCGGACGAGGACAGGATCCTTGACCTGGCCGCGCTCGACCTGGTGAGCGGGTGGATCATGGCGGGGAGCACGCCGGTAGTGCAGCGCACGGTGACCCACATCGACCAGGAGCACCAGCAGAAGGCCCTGGACCGCATCGACGAGCTGGAGGCCCAGGTAAGCAAACAGGCCGACACGATCGAAAGCCAGGCGCAGCAGCTGGAAGACGAGAGGCAGAAAAACCGGACCGTGCTGGATCAGCTTTTCAAACGGGCGCACGAGCTGGAGGAACTTAAGCGCGGCGGCGCCAACAGGGCCGAGCTGGACGAGGCCAGGAAGGCCTACGCGGAGCTGGCCAACGAGCACGCGGAGACGGTCAAGGAAAACAAGAGCCTGGAGAAGAAGCTGGAGAAGGCCAGGGAAAAGCACAGGGAGCTGCACCGGGAACTGAGCGAGGCCAGGAAGGCAGAAAAAGAGGCCGAGAGCAAGGCCGAGAAGCTGCAGCAGCGGGTGGAAAAGCAGAAGGCAAGGCTGGAGGAGAAGCTGAATAATCAGAAGCAGAAGCTGCAGGAAGCCAGGGCCAAAGGACAGGAATATGCCAGGCGCTACAAGGCGCAGGAGGACATCAGGAAACAGGGGACGAAGATCCAGCGGATGATCGTGCATCCGAAACCGGAATCCTATGTGCCCGCGGACATGATGCGGGCGGTGGGAGAATTCATCGATGAATTTTTGAAAACCACCAGGAAAGGCAACCTGACGGCGACGGGCGCCAAGCTGCAGCAGTTCATGCAGGAGATGCGTGCATCGAACGAATATAACACGGCGAACGTGTTCGACGAGCGGACGGTCAATATGATGAACCAGGTGAACCAGCTTATAGGCAACGGGACCAGCCTGAGTCAGATGCCCACAGACACCCTGCAGCTGATCGCCCAGACCTTGAAAACCATCGTCAGGAACATCGAGACTGCAGACCTAATTATAGGCGAGCAGCGGAACCTGGAGATCCGGGCAGAGGCGACCGAGGGCATCCAGGTGATGGACGCCAACCCCCGCGTGATGGACGGGAAGAAGGGGCCGATATACAAGGCGATCCTCTCGCACCTCAATCCGCAGCGCGTATTCCGCGCCATGGCCGGCTATAAGGAAAACGCCATCAGCCGGCTGGCGGACATGATGAGCGGCGGGCAGCGGACGAAAGAAAAAGTCCAAATGGATATGACCAAGTTCTTCGAAAAGCTGTGGGGCAAGGGGAACGAGGAAAACTATCTGCGTTTTATCGGCAAGGGAAACAAGAAAAAGGGCGGCGACGGATGGTATGACACCGGGATCGACCGGCTGAACGGCCGGGGCGAGAAGGTGGGCACGTACAAGATCACCGGCGCCATGAAGGTAAGCATCGCGCTGCACTGGCTGAACGAGCAGAACAAAGAGGGGATGAAGATAGCCAAGGGCGCCAACACTTACCAGGTGACGGTGCCAGACGAGATCCTGTACAAAAAGGGCGAATACAAGGAAGCCTACGCCCGCGGCACGACCATGTATTTCACCGAGGCGCAGGGGCGGGCTCTGATCGACAGCTTGACGGATTACGAAAAGCAATGGATCAAAGCCTGGCAGGATTGCCAGGCGTATGTACAGCCGCTGATCAACAAGACAAGCATGCTGCTGAAAGGCTACAGACTGGCGACGCTGAAGAATTACTTCCCCATACACAGGGACACCAATTACATCGCGGCCGACTTTGAAAGTGTGGTCATGGACAGAAGCCTTGAAAACCTGGGATTCACCAAAGCCCGCGTCAACAGCCACAGGCCGATGCTGCTGGAGGACGTGGTGACCGTGATCGAGCACCAGATCAGCGCGAACAGCGACTATATAGGCATGGCCATCCCTGTGCGAAATTTCAACAAGATATACAACGCGACCATGGGGAATTATTCCGACAGCTTCAAAAAAGCCGTGTACCGCACGCAGGGCAAGGCCGGCGCGGATTACATCGAGAAAATGATGAGCGACATACAGGGCGGGCAGCGCCGGGAAAAGAGCTTTTTGGACAGCATGCGCAGCCGGTATGCCGGCGCCGTGCTGGGGCTCAATCCGAGCGTGACCATCAAACAGGCGGCATCCTTCCCGACGGCGGCGGCCACACTTGGATGGAAGCCGATCACGAAGGCCATGGCCATGATCCCGCAGCTTAAAAAGATCGACCTGGACATGATCGACAAATATACGGCGGCCCATTGGCTGAGGCGCAGCCAGAGCTTCACCGACGCCGAAGGCAACGCGCAGGTGAGAACAGCCTTCCAGCGGGCCGGGCACAAATTCTTCAACTCCATCCAGGAGATGGACATCGCGACGACGAGGCTTCTGTGGGTAGCGGCGGAATATGCCGTGCAGGAGAACAGCCCAAACCTTAAGAAAGGCAGCGAGGAATATTACCAGGAAGTCGGGCGGATGTACGACCGGGCCCTGGAGGAGACGCAGCCGGAGCATGGCGTGTGGCAGACCCCGCAGGTGCTGAGGAGCAAAAACGAGGCTGTCAGGATGCTGACCATGTTCAAGACCCAGTCTTTCCAGAATTTCGGCATACTGTACGACGCCGGCAACGAATTAGTGCAGGCTGCGAAGGCGGCGAAGCGGGAAAACACCAAGGAAAACCAGGAATGGCTGCAGAGCAGCAAGAAGCGCTTCGCGCTGGCGGCCAGCAGCCAGGTGGTATCCGGAGTTGTGCTGGCGGTAATGACCATGATCGGCAAGGCCCTGTACCACAGCATGGATCCCTACAGGGACGAAAAGGGCGATATCACGCCGGAAAGCGCCGGCACGCAGATCCTCAGGGACACTATAGGAAGCTGGGCCGGCATGTTCTCCGGAGGCAGCGAGCTGTATGAGCTGATTCTGGGCGTGATCGACGGGCAGAGCCCCTATGACATCGAGGCCGCGGGCATCAGCACGCTGAACGATCTGTACCAAAATGTGTTTGGATTCCTGAACAAGGCTACCGTGCTGGCGGACAGCGACCTGAGCGCACAGGAGAAGTGGGACAAATTCGGACCTGCCGTGCGGAAGCTGGCCAACAGCATTTCGGAAATGTTCGGCATCCCGATGAATAACGCGCTGAAGCTGATTGACGGAACGGCCACCAATGCGCTGGAGATAGCGACCGGCGTGGGCGGCAGCTTCCAGGAAAAGAGCGCGCTTGGAAGGCTTGGCTGGCTGGGCGTGCTGCTGGGAGCATCCCGCGGGCGCGACGTATCCAACACCAAGGTAGCCCCGTACATCGCCGGGGCCATGGCGGACGGCGACCAGGCGGAGGCTGTACGGCTGTACAACGAGCAGCTGAGGCAGGGAAAGAGCGGCCAGGCGGTGAGCACGGCCATCAAAACCCAGCAGAAGGCCATCTTCCGCGGAGAGATCCAGGCGGCGGCGGAGGCCATCGAGAGCGGGGACGTGACGACCTACAACAACCTGATCAACCAGATGACCAAGGGCGGGGTCAACATGGCCAACGCGGTCAGCTGGGTGGAGACGGAGCGCAAGAAGATCGGCAAGGCCGGCGCGGAGGAGAACAACGAGAGCGCGAAGGAAACGGCGCCGATCAGGCTGACCTACGACGAGATCATGGAAAGCCTGCTGCCGGCGAATGCCAAATCCGAGCAGTACACGACCGGTATGCTGACAAGCCTGCAGGAGAGCGGTAACCTGGCGGAGGCGCAGAAGGTGTATAAGAAGCTGCTGGAGACCAGGGAGGCGTCGAGCATACAGTCGAGCATGACGAGCTACTGGAAACCGCAGCTGGTGAGCGCGTATGAGCGCGGGGACATGACGGAGGTCAAGTGGATCAAAGGCATGCTGATGCAGTTTGGCTATAAGGAAAAGACCATTGCCAACTGGACGAAGAAGAAAAAGACGAAGTGACCGAAAGGCCCGGGCCGGGGTGCGATATCCCGGCCCGGAAACGTACAATAACGACAAAGGAGGGCGATTTGAATGGCTGTAATGATAACAACGACGGTGAGCCTGCAGGTGGACGAGATGGTGCCCAAGAAAGTCATCCACCTGGTTAAGGGCGACACGGGAACGAGGAGGCTGCGGCTGATCCCCATCCTGGAGGGCGGGCAGCTGATGGACATGCAGGCGGCGGGCGTAGTCGGCGCCGAGTTGATGCTGAGCGACGGGGCGACCAACCTGATGATCACCTGCGAGCTGGGAGACCATTACGCGGATTTCGTGCCAACGACCAACATGATGAGCCAGGCGACCGCGTGGAACGCGCAGCTGGCCCTGATGAACATCCAGAGCGAGACGGTGACGACGGTGCCGTTCGTGATCTATGTGCACGGGAACGTTTGGAGCGGGGACGCGGTGGAGCACACCGACGTGCGCGTGAGCAAGGCGGAGTGGATGACGGACGGGCGGCTGAAACTGACCCTGATGAACGGCGAGACCGTGATAACCGCGACCAAATGGGAGCACACGCACGACCTGGCCGTGGCGCCGGACGCGCAGCAGGGCATAGCCGGAAAAGACGGTTTCATGAGCAAGGAAGACAAGCAGGCCATGACGGAGCTGGAGACGCGGCTGAACGCGTTTGACGAAGGGGACGCGGATGTGCATTTCGGGACCCTGACCATCGGGGAAGCTCCGAACCAGATCGTGATCAGCGAGGGAACGATAACGGGGGCGGTGTTTGGATGACGCCCTGACGGGGCACCTCATCCGTCAGCTGCGCTGACACCTTCCCCTCAAGGGGAAGGCTGCGCTGCGGCGGTACGAGAGGAAAGGAGAAAACATGACGAAACATGATGTGCTGGGCAAGGTGCGGGAGGCCGCGCCGGGAGAGTACACCGACGAGCGGGTGGTGCAGAGCATCGAGGAGCTGGAGCAGCGGATCCTCCGGGAGCTGCTGGACGGGTACATCATCCCCGAGAGCGGCGGGGAGCTGACGGCTCCGCCGCCGTACGACATGATGTACCAGTGGTGGGCGCTGGCCAATATCGCGCTGACGCAGCAGGATCTAAACGCCTACAATAACTACATCGCCATGTTCAACGCGCTGTGGGACGAGTACGCCAGGATGATCAGCCGGACCTACCGGCGGGACAAGTGGGTGTGCTATAGCGTATGACGAGATACGTCTGGAAGCCGCAGCCCAAGCAGGCCGCGTTTATGTCGAGAACGGAGAACGAGGTCTTCTTCGGCGGCGCGGCGGGCGGAGGGAAGAGCGACGCCATCGTGCTGGAGGCGCTGCGGCAGGTCAATGTGCCCAACTATAAGGGCCTGATCCTGAGGAAAACGTTTCCGCAGCTGCGCGAGCTGATAGATAAAAGCAGGCTTTATTATCCCCAGGCGTTTCCAAAAGCGCGGTTCAACAGCGTGGCACATGAGTGGCGCTTCCCGAGCGGGGCGAAGATCATTTTCGGGAACGTCAAAGATTCGACCTATAAACTGGACTACCAGGGCCAGCAGTTTGACTATATCGGATTCGATGAGTTGACGCATTTCACGTGGGCGGAATACAGCTATCTGATGAGCCGCAACCGCCCGAGCGGGCCGGGCACGATTTGCTACGTAAGGGCGACCGGCAACCCCGGCGGCATCGGACACGGGTGGGTGAAGGAGCGCTTCGTGACGGCGGCCCCTCCGCTGACCAGGATAGAGGGCGAGCTTAAAGTGGACGACCCGAGCGGGAAGCGGCTGACGCTGAAAAAGAGCAGGTGCTTCGTTCCCAGCCTGGTGTTTGACAACCAGGCGCTGCTGGACAACGACCCGAATTATCTGGCCAGCCTGGCCAGCCTGCCGGAGGCGGAGAAAAAGGCGCTGCTGTACGGGGACTGGGATTCATTCTCCGGCCAGGTGTTCACGGAGTTCCGCGACCTGCCGGAGCATTATAAAGACCGGGTGTGGACGCACGTTATAGACCCATTCCCGATTCCGATACACTGGCAGATCGTGCGGAGCTTCGACTGGGGCTATCATCACCCGTTTTCCGTGGGCTGGTGGGCTGTGGACGAGATGGGCCGGATGATCCGCATCCGGGAGCTGTACGGGTGCGTGCAGGGGCAGCCCAATACCGGCGTGCAGTGGGACGATCAGAAAATAGCGCGGGAGATACTCCGGATAGAAAAGGACGACCCCAACATCAGCGGCCATCAGATCAGCGGCGTGGCCGACCCGGCCATAGGTCTTTCCAAAGAACAGGGATACGGAGCCGCGGCGACGATGGCCAGGGAGGGAGTATATTTCCAAAAGGCGAACAATAACCGCATCCTGGGAAAAATGCAGATGCATTACCGTATGGCCTTTGACAGCGAGGGCTGGCCGATGATGCAGGTATTCAAATCGTGTGTCAATTTTATCAAACAGATTCCGGCGCTGGTGTACAGCGAGATAGACGTGGAGGACATCGACACAGACCAGGAGGATCATATCTACGACGAAAGCAGGTACGCGCTGTGCACCAGGATGATCAGCGCGCCGGTGAGGCCGGTGGAGGAACTCCGCTACAGTCCGACGGACGACCCGCTGAACATGCTGAAAGACAGAGAACGAACACGGTATATCGGATATTAAGGAGGCTGTATGAGCGAATTATTCAGGCGCAGGGAAATGATGGGTGGAGGCGCGACAGCACCAGGGCCAGCCGGCCCGTTCGTCGGTGAGAGAATGCCGCAGGCATCCTCTCTGACCCCCTCCTCACCCCCTCAAGGGGAAGGCAATGGACCCGGCAGCCGGGTGATGCAGACTGAGGGGAGCATGACCGGGAGCGGGAGCGGCGAGCGAAAACGCAGCTGGGAGGAACGGATTGCGGAGGCGCTGCAGACGCTTAACGAGTACAAGGCGGGAAAAGCGACCCTGGAGCAGCGCGTGATCGAGGCGGAGCGGTATTACCGCATGCACAACTGGGCGGGAAAACGGAACGTCAACAAAAAATGGGGCGTCCGAACGAACAGCGGATGGCTGTTCAACTCCTGCATGCTCAAGCATTCGGACGCCATGGACAACTACCCCGAGCCCAACGTGCTGCCCCAGGAGAGCAGCGACGAGCGGACGGCGAAGGTGCTGAGCCAGGTGCTGCCGGTGGTGTTGGAACAGAACAATTACGAGGAAATATGGGATCGCGGATGGTGGGACAAAATCATCAAAGGCACCACCGTCACCTGCGTGACCTGGGACAGTGAGAAACAAAACGGCATAGGCGACGTCAGCCTGTCCCGCGTGGACGTGCTGAACGTGTTTTGGGACCCCGGGTGCGAGGACATCCAGGAGAGCCGTAATTTTTTCTGCGTGGCCATGGTGGACAACGACCAGCTGCTGGAGGACTACCCGGAGCTGGAGCAGGAGGGATTCAGCAACAACACGGGCTTTACGCCGGGGCGGTACGCCTGGGAGACTACCCACAACGACGCCAAGCGCAGCGCCGTGGTGGACTGGTATTACAAGCGGCAGGGCGTGCTGCACTACTGCAAATTTGTCGGTAACCATGTGCTGTACGCCAGCGAGGACGACCCGGAATACGCGGAGCGGGGATACTACGACCATGGGCTTTACCCGTTTGTATTTGACAGCATGTACCAGATGGAGGGCAGCCCCGCGGGCTTTGGCCAGGTGGATCTATGCAGGGACGCGCAGGACTATATCGACAGGCTGGACAGCGCGATCCTGGACAGCGCGATCATCAACGCGCGGCCTAAACACTTTATCAACAGCCAGGGCGGGGTGAACGAGGAGGAGGCGCTGGACCCGGAGAAGCCGCTCGTGCACGTCAACGGCAGCGGGGCCATCTCTGACAGCATCATCCCGTACCCCAAGAGCGAATTAAACAGCCTGTACGTGAGCATCGAGAGCAACAAAGTGGCGGAGCTGCGGGAGATCAGCGGATCAACCGCGGCGGCGACGGGCGGGACGCCGGCGGGCGTGACGGCGTACAGCGCGATCGCGGCCATGCAGGAGGTGGCGAGCAAACCCAGCCGCGATCTGGTGCGGGCTGGATACCGGCGGTATAAAGAAATCTGCTACATGATCATCGAGCTGATGAGGCAGTTTTACACTGAGCCTCGCATTTTCCGCGTGATCGGCGAGACGGGACAGCAGGAATTCATCCCGTTTGACAACACGGCCATCATGCCGCAGGCACAGCCGGGGATCCTGGGGACGGAGTTCGCCGAACGAAGGCCGGTATTCGACATCAAGGTCAAGCCGGCGAAACAGACGGCCTATTCCCGCATGGCCCAGAACGAGCTGGCGAAAGAGCTGTACGGAGCCGGCGTGTTCGCCCCGCAGAACGCGGATCAGGCGCTGGCAGTGCTGGAAATGATGAGCTTCGAGGGTAAAGACAAAGTGGAGGAGCGCGTGCGGCAGAACGGCACCATGTACCAGATGCTGCAGCAGCTGGCCATGCAGGTGCAGCAGCTCCAAATGATGCTGGGGATGGCGGCCGCTGGAGGAGCGGGGGCACCTCATCAGTCGGCACAGCCGACAGCTTCCCCTCAAGGGGAAGCCAACAGCGAGCCGCAGACGGACAGCCTGGGGAACGAGCAGCAGCAGGGCAAGCGGATCAGCAGACCGAGAGAAAGGGCCCAGGCGGCGAATCAGGTGGAATAAATGACGAGAGTATATGTAAAGCCTGAGGGGCCGTGCTGGGAAGTGACCGTGGCCGGTCACGCGGGAGCGGGCGAGGCCGGGAAGGACATCGTATGCGCGGGCATCAGCGCGCTGCTGGGCGGGCTGGTGGACATCGTGGAGCGGGACGGGGCTATGAGCGAGCGCTTCCAGGGCGACGGCGCGGTGCGGATCCGCTTCTACCGGACGAAGAGGGCCGGGAGCTACCTGCGGATGTTCGTCCAGGGCATAGAGGCGGTGGCTGCGGAACATCCGGAACACTGCGCGATCGAGGTACAGGGCAGGCCGTAATCAAATTGAGGTAACATAAAATTTAAGTTCAGATGCCGGGGTGCGGAACCTGCGGCATCTTTTTTATAATTTTAGCAGCGGGAGACCGCGGATAAAATGACAAGCCGGAAAGACGGCGGAGGTTATATGAGCGGAACGATAGCGGAACCTATCGGAGTCACCCTGGTAAAGGTGGCAGTCCTCAAGTGGAGCCTGCAGCTATTCGGCGAGGGCGGCGGCGGAGGAGCTGGCGCCGGCGGCGGAGAGGGAGCGGGCACAGGCGGAGACGCGGGCGCTGCAGCTCAGGCGCCGACGGGCACCGGGAGCCCGAAATCAGGAGCGCGGGAAGACCTGAGTCAGGTGGTCTACGGACGGCAGGAGGCAGGCACGGAAGAATCTCCGAAAGAGGAGAGCCCCGAACAGCCGGAGGCGAAACCCAAAAAGGCATCCTTCGACGAGCTGCTGAAAGACCCGGAATATAAAGCCGAATTTCAAAAGAGATTCGACAAACAGTTCAATAGGAGATTCGCGGAGCAGAAAGCGTCCAGCGAGCGGGAGGCCAAGCTGGCCCCGATGCTCAACCTGCTGGCCAACAAGTATGGCACGGCCGCGGGCGACTACGACGCGCTGGCCGAGGCGATCAGCCAGGACAACGACCTGATCGAGCGGCAGGCTTATGACATGGGCATGGAGCCCGACACATACCGGGAGTACAACCGGGTGATGGCGGAAAACCGGATGCTCAAGGAGGCCGAGGCAGAGCGGCAGCGGCAGACGCAGGTTAACGAGACCTACAACCAGTGGGTGGCGCAGGCAGAGCAGGCCAAACAGATCTACCCCGGTCTGGATCTCAAAACCGAGGTGCAAAATCCTCAGTTTGCGCAGCTGCTGGGCGCGGGCATCGACGTGGCGACGGCCTACCAGGTAGTGCACATGGGCGAGCTGTCCACCCAGCTGGTGCAGCGAGCGGCGGCGGAGGCCAAGGAAAACACCGTGAAGGCGATCCAGGCCAAGGCACAGCGCCCCCGGGAGAACGGGGCGGCGAGCCCGCGGGCGGCGACCGTGAAATCCGACCCGACACAGTTAAGCAGAAATGATTTTGAGGAGCTGATCCGACGATCGGCGAGGGGGGACAGGATCAGATACTGACCCCCGGAAAGGAGAAAACATGGAACTTATGTTTGCACTTAGAGCCGTGCCCATGATCGTGCACAGCCTGCAGATGTTCGGCGCAGTCAACGGCAACATCGGCGCGAACGGCCCGCTGAATGTTACCGGCGACACCGGCATGACGCCGGAGATGAAGACCTTTTACAAGACCGAGCTGCTGCAGTTCGCCGAACCTGAGTTGCTTTTTGAGAAGTTCGGCAAGAAGATCCCAATCCCGCAGCATAACGGCAACAGCGTGGAAGTGCGCTATATGGATCCGCTTCCCGTGACCACCCAGGACCTGACCGAAGGCGTCACGCCTGCCGGCAACCTGGTGACTTTTAATGCCATTAACGAGTCCCTTCACCAGATCGGTTACTGGGTGGGCTATTCCGACAAACTCCAGTGGGAGACCGTTGACCCCGTGATCGCCGAGATCACCAAGGCCGAAGGCAGGCAGGCCGGTAAGTCCATCGATACCCTGATCCGCGACGTGGTGAGCGCCGGAAGCAACGTGCTGTACGCGCCCAACTACGCTTCCGGCGCCTACACCGAAAACACGGCACGCGGCACGATGAACGGCACGGCGCTGCTGACCGTTGACCTGCTGTTCCAGGCGGCCGCCATCCTGCAGGGCCAGGACGCCCCGACCATCGACGGCGAGTATATCGCGATCGTCCATCCTTATGTGGCCTGCGATCTCAAGAAGAGCGCGGCATGGCAGGACGTTCAGCGCTATGTCCATCCGGAAAAGATCTATAAGGGAGAGATTGGCAGCATTGGCAACATCCGAGTGATTGAGAACACCCGGGCCAAAATCGTGGCCGGCGCGGGCGCGACCATCAGCGGCACTGACAAGTATTCCATCTACTGCACCATGGTGCTGGGCGCGGACGCCTACGCCGTGAGCGAGCTGGAAGGCGCGGGGCTGGAGCACATCGTCAAGCCCCTGGGCGCCGGCGACGATCCCCTCAACCAGCGCGGGACCATCGGCTGGAAGGCCATGCGTCTGGCGAAGCGGCTGATCGAGCAGTACATGGTGCGCATCGAGACCACCAGCGCCACCATGCCCAAGGCGGCAGCCAACTGAGGCGCGGAAGAGCTTTAATTACCAAGGGAAAGGGAGAGCGGGCGCTCTCCCTCTTCCCGGATTTTGGAGAGGAGAAAATATATGGCGATGACCAAAGAAGAGCAGGCGAAGCTGCAGCAGCTCCAGGAAGAAAACGAAAAGCTGAAGGCGGAGAAGGCGCAGAAGGAAAGCGGCGCGAACACGCCGCTGGTTTTGCCTGACCCGAGCATGACGCCGACCATCCCCTTTATGGAGACGGAGAAGGTGCGGATCCGTCTGTTCAAAGACGAATACCGCTACAAACAGCCCTTGTACGTTTCGATCAACGGCAAGAACTGGCTGATCAAGCGCGGTGTGGAAGTGGAAGTGCCCAAATACGTCGCCGATTTCATCAGCCAGCTGGAGGCCGAGGATCAGCGGATCTGGGAAAAGGTGGCCCACGAAGAGGAGCAGTACAAGCAGGATACGGCCAAACTGGGCTAAGGAGGAATTAGATGGCGAGCGTGGAGATCGAGGCGAGCGGCAGCTGGTTTCACCTGAGCAACGCCGTGAACGACAGCAAGAGCAAATGGATGGAGGGAACCCCGCGCAAGGGCTTGCGGGACGGGCAGGAGAACATCAGCCTGATTCTGTTCGACGGGGAAGCCATCCGGGCCGCGCTGACGGACAGCGAAACCGGCGACCCGATCCCGCTGCAGGGAGCGGAGCTGGTGCTTAACCGCGACACGGCGTATGGAGAAAGCGCCGTTACCGTGACCATAGCGCCGGCGAAGGCGACGCTGCCGCCCCAGGATTATGTGAGCCGGGCGGAAAGCCTGGCGCTGGCCAACAGAAAGCTGCACCACGCGCAGAGCGTGAGCGGGACGACGGCGACCATTAAGCTGCCGGGGGCTACCCTGACGGCGATGGCGGACGGGGACGCGGATGCCATCATGATCTACCACGAAAAAGACGAGAACGCGGACACCTACGTCAAATTTACGGGCAAGCCCATCCTACGGCTGTACACGGGCGAGTTGGTGCCGCCTGTGTGGACAAGGAACATCGTAAAGGGCGCGATGATCAGCAGCGAGATATACAGTCATCAGGCAGATCTGCGGGAACTCCTGTATTACATTAACCTGAGAAGAAGCGCGGACGGGCTTGCCCCCATCGGAACGCTGAGCATAGGGCCTTACGCGGACTGGCCTGACGTGATCAGCGCGATGCAGGATGCCATCGACGACATCATCCGGGCCGAACAGGGCGAGGCCGTGACCTGGACGGCGCCGACAGCGGGCATGCCCCAGGCGGCCGTGATCGCTGAGCTGCGCGAAAGGCTGAAGCTGGCCGGCGGGGACGACGTGCTGGCGGCGGCGACGGCGACCATGTACGCAACCCAGGCCTGGGGCACGAACAGCACCCAGCGGGAATACGACAAGAGCCTGCCAATGACCTGGGTGGAGGGCGTCAGGGCAGGCGCCGAGGTACAGAGCTACCAGTGGAGCTCCGGCGGCCACAGCGGCAGCACGGGCGTGAGCATCGTCGCCTGCGGAGGCTGGCTGTTCGGCAGCCTGCCGGCGGGAACGAGAAAAGCAAAACTTAAAGTTACGCTGATAAGCAAAAAGGACAGCGGAGAGACTACCCGTGTTACGCTGCTGGGCATCAAAGTAAGCGAACGGCCCGCGGAGCAGATGAGCTTCAGCGCGGTGTTTGACGAGACGGTGCTGGGATACGCTGACTGCGCCGTGGGCGTGGAGAGCGAGATAGCCCTGACGGCGGACGCTGTGCAGCGGCTCATGAGCGGGAACCTGCACGGCATCGGCATGGGGCCGGAGGGCGGCATGGTGACGTACAGCGAGACGGCCACCCTGGTGGCGGACAACGAGACGACGGAGGGATGAGATGAAGACGTATATTTTGAAACCCGGGCGGCAGATCATCGGCCGGGCCGGGGACATGAATGAGACGGCGGTTGCCGTCAACATCGCCAAATGGGTGGAGGATTACCCCGCCGGCATCCCCCAGATGATGGTGACGACGCCGGGCGGGGAGCGCGTGCCCCTGACGGTGACGGTGGAGGACGGCCTGATGGTGGCCGTGCTGCCGGACACGGTGACGGTGGGGCCGGGGCTGTACGTTTACACGGCGGTAATGACCAACGGGCCTACGCAGGTGCAGACGGCACGGTTTGAGTGCATCGTGCTGGGCAGCGAGCTGGCGAAGACATGGAAGCCCCTGGGGCCGCGCGTGCCGGACTGGGCGGAGAGGATCTTCGTCGCGGCGGACGTGATCGAGCGGGCGATGGACGGCGCGCTAGAGGCCAGGACGACGGCGGTGGACGCGGCAGCAAGCGCGGAAGCGAGCGCGGAGGCGGCGGCGGCAAGCGAGGGCGCGGCGGCAGCCAGCGAAAACGCGGCGGAACTGAGCGCTCAGAGCTCGGCAGCCAGGGCGCGGGAGGCTTCCGACATACTGGACAACGTGATCGATCAGGGAGCGGCGCAGGTGACGGCGATCCAGGCCGAGGGAGCCGCGCAGGTGACGGCGATCCGGGAAGCGGGGACTGCAGCAAGGGAAAGCGTGCCAGAGACATATACCCAGTTGAGTGATGATGTAAGTGATTTAAAGAGCGCAATAGGTTGGACTAATTCTGGCCTTGTACAGCAAATCGGAGGATATGGCGGGAACATATTGCCATATGTTGGCTATGTGCCGGGATATATATCCACATATGGGGACATCAGTTCGGCAGGGGAAACGACCAAAGAAATCACATTTGGATATGTTCCAGTGACACCGGGGCAGGTTGTAAAGTATCATTGGAGGATGAAAGGGTCGCCGTGGGTAGCAGTCGGCTATTGGGATGACCAGAAAGTATTTTTATCGAGAGCCACATTAAGCAATGGAACACACGATGGTGACTATTATTACAACACAAATGAATTCACCGTTCCGGCAGGAGCGTATTTCTTCAGATTTTCCATGCGGACGTATGGCGATTACGAAGCGGCAATAATATTCCATGACGATATTGTCTCTTATGTAGACGCAATGACTTATGGAAACTTGTATGTGGAAAGCGCGTCTGTCGCGGGATATATTAACACGTCCGGCACGATCTCGGCAGCATCAGGTGCGCATGAAAGAACCAGCGATTATATAGCGGTGAGTGAGGGCGACGTTCTGACAATTCAAAACTGGGCAACGGTCAGCTCTACCGATAAGCTATGGATTGCATATGGCACATATGATAGTTCAAAAGCATTTATAAATAGGGTTGCCGAGGAAAAAACCGCGGGTGTCGGATATGGGTTGAAAACTATTACTACCCCGCAAGGATGCGCGTATATCCGTGTAACATGCCGGTTATATAACGACGGGAAAATTTCTATAACAAAAGGCAATGTTGCTTTCCCATATCAAAAATCGGCGGAAGATTACGCGCTGAAGTCCAGCGTTGACGCAATCACAGAGTCGGAGGATGCCATCTCTGAAGCGCTGGCCAACGGCAACCTGTTTGTGATGAGCGATGCCACACCGGGTTACATTGATACGTCTGGCGGGATTGCGGCGCAAACCGCGAATAACGAGTTTGCGTCTGACTACATACCAGTAACTCAAGGCAAAAAGTACAAGATCAAAGTATTGGCGACTGTCGGAGAATCACAGCGGCTTTTAACACAAATTGCCTCATATAACAGCAGCAAGGGATTTATAACACGAGTCGGAAAGGAATATGAGGCTGGGGTAAAGGAGTCAGAATACGTTTATACTGTGCCGTCTGGTGTGTCATATATCCGCGTTGTCAATCGTCTGTATGGCGATGGTCGCGTCATGATTGCGCTTGGCGAAACCGATATGGCATATTCAATTGCATGGCAAGACATAGCAACAAAATATTCCGGGGATGAATCAACTAAAGGACTTATGAATCCTTTAATCCGAACTGCCGCGCCGAGACTTGCAATGCACCGTGGAGATATGGCAAATGCTCCAGAAAACACAATCCCGGCCTTTGAACTTGCAGGGCAACATGCAGGTGTTTGGGCTATAGAAACAGATGTATACGAGACGAGCGACGGCTATTTCGTTTGTAGCCATGACAATGACGTTTCTCTGATGACTGACGGTACAGGCAATATAACCGGGATGACATATGCACAGACGCAAGACTGCACAATTGACGCAGGCGCGAACGTTGATCAGTATCCGAACCTTAAAATGCCGTTGTTTTCAGATTTCCTCAAGGTGTGCAGGCGTTATGGGAAAGTCGCACTGCCTGAAATAAAAGGGATTGCCCATATCGACAACTTTATAGCAGAAATCAAAAAATACGGCATGGAAGGCTCCTGCATCTTGCAGATGTATTACAATGTTGCGAACCCGAATGTTATTCGCACACTAACGTATATGCCCATCCAGATTCTGACGATGGCTAACACAATGCCTGCCGCTGATCTTATCACGTTAGCGAAAAAATACAACGACGTATGGGTGAGTTTTCCGGATTCGTTTGTTATAAAAGAAAATCTCGAAAACGCACATAGTAAAAACCTTCCAGTTTCTGGATGGACATATACATCCAAGAGCGATGTGATCTCTGCTGTCGATCTGGGTTTAGACATTGCGATAGTGCAAGGATTTCACGATTTGAACTGACAACTTAATCCGTGGGGACACGTTTTCATTAGACATGATCCTGCACGACATCGACCCGGAGAGCATCGAGAGCCTGTATTTCACGGTCAAGCGCAGGGCCACCGATGCGGACAGCGCATGAACCGGAACCAGAACCGGAAGAACAGGGCGAACAGTGACATTTACAATGACAAGAAAAAAGGGGGTGATGAAATGGTAACAGCTTCAGAGTTCGTGGAAAAGGTCTGGATTCCGCTACTGGAACATTGGGGCTATATCTACGGAATGAGCGGAATGGTCTGGACGGAAGCCCTGCAAAAGGTTTATTCAGAACCCGGTCACAAAAACTATGAGCAAACAAAGCAGTACGGTGCCAAATGGATTGGGAGGAAAGTAACGGACTGCAGCGGGCTTCCGCTGTGGGCGCTCAGGCAGTTGGGTGAGACCATCGTCCATCAGGCACGCTATCAATACACGGACGCCTGCCTGATCAAGGGCAAACTGAGCGACGGCCGGCGCGAGGACGGGCAGCCGCTGCTGCCTGGCAGCTGCGTGTTTCTGCAGGGCACGGAGGCGCACATCCACCACGTGGGGGTATACGTTGGGCACGGCATCTGCATCGAGGCCAATGGCACCAGGTGGGGCGTGGTGACGTCAAAGCCTGATCACTGGGATTACTGGGGGGAATTGAAAATGGTAGATTATGCTGACGCGGCTGAGATTGAGAACGAGCCCGTGCCAGAAGTACCGGAGGAAACACCGGACGAAAAGACGCTGTTCCGGGTGGAAGTCAATAATCCTGGTGCCTGGCTGAACGTACGCAGCAGGCCCGAGACCGGTTCCAGAGTAGTGTACAGACTGCACAAAGGTGACGAGGCGGACGTACAGGCCATATCTACAGATAAGAAATGGTACTACATCATCCACGACGGGCAGGGCGGCTGGGCGGCCGCGGAGTACCTGGAAAAAATCGAAGAGCCAGGAGAAACGGAACCGGAGCAACCAGAGACGATGAGCGCAGCAGAAAAGGCGATCGATGCCATGAGGCAGGAGGTTTTCGAGATGTACGAAAAGCTTGACACGCTGCAGAAGTTGGTCAACGAGCTGGAGGATACACTGGCCATCCGGGAAAAACCGGATCAGCTGATCACCAGGCTGGCAGGCCATCCGCCCGACGGAGGTGCTGCGGAATGATGTGGGCAGTTATTATTTTCGCGTGCGCAGGGATCAGCTGGGCGCTGCTGGCGGGGAGGCGGAACAGGCCGTGAACGACGCCAACACCTGCAAAGGCTGCGAGCGCAGGACGGTGCGGCCCAACTGCCACGCGACCTGCGCGGAATACGCAAAATATAAAACGGAGCTGGCCAGGGCCAGGAAGCACGAACGGAAGGACGAAGAAGTGATTGCTTACTTAAAAGACCGCAAGGCGAGGAGGAGGTGAGGGCAATGGATAAGCTGACACCGGAAATGATCATGAGTTTCCTCGTTGTCGCGGCGGCGCTGATAGCGTTTATCATGCTGGTCTGGAATCTGATCGACAAGATCAAGGCTGCGAGGAAACCAAAAGACGACCTTAATGACTGGCGCCGCGAAACGGACGACAAGCTGAGCCGCGACAAGGAGCACCTGGACGCCCTGGAGGAAGGGCAGCGGGTGTTTCTCCGCGCAATGAACGCGCTGATCAGCCATGAGATCAATGGGAATTCCACGGACAAGTTGCAAAAATCACAGCAGGAAATAATGGATTATCTGATAGCCAAATGAGGAGGAAGAAAATGAACAGGCAGGACTGGGTGGCGAAACTGACGAGCAGAAAATTCTGGATGGCCGTGGCCGGACTGGTGACCGGCATCGTGGGCTTCGTGCGGAAGCCCAGCACGGACGCGGAGGCGATCACCAGCCTGATCATGGCGCTGGGCAGCGTAGTGGCCTACTGCATCGCCGAGGGCCTGGTGGACGCCGCGCACGGCGCGGACGGGGATGTGTACTTGGTACCGCCGGAAGAAGAAAAGGAACAGCAATGATCAGCACCTAAGAGAAGCGCCCGCTCAGGCAGGCGCTTTTTCGTGTTGCATGGCGTGTTGCATGGTGGTGTAAAACGTTGAATTTCTGTCTAAAATTTTAGACAGGAGTACAAAATAATAAACAGCGAAAACACCGATATATCGGGGAAAAAGACAAGAACCGCGATTTCTCGCGGTTCTCGTTTTGGTCGAGGTGGCAGGATTTGAACATGGAGGCGGAGGGGCGAAAAGGGGCTAATGGTGGGCATGGTGCGGGGGTCATGTTGCATTTTGTGTTGCATCGGAAGAGAAATAGGCGTCGATGGTGGCGGTGATCTCGGCGTCCTTGTCGGCCATGAGATGCTGGTAGACGTTTTTCAGCATGTTGGGGGTGGCGTGACCCATGCGGGCCATGGCGTATTTGTCGGGGACGCCCAGGGAGAGGAGGACGGAGGCGTAGTAGTGGCGCAGGGCGTGAAAGTGGAGGGACAGGCCTACGCGGTCACAGAGGCGCTCGAAGCGGCGCGTCAGGGCATCGGGAGTCAGGGGGACGATGCGGTCCGTCAGGGCTGCGCCGTCGGGGCGCTGGAGGAAGGGCAGGGCCGGGAGCGGGATCGGGAGGGAGCGGAAGCCCGCGGTGGATTTGGGGGCCTTGAGGACAAAGGCTTTGTGCTCGTCCTTGACGAGCGCCTGACAGACGCGGAGCTGATTGCCGCGCACGCTGGCCCACGTCAGCGCGCAGATCTCCGAGCGGCGCAGGCCCATGGTGGAGGCCAGGACGATGGCGGGACGGAGGACGTCGTCCGCGGCGGACGTGAGCAGGGCAACCTGGTCGGCGTCGGGGACGGTGATCTCCGTTTTTTTATTTTTGGGCAATTTAACGGGATAGCGCTTTTCGGGATTCCAGGCGCGGATGGCGGCGGTGAGGAGGCCGTAGATGTTGCGGACGGTCTTGGGGCTGTGATCCAGGGATAAGTCGGACACAAAGCGCTGGAGGATGTCGGTGGTGAGTTTGTCCAGGCGGATGTCCGCGAGCGGGGCGTAGTAGGTGGACGCGGTCTTGCGGTATTCCGCGACGGTGCGCGGGGAGAGGACGCCGGCGTTTGAGTCGATGTAGGAGCGGAGCTGCTCTGCGACGGTGGGCGCGGCGCCGGCGCGGTCCTGACGGAGCAGCTGCCATTGGGCGGCCAGATATTCGGCCTGCTTTTTCGTTGACGCGGTAAAACTTTCGTATTTGCGCTTGCCGGCGGCGTCCTTGCCGGCGTAGACCAGACAGCGCCAGGAACCGGAAGGGAGACGTTTAGCGGTGGGCATGGGCAGGACTCCTTTTCAGATGCGGGGCTTGAGCCAGACGGAGAAATAGACGACGGCCTGGGGTGTGGTGCGGGAGCAGAGCATCAGCTGACCGGTGAAGGCGCCGTAGAGGCTGACGGCGGCGCAGAGGAGGGAGAGGATCAGGAGGGTCTTGTCTTCGTACCAGGTGTAGGTGATGGCGTGGAGGGTGGAGGCGGCGAAGAGGATAGCGGCGAACAGCAAAACGAAATACATATAATCCCGGACGAAGAAGAGCATGACGAAGCCGACCAGGAGCAGGAGAATAAAGGAAAATTTTCGGAAGGTCATAAGGACTCCTTTCCTGAGGGGACGGGGCCACCTCATCAGTCACGCCTGCGGCGCGACAGCTTCCCCTCGAGGGGAAGCCTATCGCTGCGGCGGGTTAAGGTAGATTATTCCGCTTCGGACAAAGTACCTTTTTTGCGCTGATAGCGGCGGAGCAGATCGAGCGCCATTTCCTGCGCCATGGGCTCTGCGTCACGGTAAAGGTCGAGGAGCTCTGCTTCCGTTTCAGAGACGGGGCGCTGACGGGCGCGCATTTCGTTGACCAGGTCGCCGTACAGGAAATTGGCGTCTATTTCCAGGGCGGACATCAGGCGCAGGATGATATCTTCGCCGGGAGACGAAAAGTTTTTTTCGTAGTTGCAAATAGCACCGGGGGATACGCCGATCAGGGCGGCGAGCTGCTTTTGTGTCAGCCCGCGGGACTTGCGGGCTTCTTTTATTTTTTGGCCTATGGACATGGGATATCACCTCTGCTTCATTATATACCACAAGTGTTAAAAGGATAAAAAGAAAATATCAAGAAACTTGTAAATTTATGTTGACAATTTAAAAGCATTGTGGTATTTTAATGGCAATACAAGGTTCTTGTATTTTGGGAGGTGATAAATTGAGCGTAGTGGCAGGCAATGTTAAGCGCCTCATCCAGGAACGAGGCATTAAGCAGAAGTTTGTGGCCGACCGCGCCGGCATGGGTGACAGCATGCTGAGCATGAAGCTGAATGACCTGGTCAGATTTAACGAGGACGATATTGTGCGTCTTTGTACCGCGCTGGGTGTGGAACCGAATGAGCTGTTTAAGAATGACAGCCAGGAAAAGGATGGCTGATCAACTACAAGTCAACTACAGGATCTAAACTGAAAGAAGAGACAAGAATGCTTGGCCAATTACGAATAAACGGCGACGGCAAGATCAGGGACAAGATTGAGATGTCCGTCGATTTGCTTCGCAAGTGGGAGCCGCCAGAAGGCTATATATTAGCATTTTCCGGTGGAAAAGATAGCCAATGCGCTCATAAGCTGTGCCAGATTGCCGGAGTTAGGTTTGAAACATACTATTCAGTCACCTCTGTTGATCCGCCGGAATTGATCAGGTTTATTCGAAAGATTTACCCGGAGACAAAATTCATCCGTCAGTACAGACCTGACGGAAAGCCCTATACGATGTGGAATCTGATCCCGGAAAAAATGATGCCGCCGACACGAATCGTGCGTTACTGCTGTGAGAAGCTGAAGGAAAGCGCACACCCATATAGGTACACCGTCACCGGGGTAAGATGGGCAGAAAGCAGCAACAGAAAGAATAACCAGGGATATATCACGATACAAAGCGTTGGGAAAAAGAAACAGAAAGCTATGAAAGAAAACGGCGTGGATTTTACCGAAACAATTCGGGGGGGCGTGGTACTGAACTTTGATAACGATAACGGAAAAGACTTTATTAATCGATGCGTCAGGACAAGCAAATTGTTAGTTAATCCAATAATCCATTGGGATGATGAGGATGTTTGGGAATTTTTGAATGCGAACAATATCCCACATTGTTGCCTGTATGACGAAGGATTTAAGCGGCTTGGGTGTATCGGTTGCCCGATGAGCAGACAGCAACGTCAAGAATACGAACTGGACAGATGGCCTAAGTATCGGGAATTGTATCTGAAAGCGTTTGCGAGGATGCTGAAAGCCAGGGAAGTAAAAGGGCTGCCGAACAATGATTGGCATGATGCAGAAGCCGTTATGCGATGGTGGCTCAGCAAAAAAGAGGACGGGGACGAGGAACCAGATTAGAGAAAGGGCGGGATGACGAATGCCCAGGACGGCGCTGACCAGGGAGCAGCGGGACCGGCAGAAATGGGAGGCTGAGGATCAGGCGATCCGCGGGGCCGTGGGGGCCTATATGATGCGCAGCGGGAGGACGCTGCCGGAGGTGGCGGCGCTGTGCGGGATAGGCCGCTCGACGATGTACGCCAGGATGAGAGCGCCGGAGACGCTGAGCCTGGGAGAGTACAGGAAACTGATGGCCCTGGTAGGAGCCGCGGAATAATAAAGGAGGTTGAGAAACATGACGTATCAGGAGGCGCTGGAGGTTGCCGGGACGCGGGCGGAATTTGAGCGGATGATGCTGGGGTACGACATCGTCGGGACCGTGCTGGTGACGCTGTTTCTGATCGGGCTGGGGGTGTTTATACTCCTGCTGATCCGCGAGGCCAGGCGGCCGCCGGACCCGGGACATGAGGACGAGCCGATCACGCTGCACACGTTTGGAAGCGACCATTACCGGCCTACGATCACCGGCGAGGTGGAGGAGAGCCACGGGACTGTGTGGGTCAAAATGGGGCCGCCGGAGGAGACAAGACGATGAGAGGCTGAGATGTGCTTAGATTGGCAAGGAGACGAGCGGGACCGGACATGGCGGGAAGCGCGGGGGATGTGACAAGTATCGAACGGCAGAGGAATTGCATAGCGCCGGAAGAAACGGAAACGAACGCTGTGAGTTGAAAGATTTGATTTGAAACAGCGGAGGAACGCGAAGGCATTGAATAGTTTAGACAGGCATTGTTATGAAAAGGCAAAGGACTCCATCGAAATGCTGAAAGCGAAGCGGAATGGAAGAGGAAGGCCGGGAAAAGGCTTAGGAATGCGCAGGAACAAAAGCAAGGGAATGGAGCAGCTGAGCCACGCAATGGATTAGCTTTGAGGAGCTGCGACAGGGAGGAGATTGGAAAGGCGTAGCTTGGAATGGATATGCAGCGGCAGCGCAGGGAATGTGAAGCACAGCAAGGGAAAAGCCCAGCAAAGCAACTAACAGCTGAGGCAAAGATGGGAAGACAAGGAATGGCGGGGAAGCGGCGTTGAACTGCGTAGCGCGAAATGGCATAGAGCAGCCAGCGCAGAACTGAGAAGGAATAGCGACGGAGTGATTCGAGGCGAACAGGAAATTATTCGAACGAGCTGACACCTCATCAGTAAGGCGCAGAGGAAAAGCATTGGCTGACAGATAAGGAAAGGCTGCGGAAGGATCCGCACAGAGACGGAAAAGCTGTGGGACGATGGAATGGCAACGGAACAGCTTTGGTCTGACACGAAGGGGAGTGGACTCGGCATGAGAAGACGCGAAGGGGAGTTGATGAGCACGGTCTGACAGGAAAGGAACCCACTTTGCGCAGAAACGGAAGGGAAGGGGTAGAGTCGGAATGCGAAGGCTTTGTACGCTTGGATTTGGCTGACCGAAGAGCATGGGATTGGATATGAAATGCGGAGGAATAGCTGAGACTGACGGAACCGAAGGGGATCAGCGCAGGGATGAACACAGTTGAGAAGGAAAAGCTGTACGGCGAAGAGCTACGCAGAGGCTATGAAGCATGAAAGACCAGGGCGAAAGCCCGTGTCAATAAAAAAATCTTAAGGAGGAACAAACCATGAAGATGCTGCACGTGAGGATCACTACCACCGAGGGAATGCTGGGCATGAACCCGAGCAACAAGCAGGTTTACCGCGATTTCATCGGTTCAAAGGCGCCGGACGCGCCGACGATGGAAGAGGAAGTGGAGCTGCTGGGCGCCGACGAAGTGGCGCAGAAGGGCATGACCATTTTCAAAAAGCTGGCGGACGGCACGCCGATCATCCAGGACTACCAGATCAAGGGGATGCTCAAAGACTGCTGCGGGGGCCTGCGCAGGGTCAAGGGCTCGGAGAGCAGCAAGGTGAAGGCTTACAAGAAGGCGATCGACCAGAATATTTTTGTGTATCCGAGGAACATACCGATCCGCACCAACCAGGAGATGGACCTGTGCGAGCGGCCGCTCAGGGCCCAGACGATGCAGGGCGAGCGCGTCAGCCTGGCATGCAGCGAGGAGATCCAGCCGGGGGCCGTGCTGGAATTTGAGATCAAATGCGAGGTGGACTCGGACCTGGAGCTGGTGGTGGAGTGCCTGGACAAGGGTCTGGACCGGGGGCTGGGCCAGTGGCGCAACTCCGGCAAGGGCCGGTTCTACTGGGAGGGAAAGGACTCGGACGGCTTCCGCTACGGGAACAAGGACGAGTATGAGAGCGAAGTCAAGGGCGGATACCAGTGGTCGGTAGCGCTGGACTGACGGAGGTAGAGCGAGGACGGTGAATAACGGTGCTGGAGCTGTTTAACCTGGGCAACCGGGATCAAGGCGAGCTGCTGGCGGACATCAACCGGCAGGTGAACGAGGCGATAGAGCTGGCGCTGCGAAAGCAGATGTATTCCGCGACGGTCAACATCAAAATAGACATGACGCTGAGCAGCGTCAACGACGCTAACGGGCGGGCGGTGCTGGCCCCTGAGTTTGACTACAGGATCAAAACCAAGCTGGGCGGAACATACGACGGGCCGAAGGGCAAAAGTCAGACGTCGGTGGGGCTGCAGCTGGAGGCCGACGGGATTTACCGGGAGAAATTTTTGGACCAACAAATGACGATGGAGGGCGTGAGCTGATGAGGCCGATAATGGATTATTACCTGGACGAGGGGGCCGTGGAGCCCACCAGGGCGCACCCGCAGGACGCGGGGCTGGACCTGTACGCGATGCAGGACCAGGCGATCCTGGAGGGCGGGAGCGCGTCGTTTGACACCGGCGTGCACATGCTGCTGCCAAAGGACACTTATGGAAAGATCGAGGGAAAAAGCGGGCTCAACGTGCGCTACGGCGTCGTGAGCCTGGGCGGCGTGATCGACGAGGGATACACGGGCAGCGTCGTGGTAAAGTTGTACAACCTGGGGGACAAGCCCTACATGATCCGCCGCGGGGACAAGATCGCGCAGCTGATCATCATGCCATGTGTCAAACCGGTACTGCGGCCCGTGGACAGCTTCGCGCAGACAGAGAGAGGGGCGAACGGATTTGGCAGCTCAGGGCGTTAACGAGTGCCCGCACATCTGGGTGTACGACGGCAAACAGGGCGGGGACGTGTGGAAGGTGTGCGCCAGGTGCGGCCAGACGCAGCTGGTGGGGCCATACGACGCGGTGCCGGGGCTGGTGGCGAAGGAGCTGCAGATCAGGCACGACGATGTTGACGGAGACGTTTGACGACAATAAAGCGGCCCTCCGGGCACAGGTGCCGGATGGCGCACACGGCGGCGTTTCCCCGCGCGGGCGCTGAATGCGCGGGGAAACCGCGGGGAGAGACGGACCCGCGGGGCTTTTGGACAGGAGCCCGCTGTCATCCTTCCGTCCGCTTCCCTGCTGCGCGATCAGCACGCGTCAAAGCGGGGACGGAGGGCCGCTGAGAATACGAAGCACCTCATCCGGCCCTGCGGGCCACCTTCCCCTCGAGGGGAAGGCAACGGCCTGCGGGCCGGGAGGGCGAACCGGATTAAGGACCGACAGAGAGCGGGGATCCGGGATAACAAAAGCACAAGCGCCTGCCGGGCGAAACGGCAGGCGCTGAGGACTATCATGGGATCAGGGCTTTTTGCGGGCGTCTTTGTAGTCGGCATGGCGGGGGATGGCCCAATTGCGGCCGATCTTGACGGCGCCGGGGATGTTGCCGCGAGCGGCCTTCTGGCGGACGGTGACGGGCGCCAGGGCGTGCAGGGCGGCATATTCGGTGACAGAGACCAGGGTGGGAAGCGCTTCCGGGTCCATCGGGCAGTGCATCAGATTTTCCATGATGTCGCCCAGCTTGTTCCCGCTGCAGCGGGAGATGGTGAGGATGTCGATCCAATCAACGGGATCCGGGTAGCCGGCGTTGTGCCAGCTTTCAGCCCAGATGGGGAGAGGCTCGAAAAGGGCACCTTCGTCTTCGATGCTCATGGTGACCAGAGCTTCTTCGATATCGTCGATGGTCATATTATCGCCATCGATCAGGCCACGAACGCTGTAGGTGTTATCGCTTTCATCCAGGTAGACGTCCATGGGGTCGCTGTGGGCGTAGATGTCGCGAGCGTAGACGGACAGCAGGTGGTTGATGGACTGCAGCCGGCGCATGCTATGGGAATGAATGTTTTTAAGCTGGGACATGGTGGAGCCTCCTTAATTCCAATCGCGGGGGGCGATGACCGTGGCCTCTTCCCCGTTAGCCTCTACTTTGTACCAGCGGTAGCGACCGATGGCGTTGACAGCGTCGGGATAATCTCCGTTTTCGTCGTAGACGATATCCCAATCTTCGGGGGAAAAGAGGCTGATGTCATCGCTTTCGCCCTGCTCGATAATGGTGATTTCCTCATTAAGGCCGATCGGGCCGCCGGGAAACACACGGGGGAGGCCATTACAGCCTGACCAGTTGCAGATAATGACATCCCCGTTTCCGTACAGGATGATACCGGCTTCGTTGTGGGTGACTTCCTTAAGATCGGTAAACTTGATGGACATTTGTTTTTCCTCCTCTCAGGCGATTCCGGCCAGGATGTGGTTGATGTTGGTGGCGCGGTGATCGATGTACCATTTGGCGCTGGTGTTGTTTTTGAGATCATGCAGGATCTTATCAGCAAGAGAAAGAGCTTCCGCGTAGCGGGGGTCACTGCTGGAGGCGCTGGCGGTGCGGACTTCGTCGATCCTCTTTTCGGCCTTGGCAATGATTTCCTGGCGGATCTGCTCAGCCCAGGCTACCTGCTTGGGGCTGCCTTCGAGGGTGGGGAGGCCGTTCTCGGCGGCTTTAGCGGATGCTTCGGCGGCAGCTGCAGCCCTGGCAGCGGCCTTGCAGGCGTCGCATTCGCAGCGGTTCTCAAAAAACCAGATTTTGCGCTCGCGCTCTTCGTGGGTGCCGTAGAGCTGGACGTTCTGCTCGTGACCGCAGGCGAACTTTACGTTGTACAACATCGTGTTGGCCTCCTTTTCTCTCTTGTCCCTTGGGACACCTCTATATTACATCGATATCGATGCATTGTCAAGCACAAATTTCAGAAATTTCAAAATAATTTTTTGACATCTCATGCGCGCCGGCCAGGGACCGGGCTGCCATCCTGATTTCTACTATTTTATAGAAAGGAGTACCCTTATTCAACGGAGAGGGACTCATGGAGAGGATGTGCCAGGCAGCCACGCGGGGCGGCACCGCGGGCGCGCATTTTGACACCTCATCAGTCAGGCCGGGGGCCTGACAGCTTCCCCTCAAGGGGAAGCCTTTGCGGCGGCCGGGGGGCCGCTGAACGGGCTTGTACTGGGGTGAGCAGCGCCCGGGAAGGAGGCCGGTGGCCTTCTGCCAGCTGCGAACGGGCCGGCAGGCCCTGGGTTGGATGATGGACTATTATACAGCGGCCGGGGGGCCGTTTCGGGGCTTGTACTGGGTTTTAAGTTTAGCGCCTCGGGTGAGGGTGGGTGCCCACTCGGCGGGAGGGAGAGGGCGTGCCCTCTCCCTCCCCTGAGAGTAAGCGGCGGAAAGGACAAGCGGGATGCGGACAGACCTGGAACAGATTTTTGAGATCGAGAGCGGGCACGGGGCCGGCGAGGAACTGCTGCGGCACAACCGGGTCCTCTGCTACAAAACCCGGACCATCCGCTGCGGGGAGGCCGTCGAGGTTGAGGCGTACCCTGTCTATTCCCGCGCTTACCCGGACGCGAGCCGGGCGAAAGAACGGATCCGCAGCACCAAGGCCATGCAGGTCTGCAATGACCGCAGGGCGGAGCTGCATTTCCGGCGGAAAGCGGAAAACAATTTCAGCCGAAACGACTATTTTCTGACACTGACGTACAAAGGGCCTGCCCCCACGATGGAGCAGGCCAGGAAAGATTTTGTAAACTACATCCGGCGCGTCAATCGGGCCCGCGCCAAAAAGGGGCTGGGCCGCTGCAAATATATGGCCGTGATCGAGGCGGGGAACAAAAGCGGGCGGGCCCACCACCACGTCCTGATGGAGGGAGGGCTTACCCGTGAGGAGCTGGAGGACATCTGGGGCATGGGATTCGCCAACTGCGACCGGCTGGTGTTATCTCACGACGGGCTCAAAGCGGTTTGCAAATACATGCTCAAAGCCGCCGGGACGGAGCATCGCACCAAGGATCAGAAAAGGTGGATGTGTTCCCGCAATCTCAAGGAACCAAGGACAACCGAATCGGTTCACAGGGTGACCAAACGCCAGGCGGCGAGGATCGCGCAGGACGCGGACCTGCAGGGCGAGCTGATCATGCGTAAACTCTATCCAGGGCTTGAGCTGACGGACATCAGCGTCAGGAGATCTGACTGGATCGCGGGGGCGTTTATTTTCGCGCGGCTGGTGAGGAGGTCGGGGGCATGAGCTATACGGTGTATCGCGTGGAGCGGGACGGAACCAAAACGGTGGTGGGCTGTACGGGGGACGCGGCGGAAATCGGCGTGATCATCGACGAGGACCGGGGCGGCCTGGACGAGGAGCGGCGCTACGAGGTGGCCCATGAGGAACGCGGAGATGCCTAACATCAGCAAGCATGCGAAAGTCATCTGCCCGTTTTTTTCGGGCGGGGAGCGGAATTATCTGTGCTGTGAAAGTTCCATTCCCGGCACCTGGCTGCGGTATATGTTCCACAACAACGCCATGTGCGACCGGTGGATGGATAAATACTGCTGCACGCGGGAGTGGGGCGAGTGTCCCTATGCCAAAATGCTGGGGTGGAAATATGACGGGGAGGAGTAGCACCTCATCCGTCAGCTGCGCTGACACCTTCCCCTCAAGGGGAAGGCAAGCACCTCATCCGTCAGGCTACCCGGTACGGGGGAAAACCGTGCCGGGGTTGTGTTATTTTTGGGGCGAAACAGGGGGGATTATGGTGGCTGGGCGCAAGGTGGACTGGGGGCCGATAGAGCGCGAGTATATCCGCGGACGGATGACGCTCGAAAAGCTGGCAGAAAAATATCAGATTTCGGAAAGCATGATTCAGAAGGCGTCAAGTCGTAGAAACTGGACGGAAAAGCGCAGAAACTATGCAGAAAATGTGCAGGAAAAAGCACTCGCGCGCGCGCAGGCGAGGGACGCGAGGACCATAGAGACGCTGTGCGACGGGATCAGCAGGGCGGCCAGGGAGCTGAAGGCCGCGGCTGGGGACATCGACACGCTGCACGGACGCGTGATCAGCGACGGGGACGGCGGGGTCACGGAGGTGCGGACCAGGAAGCTGGACACCAAGGCGCTCCGCGACCTGACGGCAGCCATGCGGGAGCTGGCGGCGGCAATGACGATGATACGCGGGGCCAAAACGGAGGCCGGGCAGGAGGCCCAGGAAGAGCGCGGCGTGATCGTGCTGGCGGCCAGGGCGGACGATCCGCAGGCGGATCATACGGGCGGAAATGTCGGAGAGTAATCCATATACGGATAGGCTGGAGGGATAGACGATGAGCATGCCATATTTGCAGGCGGGCAACGAGCAACAGGAGCTGCAGAACCAGTTTTTGGGCCTGCACGCGCGGAAAGCGGCGGACGGGGCGGAATTCTGGGACGAGCGAAACATGAGCGCGGACGAATTCCCGATGCTGGCGCCCAGGAAGCGCCGGCGGCTGATCCGCCATATAAACGGCGGGACGTTGCTGGGCGGGGAACAGCTGGCCTGGATTGCGGACGGGCAGCTGTGGTACGGCGGGAAAATGGTGTACAGCCCGGGAGAAGGCGGGACGGAGCTTACCGGCGAGCAGCAGCTGATCCGCATGGGGGCC